>JAABUJ010000126.1_pt1 | contig 170850 bp, 162 predicted proteins | sample 5559131 | NCBI WGS metagenome assembly JAABUJ01 (sample SAMN10711875, study PRJNA513366) | rock metagenome | isolation source: Antarctica rocks | place: Antarctica: Victoria Land, Mt New Zealand nord | collected 2016-01-07
ATCTGTTCGGCTGTTAAATGATTGGCCGCTCGTGTTAAACTGCCCATGCCTGCTCCTTCTCTAGTTGAGAACACGTCTCAAGGCAGTCTACCAGATGTTACACGTAATTGCAAATTGGTATCAAAAGGAATCCACAGGTCGTTCCCCCAATCTTGGTACCGCTCTTTGATGATCCGGGCAGCTTCCTGGTCGATGATCTCAAGCGTCTGTCCCTTCTTGATACGTCGGTTTACTTCCTCGCGAACAAAGATCAGGTGGTCTTGAACCTCCTGCATCAGTTCGACTTTTCCTAGCTCTCCATGCCCTGGAACCACTGTTGCCGGAGAAAAATGCATCAGAGACGCAAGTTCCTCGATCCAGCGATTGGGACTCGCATCCTGATCAGAGAAAATTGGGAATGAGTGGTTCTCCACGAGGTCGCCTGTGAAAAGCACCTGCTCGTGTGGGAGAAAAATGATCTGGTCACCACGGGTATGACCACCAGTCAGTTCGTGTAGCACCACCTGCTTGCCACCCAAGTCGATGGTTTTTTCCCCTTGATAGGTTTCATCTGGCATCACCAATTCCACCCCTTCGAGTGCCTTGTGGGCATCGGGACCCAGACCACGAAACATGTTCAGGTAGGTGGCTCCTTTTTCCCGCAGTTCGTCTGCCTGAGTGGTATTGGTCAGGATGGTGGCGTGACCTTTGAAGACTTGAGTGCCAAAGGCATGTTCTGGATGAAAGTGGGTAGTGGTAAGCAATAGTGGCTTCGATCCTGCTACCTCCATTGCTTTTTGGAGTACCCGTTGGCCATTTTCTCTCCCCATGCCGCTCTCAACGACGAGCACGGCATCTGTGCCGATCACGATCCCAACATTGGGCACCAGGTTAATGTACTGGTCAGGAATCACCATGACCCCCGGAGCAATTTCCCGGGCCAATTCTGGTTGAACTACGGGGGGACGGTTATTATATTGAGTCATCACTTCTTCTCCAATCGTAACTATAGGTGTACAACACTCCTCAATGAGACGAAAGTACCCTTGTCGGTCGAGTTCGCGCCTCGAAACCCTTCTTTCAGTCGCCTCTCTCCGACGAAGAATAGCACCTCGTTTTCGGTCTGCTGGCACAGGGAGCCGAGAATGGTTGTTGAATAGCTCCCTGTTGAATACAATACTACTAGATGATCCCATCCAAATATTGGACAAAGAGGGGTTTCTGTTGGTTAGACGACACATGGAGCAGATTGTTGAAAACAGGCTAAGGAGCATATGGAGCATATGGAACAGAGAAAGATCAATGAGAGAGAAGACCCACGCGTACTACGTACCCGGCAACTTTTGCTGCACGCCTTTTCTGACCTCTTCTCAGAAAAGGGCTTTCACGCGATGACGGTGCAGGATATTACGGAGCGGGCAAGAGTCAATCGAGGCACCTTTTATACCCATTTTGAGGACAAGTATGCGATCCTGGAATGTTGGCTACGTGAGCAATTTCAGCAGCGTGTCGCGAGTACCGTGCTCATCTCAGATCCTTGGAACCTCGGCACCTTCCGCGTGCTCATTCAGAGCGTCGTTGAATGGTTCACGCAGTTACACCCGTTGACCAGATCAGCTGATCGGTCGCTGATCCCTCTCGTAGTGACAACCCTGCAAGAAGCCCTCTTTGAACTGCTCTTGCAAGGCTTCAAGACAGTTGTCAGCTCTGGACAGGATCAGCAGGTGGATTTGGAAACCGTTGCCTTGGTCACAAGTTGGGCGATTTTTGGGACTGGCTTCCAATGTTTCCGTCAATGGGACGAGCAGATGATGGACTTGCCACCAGAAGAGCTGGCGAGCCAGGCGACACGCGTGCTGATGAGTGGCTTAGCACAGGCATTGCCTGCTTTTTCACTCACGTAAATTGATCAGCGAGAGAGGGAAATCGTTTTTTGAGGCGAGCGTCTCTGTCTGAATGCGGAGATGTTCTTTCAAAACGTGAGTGCAAGCCGTGTGACACGTTTCTGGTCACACCACGAAGGGATGCGTTACGTTACAGACACCTGCATGCCCGAAATGACTTCCCATCCTGTCTCACGCTGGACCCAGCGTTGTTCCGTTTGCGGCTTGAGGGTTTTTCGTTTGTCATGAGGTAGAGGGAGGGCATCAACGTTTCCAGGACCCAATCGCTCAGGACTCCAACGCAACCCATACTCCACTCGCCAAACCACCGCCAGTCTTTGAGCAGTGAAGGGATGTCTACGGTGAGTGGTACCTGTTCGAGCAAGCTTCGTAGTGCTCCTGCAAATTCCTCACACTCTTTTTGGTTGTCCAAGTGATAGCGAGCAAAAGGAAAATCACGCATTCTGCGAGCGGCTTGCCCGTTCAAATGACAAAAATCGTAGAGATCGAAGTTGCCAATGAGCACATGTAGGACCTCCGTCCGATTCGTCAACGCCTTGAGCCAATCGAGTTGGGCAGTGGGCTTGTGATGTCCAGAACTCAACAGTAAGTGTTGCGCTTCATCCACAAACACCACTTTCACACGCAGCAGCTTCAGTGCATACTCCACCGCTTCACGCATATCCAACCATTCTGTCGGATCGCTGCTCTTTTTTCCCAGGCGTCGTGAAGAGTGGCAACGATCTACCGCGATCACGCACTGCGGTATGCCCTTGCAGTTGCGTGAGGACCTGACGGTAGTAGTCCAGGCGTGCCGATTGACCAATATCCTCTGGAGATGCCTGCACGACCACTACGGGCATTGCAGTCGGATCGGGTTCAATTGCACGACAACGACTCGCCACGGTTTTCATCACCGTCGGTTTTCCGACGCCACTGGCTCCATAGAGCGCGAGCAAGGTGTAGCTCCGGTGTCCATCAATAGCCCGGCTGATCTGCTGATCGACTTCTTCCAGGCGAGGATGTCTCACGCGGAACGCTTTGAAGGCGTCGAGGCGTCCTGCAAGGGAAACGTCGTGTGGATGCATTAGTGATACTCCTCATAGTGGGGGATGGCAGTCAAATCCAATTCGATAGGAGAAGAGGTGCCATTTTCGGGCATAGAGACCGCGAATGGCGTTTGTAGCAAGAGTGCTGAGCGAAGAGGCTGCTCTTCCAATTCATGCTGACGGGCAAGCAGCCATGCCTCGTCTTGCTCTACCTCGCGCAAGAACTGCGCCAGCAACGTGCCGTTCAGGGTGGCTCGCTTGGAGTTGTGTTGGCGTTGCTGTTCACGCCACTCGTCCACAATGAGGTTCCACTCCCGTTCAGAACGTCCGTGGACTTGAAGAAAGTTATCGGCGGTACATTCCATCCACTGACCATCGATATAGGCATACGCAAAACCCAGGTCAAATGCTTCATAGCGCACGGGCACCGTCTGTCCGACGACCGAAGGCGAGCGCATGCACTCATTCCAGTACTGCAGTCCGTTGACGGTAATCCCCTTTGCTGCATGGATTTTGACCACACCGGTTCGTGTGGACGGTCTCGTCTGAAGCAGAAACGCCTCGGAGTAGGGAATCAACGTATGCACCCTGCTTCCAGCACGGAGCATGCCCTGCTCAAACGCCTCTCGCGGAGTCTGACCTAACGCCTTATGGTCCATCTGATCATAAATGTCGTGAAGGTAGTCACCCAGGCGAGCCGCGAACCGCTCCAGTGTCCAGACGGCGAGCCGTTTTGGATCGACCTCGCGAGTCATCTGTCTGGGCACTTTGATGGCCTGCGTATTGCCGCGAAGTTGATCAAGCAGGTGTGTGGTGGTGGTCCCAAATAACCGCTCAATGACCGATCCAAAGCGTGGTTTTGGGCTGGGCGGTCAAGCTTCGTGACAAAGCAAGGACTCAAAATACACACTCTGAAATTCTGGGCCACGATCCACCACCAATTCCTGGGGAAGTCGCCCATATCGCTGCACACACAGCCGAAAGATCATCATACAAGAGCGATAGCTTGGTGGGTCATAGGTCACATAGCAGGCAAGAATGCGACGGCTGTAGGCATCCGTGAGAAAAGTTGCCCAGGGCCGCGCAAGTGGTTTGCCCGTGACGCTAGAGACCAGCATAATATCGAGAAAGACGATGGTGAGGCTCAACGTGAAGAAGCGAAGGCGCGCCAGGTAGCAGTAAAGGCCGCCCTTGCCCGGATCGATGAACTCAGCGAGCAAGACGATGAGGCTACGAAAAATGTCGCCGAGCATCTCCGCACCCACTACGAGGCACGTGCCAAAAGTATCGCAGCCGCTTCCAGCGACGATGCCGCAGACCAGAAAGTAAGCAACAGGCGTGACGCCTACCTCAACCTACAACAAGAAACGCTCAAAGCCGAACACGACGCCATTATCCACCTCCGCAACCGAGGCGAGATCAACGACGAAGTGCTACACCGCATCGAACCCGAACTCGACCTGGAAGAGGAGCGGCTGGAAGGGTAAAGTACACCTCATTGTCCCGCCTCCCACAAATATCGTATACTCTTCTTTGTAAGTCACCGACATTGGTGTTGGTAACAAAAGCTATTTCGCTGTAAGGAGATACTCCAATGATCCAATTAACCGCCCTCTACGGACATCCCCAGGACCCAGCCGCCTTCGACCGCTACTACCAGCAAACGCACTCGCCGCTTGCCACAAAAATCCCAGGACTCAAAGGCTACATCGCCAATAAACCGTCCGCCGTCATTCCCCAGGAGCAATCGCCCTACTACCTCATCGCCGAACTCTACTTCGACAGCATGGCGTCCCTGCAATCCGGCCTCCAATCATCCGAAGGCCAGGCCGCCGCAGGCGACACCCAGAACTTTGCCACCGGCGGCGTCGCCCTCGTCATTGGCGAAGTAACCGTCTACGCCCCCGTCTCTGTGGGGTAAAACTGTTCTGGAATTTGTGTGCTTTTGCATATATCCGCTTATCTATGCCAAAACTCTAACATCTCTCAAGAACGGGCGACTACAAGGGATCGTCCCTACTATAGACTGGTGTATGCTACACACATCATGTATAGTAGGGGCGATCCCTTGTGGTCGCCCGTTGGTTAACAAAAACCACCCAAACGCCTTCCAAAATCATTGACATCTCCCCCACATTCTGCTAACATGCCTGTGTTGCACCCATAGCTCAGTGGATTAGAGCATCGGTCTTCGGAACCGAGTGTCGCAAGTTCGAATCTTGTTGGGTGCATTTTAGATAGGGAGACCGCAAGGCGTGGCTTCCAACACATTCATGAGAAACGTTATATGCCTACGTATGGAGCATTGTTCATAACCTTCCTCGCCGCTATCGACCATGTTTCCTTTTGTTGAACACATCCCTCAATCCTTGCCTACATTGTTTATTGCTCGCAGGGTGTAATGAATTATGGCCCTACACAGTTTAACACCACGAACGTTTCAGGAATTGAAGAATTGTAGGGGCCATAATTCATTACGCCCTCGTCCTCACCGATCACGTTTTAGAGCATCGATACTATCCCCAACCCTCACCTAACGTCAATCACTCTTTCCTTCTCCTCTCCCCCTCCAAATACTCACGAAACAACTTCACCACCTCTTCATGCGTCCAACCAACAATAGCCACAACCTTATCCATAATCTGCCCATCTTCATTCGTCTGTTGCCATAAGAGCGCGAGGTTTCCTAGAGTACTTCCACTATTGTATGTATCTTTATAGACCACAAACGTTTCTAACGCTTTCAAATAGTAGTCTAATGCTTGCTCCCATTGTTGTTGCTCTTCTGCAACGACTCCTAACTCGATCTCCGACCGCCCATAACGCGCACCATCTTGATAGAGATGTGGGCTAGCGTGTAACTGCTCTTGTATTGCGTTGTATTGTTCACAGGAAAATACCGCACCATGTAGGTCAAGGTGGATAACGTGATAGTAGCCGACATCGTGCTTCTCCGTGCTTTCGCGCAGGTGTTCGTAGAGTGCCTTGTAGGTGCCGGGGCGCAGAATATCAATCTGTACCGGCACATTGGCAGTACGAAGTGCCTCGACCATCGGGCGCGAAATCGTGCGATAGCCGATTTCGCCCTTGCCAGAGGGACGCGCCGTGACAATCAATATGTTGATCGTGGTCGATGGGCGTAACGTAACCTTTGTGTTTTGTGGCAGCAAATTCTTGCGTACTAGCGTCGCCTGTAGCACCAGTGGTCTCTCGAACTTAGGGTCTTTCAGCGATTCCCAGTGCCAGCGATGAAACGAGGGCGAACCCGCAATCTCGATCTGTACATGGTTCAGCCCGTTTCGCACACAATCTTTATACTCCGAATAGACCTCATGATTATCTACAAACACCTGCTGAAAAAGCGTCTCGCCATATTCTGTGACGCTTTCCCCACAATGTTCGGCCTTGACCTGATCCGTGAAGGGATAGACAAGGTGTTCCTCAAAATACCATTCAAGCTGTCGCTCTTGCTGCTCAGAAAACGGGTCGCTCACAGTGATATCATATTGCGGCCCACCATCAAAGCTCACAGTCGCGTTTTCGCCATTTGGTCCAGGTGAAGTACGTTCACGAATCGTAATCGTTGTCATGGCTGCCATGCTCTTTCCACGTAACGTTTTTTATGCGTCTTCCTCGTCAACAACGATCAATTGTGTGCCATCCGGCTGCGTGAGTTGCGTAAACTTGAGGTGCTTGTGTGGCTTCACTTTCTTAGGTAGCTTGGATTTCAACACGTCATAGATTGCATTCGTCACAACACCGACGCCAATAGTGGTAGCAGTGCTGATGATTACATCCATAGCTGCCTGATCGAAGAAAAAGCTTTCGTTCTTCGTAGGGGTAAGCGTAACGGGGGCAATTTCTTGTGCGTGTTCGGTCTCGTTCCACGCTTCTGCAAAATCGGCGGAGCTAATATCCAGGTCGGGTGAGAGCGCGATGTGGTAATCCATAAACCCTCCTATGAAATGAGGTCATATCTCGTATCAATAGACCATGTGGTCAGGAATTGACGGCTCTGTAGGGGTCTAATTCATTACACCCTGTTCCACACCCACCACGTCCGCAATAATTGAACACCGTCTCCACCCCCTCTAACATCACAGGTTGTGAAAGGGAGTTATACCATGTGTGCTTGTCCTCCATATAGGTTGGTTGCCCACAGGATGTAATGAATTAGACCTCTACATTAGAACGACGCATCCCAACGTATATTACCAAAAACAGAACGTTATGTATACACAATCCCCTCTTTGCTGCTCACCACCATATCCCAATCAAGCGTGTTGTTGAACCAATCCTCGAACGTCGCCCACTCGCCCTCACTCCTCAAATTATCATATCTTCCTCAGCTTGATTTCCCAACATTTCTCAAGTATAATTTTCACCAAAGAGGTCATAGGCCAACCTCTTCTCGCCACCAATTTCTCCACGACAATCCTTGCAGTGGTAATGATGGTAATAATCATCACATAATCATAACTCTGCTGTACATAATGTTTAGGTCACGAAGAACGGACAACGCCAATGCTGGACCAGACGCGACAAGAGCAGGTAACACTTACCCCCACGCAAGAACCGATACGTGACTATGCCTACTACAAAACCATCTTTGATGGCTACACCATGCCCTTCGCCTATCTCGATCTGGACCTGTTAGCACAAAATATTCGCGCTATCGTGACGCGTGCCGAGAACAAAAAGGTCCGCCTTGCCTCCAAATCGCTGCGTAGTGTCGCGGTGATACAGCGCATCCTCGCCGCCTCGCCAACATTTCAGGGCGTCATGAGCTTTACTGCTCCCGAAGCTGTCTATCTCGCTTCGCAGGGTATCGACGATATCTTGATTGGCTACCCCACGTGGCATGCCGACGATATTTCAGTCATTGCGCGTGCCACCGCCGACGGAGCTAGCATCACCTTAATGATTGATAGCGTGGAGCATGTGGAGCAGGTCGAGCGCATAGCACGGCAACATGGAGTACGTTTACCGCTCTGTCTCGATATCGACATGGCGACGCAATTCCCCGGCTTACGCTTCGGTGTGTGGCGTTCAACCGTCAAAACGTCCGAACAGGCGCGACCAATCATCGAACGTATCCTGAACTCCGAGCACGTCTGGCTCGACGGACTGATGGGCTATGAAGCGCAGATTGCAGGTGTCGGCGATCAAGTCGTGGGTCAGACATTGAAAAGTGCGTTGATCAGGCAACTGAAAAGCCGCTCCATACGCGAAATCGCCGCACGACGCACGGAACTAGTTGAACTCATTGCCTCCTATGGGAAACCTCTGCGCTTCGTTAATGGTGGCGGCACTGGCAGTATGCTCACGACGCGCACCGAATCCCTTGTCACTGAAATCACCGTCGGCTCTGGCTTCTATGCTCCGGCCCTCTTCGATAGTTACCGGAACTTTCGCTATCAGCCTGCCGCAGGCTTTGCCATCGAAATCGTGCGCCGCCCACATGCCTCGATCTATACCTGTCTCGGTGGTGGCTACATTGCCTCTGGCTCGGCTGGCCCCGAAAAGCTACCTCGCCCCTATCTACTAGCAGGTACACGCCTAACCGCAAACGAAGGTGCTGGCGAAGTGCAAACACCCATCACATACAAAGGCAACCTAGAACTCAATCTTGGTGATCCCATTTTCATGCGTCACAGCAAAGCAGGTGAACTCTGCGAACGCTTCACCCACCTGCTGCTCGTCTCAGATAGTACCGTCAAAGGCAAAGTAACAACCTATCGCGGCGACGGCCAGTGTTTTATATAGGGGACTTAATGATGCTCCGTGACTTTTTCATTTGGCAACGGGCGACCACAAGGGATCGCCCCTACTATACCTCATCTATGAGATGTAACAATCGTGTATGGTAGGGGCGATCCCTTGTGGTCGCCCGTCCGTTAATCATACGTAAAAACGTAATCATGCGTAAGAAATATAAGGAGACTATCACTCGTGACACTACACAACGGACAATGGACCAACTGGTCTGGCTCTGTCCAATCAACGCCGCAGCGCGTCGTCAAACCGAGCAGCATCGGCGAACTTGCGGAAATGATGCAAACCTATGGGAACGATGGACGGCATGTGCGCGTCGTCGGTGTCGGTCACTCGTTCACACCGCTTGTTCAGACCGACGATATCCTGATGTCGCTTGAACGTCTACAGGGCGTCACCGACTTTGACGCGGAGCATAACACCGTCACCGTGCTTGGCGGCACATGGCTCAAAGACCTCGGCGACGAGCTATTCAAACGTGGCGTGGCGCAGGAAAATCTCGGTGATATCAACGTGCAGAGCATCGCAGGTGCCATCAGTACGGGGACGCATGGTACAGGTATTGCCTTTGGCTCACTTGCCACTCAGGTCGAGAGCTTTACGCTCGTTACCGCCAATGGCGGCATCCTTGAGTGTTCGGCAGAACGCAACTCCGATATTTTCAAAGCCGCTCAGGTCTCGCTCGGTACGTTAGGCGTGATCGCCGAGGTGAAACTGCGCGTCGTACTCGCGAAACGTCTTCACTTCAGAAGCCAGCGGAAGAGCCTTGCACAATGCCTCACGCATCTCGATGAGTACAAGCACAACAACGATCACTTCGAGTTCTACTGGTTCCCCTATACAAAATCGGTGCAGACAAAATTCCTCAACGAGACGAGCGAACCTGCCAGCAAGAGTTCGCTCTGGGGCGACTTCAACAAGATTGTGCTGGAAAACGGTGTCTACTGGCTGCTCTCCGAATGTAACCGTATGCTACCGAAACTTTCCAGCACCATCAGCAACATCTCGGCACTAGGTGTGGCCTCGGTCGATGAGGTCAACTATAGTCACCTGCTGTTCTCGACGCCGCGTATGGTGCGTTTCCAGGAGATGGAGTATAACATTCCAGCCGAACATTTCAAAACGGTCCTGGCAGAGATCGAAGCCTGTGTGCAACGCGAACGCTTCGAGGTCCATTTTCCCGTTGAATGCCGCTTTGTTCACGCCGATGATATCTGGCTCAGCCCAGCATATCAGCGTGAGTCGGCCTATATCGCCGTTCATATGTACCGAGGTATGCCCTACAAAGACTATTTCGAGCAGCTCGAAGCCATCTTCCGCCGCTATCAGGGTCGTCCGCACTGGGGCAAGCTGCACACGCAAAACGCCCAGAGCCTATCAACGCTCTATCCGCGCTGGCATGATTTCCGCCGTATCCGCGCCGAACTCGACCCCAAAGGTATCTTCCTCAACAGCTACCTGCGCGAATTGTTCGACGCCGACGGACCTATACTCCCTGCTACAACCACTGTGAAAAAGGAATATATTCATGAGTGAAGCACCATCATCCGAAAGTTATAGTCCGAACACGGAAACTTATTGGTTCTGGCACAGATTTGGTGAGAAAGACACACGGATGCACTTCCGCTTTTGATCCCTCAGAAAGAGGAGGTACTCAGTCCCTTGAACACTGGCTCTCGGAATAGACCCCACTCGGCTTTCACCGTGCGTGGCGTATCACACAGTATCAGAAGCAAGGAGCAAATACACATGACAGAACAGCTATCCCCACTCATCACGTTCTACAAACATGGATGGGAGAACTATCAGCAAGCCCTCGTCAAAACCATCGCACCGCTTTCCTCTGAACAACTAGCCCTCCCTATTGCGCCACATTACCTATCGATAGGCAAGCTTCTCGACCATATGATTGGTGCGCGCTTCAACTGGTTCCACCTATGGATGGGTGAAGGAGGCCCCGACCTTGACTGGAACGAGGACAATGACGAGCCAGCCGTGTACAAAGCAGCTTCACTGGTCGCTATGTTTGAGAAGAGCTGGCACGTGATCTCCTCTGCCCTGGACCGCTGGACTTCCGCTGATCTGGAACAGCTTTTTTCACCCCCGGCCTCTCACCAGGCATGGTTACAGAATCAAGGGCTAGAAGAAGAGCCTGCACACACTCGGCAGTGGATTGTCTGGCATGTCCTTGAGCATGAGATCCACCACGGAGGCGAGCTTTCCTTGGCTTTGGGCACGTATGGTCTAGAAAGTTTCTATACCTGGTGAACGTCACCGGCCTTGGCGCATTTGGTAAAAGCTCTTCGGGAAAACGAGTGAGTTCTTCCTCTGAAAAGTGGGGTGCCGAGGGCTACCGCCCCAGACCCCAGTCAAGGGGCGGTAGCCCTCGGCACCCCAGCTTCCTCTCCTCCTCTTGCCGCCGTAGGCGGCGAGTCTTCAAATGAAGATTGGTGGACTACTACGATGATGTGTCATATGGAGTTTGATGCGTTATGAAGGTGCCCCAACGTACCATTGATTGCCGAATGCATCCTTTACCCCTGCTCTTTGTTCTCCATCGGACTGATCAGACGGCTCCATAATCGAAGTTGCTCCAGCGTTCAGTGCCTTCTGGTACACCTCGTCTACATTGTTCATGTACAGGTAGATTGCGGCAGGCATTGGCTCAGTAGTAGCGGCACCCCCTATCATAATCATCGAATCACCGATTAGCACTTCGACATGTGTACCCCCTGCGGAACCTGTTGTACGGAATGTTTCTACTCCTCCGAACGCTTGTTTGATAAAATCTATCAGCTTGTCAAACTCGCGAATCATCAGGTACGGTGTGACAGTGTGAAAGCCTTCACGGACAGGTTTGACGACCATTGTTGCTTCCTCCTTGTACTCTATCGAAAACTGTAATGTGAACCTCTACTAGCATACCCAATTAAGGAAAATATGTCAAACAAATGTTCTATTGTGGCTTATGATAAAAAGCTACCACGCTCTCCGCGAGTTGTATCACATGCTCTCGTAGTGCCTGTGGCTCGACAACTTCGACCTGTGCGCCGAACGCCAGCACGTAGCTACAAGCCGCTATCTCGGTCTCGAACAAGACCTGCAACGTCATCCAACCATCGTCATCCGGCGTGCCAACCTGTTCGACACGCACATATCTTCCTACGCTATCAATGTATGATAGTGCATCGGCTGTCATTCGCAGCATTGTAGGGTAACGTGGCAGATTGGCGATAAATTGCGACGACGATTGCGCCCAGTGTGCCGCCAGGTCGAACGCTTCAGGGCGTACACATAGTTGGTCGATGATATGTGCCTCTTGTATGCGCGAGACCCGATAGTTGCGAATATCACCGTCGATAGCCGCGACGAAATACCACATGTTGCCCTTCGCCACCAGCCCAAGCGGATCAACTATGCGCTCTACAGTACCATTGCTCTTAGGATAGGTGAAACACAGTTTTCGCTCCTGCCAGATCGCCTCCTGCAAAATGGGAAGCATTGGCACTACATCCTTCGTACTATGCCAGCCCGCACTATCTATATAGATACGTTGGCGTACATATTCAGCATCGCGCCGCGCCACCAAAGGCAACGATGCCAGCAGTTTTATCAGTGCCGCTTCGGAAGCATCATGCAAACCCAGGTCGGCCAGCAGACGTGTCGGATTACTCAAAAAGAGCGTCTGTACCTCGGCCTCATTCAATCCTGTCAGGTTTGTTTGAAACGTCTCAAGCAACATACAGCCGCCACCGATACCTCGCAGCATCGTCACTGGCACTCCCGCCATACCCAACGCCTCCATATCGCGATAAATAGTGCGTTCCGACACCTCCAGGCGCGTCGCAAGTGTTCGCGCGGTCATACGTCGATGCACCTGCAACAACAGCAAAATCGAGAGCAACCTGTCCGCTCGCATATCGTACCCTCACCTTCTTGTCGCAATGAATAGCCTGCTCTGTATCCTACCACGCAAATATGACATATGCTGTCAACTAGTTCCATGTATACTTTGCTCAATAATCATAGTTCAGACGAAACAAACTGAAAGGAATTTCCTATGCACTACGGTATCTGTCTACCCAACATGAGTGTCGATGTTCATTCAGTGGTAAGCCTCGCTCAAGACGCGGAAGAAGCTGGCTGGGATGCTGTACTTCTCTGGGATTGTATCGACATGGGACGCGAACACGCCGCAACCCTCGATCCCTGGATACTCTTAGCCGCCATCGCCGCGACCACAAAACGCATACGTTTTGGACCAATTGTCACACCTTTATCGCGTCGTCGCCCTTGGAAAGTCGCACGCGAAACGGCCACGCTTGACCACCTCTCGAATGGTCGCATGGTCTTACCTGTTGGTCTGGGAGAGGTTAGCGATAGCGGCTTCTCGAAGGTGGGTGAGCAGACAGACCGCAAGATACGGGCGCAACTGTTGGATGAAAGTCTGGATATCATCACTGGCCTGTGGAGTGGCAAACCATTCAGTTATGATGGAGAACATTATCATATTCAGGAAATGACGTTTTTGCCACCTCCGATACAGACACCACGTATACCCATCTGGGTTGTCGGAGCCTGGAAACGCCCCAAATCGCTGCAACGCACGCTGCGCTATGATGGTATTCTCCCCGTCAAAATGAATGCCGAAGGCTCGCTTGCCGATATGACACCTGCCGACATCCGCGACATGAAAACTTATATCGACTCACAACGCTCACTAAACACACCATTCGATATCGTGGTTGAAGGCGAAACCCCCGGTGACAATGCTGAGCAAGCCACGTCGATTATACGTCCCTATGCCGAAGCTGGCGTCACATGGTGGCTAGAAAGCATCTGGCGCACATCCGAAACACAGGGCGGTGTCGAAGGCATGCGCCAACGCATCAAACAGGGACCACCCAACAAACCCTGATAAAAGAATGCAATTATGCTACAAAGCTTTTCTGCTGTGTGTAGCTAGTACTATGTTCGTCGAAGCGTGCAAGCTTGAAACGTTTGATATCGACAGGTGCCTCTACATCTTGTACGAGGCTACTGAGAATTTCACCCAGGACAAGGCCGAACTTGAAACCATGACCGGATAGCCCTGTCGCAAGCACGACACGCGAGTCACAGGGCAGGGTGTCCAGGATGAAATCTTCGTCGGGCGTGACATCGTACATACATGCATCGACATGGACCAGGTGCGCCTGACGTAGCGTGGGCAGAAGATCATACAACTTTTCTACCGTTTGCTCAATCAATACCTCTTCTATCGGAGTACTCTCTTCCGGCTCTACCGACATCCCAAAGTTGTGAGAGGCCGCTTTGAACCAACTCGGTCCGTTACTGGTGTTTTGAATAGGAAAGCCATAGAGTTCACTTGCCAAAAACGCAGGAAAGGCAGATACACCAAAGGAGTCAATGGGCAGATTTGCGAAATAGAGCAGATATTGCCGTGTCATTTCCACCGGTAGCTGCATCTCTCCCAGAAGCTGATGCAGCCAGGGACCGAGCGCAAGTACAACACGATCAACAGTATATTCGTCCCCGGATTGTAACGTGACGCATAGTGGGCGATGCATATTCCCATAGTCAATGGATTGAACGTGACTCGCTTCACAAATTTCTCCACCCAGATCAAGTATAAGGTCGCGCAATGTACGCAAACATTGAGATGCATGTAAGATACCACCCTGTGTATTATAGGTATACATATCATAGTCATTGAGGGCGAATTGAGGAAAACGCTGTTGGCATTGTTGATACGTGAGGTGCGTTGTTGGTAGCTCCAGTTCATACAATGTGGAATAACTGGATGCTATAAAATCATCATCCTCGTTGCCGAGAACAAGCGTGCCAGTAGGAGTGTACAGAGTGCGTCGTGAAATATGTTCAAGCATATACCATCGGGTGAGTGCTTGCTGCACCATTCGTGTGTAAAAAGCATCTGCTCCATATTCAAACCGGAGTAGCCGAGAAAGGCCGTGTGATGTCGAGCGTGGATGATCTACCACCGCCTGTTCCAGAACTCTTACATGAGAGAAACCTTGTTTAAGAAGAGCATATGCCGTCGAAAGTCCAACAATGCCTGCACCTACAATGACGATGTTTTGCGTATACACTCTATTTGCTAGCCTCCCATTGTGTTTGCTATCTTGTTTAACACGTGGGAGTATAACAGAGCAAAAGCCAAAAGTCAAGTAAAAGTAGCAAATATATGGAAGGCAGTGCAAAAAATACATTATAATAATTTGTACTATTTATTGTGAAAATATGTAATGTGTTTGTCTGAAGTTCTTTGTGAAAAGGAATGTGCAACTTATAACAAATATTTTTACAAACTACTACGATGTACGACAGACGTTATAATCCGCTCGACATTTTGTCATTGAGACGCTAAAATGGAGAATAACACTACTATTATTGGAAGAAAATATATGCAGGAAGAACAAAAACGTTTTATCACACCAACTTGTGTGCTAGGTGGCGAACCAATTGTCCCATCCTCGAAGTATTATACTTTACGCTATGTGCTTGCCGCCACACTTGCGGAAGGCGAGAGTAACATTGCTTTTCCGGCTGCAAGTGACGACAGTGATGCTCTCTTTCTTGGCTGCCGTGCGTTGGGTGCATCTCTGCATTGGACCGATGAGCAACGACAACTGCTACGGATTCACGGCATCGGGCGACCACAACGTAAAGCCCCCGTAATCATCAATGTTGGTAACGCTGGTGCTGTGTTGCGTCTCTTACTGGGCGTGAGTGCTGCACTACCTGAGATAACATTTATCACTGATCATCCACAATCACTTGGTAAGCGACCTAATCGTGAGTTACTAGAGGCTCTTACCTCACTTGGCGTTGTCTGTGAGGGAACGGGACCCGAAGGCTATCTACCAATTACCCTGCACGGGAGCAGGCTTCATGGTGGACGTGTCACGATTTCAGGGGCGCGTAGTTCGCAATACCTTAGTGCACTATTGTTCCTTGCACCATTGATTGGCGGGCCTCTGCATATCGAGGTGGTAGATGGTCTAAAATCCCAACCACTTGTACATGCTACGTTAGAAGTGATGCAAGAGGCGGGCATTCGCGTTGAACATGATGCCACGTTACGCTCGTTCTCTATCGCCGCCGGACAGCACTATCAACCCCGTGAATATGTTGTGCCAGGAGATTATCCCTCGGCTGCCGCTCTGCTTGTAGCATGTGCTGTCACAAGTGATGCTGCCAGCGAATTACGGCTGACACGCTTGCGTCATGGTGACGAGGTTGGCGAAGCACTCCTGGCAGCATTGCGTGCTATGAACGCTAATCTGCACATAGATGACGACAGTGTGAGTATACATGGTGGTAGGAGTCTGCATGGTATCACGGTAGATGGCGATACCATGATTGACTGTATTCCCGTGCTGGTTGCCGCCGCATGTTTTGCTGAAGGTGAAAGCGTTTTTTACAACATCGAGAGTCTACATTACAAAGAGTCTGACCGCATCAACGATCTCTGCACTGAACTGAGCCGTGCTGGTTGTATCGTCACGCCTAAACAAGATGCTATTATCGTACAAGGACAGCCACAGGGCATCGAGGGCGGCGTTACCGTCGATGGACACAGTGATCACCGCGTTCTCATGGCACTGGCGATAGTTGCCTTACGGAGTCGTCTCGGCTTGACGCTCACAGGTACCGAACACATCTCCAAAAGTTATCCACACTTCTTCACAGAATTGCAACGTCTAGGCGTCAGTATGTTATGACGTATCACAGCTTCAAGCATGCCTCGGCTGCGAGCCAGAAAAGTTTTTCACGTACCGAGGTGTGGCTTGTCCAATGACGCGAATCCCAATTTTCGCTACTCACATCATCACCTCCATAAAGCAGTTGTGCGAAGGTAATGCCCCGAAATTGTGCAACGGCGAAAAACGAGGCCGCCTCCATATCCACTGTGATACACCCTTCTGCACGACGACGTTGCACCTTCTTTGCGGTCTCGCGATACAACCCATCAGTCGTCCATGTCTTGCCAACAACGTACTCGCAATTATGCGCCTGTAATACCGCTGCAAGCGCGGCAACACCTTCTGCACTGGCGGAAACCTCGCGTGCTGGCGGTAAATAATGGTACGAGGTGCCTTCATCGCGTATTGCCGCATTGGGAACAATGATATGCCCAACCGCAAGTGTACCATCAAGCACTCCTGCACCACCACAGGCAATAAACTTAGTACATCCAAGCGCGATAATTTCTTCGAGAAAGGCAACTGCAAGTGGGGCACCAACGCCAGGGTGAAACACAACGAGTTGTTTCCCCTCTGTAGTCATTTCGTACACCGGATGCTTACCAATCTCACTGTTGAGATGCCTGATAATACGAGCTTCATGTCGCTGTACAAGCATACTAATTACATCTTGAAAGAAGCATGCAACAGCATGAGGAGGAACATCAGAAGCTTTAATATGATGCCTCGGTCCGTAGATAGCCTCGGTCTCACCATCGAACTCAAGAATTGGAAAATCTTGCTCCATATATCCCTCCTTCTCTAAACTGTTCCATTGTAAACTCTGTACGCTAATGGTACAATAGCCTTCAATGGTTACGGGAAATAGCAACGTGTGCAGTACAAGCATAGCATAGAGAGATGTTCGACGATAGTGAAAGGGCAAGCTTATGTATAAATTCAAAGGCTTTGATAGCACACACTGTGGCGATAGCATGTCTGCCCTTGAAGAAATGGTCAACGCCTGGATGGACGAAGAGCAACCGCGTGTGCGCCACATGTGTCAGACGATGCAGGGCGAACATATCCTGCTCAGCTTTGTCTATGAAGATACACACGAACTTGTGCAGCGCGTCGCGACACAAACACAGACAGGTGCAACCGGAAGTTTCCCCCGTTTTTTTGATGATGAAGTAGTGGGAGAGGAACATCCGACCAGTCCGCGCATTCCCGCCACACCACCGCCAATGCAACACTGAGCCATTCATTTCAGACTGCCTGAGCGAAGCGCACTCCTTTCATTCAGATGAACGAAGTTAGATGTGAAGCATCGTTTCTGAATGCCTTAAGAAGAGAACGAAGTTCGTTGGCAGTCTGCATAACAATCAATAGTTCAATAAGGATATCTATGCCAACGCCATACCTCGTTTATAGCACTCCCGACGGGGAGATACATGAAGAAACACGTTTACAGGCTCTCTCGTTTGAAGGCCATCCGTTAGAAGTAGACGATTTAATCCCAGCCCCAGATGGCGTGACATTTTCAATGATGCCGGAACGTCTCGCTGTTGGGCAGAAGCGCAATGGTGAACAGCAGGTACTACCATCTACGCGTGGCTGGGCTTTAGCCGCCCTCTTACCTATCGGCTACACTCGCACCCTGTTACCTGCTTACAAGAAAGTACCACAAGCTGAGCCATTGCCCTTCTTCGGTTATAGTGCTGTTGCTGGCATGAAAGGCCGCCTTTATCTTGCCGCCATCAAGACCGATGAGCCGCGCAAGTGGCATCCACGCTCGTTCCCACGTCAGAAACTAGAGAAGTTAATACGTGAAAAGCAGGTGGCATTCCCCAATAATCGTGTTATCGCGCAACATGCCCATTGTGCCCTCGACTATTCCTGTCCAACAGCCAGTAACCTGTTTTTCGGACGCTGGGAGATGGCGATTGCCGTATCCCCAGGTTGCAACTCGCGCTGTATTGGCTGCATCTCGAAACAGGAAGAGGACGAAGGACTCATTTCGCCACAGGACCGTTTAACTTTTATCCCGACCGTCGATGAAATTGTCGAAGTTGCCTTGCCGCACTTAGAGAGTGCCGAAGACGCAATTGTCAGCTTCGGACAGGGTTGCGAGGGTGAACCTCTCATGCAGTGGCGACGCATCGAGCAAGTCATCAAGGCTATCCGTCAGCGCACCGACAAAGGCGTTATCAACATCAACTCGAACTCCAGCAACCCACGCTGGCTACAAAAGCTCTACGATGCTGGCCTTGATACTATTCGCACCAGCACCATTTCTGGACACCCCGAAACCTACACAGCCTACTACCGACCTATCGGCTATAACTTCGAGGATGTGAAAGAGTCGCTAAAACGTGCAAGTGACGCAGGTCTCTATAGCTCCATCAACCTGCTATGCTTTCCTGGCATCATCGACCGCGAACGCGAGATTGAGGCACTCATCACACTAATTAAAGACACTAAGCTCAAACTTATCCAGCTACGTAACCTCAACATTGACCCGGAGGTGCTGTTGCCACGTATGCCTGCACTGGATACAATGGGCAAAGCACTCGGCATGCGTACTCTGATCGAAATGCTGAAACGCGAAGTCCCCGACGTTGAAATTGGCAACTTCTCACGTCCCGTAAGGCGTGTACATGGTGTGGAAATAGGGTAAATTGTTACAATAAAATTTATGGAAAAATTCAGTATGAGGTAAGGTATGTTCACTATTGGAGCATTCGCCATTATCCTCGATTCGCAAAATCGAATTCTTCTCTGTCATCGGAGAGATATAGATCGGTGGAATTTACCAGGGGGAGGAGTCATGAGCGGAGAAACACCGTGGCAGGCCGTGATTCGTGAAGTTCAGGAAGAGGTGGGACTCATAGTAACGGTGGACAGGTTACTAGGGGTGTATGCCTATCCTCCCAGAGATGATTTGGTATTCTCGTTCTTGTGTACTCGTATTAGTGGTGAGATGACAGAGAGTGATGAGGCTGATGCGATTGACTATTTCGCACTCGAACACTTGCCTCCCACAACTCATCACCATCATGTGTTACGCATCAAAGACACGTTGGAACATCCAGAGCAGTTACATCTGAAAACACTTCCTCTCCTCTCTGCCAGCGAATTTTCTTCAATATTTGATAAACCAATATTTCAACGAGACGATGATGGAAGATAAGCTGTAATCGTTGGTTTGCTGAGACTCCCTCGGACGCGAGCACACAACTCTGTGCCGCCTTGTCGCATAGGGAACGTGTGCGAGCTTTGCCTACGCTGCATGACGCACACGTTCCCAGTCATTTGGCTGTGTCCCAGTGGTTGTGGCTGTTCCTTCAGGCTGCGTTGGAATTGAAGAACTCCACCAACACGGGAGCAAGAGCCTCCACAGCAACTTCGTGCGTCTGGCCTTCCAGGGTGCGATGCTCGGCATTGGGGATAGCGTTTGCAAGTGCCGTTGCTGTGATATGCATAAACGGAAAGCTCGCGGAGCCGTCCATGATGAGTGCAGGCACAGCGACGCCAACGGCTTTCTCGGTGGGGACCGAGGCGTCTTCCCCCATGACGGCAGCATCGTAGGCCAGGGTGGGTGCCACCGCTTCCCACATCGGCCACATGGGATGCTGGCGAACCCTGTCAAGGTGGTCCGCAGGCATTCCCACCAACAGCATAAAGAGCGCGAGTGCATTGCCCCGGCGTCCCTGTGCAAGCACTTCCGCCAGCTGCTTTCTGTACGCCTTCCATGCGAGCCTCGCAGCCTCATCCGAGTTATAGGGGGCCTCGTACATAGCCAGTTTCTTCACCTTGTCACCGAGTTTGATGGCTGCCTCCATTGCAAGAGCTGCGCCGGAGGAGATACCGAAGACGAATGCCGATCCACCCGCTTCGGTGATGAGGGCTTCGATGTCTTCAATTTCACGCTGGGCGGCATACGGCTGCGTATCTGTGCTCTCGCCTCGTCCCCGACGATCATAGTGAAACACAGTGAAGTGTTCTGCCAGCAGCGGAGCCAGTTGCGCGGTCTCTGAGTCCATCGCTCGTTGTTCTAATGCACCACCCACCAGGATGAGCGTCAGTCCCTTCCCCAACTGATCGAACGCGATAGTCGTGCCATCGGCTGACTGTACTTTCTTCATAGCATCTCCCTTAACTCTCTTTTTCTGAGCTTTCCATCATGAGGAAGGTGACAATTTTCTCCACGAAGTCGTATGGGATAGGTTTATCTAATGGGAACTGTATTGTCCCCTTTGCTCTTTTATAGTGCGATAGTTCTTGCTGGAAAGCTTCATCGCCTGCCGGTAGCGGATACAAGGAGATGTGATGTTTCCAGCCAGCGAAGAACACTACATGTTTGCCATTGAGGTTGAAGGTAGGTATCCCATAGCTCATTGTCTCTGCGGCTTCAGGCGCCGCTTTGTGTATGGCCTGCCTCACTTTTTCAAGGACAGCCTGGATCTCCCCTGGAAAGGTAGAGATGTATTCGTCAATGGTCGTGAAGAGCTTTCTGTTTTTCATAGAATTCCTTTCCTTCTGCACTCAATTTTTATCGAACACCACACACCGAGTCTCACAAACGTCAGACTGACACGGGTCAAAGTGGGGTCAAGACAGAGAATCTCTCAACTCTTGCACGTACTCGGTCAGGTAAGCCCAGGTTATGGTCATCCCTTGTGGCATACCTATGTCAACAGCGACTTTCAGAGCTTCTGCACTGCTGAACTGGACACGAGTAGTTACTCTCGTTTTCCCAGCCTCTTCCGTGAAAATCACGGTGGTCAGGTGTTCGGGCATCCCAAGGGTGGGGTTGGCGTGCTCATCAGCGAAGGTCGTGGTGTAGACCAGCTTCTCCGGCGGGACGATCTCCCTGTACACACTGCGTGCCCACTGATCCTGACCCTCCGGCGAATGCATGCAGTAGTGCCAGATGCCACCGGGCTGCGGGTCGATGGTACAGACGGGAAGAGTGTAGGGCTGCGGTGCCCACCAGTGCTTGAGGTGCTCCGGCTGGGTGAACACCTGAAACATCAGCGTGCGGGAGGCGTTGAAATGCCGTTCCATGACAATTTCCTGCTCCCCAACATAGGGACCCAGAGAGTGGTAATCAAACATTGTTCTCCTCGATTCGATTGCTCGTGTGTTGCGAGCTTTCCTGCAATTCCAGCAGGTAGTCGTCCAGGCGGTCGAAGCGTTCTTCCCAGAGGCGACGAAATGAGTGGAGCCAGGTCTCCAACTCCTGGAACGGTTCGCGCCTCAACCTATAAATCCTGCGGTTCGCTTGCGGCTGGACCTCCACAATGGCAGCCTCGCTCAGAACCTTGAGGTGCTTTGATACCTGCGGCTGCTGTAACCCCAACCGCTCGGTGATCTCTCCTACTGTCAGCGGGCCATCACGCAACAATTCGACAATATGTAAGCGATGTGGCTCCGTCAGAGCAGTCCATAGTGTTTTCATGATCCTATTATAACCTAAGAGGAATATACTTGTCAAGGAATATTCCTGAAAAGGAAAGCAATTGTCTATCACTAAAGCATGCTAAGGTCAGGTAGTTGACGGGAATTGTGAGATAAAAGGAAGGGCTTATGAAAATTGGGTACTTGTGCGTCTCTAAACAAGAACAGCATGAGGCACTACAAGTTGATGCCTTGAAGGAAGCAGGGCGTGAGAAGTGGTTTCTGGTGCTAAAATACAACACTAGTGGAACAGCATTTCCAGCTCAGTTAATCACACTCGCGTCCCTGTCTCCCTCAGCATCCTACGCGCAGCAACTGCGACGGGATCAACTCCCAACAGTCCCAGGCAATCGCGCACCGAGCAACCTTCAGGAGTTCCGAGCAGATGACCGCTATAGAAGCAAGGCATACACGGTAGGTCTAAGCGTACTACTGCTGCTCGTTTGTTATCGTGGGTGCCTGTATAGGGTCCCCAAGCCTTATGATTGGAGAGGCCGAAGATGGCAACCGTCGGAGTATTCACCGCGACGGCGAGATGCATCAGTCCAGCATCGTTACCGATGAATAGGTCAGCCAGTTCAAGTACGGCGGTCGTGACCTTGATGCTACCCTTACCAGCGAAACTTCGTACCGGCATCTCGGACTGCATCATACCCATAATGTCCTGATGTAGCTGTGCCTCCTCTGGTCCACCAACGAGCAACAGTTGGCCTCCGACATCCTGAAAGAGGGTATCAGCGAGTTGAGCGAAGCGTTCAGGTGCCCAGCGTCTAGCCGTGCTAAAGCCGCCGCTGCCAGGATGCATAGCAATGATAGGTTGAGCCGTTTCGCTTACCGCGACATTGTTATAGACGAGTCGCCACGCCTGCCGCCGCTCCTCGTCGCTCAGAGGCACAAACAAATTCGCCCTTCTTATAGCCGAACCTAGCGTCTCTACTAGCGCAAGGTTATACTCAGCCTCATGCAGTACACCAAAACCAGCATCCTTGACCCGCGCATTGAGAAACCAGCCGTGTCCATTGTCCAATCCGACACGCCATTTTGCGCCCGTTGCAAAGGTAAGTGCCTGATATTTCAGGCGACCAAAGGGCAACGTCAGGTGATGCATCAACACAACCGCGTCATAGTTATTGTGGCGCAACTCTTCAAACAGGGGAGTGAGTTGCGAGAGCATTCTAGGATTTTTGAGTATCTGGCGCGGTGAGTCAAACAAGTACTTATCAAGCACAATAATGTCATTAACAACATTCCAGCCATTGAGCAATCCTGCCGAAGCTGGTGTGACTAGTAAGTCTATCTTCGCCTCTGGATACGTTTCACGTAGAGCTTGTAGCGCAGGTGTAGCCAGTAACAGGTCGCCGATACCTGCAAGCTTCACGACGAGAATGCGTGCGTCTGGTTGTAATGTAATGTGCTGCTTTTGCATAGTCTCTAATCGCTTCTTGTGCTATTATTCTTGTGTAGGCGACCACTTATAGTAGTGAGCATTGCCTACCTCTTGAAAACCAATAGATCGGTACATATTCATGCCCATCTCAGATGGAGCAAGAACGGCTATCCTATAGCCGAGAGAACGTGCCACGCGCATTGCATGCAGCGTCAAGGCCGCTCCTATGCCTTGTCTGCGAGCCTCTGGCAATGTCGCGACTCCATAAATACCCGCGATACCTGCATGGAGAAGCAATGATGCAATCGCAACGGACTTATCATCGAGCCATGCAATATAATGATGCCAGGGTTTGCCATTCCCAAAGCCATTGCCGACATAACATTCGTAGTAGTTTTGCGAAGTCTCTTGTGAAGTATCAAAACCAATCCTTGCAATAGGACTATGAAGTTGCAATGTCTCGGCATCCTCTATCTCTTTAATTACGAGGTTAGATGGAGCAGGAATGTTCTCATTCATCTGGTGTAGGTCTATCGCCATATTGCTATCTCCACCAACTCTTGTGAAGCCGAATGCTCCAAGCGATGTTGCTAGTTGCGACGGCTGTGTGATTGGACTTATCACCCATGCGACGGAAACGTTACGTGGCGAAAAGTAGGTAAGCACTTCGGTAATTTTCTTATCTACGTACTCTCTATTGTCTTGTGCCAAATGTGTATAGGTCACGTCGTTGAGATTAGGGCGACCTGTATAAAACCATCCCAGCTCTGCGTCTTCATGAACCTCTGCCCCAGGTAAGACGCGACCAAAGCACATCATCTCTTCCACGAAATTGGCTTCCATCGCTCTCATCATAACCGATGTACCCAATTCCTGTATGATCGTATCCATCGATATGCCTCCTTTTATCGTGTGACCCTGGTTCCTATGCCAATCTTCTCCCGTACCACCTCATACACCTGTGTCGGCGTGATATCTTTCATACATTGCGTCGTGTGAAAGCGACAATCTGCCGGACCCTTTGCATTGTAGCACGGGCTACACCAGATAGTGCTACGCAGGATGGTCGCTGTAGGACTAACTGGACCACTCAATGCCGAGTCTGTTGGACCATGAATGGCGATGAGAGGGGTGCCAACCGCCGCTGCAATATGCATAGGACCGCTATCACCAGTAACAAGCAGATCGGCGCGTTTGTAGAGGGCGGCAAGCTGCGTTAGGCTAGTCTTTCCGGCAAGGTTGGTCGCCTGTTCATGCATGCGACGTGTAACCTCTAAGATAAGTGGCATGTCGTCGGGTGCGCCTGTAAGCACCACCTGTATACCGTCTTCCCATATCAAACGATCTATGAGTGTTGCCCAGTATGGCACAGGCCAGCGTTTGGATTGTCCATTATTTGAACTTACATGGCAAGCGATGAGAGATCTATCAGCCTGTACACCTTCTTGTCGTAGTAGCTGCTCTACCTGTTGCTCTGCCTGCGAGTCAACCGTGAGATGTGGTACGCGGTCTTCAGGCGTGACCGTTGCACCAGCCGCCTGAGCCAATGTGAGGCAGTAGTCAACTTCGTGCTTATGATCGTTCGCGTCCCAGTGCTGTCCAGTCACTATATCGGTCAGAAAGCCAGGATAGTTCTCGTGTGAGAAGCCCAGACGCCGTTGTGCGCCACTGAGCAGAGTAAGTCCTGATGCCCATGTACCAAAAAGATTAATTGCTAGATCATAGTGGTGGCTATGTAAGCGTTGCCGCAATGCAAACAGATTCCGCCAGTTACGCCATTGTAGCAATGCCTTTGGACGACGCCAGATGTTAGGATCATACACAATAATTTGGGCTATATCGGGATCGCTTGCCACTACTTTCGCACTCGATGGTACCGCGAGCAGGTCAATCTCTGCCTCTGGATAGGTTTTCTTGAGTGCTCGTATTGCCGTAAGCGACATCACCAGATCGCCGATCAAGTCAACACGAATGATCAGCATACGTTTAGGCTGAAATGTTGCTGGCGTTAATGGCTGATACTGCTTCCCCCTACTTCCAAGCTGGATGATTGCTCCCAGTAGACTCATCACGCCATAGATGCCAAGCAGCAAGAGACGCTTGCTCATGCGTACAGCAAGGTTGCGGAGCGTGCGTTGCGAATTTGGACGCAGCGGATAGCCGTATTCATCGAATAAAGGCGATGTTTGTGTCACTACGTTATTCATACTTTTTTATTCTCTATAGTATTTGTTATTGTTGGATATTGTTGTAAAAGCAGCAGCAAGGCCGTGTGTACTTGCTGTTCTGAAACAAGGCGTACACAGGGATGCGCTGGCAATTCTTCTGGTCGAAAATCCAGTCTTCCACAGGGAATAACAGGGCAAGATGGGCAACGATGCGTTGAGGCGACGACAACATGTTGCTGTACTGGCCCCCACGGACCGAAGATACGAATATCGGTTGGCCCAAAGATTTGTAATGTTGGTGTACCCTGTGCCACTGCAAAATGTAAAGGACCATTGTCAACACCGAGGACAAGCGATGCACGTTTGAGTAGTGCCGCGAGTTGTCCAACGGTTGCGTCCGTTACTACTAATGGTGCAGGGGTAATGCCTTGCGCTATCTCTTCCAGCATTGGGCGTTCACCTGGACTTCCTGTCAGCACAATATGCATACCATAGGTTGCACTCAGGATATTGGCAATCTTTGCCCATGCTTCTACACGCCACAACTTGACTACTGCTCCTGTCCCGGCGTGAATGACCGCTATCAGGTCATCAGCTTCTATTGCTCCATCGTGTAAGCGTCGTGTGACCCATGTTTGCTCGTCCCTGGTAGGAATAAAGACAAATGGATAGCGTTCTGGCGTGAATGGTTCATCAAGTACTGGCTTGCCTAGTATACGAAGCCCTACATTGACGAGGCGTAAGCTGGAAACAGTGGCGTGTTCTGGCTCATGAAATGGTTCCGCATGAGTAAGAAATGGTGTTCCAGGCTGAATAGCGTAGCCAACGCGCTGTGGAATGGCTGCCAGGTATATGAGCGCGGCCCCCCACCAGAAATCGGGGCGCAGGTTTATAGCGAGATCGTAGTTGCCGCGTCGTAGTTGCTGTGCTGTGCGGAAAAGCTGAATATATGGCTCTAACGGTCCCTGTGCGGCACGTCGAAAGCCAGGAAATGGACAGGTTATTAACCTATCAAGCGCGGGATGACGTGCAACCACTTCACTTGACCACGAACCTACCATCATAGTGATATGAACATCAGGTGCATAAGTCTTGAGTGCATTCAGTACAGGTGTTGTCAAAACTAGATCACCGAGATGATCTGGACGAATGAGCAATACATGCGGTGAAGTTGAAATGGCTTTATGGGCTACTCTACGTGTCCTATTCATACCGAGCAGACGTACAAGGAGCAGTACAATGGTGCGAAGAAGGCGTTTCATAATTGTGAAACCTCTTCGTCATATGTTGTCGGAATGAGGCGTTGTACCGCGTTCCACACCTCATCGACGGTCACGGATGACATACATGAACAATTAGCGCACGGTTGCATTTTGCCCAGAAAGAAACATGGTTTGCCTGTAGGATTGCGCCAGAGGGCGATATGCTGTGGGTCATCCAGGGGGTAGGGACCATATTCTTGCGGGCTGGTTGGCCCAAAGATAGCGATTACAGGTATCCCAACTGCAGCAGCAAGATGCATAGGACTACTGTCATTGCCAATGAAAAGAGCGCATCGTTCTAAAAGAGCCGCCGAGCCGCCAAAATTTGTCTTGCCTGCAAGATTGAGGACGCTACCTTCTGCAACATCAAGGTCATTGAGTAACGCTTGATTTAACGTCACGTCGTCCGCCCCCCCGATGAGAACGACCTGTGCATTGCATTCATGGACAAGGCGAAGCACGATTTCCCGATAGCAATCAAGCGACCAGCGTTTTGCCGTTAGCTCCATCCCTGGATTACTGCCACCGCCAATGAAAACGGCAACAAGCAGACGTGAGCTATCGGGAGTAAACGGTACATGTTGTCTCTCTTCTTTCGTTGGCACAAAGCGCATCTGGGGAGAATCGACAGGAAGTTTGAGAACGCGTGCAAGGTTGAGATAGATATCAGCCTGATGCTGTAGGTGTGTTGGCGAAGAAGAGACTGTGCTACGATTTGTCAACGCGAAGCCGCGTCCAAGGCTGTCGGGACCAACGCGACGAGGAATACCCGCGAGCCAGGGTAGTAGCGTGAGCAATGGTGAACGATCAAGCACAAAGGCCAGATCGAAATGTCTTTGCCGCAATCGTTGGGCGAGCGCAAGATATTCACGAAGTGTATAACGACCAGGAATGCCAACGGTGCCACAATCTATAACAGCAGAGACAGCGGGATGATGCTCCGCGATAACCTTTGACCATGTGCCAGCAACATAGGTAATAGTGGCATCGGGGTAGGCACGTTGAATAACCTCTAGTAGCGGCGTGGTCATAATCAAATCACCGAGACAACACGGCTTGATAACCACTATTGAGCGTGGGTGGTTCCATGTCCGTAGCACAAAGGGACGTTGTATAGCGTAGAAAAGCGCGAATGGAAGCCGTAATAGTACGCAGAGTGCTGTAATAATATGTTGGCGCAGTGTTAGATTCCTCCATCCTGGCGTTTTTCTGATAATGAACTCTTGTCAACATAGATTGTGGCTTGTTTGTCGCTATCCAAAATCGTCTTCTCTTCGTGTTCCACATTTGATGGCTCATTACCGCTAGCACGTATCGTAGGTTGATATGAGCTATCGGAATGTACAGGAGTGCCGCAGTTATGACAGAATGCATTGCCAGGGATAAGCACCGCCTGACATGCGACACAGTGCTGTAGTTCGCTGACTGCTGGTGGGGACGGTGGTATATCCACTCTGATGGTTTCTTGTGAACTTATGGTGAGCGGTTCAACTCCTGGCGGTGGTGGCGGTACAAGGTCTGGTAGCGTGCTATCGTAGGATAAGTATGCTGGCTGTGTATAAGCGACCGTTGCATTAGGCTGTATTGTTTGTGTGCCTTGATTGCTTTGACTCTGCTGCACCTGTTTCAGTTCGCTCTGTGCCTGTGCGAATTGTTGCCGTGAACTGCTAAGTTCCTGACAAAGAACGAGGAGTTCACTTTGCGTCAGGTGCCCATTTTTGAACAACTCCATCGCTTTTAGTGTAATAGCTCCCTGTTGTGCCTCTATCTGCTTCGATAGACCATCAAGAGTAGTGCGAAGACGTTGTACTTTCGCTATACGTGCAGCCTCGTGAGTTGCTTTCTCCAGGCCACGTTGCACAGAGTCCCAGATGTTCATACTTTTTCCTTCTAACCTATGCTCTATTTCATCTCCAATTATAGCAGAGCAGATGTGTGAAGTCGAGACGAATAGCGTTGGAAACAGGGCTATTTAAAAGTCGAACGGCGGCATGACAGGGGCAAGCCCTGTCACTACTATATGTCGCTTGTACCGTTCCTACGTGTATAGTAGTGACAGGGCTTGCCCCTGTCATGTTCTCATAACAGGCTGCTTTTAAGCTTTGTTGGCTTTATCAGCCGGAAGAATTGCGTTGACGGTGGTACCACAGACAACACATTGACCCTTCAGAGCGGGTTTGCCGTTCTTCATGGTCACTTTTTGAGCATCCTTCAACTCGTTTTTCTTTTTACACTTGACACAATAATACTGATCAGCCACAAATTTTCTCCTTACGTTTACTAAAGAACTTCTATGTTCTCACTTACGGGATGAATTGCACGGGTCAGGTACACCTCATATCCCTGTTTCTGCAGACGCTGCCGCGCTTGTGAAGCACGAGCGAGTTCAGCGAAGGGCGCAAAAAGCGTTGGACCACTACCAGAAAGCCGTACAAATGGGGCACCCGCATTCAACATGGCTTCGCGTGCCTGGGCAACTTTGGGGTAGCGTTCCAGCACCCCGCGTTCCAGAGCGTTATGCACGTCTTCTCGAAACGGCTCTCCCTTTGCTAGTAATACTGTGTAAACCGCTTGAGTGTGTACACCGTCAGTGTAGTCACTTGTTGGAAGGTGGCGAAAAACATCTGCTGTAGAAACACTAATAGCAGGTTTAACTAACAGGAGCCAGCGCATGGAAGCAGGCCAGTAGGCTGGTAAAGGGGTCATAAGTTCGCCTCGCCCCTTACACAGTGAGAGACCTTGAGTGAGAAAGAACGGCACATCAGAGCCGAGTGAGGCGGCAAGGGCTAACATATCCTCAGATGAGATTGGCAGATGCCACCATTGTCGTAGTGCGAGCAGTACGGCGGCAGCATTGCTACTACCGCCACCCAGTCCTGCTGCCAACGGAACATGTTTATCAAGTTCAATGCTCACACCTTGTTGCAACGAGAAGTGTTTGCGTATTGCCTGTGCCGCCCGTACAGCAAGATTATCATCGCTGTTCAGTTCCAGCTTCGTGCTGACAATCTGCACGCGGTCCTCGTTAAGCAGTGTCAGGCAGAGGGTGTCATAGAGGTCAACCATCTGCATAATTGTTGCTAGCTCATGATAACCATCGGTGCGTTTTCCTAACACATCGAGCGTTAGATTAATCTTTGCATACGAACGTACAAAACATGTAGCACCATATGCAGAGATGTGAAAAGGTTGCTGTACGTCACTCATGTTTGCATTGTGCCTAGAATACTGCTATTTGTCAAGTACAACATCGCGAAAAAGGCTATCGTATAGCCCATTACTACCGTTTTGTAGAAGGCATACACAACAGCTATGGTATACTAGGGAAAACATGCATGTAAATGTATCACAGCAACCTCCTGTGATGCGGTTTTCGCATAGTTTTTGTATAGATAAGACAGGCCAAAATGGATATAACAGTTGCATATTTTCATTCGCTACTACGCTCTGATGTGGTGAAGCAAGATTTTGAGCTGATTCGCTCGGTCGGAGCGAGTAACATTGTATATGCTATTCACGAGCAGGAAGAGCCGCGTTGGTCTCGTGATCTGGAGCGTGGATTTCGCCAGGCACACGATGCGGGATTGAAGGTCCACTTGAGTATGGGGCGCTATGGAAATTTATTTGCTGGGCCTTCGCTTACGCCCAGTTGGTATACATTTCACCATCCACAGTCGCGTGTGCAGGACAGGCATGGTCGCTATCACGACATCTCATGCTTCAACCATGAGTCGTTTCGCACCTGGCTCTTCAATGAGATCGAACATTATTTAACAACCTATCCTATCAATGGAATTTTGATAGATGAGCCACGTGGACCGGATATCACCTGTTTTTGTTCGGTGTGCCGTGCGCTCTGTCCCGATGTAACCGATCTGCCACGTTTCCGCCGTCGCTCGATGATCGACTTTCTCGGTGAGTTGTGTGCGTGTGTAAAACGTGTAGATGCACACATCAAGACCAGCATTGTGCTGTTGCCCCAAGACCTGGGGCAGATTGATGAGTTGGCAATGCTGCCTCATCTGGATACTCTCGGTTGCCACCTCTTCTGGCAATTGCTAAATGAGGATGTGACAATGCTTGATGAGTGGGGGCATACAGTTGTGCAGGCTGCACGTACTAACAAGAAACGTAGCCAACTCTGGTTGCAGAACTTCAACCTCGACGAAGAAGGCGAGCAAGCGTTGGAACCATCCTTCTCTCGTCTGCTGAATACTGATCCAGACGAGATAGCCTGTTACTATTATTGGCGCAACAATCTCAATCCTACTCATGTCTGGCAAACGACAACGAAACTGTTACGCCGTATTCCGCGTCGCCAATTGTACTGGCAATCGACAATGCCAGCTATTCCGACATTAAAATTGCCTGTAATCGACAATCAAGGACTAGCTCAATAAGAGCTATACAAGAAAGGTTATGTAGCAATAATATTGCTACATAACCTTTCTTGTATAGCTCTTATTTACGGAGTCCTGGGGTTTCGTCTTTTTCTTCGTGATGAACCGTTTGGAGCAGTTCGTGCAATGCTTTGATTTGCGTGCGTGTCGTTTCACTGGCATCTTTTGCTGTGAAAGTGATTGCTTGCACACCAAGCGTCAGGAGCGTGTATGCATCAGCCTCATCAATATCAGCTTGTACATTGATGATTGCGGGGAAACGCACAGCTTCACGGACCGCACGATACTGAAGGATATCTTCAATGCTCAAATTGCCGACATTGTTCGCCATATCGAAGTCTAGCAAGACAGCCGCAATGCCATCGAATGCGGTCAGATTGCGAATGAAGAGAGGGTACATATCACCTTTACGCATGGGAACAGTGACGACAACCTCTAAATCTTTGACTTCAAGTGCCAGTAAGCGAGCTGGAGCATCGAGTGGTAACACAATATACTGAACTCCCTGCTCTTTAAGTTGTGTAAGGCTCTCCCTGTCCAATGCATCATAACCGCCAGCTATGTGTACGCCAGTGACGATGTTTTCGTTCACAGATTTCGCCGAGTCAATTTCTTGCTTGAGCATCGCAAGCAAGCTACTGTCACCACTATTCCAGGTGAAAAGCAGGCCATCGGCACCAGCTTTAAGAAGGGCCTCCGCACTGCCAGCCTGAATGCTGGGAAGTTCAACGACGAGTGCTGCCGCACGTGGTTTGAACTCGCCTTTGTTTTTACCTAAAAAGCCCATGCCGCCACCACTTTGAGCGCGGCGTGCCTGCATGAACATATCGCTTAATCGAGCCATTCCTGGTGTTCTCCTTTTATGATCTGCGCGAATAGCGTGGAACAGTGTTCGCGCTGATGTGTTCTCTTTATGTTGTGCGAGGTGTAAATGGTACATTCATTATATCACGCACAGGCATAAATAGAGAAAGGCAAACATGCAACGGTGGACTTCTATCTGTATATAGCCATATATCCTACACAACACTCCTACCTAACTTGCCCCTTTTACGCGCGTCACTTATAATAGCCAGGTTCCTAAAATTTGGAATTGGGAGTTGACAACACTTCGTCAACTCACTGATGGGAAGGGTATCTTTTATGCTACAAGAAGCTGTTGATGACTATATCTCTGCACTATCTGCAAAAGAAGACGAACATGCAAGAACAAATACAAATACAGTTATAGCATATCTTAATGATTTGACTCAGCTAGGGCTATATCTACAAAAACAGGATATAGAAAAGTGGTCGCAAGTGACGCATGAACACATCACGAGCTATCTGCTAGTCATGCGCGAAGGCCAGTCATACCGACCTGCGACTATTGCTCGCAAATTGGCGGCATATAAATCGTTTTTTCGTTACCTACGAAGGGAGTTAATAATCGAGAACAATCCTGTTGAGAAACTTGAGGCACCTCGTATTCCTAAAGAACCTGCACCGATACTTACTGCGGAGCAGATGAGCAGTCTGTTTCATGCAGTGCCTATTGATACCGTTGCTGGTCAGCGCGACTTCGCAATGTTATATATGTTGTATGTTACGGGAATGCGAGCCTCTGAACTGGTTGCATTGAATGTGAACGATGTTGACTTGGAACACGCAACGGTGATGTATCCTACTCGTATTATACAAACGCGCCAGGAACGACTACTTTCTCTTCCTACACCTGTTATTGAGATGTTTTCACTCTATCTTGCTAAGGCGCGTCCTCGTTTAGCAAGGCATACGGAGGAGCAAGCATTTTTTCTCAATCATCATGGTGAACGATTAACAAGGCAAGGTTTCTGGTTGATAATCAAAGGCTATGCGAGAGAGGTAGGAATTGACGAGATTACGCCCCACATGTTGCGTCGCTCATTTGCAATATTAATGATCAAAGGTGGTATGGAATTGCGCTCCATCCAGGAATTGTTAGAACGCACGCATATTTCTACCGTATCTATGTATAACCGTGTGGCACCTTCAAAAACTCATAATAATTAGCTTATTCATACGATACTATCAATCTTGATAGGTCAATTTTTCGTAGGGACCAGATGTATCACGCTTCGGACGCGATCAATCTGGTCCCTACGAATGTGTTAATCTTTTAGCAAAAGGAGATGACATTTATGCTCTACGATCAAGTGCTAGAGGCAACAGCGGCGATTCAAACTCATACAACAGTGAAGCCAACAATCGCTCTCATTCTTGGTTCCGGTCTAGGTGAACTTGCCGAAGAAATAGCAAATGCTACTATAATCCCTTACACAGAAATCCCACATTTTGCACACTCGACAGTGGTGGGACATGCGGGCCGTCTTGTGTTAGGAACGCTTGAAGATGTTCCAGTTGTAGCGATGCAAGGCCGTTTCCATTTCTATGAAGGTTATACCGCCCAGGAGCTAACGTTTCCTGTACGCGTAATGCATATGCTGGGAGCGCGAATTCTCATCGTAAGCAATGCAGCAGGTGGTGTCAATCCAACTTACAATATCGGCGATTTCATGTTGATCCGCGACCACATTTATCTGCCTGGGTTAGCTGGTGCAAGTCCGCTGCTGGGGCTAAACGATGAACGTTTTGGCGAGCGCTTTCCGCCAATGGCAAAAGCGTATGATCCAGATTTACGTAAAATCGCACTCTCGGTTGCTGAACGGTATCTTGAGCTAATTCTTAGACAAGGTGTGTACACAATGGTCGCCGGACCGAGCTATGAGACTGGAGCAGAACTGCGCTTCTTACGTGCCATTGGGACCGATGCGGTAGGTATGTCAACCGTGCCAGAGGTGGTCGTGGCACGACATATGGGCATGCGTGTGCTAGGAATAAGCCTGATTACGAACACGGCAACGGGCGACGAGAGCGAAGAGGTCAACCATAAAGAGGTCCTTTCCGCTGGAGAAGCTGCCCGTGCAGGCTTGGCCGCGCTTACACGTGGCATTGTACGCGACATACCTATGACGCTTTCTTCACCACAGTAATCTGTCGTGCAATCCAGTTGTATACATTCCCTTTCCAGTCAACAAGAATCATGAGGAAGTATTTTCCGGGATTGACAGAAGGTGAAACTGTGTATGTCCAGGTTGTCGGGCCATTAGCATTACACGATTGCGTCTGAGATGTGGAGAAGGTCAGTCCATTTTGTATTTCCGTGGGTAATACACCTGCAACCGCATCAAGTGATCTCAACTTGTCCTGCGAGTTAAGAAGCGTCTTAGTAGCATTTTCATCATTTGTCAACCATACTTTGCAGGTAATGTCAGCGACATGCGCTTGCTTACCTGTGGTTTGGTCTATGGGGTAGGCCGACACCGTATAGTTTGTTGTATTGTCAGCCGTTTCAGCATAGTTATAATGAGTGACAGCAGGCAAGCTTAGCTTAGACACTTCGGGCGTCGCCGTTGCATTCGGATTAGGTGTTTGTGTCTGCACCACGATGGTAGTAGGACTGGGCTTAATTTTGTTTACCAACACCGTCTGTATTTGTTTAGGATGTGTAAATGCACCTGTTGCGAAACCTGTTAACAGGCCAGAGAGAGCAAAGAGCAGTAAAGCAAGAACGGCGATAATGGTCGAGCGACTATTGCCTCCATTGATTGGTCCGATATTCGGGTTTGCTTGTGGTCGGGATGTCACTTGTTGCATAGGGCGAAATCACTCTCTTCTTTTATCTCAATCAATACCTGTATCTGTGCCTTATCATACCATGTCACTTTATAGACTCCTGTGAAAATAAACGTTGTATAGCCCAAATTGGTAGGGGTAGGTGGAGAGCGGATGAAGAGTAAGTAAAAAGAGACCGATCTATGCTCTGGGGGGAGCAAGATCGGCGTACCTGGATAAGGGGTGTGTGGGGGAAGTCCCAGGCCGACATTTGCAGAACTAGAAAACAGTCAGGATGGCTCGATGGAGCTAGATGGAATGCTATGCACCACGAGACATCGAGCCATCCTACCGCCTTCCAATTCCTCTATGCTTCTCTAAAAAGAGAAACGAGGTATGCCATCTTTTTGGGGGTGTTTGACAATCTTTTGACGACAAAACTGCTCCCTCATTCCAGCTATCTAATAGTTGTAGGTAGAGCGTGCGCGATTTCGTCCGGCGAGAGCGCATCTTTGCCGAATGATAATGTGCTCATAGTAAAATTCTCCTTTTTTCATGTCAGATTGTCTTTGAAGATATACAAGATAAGAGGATGCTTACTCTTTCCAAAAAGAAGGTTCAGAAGCGGTAGGTAAGTCTGATAACGTAATGTGGTCCTATTTCTAAAAACGTTCGTAGTGTATAATAGGGCAAAGTAATAATTCGTGATATCATTCTTTGAGATAATGTAAAAAGGTAGTTAAGTAGGTTCTCCGAAAGGATCAAATAATGGGTGGACATATCTTTGAGTTTATTCTTGTCGCGTTGGTCGGACTAGCCATTTTTGGACCAAAGACGCTGCAAGCTTTAGGGCGTAACGCGGGTAAAGGTATAGGGCAGGCAAAAGAGATTAAAGATAAAATTATGTCAGAACTTCCAATGGAAGAAATACATACAATATCCAAGAATATCCCTACCAGCCCGCGTCACGCTGTACAAATCCTGATGACGCCTGAACAGAAAGAACGCGTCAAAGCCTCCGAAGAGCAGAAGAGTCAACCCGTGAGTGAGCCTGTAGTGCCCACGAGCGATAGCAAGCAATAGGTAGCCACTACTTACTCTTCTTGAGGTTGTGTGGGTGGAAACATCAGACCCGATAGGAGCCAACTCATAATCATCGCCACGACGACCGAGCCTATCAGTAAGTGAGTACTCCAAACCGTTCCATATGCGACCCACAAGACAATCGTGTAAGTAAGTAACCAGATGCCCGGAACGCTAGCGATGAATATGCGGAAATGATCTACTGATGCAAGCGATGGGCGGATGAAGCGATAGGCGCAATCAATCAGGATACCGGAGATTGCTCCTATGAGAATAATGAGTAAATTATTCTGCATGACCGCCAGTGGAATCTCACCAATCGTGAGAGCAAGCAGGAAGAAGCCAAAGAATGGTTTCCAGCGGCGAATGAGATACATGGTCAAACCTGCTAGAAATGCCCCCTGTATCACATATGAAACGACCGCGAGAGCTTGCCCTGTGCCATCTGCTTTTGGCGTGTATACCAACCAGAGCGACGTATAGAGACCAGCCGTCTGCGAGATAATAAGCCAGTACGTGAAAATCAAGGTAAACGAAAGCAACATAAGAACCCGTGAGGAACTCTTGCCATTTGTGTACAGCGCGTGAAAAGGACCTATTAACACAAAGCCAAAGAACAACATCAATGCAATGTGTGTAGGAGAGAATGCCGCGTCAATATTTTGTTCAACGCCAAAAAGAATATGCCATGTCATATCACCGAGTCCACCAATAAGTGAGCCGATGATGCCAAGCACAGAAACTTCGTAGCCTACGGGCACAGCCTCTCGCCAAGATAAACCATTTCTTCGATTGATGAGAATTGCACCTGGTAGCACAAGACCGGTGGCAAGTAAGCCCGAATATAACACGGCATGCCAGGGAGTCCAAAAAGATTCCAGGCGTATATGGCCGTGCGCCCATGCATCTAGTGAAACCCCTATTAGTAGCCAGAAGCACGCCCCTAAAAAGCACCAGGAAAAGACGTTTGGCGAAATAGTTATTTTTTGTAGACGATGAACGGCCTGTGTCTCTGCACTTGTTGAACTCATGAAATGGTATCCCTTCTAATCGGAGGCATTTACTAAACGTACACTTTTCGTACAAGCAAGCACAAGAAATTGTGGCACGTAGCAATTTCTTGTTATGAACTACGTCGTATTGCTGTACAATCTCTTCGCGTAGTTTTGGCTCTACTATACTTTGTATCACACATCCGTTGCTAATAACAAGGTTGATATAGCTACTGAGTGGGCGATGGAATGCATATGCATAGCCAGATTTTGTCGTATAGTCATCTAAATAGTTGTGTACAGCTACATAGCCCTTTTGCTTCCATTCGCTAGCAGGTTCCTCGAAGCATGGATGGGTGATAGAGAATATGAAGTTGCCGCCTTGTTTGAGTGCTGCAATACAATTATGCATAGCTGTTTCATAATCGGGGATATCCATAAAAACCATATTGGCAACGACAGTATCGAAGGTATTCTTATAGCCGAAGCAATTCTGAATTGATTGCAGGTGGTTTCTGACGCATGTCCACAAAATTTTCTGTAAGAGGTCTGTGAATGCGTAAAAGATACCTCTCTTTGTGAGAGCGTGTAGTAACTTGAAATGTGATGTTATCGTGATGTTGTATAAACTTCACTTCATGTTCGTCAAGATTGTAGTATGCAAGTGCATTTGTCGCCCAGTTAGAAAAGTCTGTTCTCTGTGTGCTCATGCTCATCTCTTCTGTACAAGGGATGTACTTGCTTACGAACGCTCAATCAGCGCTACCGCATAACAGGCAATCCCCTCAGCGCGTCCCGTGAAGCCGAGGCCATCGGTGGTTGTGGCTTTGATACTGACCTGCTCTTTGTCGAGATGGAGATGTTCGGCGATGTGTGTACGCATCGCGGATATATGGGGTGCCATTTTAGGAGACTCAGCAACGATAGTGACATCGACGTTGCTGATGGTCCATTGCTCTTTTTGCAGCAGTTCATGAATGGAATCAAGGAAAACTGCACTTGGCTGATCCTTCCAGCGTTCATCCGTAGAAGGGAAGTATGAGCCAATGTCTCCGAGTGCGGCTGCACCGAGGAGTGCATCGACAACGGCGTGGATTACGGTGTCGGCATCTGAATGTCCCATCAGGCCGTGGGTGGAGGGGATGAGAACGCCACCAAGGATGAGGGGACGACCCTCAACAAGAACATGTACATCGTACCCATTGCCAATTCGTATAGCCACTAGTGCACTCCTTGTAGTAATGCTTCTGAGAACAGTAAATCCTCTTGCGTCGTGATTTTGATATTCGCATACGATCCCTTGAAGATAGCGACGGGATACCCTAAGCGCTCTAACAGTGCCGCGTCGTCTGTGAAATCTTCTTGCTTATCACATTCATGGTGGGCATGATGAATAAGTGGGAATGAGAAAATTTGTGGTGTTTGTATCATCCACAACTGCGAACGGTCAAGGGTGGCGGAAATGATGTTCTCGCGCACCTGTTTGATGGTGTCCTTGACAGGTACAGCGGCAACACTCGCCTGATGAGTTTGAGCTGAGAGCAACCCCTCTTGTAGCATAGTTGGAGTAACGAAGGGGCGTGCAGCATCGTGAATCATTACCCATTGACACGACGGAACGTTGCTCGCGAGCGTGTCTAAACCAATTGCGACGGAATCCTGTCGTCGCAGGCCACCAGGAACTATCGCAATCACTTTGTGCCACTGCTCTTTTTCGCGTAAGGCTATTGTATCCATCAGACGTTCGTTGCTCGTTACGATGACAATGGTTTCAATAAGTGGTGATGCCTGAAACACATCGAGTGTGCGTGCCAGCGTGATACGTCCTGAGAGCGGTGTCCACAGCTTATCACGTCCTAACATACGGCCACTCGATCCAGCGGCGACGATAACAGCCGCCGCTTTCTCTCTTTGTTCTTGCATGTGGTATGCGCTCACACTAGCCGTTGCTTGACTGGTGTTTGAAGCTGAGGCTGTGAACCAGTAGGCTGTTTAGGATGCGCGAAAATCATGCGACCTGCAACCGTTTGTAGTACGCGTGTCACCGTCACTTCAAGCGTCGTACCCATGTATTGGCGTCCGTTTTCTACTACAATCATGGTACCGTCGTCCAGGTAGCCAACACCCTGTCCCAATTCTTTGCCATCTTGCATGATCTTGATGTGAATATCTTCTCCTGGCAATAAGACTGGTTTAATGGCATTGGCAAGCTCGTTGATATTAAGTACCTTCACTCCTTGTAGTTCTGCGACACGATTAAGATTGAAGTCGTTGGTGATGATGGCACAATGCAGGTTACGTGCCATTTTGACCAATTTGCCATCGACCTCCGCGATGCCCTCTATGTTTTCATCAGTGATTTCGACAGGTACGGTGGCTTCTTTTTGCAGCGTGTTGAGTATCTCCAGGCCACGTCTGCCGCGATTGCGACGCATCGTGTCTGCCGAATCTGCAATGTGTTGTAATTCTTCAAGCACAAAGCGTGGCACTAGCAGGGTGCCATAGATGAAGCCCGTTTGACTGATATCTTTGATACGTCCGTCGATAATAGCACTCGTATCAAGCAGTATTGGTGGCAGTTGTGCGGGTTCTGGAACGACTAGCTCCTTTTCCCTTTCCTTCTCTTTCTCCTTGTTACGCTTCTCCTCTCGCTTTTCCTCGCGTTCTCTTTCGCGATCCTCATCGTGTTCGCGATTTCTGCGAGTGAGTGTACTTTGAACACTCAAAAAGAGGTGCCCAATATCGTTCTTGCGGAGGACCGCGATGGTAACGCCGAGATAGGCAAAGAGCAGGGCACTGACGAACGGGAGAATACGCCCCCAGTTCGCGGGTAAGCTGGCAAGCGGGATCGCCAGTAGTGCAGAGATGACGAGGCCAATTGTGAGGCCGATAGCGGCTGCAACAAGGTCGCTTGCAGCGGCTTTACGAATTCTGTCACTTATCCAGAGATAGGGTACAACGGTAATGTACGGTGTAATAATAAAGGCGAGAATAGCGGCGGCGACGACAATACCAATAACCCACTCAATTTGAGCAGGCAATCTTGTTCTATCTAAGAAAAAAATGCCGACGACAATGCCGATTGCTGCGATACACCCGACAATACGGGCGATTAAATTACCAAACATCCCTGCATCCTCCAAAGCAGAACACTGAAACAGCGTAGAGTCTCAAGAGCGAATGCTAATTATGTGCAGCAGGTAAGGTCGGTGATAAAAGGAAGAAAGAGATAATAGCGAAAAATGTGTCGCCGAACCCGCTATCCAGTGCTGTTAACATGCTCGTGAGTCGTAAGAATATGATACCGAATATGCAGTATACATTGTTCCTGCATAAGAAGCAACATTTACGCTTTTTTGCTTGTATCCTTTCACTACAAGTCTACTACAGAAACGTATTTCACAAAAGATTCTCGCAATAATTCGTATAATACATATTACGCATCAGGCGTTACTGTGTTGTAAAACGCTGATTTTTCCTTCTATTCAGTGTAGCGCAATCTCTAATGCTACTGCAAGAGAACTGGCAGTGAGAATTTTGAAATCGGCAGGGAGTCCTGCATCTTCTAATTCTGCCTGAATTTTTGTGCCACGTCCTGCGCTGGGAAGAATACAGCGTTTGAAGCCAAGCTTTGCCGCCTCACGAACACGCAACGACAGGCGGCTCACGGCGCGTAACTCACCGGAGAGACCAACCTCACCAATAAGTGTCATGTCGTGCGGTATGTTTTTTTCACGATAGCTAGAGGCGATAGCAGCGGCTATTCCGAGGTCGATAGAGGGTTCCTCTAAGGTAAAGCCTCCCACGACATTAGCATAGACATCATGATTACCCACCGCCAGTCCTACCCGTTTGGTAAGCACCGCAAGTAGCATCACGAGGCGGTTATGCTCGATGCCATTGGTGGTGCAGCGAGCATTGCCAAAGTTGCTCGGTGTCACCAGTGCCTGTACCTCGACAAGTAGTGGACGCGTGCCCTCCATGCTAACGACAACGGCTGAACCAGTTGCGCCAACGGCGCGGTCCGCAAGGAAAACTGCCGATGGATTTGTGACCTCAACCATGCCTTCACCTTGCATCTCGAATACGCCAATTTCATGTGTTGCGCCGAAACGGTTTTTGACGCCGCGTAAGAGACGGTACGAGTGGTAGCGTTCACCTTCAAGATAGAGTACGGCGTCCGCGATATGTTCCAGGGCTTTAGGGCCTGCAACCGTTCCTTCTTTCGTTACATGACCGATGATGAAGATAGGCACATGTGTACTTTTTGCCAATTGCATCAGTTGTAGCGTACATTCACGCACCTGACTGATGCTTCCCGGTGCTGAGGTGACATGACTGGCGATCACCGTTTGGATAGAGTCAACAATAACCAGTGCAGGTTTGAAGCGATTGACCGCTTCGGCGATCACATCAAGCTCGATGGAGGCGAGGAGATAGAGCCGTTCACCTACAATGCCCAGGCGCTCGGCACGCATCTTCACCTGCTCGATTGACTCTTCGCCTGAAACGTAGAGGACGGTGCCAACCGTCTCGGCAATCGCACCAGAGACTTGAAGTAGCAATGTAGACTTCCCAATACCAGGCTCACCGCCGACCAGGATCAACGAACCCGCGACGAGTCCACCACCTAATACACGGTCCATCTCTGGGTAGCCCACAGAGATACGTTCCTGTATCAGTGGTTTGATATGTGGTAGCAGGATGGGTGTATGTGTGCCTTGAGCGATGGACGTAGTGCCAACAAGAGCTTGCCGTCGTTGTTGTGCCGGACTTTGTGGGACATCTGTTACTTCTTCAAATGTGTTCCACGCACTACAGTCGGGGCATTTACCCATCCATTTGCTTTGCTCACCACCACATTGTTGACAGACATATTTTGTACGTACTTTTGCCATAAGATGTTTGAACAAACCTTATCAAAATAGAGGACAGGCTAGCGATAGACGTAAAGATCAGCAGTATCGTGTCAAAAAGAAAGAGGGACGTGAATAGCGTTCACGCCCCTCCTTGTTATTTAGAGATCGGAACTGCCCTCACCACCAGCGGAGAGAGCCGCTTCTGGTGTGGCAGGCGCTGGCAACTGCTCAATGCGGTTGCGGACTTGTAGGTCAAGATTGTCGTCGATCACGACGGCTTCAATAAGATCGCCTGGGTGGAATTTGCCATCCAGCAAACCCTCCGCCAGTGGGTCTTCAACAAGCCGTTGGATGGTACGACGTAGTGGACGTGCACCATACTCAGGATCAAAGCCCTTGTCGATCAAAAATTCCTTCGACGTGCCTGGCACAACCAACTCTACTTGCTGCTCTGTCAACTGGTTCCGCACACGGTTCAGGAGCAGGTCGATTATGGACTGCATCTCTTCCATACGGAGGGCATGGAAGACAATCACGTCGTCGATACGGTTCAGGAACTCTGGTTTGAAGGTGTTCTTCAATTCACCGAGAACCTTGTCCTTCATAGCTTCATAGTCGCTCTGGTGGGCCTTTGCTTTGTCTTTCGACTGCTTAAAGCCAATACGTGCCTCTCTGTTGAGCAGAGCAGCACCGACATTCGAGGTCATGATGACAATGGTGTTGCGGAAGTCTACCACACGTCCCTTCGCGTCGGTCAACTTGCCATCTTCCAGGATTTGGAGCAGCATGTTGAAGACATCGGGGTGCGCCTTCTCGATTTCGTCGAGGAGGATCACGCTATAGGATTTGCGGCGTACTGCCTCGGTAAGCTGACCCCCTTCTTCATAGCCGACATATCCGGGAGGGGCACCGACGAGGCGAGCAGCCGCGTGGCGTTCCATGAACTCTGACATGTCGATTTTGATAAGTGCTTCTTCACTCCCAAACATAAATTCGGCGAGAGCTTTAGCAAGTTCGGTTTTACCAACGCCAGTTGGTCCCATGAAGATGAAGGAGCCAATTGGACGCTTGGGATCCTTCAAGCCTGCGCGTGCGCGGCGAACGGCGCGTGCGATCTTCTCGATGGCCTCGTTCTGACCAATAATACGAGCATGAAGCGCATCTTCCATTTGAAGGAGTCGTTGTGACTCTTCCTGTGCGATACGCATAACCGGAATGCCAGTCCACATCGAGACGATCTGCGCGATCTCCTCTTCGCCTACGGTTGGCTTATCGGTGCCACGTTCACGTTGCCACCCTGATTCAAGCTTGGAGATACGTTCACGTAGCTTCACTTCGCGGTCGCGTAGTTCGGCTGCTAGTTCGTACTCTTGCTGTTGTATGGCAGCTTCCTTCTCGCGTAACACTGACTCCAGTCCCTTCATGGCTTCCTTGAGATTGAGGGGTGCGAGCGAGTTTTGCATACGCACGCGGCTGGATGCTTCGTCGATCAGGTCAATAGCCTTATCGGGCATGAAGCGATCAGTGATGTAGCGGCTTGCCATTTCCGTCGCGGCCTTGAGAGCCTCGTCAGTGATGGTCAAGCGATGATGCTCTTCATAACGTGGGCGAATACCCTTGAGGATTTCAATGGTCTCCTCGACGGAAGGCTCGCGCACAATGACTTCCTGGAAGCGACGTTGCAGTGCTGCATCACGCTCGATGTACTTGCGGTACTCGTCGAGTGTGGTTGCACCAATGCATTGTAGTTCGCCACGAGCAAGTGCAGGTTTCAAAATGTTCGCAGCATCAACTGCACCCTCTGCAGCACCAGCACCAACGAGCGTATGTACCTCGTCGATGAAGATAATACAGTCGCGGCTACTGCGAATCTCTTCGATAATCTTCTTGAGACGCTCCTCGAACTCACCGCGATACTTTGTGCCTGCAACCAATGAGCCGACATCGAGGGTGAGAAGACGTTTATTCGCAAGAGTTTCTGGCACTTCGCCCGAAATAAGGCGCTGTGCAAGTCCTTCGACAATTGCAGTCTTTCCAACACCAGGCTCACCGATAAGCGCTGGATTGTTCTTGTTGCGGCGTGACAGGATTTGAATGACACGCTCAATCTCTTGATGGCGTCCGACAACGGGGTCGAGTGTACCAGCACGAGCGGCTGCGGTCAAGTCAATACCCATCTGATCAATGGTTGGAGTCTTAGAATGTTTCGCGTCGCGTTCGTGTGGTGCCCCAGTTTGACTGAGCACCTGGATTGTCTGTGTACGGACCTTTTCAAGGTTCACACCCAGGCTTTCAAGCACGCCTGCGGCAATACCTTCGCCTTCACGAACAAGACCGAGGAGAAGATGTTCTGTACCTATATAATGATGATTCAGACGACGAGCTTCGTCGACGGCAAGCTCAATCACCTTCTTGGCGCGTGGGGTTAGCCCGATCTCACCGAGAACGATGCGGTCTCCACGACCAATTATAAATTCAACGGCACTCCGAACCTTGTTGAGTTCGACGCCGAGATTAGCTAAAACTTTTGCAGCGACGCCTTCGCCCTCGCGTACTAGACCGAGGAGAAGATGTTCTGTACCTATATAATTGTGTTGGAAGCGTTGTGCTTCCTCTTGAGCGAGACTCAGGACTTTCCTGGCACGCTCCGTAAATTTGTCAAACCTATCTCTATCGTTCACCTGTTTGTCACCCCCCTTTCAGTGGTAGAGGATGGAACCAAGCCCTCTTTGTTGTCGCTCAGGTAAACAGCGTACTTCATCATACAACACCTAGCATAGTGCGTCAAGCTTAACAAGCTGGCCTCCCGTCTTCCAGTATACCGACATACTTATCGGCAAACTGTCAATCAACACTCACAGCCTCTTATAGAGAAACAATCGACCTCCACACTACCTGAGCGTAGTGCCAGGTAGGGGGAGGTCGTGCGATCATCTGTTAATGTACAATATATCTAATCCAATAAGAATGGTGTACTTTTTCAGATGCCTCCATATCTTTTTGATACGTTGTTCGAGAGTGAGATATATTATATGATACTATACTGATGCTATAGCGTCAAGATCAACATGATAGGAAATTATACATCGCGTAAAATTGTAATGAAAGGAAACACCATTCCCTGTGAAGATACGTCTTCACAGGGAATGGTGTTGTCATGTGAGTAAAACGTGTTACTCTTCCGAATCTTCTTTAGTACGGCGTGATGCGTTACGGAACGCTTCGGCCATGGCCGTTAGCTCTCCAGCATCTTCTGTTGGTGGCCGATTCGCGGAAGGATTATCGTTGTTCCGCTCACGTCTGTCGGGCCGTTGTCTTAGTTGTGTCTGATCCTGCAACGTCGGTGTTGCTTCTAGTGACAGTGTTGTACCTGTTAATGGGGGTACAGCGTCGCCAGCCGTTGATGCTGTCGTAGTGGCAGCAGGAGAGTCTGTCTCAGGAATCTCCACACTTGCACCAGATACGTTGATTGGCGCGTCCGGTGCTGGTACTGTCTCATCAGGTTGATCGAGTTCATCGGCTTGACGCAAGCTGAGTCCTAGGCGCCGTCGCTCAGCATCGATTCGCAGGATGCGAAGTTGCAACTGTGCGCCCTCGTGAAGAACGGTCTTAGGCTCTTGCCCCGGTGTCAACTCCGAAAGGTGGATAAGACCCTCTATACCATCTTCGATACGAGCAAAAGCACCGAACGGTGCAATCTTCGTGACGACGCCTGTAACAACCTGCCCAGGTGTGTAACGTTGCTCGACGGTAGTCCAGGGATCAACTTCGGCCCGCTTGATAGAGAGGGCAATCTTCTTTTTGTCTTTATCGACGCTGAGAACCTGAACCTCAACCTCTTGTCCAACGTGTAAGACCTCGCTGGGATGGTTGACGCGGCTCCATGCCAACTGGCTGATGTGAACCAGTCCGTCAGCACCACCAAGATCGACGAAGGCACCAAAGTTGGCAAGGTTGCTCACGATGCCCTTGCGAACCTCGCCGGGCTTGAGTTCGTCGAGCAGTTCCTCACGCCGACGCTGCCGCCACTCTTGAACGGCTAAACGTTCAGAGAGGATTAAGCGATTGCGTGCCCGATTGATCTCAATGATCTTGAGTTGAAGTTCTTTGTCCTTCATGCTTTGAAGCTTTGCTGCTGTCTCCTGGTTTTCACCACCGGAGGCAACCTCTTCGCGCTTCAAATTCAAGATTTGTGAGATTGGCACAAAGCCTCGAATACCGGCGACATCGACAATTAAGCCGCCTTTGTTGTAGTCGATCACTTTGGCTTTAAGCAGTTCGCCACTCTTATACTGGTCTTCTGCAATGCGCCACTGACGCTCAGTGTTTGCTCTCTTGAGAGAGAGAACAGCGTGACCTTCTTGTGTCTCTGGTTGAATAACAAATACCAGAACCCTATCATCAAGATGTAGCTCTGAGAACGAGCCATAGCCGCTTGCTGGCAATTCTCTTGTCGAGAGGACGCCCTCTGATTTCAAGCCAATATCGACCAGGATTTCGTCCTGGTCAATACGCACGAGCACGCCCTCGACCACATCGCCTCTCTTGATATTTATGGGTGCGCTTGTTGATGCCAGCAACGCTTCCATCTCATTCTGGTTGAGTTCTTCACCCTCTTCTGCTGGAGTGTTGCCGTTTTGCCCTTGTAGGCCATTTTCTTCTAACATCGTCTGTACCCGCCCGCTTTTCAGATTTTCCGCTGGCTCTGTCGAAAGGTCGCCGTGCTGTTGAGTCTGCATGGGTAAAAAACCCCCTTCGATCCACGGTTTTTGCCTCACGTCTGGATGCACTTACTCTTAGAACCGCTCGTACACAGAATTGCGTCCTCGCTTCATTCGCGATACCGCCAGGGTTCAAATGAAAGAGAGAAGAACTCTATGCCTACCGATACATAGGGGAGTGCGCCACATAATGTGGGCTTATTCGGGAGAGGATGCTTAGGTGGTAATCGTTTCGGATGTTTGCTAAAATCTCTTGCCTGTACAGATTGTACGAGATGATCTGTGCGACCTTTTTTTGCCCTACAGAACGATGATACGAAACGATACTTGCAGACATGCAACCATACTGAAGACACACTGAACACCTATATGTAAGCATACCCCCACTCGATGCTCTAATTATACCAAAAGTAGGTCACGATTGCAAGCCATTATCCGCCATGTTGCGAATCTCTCCGGTGTTTTTCTGCTTGTCAAATTATACCACAGTGATGCAAGTGTCCTCTGCATGCTACAATAGAACTATGAGTACGCTCACAACAGCAGAAATTTTAGAGACGTTGCGTCGCCACCTATATACTGTGGAACGCATAGATATGTTAGAAGATGCCATTGAAGGTCAACAACTCGAAGCGAGAAAAGCAGCGGTGTTGTTGGCTTTGTTTGAGCAAGAAAACATGCTTCACCTTGCTTTTATTCGACGCGCCAGTACTCTTCGCGCCCATAGTGGAGAAATCGCATTCCCTGGTGGGAGTGTAGAGGCTACTGATAGCTCACCTGCCATGACTGCATTAAGAGAGGCACAGGAAGAAATCGGTTTAGATGCGACCGATGTAGAGGTATTAGGAGTGCTTACACCTGTTTTTACTGTTGTAAGCAATTATCTGATTCTGCCTGTTGTGGCCTACTTGCCACATGGCTTAGGTGAGTTGCATTTGCAGATAAGCGAGGTAGCAGAACTTATAGTGCTTCCTTTGCAAGCACTGGCGAATCCGGCTATTGCTCATACGGAACAATGGTCGCGCGATAGCATGACGCGTACTGTGTACTTCTACGATCATGGTCCTTATCGTATCTGGGGAGCGACAGGACGTATGCTCTCGATGCTCCTGGAGCTTTTGTATGCTGCTTGAAGACGCATCATAGCAGGAGAGTTTGTAACCCATTAGTCATAGCAGCCTTGCGAAAAAATCCTGTAGGAGTACAATAGAAGGTAGGAGAGATGTCATTTGTAGTGCGTACCACTTTTGTATTTGAAAATGCGGTTGATTCATCGCAACAACCCGTGTGGAGAAAAGGCGTGTCTACATCTGATGCTCAACCTTCCAGGCAATTACCGCGACGACCACAAATCATTTCGCCAACTCACTCGATACCCTCTTCGGTACAACAGGGAGGTTCAGATGCTATGCCATCATCCATCCCTTCTGCTACTCCTCTTGCATCGCCTCAATCGTCCTTGCCTGGAAGACCTGTGACTCCTCTGCCTACTACAGAGCAATCTGAGATGTCGTATGAACACGCTATTGATTTTGCTACACACTCCTGGGACCTTGCAACAGGAGGATTGAAGACACTGACCGCAAAACGAGAGTTTCCCACGCGGCTAGACAGACGTTCGACCGAATTGTCACAAGACCTCAACGAGTCGTCTTCTATGCGTGGTTACCTGCTTGCTATGATTGTGCTTGTATGCGTTATTTTTATGCTTATCGGGGGAGGCGTTATTTTATTTGTGATGCTACAACAATAACAAAACAATCTGGCCGTGTTGTTTACAGGTGAGTCGCAGGTACATCGTGCAGATCGGTTGCGGAACGAACTCCGTTTATAATCGCCTGTGCAAGCACCTTTGCTGCCGTTGCACCAATCATACTTGTTTGGTACGCATTACGCGCAAGGTCTACTGAATGCTGGTCGCGGGGACCAAGTGCCAGCGCAAATACTGTGTCGCCATCAAAAAACGTGTGTGCAGGTCGAATGGCCTGTGCCAGTCCGTTATGTGCCATTTGCGCGACCTTATTGACCTCTTCTTTCGAGAGGGAAGCATTTGTTGCGACAACAGCTATTGTGGTGTTACCTAACAGATTGCCGCCATCAGGAAGCGTATCTATCGGCAGCGGGTCACGTCCACCGGCGATAACCTGTTGTGTTTGTGGGTCTATGATGTTGCCAAAGGCGTTGACGACAACTAATGCACCAACCAATGTCCCATCTGTCAGCGTCGTGCTTGCGGAGCCTAGTCCCCCTTTCATTGCAAAGGCGGGACCAAGCATCTTGCCTACTGTAGCTCCAGTGCCAGCACCAACGTTTCCTTGTTGCGTTGACTCTCTACTAGCTTGCTGGCAGCAACGATACCCTGACTCAGCGTTGGGTCGAAGCAGGGCAGAGCCGAAGCCAAGATCGAAGATGGCTGCGGCAGGTACGATGGGAACTTTTGCGACTCCAACATCATACCCTATCTGCTGCTCTTCCAGGTAGCGCATAATACCACTTGCGGCATCGAGTCCAAAGGCACTTCCACCTGTGAGCAGAACTGCATGGACCTGATCGACAAGATGCAATGGGCGCAACAGGTCTGTTTCACGTGTGGCAGGCGCACCACCACGCACATCGACGCCACCTACCGCCGCTGGTTCGCAGAGAATGACAGTGCAGCCAGTGCCAGCCTCCAAATCGGTATCATGTCCAACTCGAATACCAGGGATATCGGTGATGTCATTGTGCATGGAGTACCTGCTTACTATAAACCAGCGAACGGTTGAGCGCACTTAGAACTGCTTTTACAGAGGCCAATGTAATATTTGTATCAGTAGCAGCTCCAAAGAAGGTTATTCCGTCGCTCGTTTGTATCTGGATATAGGCAATTGCTTGTGCGTTCGCTCCCTGTCCAAGCGCATGTTCTGCGTAGGAAAGCACCGTGAAGTCAGCCATCTTTCCTTGTCGCAGAGCCAGGACGAATGCGTCAATCGGTCCGTTGCCCTGGGCATGGATTTCTTGTATCACTCCTTGATGTGAGACGTGTGCTACACAAGCAACGGTTTTTGAGCCTTCATGGTCAACGGATGTTTCGGTGCGTAGTGTGTCGAGCGCAAACGGTGTAGTACGCTGGAGGTACTCTTGCTCGAATGCCTGGAAGAGTTGCATACTTGAAAGCTCTGCCCCACTTGTATCGGCCAGCGTCTTTATGATTTTACCAAACTCGATATGCATAGCCTTTGGCAGATGGTACCCAAATTCTGCCTCCATAATATAGGCGACGCCACCTTTACCTGATTGAGAGTTGATACGGATGATCGCTTCGTATGAGCGTCCAATATCTTGTGGGTCAATTGGTAAGTAAGGCACCTCCCAGAGGGCACCGCGTGTTGTATCCTGCGCTGTCATACCTTTATTGATTGCGTCCTGATGTGAGCCGGAAAATGCAGTGAAGACAAGTTCACCTGCGTAAGGTTGACGCATGGGAACTGTCATACGCGTGCATTTCTCGTAGATCGCCTGGATTGCTTCGAGGTTGCTGAAGTCCAAGCGTGGGTCAATGCCTTGCATGTACATATTCAGGGCCACCGTGACGATATCGACATTGCCAGTGCGTTCACCATTGCCGAAAAGCGTTCCCTCAACGCGCTCGGCACCGGCAAGGAGACCCAGTTCTGTTGCTGCGACTCCTGTTCCGCGGTCATTATGTGTGTGCAGGCTGATTATAGTGCTTCCACGGTCGCGCATATGGCGACAGAACCACTCGATCTGGTCGGCATGAACGTTTGGCGTCGTTATTTCGACGGTCTCAGGCAGGTTGAGAATCATTTTTTTCTCAGGTGTTGGTTGCCAAACATCGACCACCGCCTCACAGATTTCGAGGGCAAAATCAACCTCGGTCAGCGCGAAGCTTTCGGGCGAGTATTGAAAGGTAACGTCGGTACCTCCTAATGTTGGCAACATCTCTTTGATGAGTTTGGTACTGCGCGTGGCAATCGCGATGATCTCAGGCTTTTCCAAACCAAAAACGATACGGCGTTGCAGTGGTGACGTTGAATTATAAAGGTGAATAATCGCTTTTTTGGCTCCATGTATCGACTCGAAGGTACGAGCAATCAATTCTTCGCGTGCCTGCACAAGGACCTGAATGGTAACATCATCAGGAATGTGTCCCTCTTCAATGAGGCGACGGATGAACGTAAATTCGGTATCGGAGGCAGAGGGAAAGCCAACCTCAATCTCTTTGAAGCCAACCGTTACCAGCAGTTGGAACATTTCAAGTTTTTCTGCCACGCTCATCGGAGCGGGTAATGCCTGATTACCATCACGCAAATCAACGCTGCACCATGTTGGCGCGTTCACAAGGACGCGTGAGGGCCATTGTCTATCGGGTAGGTCGATGATTGGAAAGGGCTGGTATTTGGTAATGTGGCCTTTTTGCATTCCTTTCTGTGCTTTTGCTGATGAAAATATGTTGTTTGATTGCATGTGGCGTTCCTTTTTTTGATGATGCTCGCTGTAGTAGAGCAAAACGAATGATCATTGTTAACTTGAGATGAGGATATCCCATTTTCGTGGTGATTGCAAACTGTATGTTCTTCTTGACTTCGCGTGCGCTCTAAGTTTTATACTGTGCCTATGGACATCGAACTACTAACAATTGAGCAAATCGCGGAGCGTATTGGACGGCATACTTCTCCCATGAGGTCTTCGCGAAAGGACTCAAGTCATTACGCACCTATTTGGAGAAAAAAGCACCCACAAGGTAGTGGTCTGTGTCACTTCTCTCCATGAGTGTGACGAACGTCTCAGGCGGCTTTTGAAGTGCAACTATGCCAATCGAGATTGCAGTATAAGAAAACAGATTGAGTGTACAGGTTGCGTTCTATGCAACCTGTACATTCAATCTGTTTACTGGATAGCGCGTCTCAGGCGTACCATTGTTTGTTCAACGCTTTCCTGCTTGTTGTAGACGGCGGAACCGGCGACCAACATATTCGCGCCAGCCTTCACAACCTGGGGAATGGTGCCCTCGTGAATGCCACCATCAACCTCAATGTCGCAGGTGAAATTGCGTTCAGTGATTATCTGCCGCAACTTCGCAATTTTAGGTAGCGTTTCAGGAATGAAATCCTGGCCGCCAAAACCGGGGTTGACGGTCATAATGAGTACCATATCGAGCAGCGAAAGAATATCCTCAAGCATAATGATAGGGGTCGAGGGTGTCAGCGCGATAGCCGCTTTTTTCCCTAACGCCTTAATTTGTTGTACGATACGGTGCAGATGTGGTGTTACCTCCTGATGAACGATAATGATATCGGCACCCGCCTTCGCAAACGTTTCCACAAATTGCTCAGGATTGGTAATCATCAGATGTGCTTCGAGCGGCAACGTTGTACAGCCGCGTACAGCCTCTACAATTGCAGGTCCCATTGTGATGTTAGGGACAAAGTGACCATCCATGATATCAATCTGAATGCGTTGTGCCCCGGCTGCCTCTACCTCACGTACCTGTTCTCCAAGACGTGTGAAATCGGCGGAGAGAATGGAGGGAACAATGCCAATCATTGTGTTTTCCTCTGCAATTTCGCTGCCGCTCCCGTATCAAGCATCCAGGTCACTTCGCCTTTGGAAGGCTGTACAATCTGTGCTGGGTACTCATCCGGTTGATAGTCATCTTCTAGGACTGCCTTTACCGCGTCCTGTTTCTCGGCACCCGTCACCAGAAACAACACATGTTTAGCTGCATTGAGCAGGCGAGGCGTAAAGGTCAGACGTGCTGGTGGTGGTTTGGGCACTGTAACAGGCATCACGAGCCTCTGCTGTTCGTGCAGTGAGGGCTGATGTGGGAAGAGCGAGGCGGTATGCCCCTCTGGACCCATGCCTAACTGGATCAGGTCGAAGCTTGGTACGCCGTCGCTACCAATAGTCTGTTGCATTTCAAGCGTGTAGGCATAGGATGCAGCATCGCGATCAGGCTGGTCAGCAGGCATACGGTGAATTTGATCGGCGGGAATAGGTATCTTACTGAGTAATACTTGTTGCGCCATTAAGTAGTTGCTCTCTTCGCTATCCGGTGGCACACAGCGTTCGTCTGACCAGAAAATATCGACTAGTGCCCAATCAATCTGGCTACGATATGGTTCTTCTCCAAGCAAAGTGTATAACTTCTTAGGTGTTGAGCCGCCAGAGAGTGCTAACGTGAAGCGTCTATGTGACGCGATAGACTCTGTTGCGACACGCACAATATATTGCGCCGCCTCGTGACTGAGTGTATCTGTATCTGAATAAATGGCGATAGACATAAAAAGGACTCCTATTATGTATTTAAGACAACAGTTCATGTACCTCTTGCAATATCTCTTCGTAGAGACGGTCACGACTGATGATTTCTAACTCGTCGTGTAAGAGCGCACTCACATTGTGTGTTGCCGCCATACTCACGGTGCGTTGTGGGCGTGTCTCCTGTCCAAGGGCAACAGAAGTAAGGACGTGATTTGGATCCTCCTCACGGTTAATGGTGAAGACGACGTGTTTATTTCCGATGGCTCCAGTCATACGAACCATGCAGAGAGAACCTGGACGCATATCAGAACGGACGAGAGGACGGACCTGTAGGCTCACCTGTGAGCGACTACCTGTGCTGGTTTGTTTGCTTCCGTTTGTGTTTCCCGATTGTGCTGGCAGTGAACCTGTAGGGCGTCGCATGCGCCAAAAGTGGGCACCGATAGCTGAATTGTGTTTGTCCTGTGCATGCGGACTGATCGATGAATAATGCCAGCCGAGACGGGTTTTGAGCCACGCAGCTAGGAGGAGCGCACAGGTAGAGTTGGGCGAAACATCTCCCTGCTCTGTACGCGTAAGTTCTGCCAGAGGCTCTACTGCATGTTCGATTTCTATGGTGTTGATACCAGAAATATATGGTCTGTATTCTGCAACATCAAAGAATTGTGCGACGAGTTCGCGCCAGGGAGTTATACGTCCCCAATTGAGATCGCTCACATTGCTTTCAGGAAATCCTTGTACAAGGTCTGAAAGGGTACGAATGCTCTCCTCCGGTGTAAAAAAGCTACTAGAGTCAACAATGATTCTGTCGCTGAGCCTTGAAACTGCATCGAATAGCGCTGGATCATGTGGTGGGTCATTGAGCCACCAAAGATACACGGGAAGATCAGGTTTCACGAGAGGTCGAACTATGTGTTCAATAGAGCGCACCGGCGAACCATTTGCCATGAGCGTGATCTGCTCGAACGTATGGCGGGTGACATCTGAAATAACTGGAAATGAGCGTGTGGTAATCCATGTTGCAATCATATCGGGAGCGGTGCTATCAAGGATAAGGATGGTGACACGTGCAATATGGGTGCTAGAGAGATCACGTATCAGCGTACTGGCGCGTTGTGCCGCTTCAATATCAGGCACACACACAATAAGGTTCAGTACGCTGGTACGCACGTTGACATTCTGGCTGGTACGCACGTTATCAGAAGACATGCGCCAAAGATGAGATAACTCGTCTTCGATATGTTCGATACGTATCAGCTTTCCTGCCCAGGGTAGGCGTGGACCCGTCATATTGGAGCTATCGTTGACCATTCCCAAATTCCCCTTCGTCTTCATGAACGCCGTTGTTCACATAGATACGTCTGTGTAAGTATTGTTCGTCATCACAAGCGATAGTATGAAGGGCAAACAGGCATAGTTATGGTCTACGCCATCTATGCCCATCGCGCCAGATGAACTCATCGGCGTACTGGGGACCCCACGTACCGGATTCATAGGTCAAGATCGACTCACGCGGCTCATTTTTCCATTCGTCAAGAATGCCCTGGATAAACGTCCATGCCGCCTCCACCTCGTCACGGCGTGTGAAGAGTGTAGCGTCACCTAGCATACAATCGAGGATGAGTCGTTCGTATGCCTCTGGCTGCTGTCGCACGAAAGACGAGCCATAGAAGAAATCCATATTCACTGGACGGATTTGCAGGTCGGTGCCAGGGACCTTTGCGCCAAACTTGAGCGATATGCCCTCGTCCGGCTGAATGCGTAACGTGAGTACATTCGGCTCCATCTGTCCCTGCGCCTCGTTTGTGCGCTTAAAGATCATGAGTGGTGCCTGTTTGAACTGAATGGCAATCTCGGTTACGCGCTTGGGAAGGTGCTTTCCTGTTCGTAGATAGAAAGGGACACCGGCCCAACGCCAATTGTCAATATACATTTTCATAGCGATATAGGTCTCAGTTGTAGAGATTGGCGAAACGCCTTTCTCTTGCAGGTAGCCAGGTACCTGATGGCCCGCGACCCAGCCCGGCCCATATTGTGCGCGAATAGTATGCGTCTGGACTTCACGACCTGCCAGTGGCTGCAACGCGTGCAGCACTTTTACCTTCTCATCACGCACTGAGTTACCGTCGAAGGCAATAGGTGGTTCCATAGCTACTAGTGTTAGCAATTGTAGCATATGGTTCTGCACCATGTCACGAATCGCCCCCGATTCTTCGTAGTAACCAGAGCGTCCTTCGAGACCCAGGTTTTCCGCCACCGTGATCTGGACGTGATCGACATAGCGGCGATTCCACACCGGCTCAAAAATGCCATTTGCAAGGCGGAAGACCAGGATGTTCTGTACCGTTTCTTTGCCCAGGTAATGGTCGATACGATAGACCTGCTCCTCTTTGAACACTTTCCCGACGATACGGTTCAGTTCGCGAGCGGATGCAAGGTCATGTCCAAACGGCTTTTCGATGATGATACGTGTCCACCCTTTGCGGTTGCGGTTTAGACCAGCAGCACCAATGCGCTGAATGATTTCGGGATACTGGCTGGGTGGGGTAGACAGGTAAAAAATGCGATTACCACTGGTTCCACGTTCCTGATCGAGTTTGTTGAGCAACGTATTGAGTTTCTCATAACCCTCTGGTTCTGTAAAGTTCGATTGCAGGTAGTGGATACCAGAGGCGAAACTCTCCCATACTTGCGGATTCACAGGCTTCTGTCGCGAATACTCGTTGATAGAATCGAGAGCTTGTTGGCGGAACTCCTCGTCACTGTAGGGACGGCGTGCGAAGCCTACAACCGAGAAGCCAGCAGGCAAAGGATGCTCCAGCGCGAGATTATAGAGTGCTGGTAGCAGTTTGCGATGTGTTAGATCACCCGTTGCCCCGAAGATGACCATGACACATGGTTCTGTACTTTGTTTTATGCGTAGCCCCTCGCGAAAGGGGTTGGGCGCCTCGACTACGCTTCTCTGAGGCATGAGATATCTCCTAGTAGAATAACTGTTTTTCTTTGAACATTAAGCTTCAACTGTATTGTATGTTTCTCAAACGTATTTGGCAATACAATATGACTTTTGCTTAGAACAAGGTGGTGTATCATTCCTAAAAACGCTCCTGTATAAACCTATGTATTACACCCTCGTCGCCAATCTAGGAACGAGGGTGTAATACATAGGTTTATACAGGAGTTTAACTGGCTGTTTGACCTTCTTTGATGCCCTGTTGCTTACTTTTGATATCGTTGAACAACTGGTGGAACGAGTCAGCAAATTTCTTCACACCTTCATCGAGCAGTTGCTGTGTTATCTGCTCGTAGTGAATGCCCACTCCTTCAAGTGCTGTAAACAGCGTCTTGGCACCTTGAATGTCGTTCTCTACTGTCTCCTGAACTTTGCCGTGATCGCGGAAGTTTTCGATGGTCTCCAATGGCATTGTGTCTACAGTGTTCGGTCCAATCAACTCCTCTGCATACAGCACATCGCGATACGCTGGATTCTTTGTACTGGTGCTGGCCCACAAGGGTCGTTGATAGTTGGCACCAGCTTGTTTGAGCGACTCGAAGCGTGGCGAATAGAAGATGCGTTTGAACTCTTGATAAACGAGGCGTGCATTTGCGATAGCTGCCTTGCCTTCGAGTTCCTTGAGCTTCTGCTGTTCGCTAGTATTGCTACTGGCCTTAATCTTGTTTTCCAGCAGAGAGTCAACGAGTGTATCGACGCGGCTTACAAAGAAGCTGGCAACTGAGGCGATCTTGCTGATATCCTCACCGCGTCCATTGCGTGCTTCTAAACCACTCATATAGGCATCGGTAACGGCGCGATAGCTATCGAGCGAGAAGATAAGCGTCACGTTGACACTGATACCTTCACTGATAGCGGTCTCAACGGCGGGAATACCTTCAGGGGTTGCAGGAATCTTAATCATCAAATTGGGACGATCAACCATTTTCCAGAAGCGACGTGCCTCCGCGAGAGTGCCCTCGGTGTCATGTGACAGATCAGGCGAGACCTCAAGGCTGACGTAGCCGTCCTGCCCCTCCGTGCGCTCAAAAACGGGGCGCAGCATGTCGGCAACGGTACGAATGTCTTGAATTACAACGGCCTCATATACAGCACTTGTATCCTTGCCTTCTTTGAGAAGTTGTGTTATCTGTTCATCGTAGGCGTGACCAGAGCTGATCGACTTGCCGAAGATGGTTGGGTTCGAGGTAACGCCAACAATGCCGTTGTCAGTCAAGGTGCGCTGATACTCACCTGATTGCAGTTGAGCGCGGTCGATATTGTCGTACCACACGCTCTGACCCAATTTCTGAAGTTCTAATAATGGATTACTCATGGAAATCCTCCTCAGATACAGCACTCATTTTCTTGTATGCCGCATCCTGTATCTTTGTTGCACTGTGTCTGGCATAGTCCATTATGCCTGCTAAGTATTTTCTACCAATTACGCTCTACATATGTACACGAACGCGAGCCTTTTCTTGACACAAATCTTAGTATGTTTGTCGTGTCACACAAAGAATTCGCATTATGTGCAGTTGTCGAGTCCTCTTATTATAAAGGCACAAAAGGACGTTGTATGACAACCTTTGTGAGATATTTCTATTGTTGTAATTTGTACACTAACATAGATATTGTATCACATAGAGAGAGGGATGCAAAACTCATCATTGCTTATGTCGGGGCTATATAAAGGTTGAAGTGGTAGACCAACGGGCGACCACAAGGGATCGCCTCTACTATACATATTGTGTAAAACGAATACCGTCGTATAGTAGGGGCGATCCCTTGTGGTCGCCCATCCATATCTGTCATGTGGATAGCTAATGCTTCTCGACGGGGAACTGTATCTCTGTCACGAACTTCGATTGGTCGCCACCGCGCTCATATTCAAGGTTTAACTCGCGATTGGAGCCACTGATGGAATAGCCATTGGCTTCAATCCACTTGAGTATAGCGTTGTAAGCCTGATTCAAGGTGCTGAAACTTCCATGATGAATCACCGAGGCCATTGTTTCGACGGCGGGTAACTCGTTCACTTTCACCTGTGTACCATCGTTCAGTGAGCCTTCAAAGGGCATGCAAGCTCCGACATTGACATCATGGTCACGCATCTCGGTGTCATAGTAGAGCGTAATGCTAGGCTCAACGCTGGTCACTCCCTGTTGACTGACATATCCCATCACCTGGTCGAAGAGGCGGTCGAGGGTCGGCCCTAACTGCTCCATGCTTGGAGCGACACCGCGTGCCTCGGCTACCCGCAACGGGGCAACTTTCTTGAGTACGACATCATATGCTGGCATAGTAACCTCCTGTTCAAATGCTTGTAGCCATGCTTCTATCCGCGTCAATCGAGCCTGTCCCTTAGTGAGTTGCTGGTGCAATTCGACCTGTTTGAGTCGGAGCATCCCCCGTATCTGGTCCGGGGTCGGCTCTTTGTCCAGGAGGAGAGCGATCTGCTCCAGGGACAAGCCCATATCTTTTAAGGCCAGTATGCGGTTCAGGCGAGTTAGCTGATTGGCCGAATAGTAGCGATAGCCTGTAAATTCATCAACCCGTGCAGGTTTGAGTAGCCCGAATTCATCGTAATAGCGCAAAGCTTTGACTGATACCAGGCTTAGCCTGGAAAAGTCACCAATCTTGAACACAACTGCGTCTCCTCAGCAGGTTGATTCCTTGTCTATATGTTATGCACGTTTTGTCAGAAGGCCCTCTGTCTACTAGTAGAATACTCTATCCCCTAAGGGGAGAATCAAGGGGCGAGGATACATGTTTTTTTATTCCTTCCTGGCCCGTTGCTGTAACTCATACAGCTTACTAATCGCCTCAATGGGGGTGAGTTCGTCTATTGCTAGTGTCTTGATTTCTTCGACAAGAGGATTGGGTTCGGAGGCGAGAAGCGTCATTTGCCACGCGGCAGGCATGGTGAGGTCGCGCATGGCTTTACGGCGCATTTTAGCGTCGCCCTTGCTCTCCAGCTCCTCCAATATTTCTTCGGCGCGATGAATGACGGGACGGGGAATGCCTGCGAGTTGCGCTACATGTACGCCGTAGCTTTTGTCGGCTCCGCCAGGAACGATTTTTCGTAGAAAGACGATATTGCCAGCTTCCTCGGTTACGGCGACATTGAGGCAATGAACTCTTGGTAATAGTTGTGCAACCTCGACGAGTTCGTGATAGTGTGTGGCGAAGAGGGTACGCGCCCCACTGCGTTTGTTGTTGTGCAGGTACTCGACGATGGCACGCGCGATGGCGAGTCCGTCGTAGGTGCTGGTGCCGCGCCCGATTTCGTCAAGGATAACAAGGCTACGTGGCGTGGCGTGATGCAGAATGTTCGCAGTCTCGACCATCTCAACCATAAAGGTACTTTGCCCTGTTGCCAGATCGTCCTGGGCACCAATACGTGTGAAAATACGGTCTACAATGCCGATTGAGGCGGTTTCTGCCGGTACATAACTGCCAACCTGCGCCATCAACGTGATGAGCGCAACCTGACGTAAATAGGTTGATTTACCCGCCATATTTGGACCCGTGATAATACCAATCTGCGTTGTATTATTGGAGATGTTCGTGTCATTGGGGATAAAGGGCGTATCCGATTGGGCCTGCTCCACAACAGGATGGCGACCTGCGACGATATGAATAGTATCGCCCTCGTTGAGATGAGGCCGACAATAGTTGTTGCGTGCAGCAATCTCTGCAAGGCTCAGGTAGACATCTATTTCTGCCAGAGCGTGAGCGGTATCGAGAATACGTTCGGATGCGTGGACGGCGATGTCGGCGCGTAGCTGTACGAAAAACTCATTTTCCATTTTGTTGATGCGGTCCTGTGCGTTCAGGACAAGTGTCTCGTACTCTTTCAAATCAGAGGTGATATAGCGTTCACAATTCGAGAGTGTCTGGCGACGCACGTATTCCGTCGGGACACGATGAAGGTTAGAACTAGAAACTTCGATGAAGTAACCCGTTGCTTTATTGTAGCCCACCTTCAAGTTATTGATACCTGTGCGTCTACGTTCACGTTGTTCCATATCCGCGATCCACTTGCGCCCATTCTGCGAGGCGTCACGTATCTGGTCAAGCTCGGCACTGAATCCTTTGCGAAGAATGCCGCCTTCGACAAGGCTAAGCGGCGGCTCTTCGACGATGGCGCGTTCAATCAGTTCGATAATGTCTTTGTTGTCGGTGAGACGTTGTACGAGACGTTCAAGGGCTGGTCTTTGTATACCAATGGTGAGACAGGCATGTATCTCAGAGGCGGATCGCAAGCCATTTGCGAGGGCCACAAGGTCGCGTGGCGTGGCGATACGTTGGCGTACACGGTTAATCAAGCGTTCGACATCACCAGCTTTCTTCAGCGACTCGCCAAGACGTGCCTGTAAAAGGGTGTCACCGAGCAATTCTGCTATAGTGTCCTGGCGTAGCTCCAATTGAGCGATATCGAGTAGTGGTTGCCCAATCCAACGGCGCAGAAGGCGTCCACCCATAGGGCTACGGGTGCGGTCGAGGACCCATAAGAGTGAGCCTTTGACAGAGCCACTACGCCCACTCTCGAAAAGCTCAAGGTTACGGCGTGTATGCGGATCGAGCGTCATAAAGCCGTTTGTGGAGTAGGTTTCAAGGGCAACGAGTTGTTGCAGGAGTCCCTTTTGTGTTTCCTGCACATAGGCAAGAATAGCTCCGGCGGCGCGAATAGCAAGGGGAAGATGGGCACAACCAAATGCTTCTAGCGACGCGATATTGAATTGCGTAAGCAGTCGGTGGCGTGCGTCATCTTCCGAGAAATAGCGAGAGTCGTAGGGTGTGACGTGCCCTGCGTGACCCGTCAAGAGCTTTGTGAGTGGCGCAATGTCGTCTTCTTCGTCCTCCTCGATTCCGGGTATTTCTGCATTGGCGTTCCCATTGCTTCCCAACTTGGTAACTTGCTTCTCATTCATAACTGCCGCCAGCCAGCGCCTCTTGCGGTTCCCCTGCCGACTATAGTGTGCTTCAATGATGACCTCGGCTGGAGCGACGCGTGCGATTTCTTGTTGAATAGCAAGTTCTGGCTCTGGTGTATTGAATTGTGTCACGGCAAATTCGCCTGTGGTAATGTCGATGTAGGCGACACCAATGGCATCGCGTCCAACGACAACACTGGCGAGAAAATTATTGCGTTTCGCGGCGAGCATAGTTGGGTCGATAATGGTGCCAGGGGTGACGATGCGAAGTACAGCGCGGTCCACAAGTCCCTTCGAGAGTGCCGGGTCGCTGGTCTGCTCACACACGGCGACGCGATAGCCCTTGCTGACAAGACGCGCAATATAGCCATCGGCAGCGTGATGGGGCACTCCTGCCATCGGCGATTTTTCGCCTCGTCCAAAATCGCGGCGCGTCAGGGCAATCTCTAATTCGCGGGCAACGATCTCGGCATCTTCGTCAAACATCTCGTAGAAGTCGCCCATACGAAAAAAGAGAATCGCATCGGGGTTCTGCTGCTTCATCTGTAAATATTGTGAGCGTACCGGACTATGAACAGGATTTGCTTTTGCGTAGTCTTCAAATAACACCTTGTTAGCCTCCATTAGAACGTGCGTACAGTATAGTATCATTCTCTTACGGCGTCAATTTGTTGGTATATTAGATGTTAAGAAAAGTTTTGTATCTTATCGTGTGTTATAGTACGTATTACAACTAAGAAATTGCACAGCATAAAAGCTTAAATATGCTGATAAGATGGAATTATTCGTGAGGTGAGGAGAACCTAATGTTTTATATAATACTGCTTCTATTCGCGCTCGTGGGAAGTGCGTTAGTGGTGCTGACGATAGAGAATTTGACGACACCAGTACAATTTATGGTGTTTACCTGGCAATCGCCAAATGTAGGGTTAGGGTTGGTGGTGCTGTTCGCATTTATTCTGGGGGCGTTGTTGCTCTATGTAGTATCTGCCCTCTCGGCCCTACGCGATAGAGGTGAGAAACGGCGACTGCGAAAACGTGTCAGCGAACTTGAGCAACAACTTGCTGCAATAACACCCGTAACAGCACAGCCTGTTGTGCAAGATCAAACGCCGATTGTGCCCTTACCCATGCCAGGGGTAATAACGCCGCCACAGCAGTAATTAAGATACGATAATGCGGCCTATGTTTGCCAGACCTTCGCCATAATACGCGACACAAGTCCGTGTTTTGGCGATTTTTGTTGTGTATCTGTGGAGACAGGTGGAGATGGTGTCTGTTCTTCTGGCTGCTGTGTTGGCTCTTCAATTGCTATTGGAGTAGTAGTATTTTCCATAGCATAGCTGAGTAGCGATGGAATGGCTAATCTTGGCTGCTGAGCATTTTCTACAGATAGTGCTTCTGCTTTCCGCTCTTTCATCGCGTAGCTAAGACGAGAGGGAATGACTATTACGGGCTGTCTATTGCGCTCTATTTTTACAGTCTCGTCTTCGCTCATGAGTTTTTCGAGGAGCAATGATTCTGTTGCATCGTCAACTACTTGCTCTGTTATGTCTGCTTCATGAGATTGCTGTGTAACGGCTGTAGCCTCTGTTTCACTGATAGAGTCGAGCCAGTCGTAGGCACCTTCCAGCGCAAGTTTGCACCATTCGGTGTAGTTGTCGTGAATGAGGTCGAGCCGTTCGCATTGCTCAAGCTGTTGTAATGTATGGTCGAGCCATGTGTCACCGCGTTCGAGCATGGCATCGAGCAGATCAACATCATCGACACCGTAAGATTGTAAACGGGTCAAGGTCGCTAGCGCAATGGGCGAGGGCTGTGCGTTTTGCATCAGTATGTTGTTGTTGACAATATGTTGCTCGACAACAGCGATTTGTTCTTGCAATACTGCCGCGTGTTGCTGTTGTTGCCAATGGTGGTAGTGCTGATAGAAAGCCTCGACGTGTTGTGGTTCTAATTGAGAGAAGAGAAGATGCACTTGTTCAACGCTCGCTGGCGTAGCAGATACGTTATTCGTATTGTCTGTCACGCTCATTGTTTTGTACCTTCTTCTGGTTGATGTCCATTATTACTGTTCGGAGCTTGCTGTGTCCCGTCCTCCTGGCGTCCCCAACGTTCTAGCCAGCGTTGTACGAGGCGATTGGTGCGAATGTTTTGCTCATCGAGTCCATTTCCTGGAGCCGATAGTGCTGCTTTCCGTAACCACCAGGGAAGGGCAACTTGTGGCTCGGTTTGCTGCTGTCCACTAAGGGGTGCGCCTGCCTCTGCTACATATGATTGATGTGGAATAGGTGGCAGTGGAGCGTAGGTATGTATAGGTTGTTTTGGTAAGAGAGGCTCTTGAACAGGATTTGTAAAGAGCGGTTCAAGGTTTGGCAGACGGCTACGTTCAAACAACGCCTGTGAAAGCATTTCTGGCTGTTGAACATAAACGTTTGCGGGATGTTGCTCAACGGGGAAGGTAGGGGAAGACGTTTTTGCATACAAAAGTAATGCCTGCAGCACATGATTATTGCTGTCGAGGAGAGGAACATCCAACTGATTTTGCTCATGTATTCGCAGCAACTCTGTCGAGAGATGTTCTTTCAATGTATGTAGTTGCTGCTCAACCTGTCGGTAGTGCAACCATTGTCGATATTGACCCATGTGCCTTCCCACTTCTTAATGCATACCTACTACCGATATGTGCTACTATCATTTGTGCAGTATAGCATCACTCTGCAAAACAGACAAGCCAGGCAGAAAGGAAATCGGATGCCATGCTTATTTGAAGCTATTATGCATCCTTCCTTATCTTATGCCGTACCATCGCGCTCAACCGCGGTATTATATGAGATACGCAGCAGTATTCCAACGATGATATAGTTGGCGATGACCGAACTACCGCCGTAACTCAAGAATGGCAGCGGAATACCTGTCAGCGGCAAGAACTTCATATTGCCTGCAATAATAATAAACGTTTGTATCGCGAAGATTGAGGTGAGTCCCGCCGCAAGAAGTTGATTGAATGTATCCGTTGCCTCAATTGCGATACGGAAACCGCGATAGATAATGAGCAGATAGATAGCAATAATGGCGAAGAGAACTGCTAGACCCAACTCTTCACCCATAGCAGTAAAGATCATATCAGATTGCACCACCGGTACAAAACCTCTCCCTGCGGGGTGCCCTAGCCCCAGTCCTGCACCGAGGATGCCACCGCTGGAAAGCGCGATTAAGCCTTGTAAAATCTGAAGTCCACCATTACTTGCAAAGTAATTATCTTTCGCAGTCCAGTTCTGCCAATCGACGGCGTTAAAACCGACTACTGCAAAACGTGTACGGACGTAACTAAATAAAGTATAACCAATGAACCCAAGTACGACGAAGATTAACAAACTGGTTATAACATAAGAGATTTTTCCACTACCTAGATAAAGCATCGCGACAAACAAACCGTAGATGAGCAATGCAAGCCCAAGTTCACGCACAAAGAGAAAGAATAGCAATCCTACACCCAGCATTAGGGCTAGTGGTCCTATCTGCTTCAGGGGTGGAAGACGGAAAGGCCCAAATTTCAGACTACCTTCGGCAAGAATATCACGGTTTTCACTAAGATATGCTGCAAAGAAAATGACAATACAGATTTTAAGCAATTCCGATGGCTGTAAGTTCAAAGGTCCGAGGTTGAGCTGATCGTGTGTAGGCGCATCCAGGTTGCGGAAGCCAACGCGAAAGGTATTGACGAGCGTTACGCACACAAGTACGATGCCGAAAAAGGCCGAGGTGTATTTATAGCGTGCCAATAGGTTGATGTTGCGTAGTACAAAGAGCGTTATCAAGCAGACGACGATACCGATAAGAACCCAGACAAGTTGCCTCGACCCTAATGCTGGGTCTGGAAAAGGACTGAGGTCAGGGCCAAGACGCGTCGCCATCAAGATGCCGATACCACTCAGGAGTCCAACAAGTGGCAGAAGTATCTGATCCGCCTTACGAAAAAAAATACTCATGATGATATTCGCAACTACCAATGCTACGATAAGGCCGAGCGCGGGAATGAGACCCTGGACCGTTGGAAGATTTCTCGTACTGAGCGATGATGTTTGGTCTTTATTCGCAAGCAGCAACTGTGACATCTCAAGAATGAGAATTAGGAAGGGAATCACAAAGAGACCTAATTCTGTCCAACGATAGCGTCGAAAAACGCCGGGGGATTGACTTGCCATCTATAAAAACCTCTCGAATCTAGCGAAACAGCGCGTGCTTGTATTATTGTGTCAATTTGAACTGGATATAGCCAACGCGCACAATATCTCCTATTTTTGCAGCAAGGGCATTGTACGCGGGCTGATTGTTCACAAACGTTCCGTTGACGCTACCTGCATCCTGCACAAACCATTGCCCGTTGCGATACGTCAGGCGTGAGTGTTCGGACGAAATGAAGTTGTCGGGTAGCTGAATCGTGTTGGTAGGGCCGCGCCCAATATTTGTTTGTGCTTCAAGGTTGAAACTTGTTCCTGGAGAGATGCTACTGGGACCACTGTCTACAACGACAAGATGACCAAGAACCTGTGCTACTCGACCTCCACCATCAGCACTCACAGCCGCAGTCTTCCGCAGATCGCGCGTGATAGCAATGACCACCTGCATAAGAAAGAGATAGAGTAGAACAATCAGTAAGAGTCGTAATATCAATAAGAAAGAGTCTAAGGGCATAATACAGAATACTCCAAATGAATTTAACCAAGTATCTATTTATATATACGTTGGTGAAACAGTTCTGTTTCTGTTTTGCTTTCAGATAGGTATAAAGTTGAACATGTCCTAGTATACATCAGAATGAGCGTTTGTAAAACAACCTCTAGGACTATTTTTTGCTATGTCGCTTTTTATAGTTCTTTAGAGCTTGGACATAGTTTTTAGTAAATGCGTTGCTCATTTCTGCAATCTTTACCTCGAACGGGACGTAATCCAGATGCGATAATCCAGAAAGATGCATTTCATGCATGCCCATTTTACGTGATAAGTCAATACCTTCTGGTGAAGTTGCCTTCGCGTAAAGCCCTTCAATTTCCACACCTCTTTTTCCAAGCGTATGCAGAAAACTCAACATTTTTCTAATCACTTTGGCCCCAGTCTGTTTCTCGTCGGGATCTGCTATCACTTCCCATATGAAGCAATCTATCTTTTCCCCTGGCTCAAATCTCGCAAAATCTTCTGGGAGTATTTGGCTTGCACGAACTTCGCCACGCATAAGTTGTATGAGTGTTTTGTGCGTTACTGGCAAAAGCGTAAAAAAACCAATGATGTGACCATCTTTTACGAGGACGTGACCTATTTCAGAATTGGGAAATGTAAGATAGTTCAACCGTTTTTCAGCTTCTATCCCATATCCGCCACTTCTTGCCATCGCTGTTTGTGCAAGTTCATACATTTCTTGAGCATCCTGTGGCAATGCTCTTCGGAAGATAGTTTTAGAACGCTCTTTAGTACGTTGTTTTATTCCTTCTGAACCGATAGCGAGATTATCTATTTCCGATGCTAAAAAATAGGCCCCTCTCTGCTTATGAGGAGGAAGACGCTTTTGAATACGTCCTTCGTTGACATATGTGTAGAACGTACTTTTCGCTATACCAAGTTTTTTCATAGCTTCTTGCGCTGTATAATATTGCTGCGCTACCAATGATTTCTCCTAATTCCAGATATGTCTTATTCCGTTATTTTACCGCTTAGTTCCTCTGTATGCAATATCGGGAATTGTACTTGTAGGACTTGACAGGAATTAAAATAGAACTTATACTAAGTTCATAGGCAATACCTATCGACGAAAATTTGAGAACATTTTTGTAGAGCAGGTTTGTAAAGAACGCTAGCTAGTGTGGTTCAGACACTGGCTAGCTGCAAGAGTCTAGTTCCAGTAAACTTGTCCTAGACTCTCGGCTGCATGATACGTAGCAGAGAGTCACCTGTCAAGCACATTACACACAAAGGAGCTTGAACGATGGTACAGCAACCCATTTCCCCATTGATCGACTTTTGTAGCGCAGAATCTCGTAGGCAGTATGAACATGGTGTCTGGTGGCGTTTACAGGGATGGCGCACACATGGCGAAGAAGACGCACAGGGACCGCTTCCTGATGCCTACTTCGTCAACAATCTCAAAGCCTGTGTTGCCCGTAAGGAGTTTGATACACCTGCTGGCGAACGGTGGGTACAGCAGTCGGTGTGTTTCTTTCTTGGGGTGCTACATGGGGGTGTCCTCTCACCTACCACAGAACTGCTTCGACCACACGTCACAACGCTGGTGGTGCTTGAGAACGATGAACTCGCCAGAGGCTACGACGTAGGCAGACGCTGGTACTTTGTCGATGCCATGCCTGATGAGAACCATGTGTACACCGATGAACAGGTAATGGAGGAACTCCGGCTGTTGGTGCAGGAGGAACGAGCGGCGTTTTCGGGGGAGGGTGATACGCTCGTTCAGTACACTGTCGGCACTCTGCTTGGTGCCATCAGTGCGCGACTCTTTCCGGTCACACACGAAGAACAACAGCGATGGGAAGCAGAACGGCAACGCTGGATGCTGCTCATTGAGAAGCAAGAACAGAAAACGGAACCCTTGTCATTGAACATTCTACAGCATGCGTAAGTAAATCCTCATGGTCTACAGGGAAAGGCATTTTCTGTAGACCATGTGTCACACCGAATTGAGATACCGACGATGCAGCAAATCATCACCGCAAAGTTAAAATTGAAGACGACGCCTGAACAGTTTGTCGCTTTACGACAAACTCAATTAGTGTATCGTGATGCTCTCAATTACGTGAGCCAATATGCTTTTGAACATGGCAAAACATCTAACCCTGAGAAGCTGCATAAAGGAACTTACTACGATATTCGAGAGAAATTCAAACTACAAGCGGAAATGACTGCTAATGCTATACGTCAAGTTGCAGCAACATATAAAGGTCTGTGGACGAAACTCAAAAAAAATAGTGAGCATCGCAAGGCAAAGATTACCAAGAAGCGTTTTAAAGGGTTAGATGAAGCACCTACATTTGCCTCGCCGACAATCACGTATAGCTATCAAAGAGACTACAGTTTCAAAACAGAGCAACACGTTAGCGTTCTTACACTTGGTGGTCGTGTCATAGTACCTTATCAGGGTTTTGAGAAGCATGTTGCACTGATTCAGCATGGGGCTTCTATAAAAGCGGCGAAACTCTGGTACGATAAACCACATAAACAATTTTACTTACTTGTAGCACTAGAATTAGAGATGGTTGAACCAACGCCAGAGGTTCAACAGACAGTTGTAGGTGTTGATGTTGGTCAAAGGTACCTTGCAACATCAGCAACCATGACAAACGAAATTCGATTCTTTTCAGGTAGAAAGGTACGGGCAAGAGCAGACCATTATGCTCGAACACGCAAACGACTTCAGCACAAAGGCACTCGTTCCGCAAAGAGACGTATGATCGCGTTGTCAGGACGAGAGAGACGGTTCAAGCTGAATACCAACCATGTCATCGCTAAGACCATCGTGAATGCACATCCTAACGCGCTTATTGGACTGGAAGACTTGTCAGGCATTCGTGACCGCACCAAGCGACCTAAACGACGACGTAAGGGGACACAGGTCCTTCCCCTCACGCTCAAACAACGACGAGCCAATTGGCATGCCTCGAAATGGGCATTTGCCGAATTGCATGGTATGATTGCCTACAAAGCTGCATTGTCAGGCTCCTCGTTTGTGGTCAAGGTGGATGCGGACTATACGAGCAAAGCCTGTCCACTCTGCGGATACACCGACAAGAGCAATCGTCCAGGGAATGGTCTGACCTTCGAGTGCCAGAACAAGGACTGTGGATATCAAGTTCGTACAGGTCGTGCCTATCGACTGCATGCGGACTTGGTAGGTGCGAGAAATATAGCGATGCGAGCGCTTCTCATTCGACAGGATTGGGTGAGAACGGGGCAGTTGTCAGTTGCCCCTGATGTGTCGGACCGCGAAGCCAAAGCTGTACGCCTGAAAAGGTATGCAGAGTTGCGGTGGAGTCCTGATACAAGTCTACTTCTTTAAGGACGAGACAACTGAAAGTAAAAGTCGTAGCTACCAATGGTGAAACGATCACCGTTGCGTAGCGTGTGTTGACGCATTCCAGGCGTCCCATTGATGGTTATACCGTTGGTACTACCCAGATCAAAGATGGCGAATTGTCCATCTGGTTGATATTTTATTTGTGCGTGATAACGTGAAACGCGTTTGTCTTCGACGATAATATCATTGCTCAATTGGCGACCAATATTGATAATAGATTTTTCAATGCGATATGTTTGTTGTCCTGCCTGCGGCAAGCGAATAACCAGTTGCGCTGGTGGTACATTGACTAATGGTGCTGACGGTACTGATGGCATGTTGGGATTGCTCATCGTGCCAGGATAAGGAGCTTGTGCAGGATGGCGTGGCGATGACGCACCCATATTATCGATTCCCGGCAATGGTTGTCCCTGTGGTAATTGTGCGCGTATCTGTGCCAATTGCTCGGCACTGAGTGCCTGTGTTGACATTGCCTCATCAGGATTGCCGCTCTGACGGTCTGCTAACCCTGTCTCGATACGCACTATACCTGCGCGAAGCGAACTATCAGAATGAAGCCGCAAGACTGGTACGGTACGTAACGTATAATGGCGGTGGCGTGCAAACTCGACAAGATTGTTTTGCCAATCACGCACGAATAGACTCTGACTGGGTATCAACTGCTGGTGATCTTTGATACTGAGATAAATGTCGTATATGTTTGGTGCCAGCCGACGACCTTCTCCCTGTAGGCGCGTGTTGTCCTCCATCGCGCGTTCAAGTTTACGCTCGATCTCGACAGGTTCGACGCGCGAGGGGAAGAGCCAGGCGAACGGGCCTTCAACTGCACGCTGTATAAATGCTTCAAATTTTGAAAGTGGGTTCTGGCGAGCCAATTGCTCACTCTCCTAGTTTTGTAGTCTCTGACGCGCCTGTTGAGCATCAAAGGTTATTTGAGCTTTCAACGCTTCGATGCCTGAAAAACGTTGCTCGCCTCGTAAACGAGCGATAAAAGTCACTATGAGGTGTTTCCCATAGAGGTTCAGGTCGGCATCGAATAAGTGTACCTCTATTCTACGTTCCGTTCCATTAAACGTTGGACGAATGCCAATATTGGCTACACCATTGTAGACGTTGGAAACTCCTTGTAAGTCACTCTCTATGGTATCCTCTGTCTCTTGAATACGAACGCGCACGGCATACACGCCATCGGCTGGCACCAGTCTATGAACTTCTGGTACTAGATTTGCGGTTGGAAAGCCAAGCAAACGTCCACGTTCATCGCCGTGTTGTACAATTCCGCTAATCAACGCTGGATGCCCCAATAGTACGTTTGCCTCTTCTATCTTCCCCTCGCTGACCAGTGCGCGAATACGGGTGCTACTGATACGTATCTGTGCATCCTCTTCCAGGGGGAGCGCACGAATTTCGATGTGATGTTCACGCCCATACTGCTCAAGGAACGTCGTATCGCCCATACGGTTACGACCCAGACTGAAATTTGCTCCTACGACAAGCCCTTTAATATGAAAACGCGCACATAAGCTATCCATAAATTCGGTCGCACTCATCGCGACTACGGCTGGTGTGAAGTGCATCACGATGCTTTCGTCGATATGACTATACTCTCTGGCAATGGCTAATTTCTCTTCCGTAGTTGTGAGGACGCGCACGTCGATATCTGGTCGCACCACCATGAGCGTATGTGGCTCGAATGTGACAATCACTGGTATTGCTCCAAGTGTACCTGCCAATGCACGTAACGCATCCATAAGATGTAGATGCCCCCTATGCATACCATCAAAATTACCAATCGTGATTGCGATAGGGTGTTGCTGTTGTTCTGGTGTCAGGGTTGTCGTAAATTCCATCTTTTGTGTGGGCCGTTCCTTTTGGTGATGTTTTGAGTGCAGGTTGCCCGTCCTTCTGCTCTTTGGGCCTATCTTACCACAGGTGCTAACTGCTAGCAATATTGCTAGCAAACACCTTCCTGGGTTGCCACATGCGTTGCTCGTCATTCCATGTCGCGATGGCGAGGAATTGCCCCTCTGAATCATACACGCGAGCTAGAACTGCTGGCGGTTCATTGTAGGAGAAGGGGTTGCCGTGGAGGACTTGTGCTACCGTTGCCGCGTCGAGATGGAGTGCGGGATAGTGTTGTAAAACAGCATCGGCGGATGTAAGTAGCTGAGCGATAGTGCCTTGTTCAACCGCCTCCGCAACCTGTGCTAACGAGAAGCTTTCGGAGAGCGTAAATGGGCCGCTACGGGTCCGCACCAGTGCTGAGAGGTGTGCCCCGACGCCAAGTTGTTCACCCAGGTCGTAGGCAAGTGAGCGAATGTAGGTGCCTTTGCTACAATCAACCGCCAGCGTTAAACGTGGTGACTGCCAATCCAGTATAGAGAGCGCATAAATTTCGATAGGACGAGCCGCCAGCGTAATCTCTTCACCTGCACGCATACGTTTATAAGCAGGTTGCCCTTGCAGTTTAATTGCAGAGTACAGTGGCGGCATCTGCATCTGTGGACCCAGAAATTGTGGTAGTATTGCCTCGATTTGTGCCAGTGTGAGCATCGATGTATCGCTTGTGCGTAGGATCGTCCCCTCTGCATCGTAGGTATCTGTGACAATACCAAAATGTATCTCTGCCTGATATGCTTTGCCACTTTCGCTGAGATATTCAGCGACACGGGTGCCCTGACCAATACAGATAGGTAGTACACCGCTAGCTGCCGGATCGAGCGTACCAGCGTGTCCAACGCGCTTCTGCTTGAGCAATTTCCGTATTTTCGCTACGACATCATGCGAAGTCATGCCTGTAGCTTTGTGAATGTTGAGAACACCGTCTATACTCACGTGGGCGTACTTTCTATGGTATATTTTAGTACGTCAACAACCTGCGTGATTGCCTCATGCAGCGGTTTATTGATCGTTGCACCTGCCGCACGCGCATGACCACCACCACCGAGACTGAGGCAAATTTCGGCGGCATTGTAAGGTTCGGCACAGCGTAGACTAAGGCGTGTCACGTCGGGTTCGTCATAACTTTTGAAGAAGGCAGCAATTTGGACCCCCTCGATGTCACGAATGAAGCCGGAGAAATTGTTGTCCATATCGGTCGTCGCGCCACTCTCCGCCAGTGTCTCTTTGGTAGCATAAGACCACGCGAGGCGACCATCATACGCCGTCTCAATCTGTTCTATGACCTTTGCTTGTAGACGTACATGTGCGAGCGAATGCGTGCGATAAATAGGTCCGACAATAGTTTCAGCAACGGCACCTGCCGCTAATACGACTGCCCCCGTCTCCATTGTGCGCGGTGTCGTACTGGTGAATTGGAACGAGGAGGTGTCGGTAATCAAGCCTGTAAGTAGACATTGAGCCGCGTCTTTTGGTAGCGGTAACTGTGCCTGTTGCTGAAATAGCACAAGAAGTTCCGTCGTCGAAGCCGCCGTTGGATCGATAATATTGACGCGTCCGCAACCTTGACTGCTGACGTGGTGGTCAATGTTGAGTATCGGTACGGCGTCAAGAAATACCTTGTGTCGCTCATACAATGCACCATAACGTGTCAACTCACCTGCATCGAGTGCAATTACCAGATCGAACGGCTCCCCCCCAACGGGACCGAGGCTCTGTTGCAGGCGTTCTATGCCAGGAAGAAAAGTAAACGACTGCGGTGCTGGGTCGGCGCATGCTGGCACACATGTCTTGCCTATTTGCTCTAAGATATGTGTGAAACCAAGCGCAGAGCCGAGACAATCGCCATCGGGGTGTTCATGTGCAAGTAGTGCGATACGCTGTGCAGGCTGGATAAGAGCCATTGCATCCTGTAAAAGCAATGGCTCTATCTGCTGTTGCAACAGCGGACGCGTGTTTTGTATACTAATGCTCATACATCCTCGTGTGTTTCTGTCTGTGCTGCTGCCCCGCGGCGTTCTTGATCTTCTTGTGAAACCTGCTTGATGAGTTCAAGAATACGCGCTCCCTCTTCTATCGACGTATCGAGCTTAAAGGCAAGCTCTGGCATATAGCGTAACGTAATCCGGGTGGCAAGCTCATGGCGTAAATAGCCTGCTGCATTACTCAGCCCCTTCATTGTTGCTTTTTGTTCTTCTGGCGTTCCCATAACGCTTACATACACTTTTGCATGGCGCAAGTCGCCACTCACCTCGACACGCGTGATGCTAGCGAAGCCCACGCGGGGATCTTTGACACGTGTCCGCATAAGCTCACTCAACTCTGCCGCGAACAACTCCCCCAACTTTTCTTGTCTATGTGGATTTGCCATTGCTTTCCCCTTTATCACAATATCAGTCATTATAGTATCGAAGGGCGACCACAAGGGGACGCCCTACTATATCTAACATGTGCAAAACAATAGTGTGTATAGTAGGGGTGACTCTTGTAGTCGCCCATTGTTTACATACAATGACCCATGCTTATGCTCCTGCTTTTACACGCTCTTGCGCGAAGGCTTCGATAATATCGCCCACCTCGAATGCTGTAAAATCTTCGAGAACAATGCCGCATTCATAGCCAGTAGCGATCTCACGCACATCGTCTTTACCACGACGGATAGAGTCGATTTTGCCCTCATGGACCTTCTCACCCTTACGAGTGACGCGAGCCTGTGAGGAACGTGTGAGCTTACCGTCGGTGACGCGACAGCCCGCAATAACCGTTGTCTTACCAGCTTTGAAGGTTTGTATCACCTCTGCATGACCCTCGACAACCTCATGGTAAGTTGGCTCCAACATACCCGTCAGGGCTGCCTGGATTTCGTCGGTCAGCTTGTAGATGACGTTGTAGTAGCGAATATCGACACCCTCTTTTTGTGCCTGACGCTGTGCCGCACCATCGGCCTTGACGTTGAAACCGATCACAACAGCATCGGATGCCGCCGCGAGGTGAACGTCGGTCTCGCTGATGTTACCGATACCCTCGTGAATGAGGCGAACCTTGATGTTCTCCTCGCTCAACTTGCTCAAAGCGTTTTTCAGTGCTTCGGCAGAACCCTGTACGTCGCATTTGAGGACGATATTGAGTTCCTTGACCTTGCCCTCTTGCATCTGTGTATACAGTGTGTCGAGGCTGACCTGACCCAGTGGCGTACTCTCGTTCTTACGCTTCTCTGCCTCTACCTGAGCACGTTGTCTGGCGGTTTTCTCGTCAGCCGTTACCTCAAGCTGGTCGCCAGCCTGTGGTACTTCCGGCAAGCCGATAATACTGACAGGCGTGCTTGGTGGTGCCTTCTGGATACGTTTGCCCCGGTCATTGAACATGGCGCGAACCTTGCCCGCGAGCGCACCCACGATGATGTTATCGCCCATCTTGAGTGTTCCTTGCTGCACAAGCACCGTCGCGGTTGGACCAGAATTCTTTTCCAATCGTGCCTCAATGATGACGCCGGTGGCGAGGCGGTTTGGATTAGCTTTGATATCCTGCACCTCGGCAACAAGCAAGATGTAATCAAGGAGTTCGTCGATGCCTGTTCCCCTACGCGCGGAAACGGGAACACAGATGATATCGCCGCCGTACTCTTCAATCACCACGCCCATTTCGGCGAGTTGTTGCTTCACACGGTCAGGATTGGCGTTCGCCTTGTCTATCTTGTTGAGCGCGATAATGATTGGCACCTTTGCCGCTTGCGCGTGTGAGATTGCCTCACGCGTCTGTGGCATGACACCATCATCTGCCGCCACCACGATGATAACGATGTGCGTTACCTGGGCACCACGCGCACGCATAGCGGTAAACGCTTCGTGACCAGGAGTATCAAGGAACGTAATTTTCTTGCCGTTCACTTCAACTTGATAGGCACCAATATGCTGTGTAATACCACCGGCTTCACCCGCGGCAACCTTTGTTTTACGAATGGTGTCGAGTAGCGACGTTTTACCATGATCGACGTGTCCCATGATTGTGACGACTGGTGGAATAACCACTGTGCCATCATCATCACGTCCTGCAATCATCGCTTCGTTTGCAGAAGGAGTGGCACTCGCCGTTCCTGTTGATTGTGCTGTCTCAACAGGACTTGGCTCAAATCCAAGCTCTTTCGCAACCGTTGCCGCCTTCTCATACTCGATTACCTGGTTGATATTGGCAAAGATACGATTGCCAATGAGAACCTTGATGACCTCGTTTGGCGTTGCCTTGAGCAGGTCTGCAAGGTCTTTCACCATAATCTGTGGTGGTAGCGAAATTGGGCCTGTTGCCTTCTCTTTTACTGCCGTAGCCCGGCGTTCTTGTGGACGCTGTGTCGATGTACCAGGGCGACCTCCGCCTGGACGCCCATGTGCGCCATTATGTCCATTGCTGTTGCCATAACTTGGGCGATTACCCCCCGGAGCAGAGCCACCGGGACGACCGCCACCAGGACGTTGTGTTGATGGTGGGTATGTTGTGCCACTTTGATTTGTTGGTCGCTGTGGCGCATTGCCTTGTCTTTGCCCCTGGGGATTAGCGTTGTTTCCTGTGCGTTGTGGGAAAGAGTTTGCTCCACCAGGACGTTGCTGCACAGGTGCGTTCCCCGGACGCTGTTGCCCGTTATTGAAGCGTTGCTGTGTAGAAGGATTACCCTGCCTTTGCTGCGTAAAGCCACCTTCTGGTCGCTGTTGTCCATAAGTATTGTTAGAGCGCGGTTGAGCCGTGCCACCTTCTGGTCGCTGTTGTCCATAAGTATTGTTAGAGCGCGGTTGAGCCGTGCCACCTTCTGGTCGCTGTTGCCCATAAGTATTGTTCGTGCGTGGCTGAGGTGTGCCACCCTCTGGTCGCTGTTGTCCATAGGTATTGTTCGTGCGTGGCTGAGGTGTGCCACCCTCTGGTCGCTGTGAAGGTGCCGTGTTCGTTCGTGGTTGCGTCGGTCTACCTTCGGTTCGCGGTTGCGCTGGCGCATTGCGAGAACGTTGCGGCCTAGGTGTGATTTCAGCATGTTGGGTGGTTTGTTGTGTCGAGGGAGCAATCGTCCCCTCAGGTGTTGGTGCAGCATTTGTTGCTGTTGTAGTTGAGGGAGCAGTCGTCCCCTCAGGTGTCGATGCGGCACTAGTTGCTGCTGTAGTTGAGGGAGATGATGTTCGACGCCGTACTGGTGGTCGCGCATTCTGATCCTGACTGGCAGGTGTGGCACTATCTGCTTTAGCACGTGCAGGTGTTCTTGGTTTGGGTTGTTTTACCTGCTCCGTTCCTTCTGGAAACTCGGTTGTGTCTTTCATGAAGAAGACCCCCTTCTATCGAATGATACGCCACGAATGGCGATGGCAATGGAAATCTCTTCACAGCCACAAAAAAGGTCTGTCACCTATTCCAAGAATAAAACAGAGAATAGGGGACAAAACCTCGTTAGTGCAGTTTCAGGTATATATTTTCTGCGCTCTCCGGCGTAGTGGCTATGGACTACATATTCATAGCTGTTGCTCCGCAATCAATTGCTACCTGTCCTGTAGACGAGGGGCTGTGTCTCTTACAAGAGTAGAGATGTTTGTTTGTTTGTTTCAATCCACACCTAACTCTACAGTTGGGTGCAATGTTCACAATAATAACGTTCATATGAATGCTTTCCCGTCGTTGCAGACGGAAATAGGTGACGATGATGGCTCTTAGTATAGTACAGTCTGGGTGTCCTTGCAACTGTGCTACCATTTGGCTTGCTAATCTTTGGGTAGCGTGGCAACATAGGCGTCAAGTGCTACACGGTCTTCCTCTGGTATTGTCAACTCAAACTCCTGTTCGAGCCGTTTCTTTTTTAAGGCAATCTCCCAACAGGAAAGACGCGCGCATAGGTACGCTCCACGACCGGATTTTTTGCCTGTTGCATCAATGACGACATGATTATCTGGTGTTCTTACTATACGTAACAATTCTCGTTTCGGTTTTGTTTCCTTGCATGCAACACATGTACGCAAGGGAACATGCTTAGGACGTTTCGGCTGCTGTTTGTTCGGCGTTTTGTTCTCTGTCTTGTTCATTATACCCGTTCCTCCTTTGCGACATACTTCTTATTCTCTGTCGTCGTCATAGGATACGCTGTGCCGTCCACCACCACGCTGACTGGAGCGACGTCCTTCGCCCCGTTCATGACGACTCCCACGCTCACGGCGTGGTTGAGAGGCAACCGACTCTTGCATACCCATGTCAGACGACTGCTCTTCGTATACCTCATCTTCGGCAGGTTTTGTCACATCGACACGCCAGCCCGTAAGTTTCGCAGCAAGACGAGCGTTCTGCCCATCTTTGCCGATAGCAAGCGATAGCTGCCGCTCTGCTACGGTAACAATGGCAGTATGATCAGACTCACGGAGTACAACCTTGAGAGGTTTTACAGGACTGAGCGCATTGCTTACATATGTTGCAGGCTCTGCACTCCACTGAATGATGTCTATTTTTTCGTCGTTCAATTCATGGACAATATTGTTGATACGTGAACCACGTACACCTACGCACGAACCAATAGGGTCCAGCCCTTCCTGGCGTGCGACAACGGCAACTTTAGAGCGGCTTCCCGGCTCGCGTGCGATACCTTTTATTTCGACGGTCCCTTCGTAAATTTCTGGCACCTCAGATTCGAACAAACGTCGTACAAGGTCACGATGTGTGCGCGATACGAGAATTTGTAGCATACGACCCGGAATACGGCGTACATCGTAGACAAAAACGCGCACACGTTGTCCTGTGCGATACCGTTCGCTAGGAACCTCCTCGGTGGTCGGCATGATGCCTTCGACTCTATCTACCTTGTCAAGATCAAAGTCGAGAATCCAGCCACGTCCAGGCTCTTTACGTGTGAGTGTACCGAGACGAATTTCACCAATCCAGTTTTTAATCTGGTCGTAGAGGTGTTCGTGCTCTGCTTCACGGATACGCTGCAGAATAACCTGTTTGGCCGTTTGGGTAGGAATGCGATTGAAGATGGACGAAGAGTCAACATCTATGAATTGTCCCAGTGCTGCATTCGGAATGATGCGCTGTGCCTCAGCCAGAGAGACCTCATCGTTCGTTTCCTCTACCTGTGCGACCACGCGCTTCGAGGCCCATACATGGACCTCACCATTCTTGTCAACCTCGATCCGAATATTGTCGCCACCAATAAAACTTTTGCGATATGCAGCGAGCAAGGCGTTGGCAACTGTCTCCATTACCACTTCGCGGGGCAATCCCTTTTCGGCAATTAGCTGTGCGATAGCCGCTTGAAATTCACTTCTCATAGAACATGGTCCTCCCGCTACGCCCGATTAAGACACTATCATTTTTTCTAGTGCAACGAAAAAAGTCCCTGGCATGCAGAAAAGTGGGCACTACCCCACTTTTCTTAAAAGGTTTTCTTTAATCTGTATGGACATATTATAGCACGCATGTCCCAGTTTAGCTAGTGGGACATGCACATTGTGTCATTGCGTTTGTATGTAATTGTGTACCACTCATAATACGGACAAGTGTTTGTTTAGTTGCTTTTTTCGCTGTGTTTGTGTTCATTTTTGGAGTTTGTGTAAGGTATCGAAACGTTTATTCGGTCATTGTAGAGACCTTCTTCCCTGCTTCTTTCAAACCGAACTTTTTGATCGTGTTGCGTAGCCAACCGACGGTTGGCCCTTCATCAATCTTTTTGCTGGTTTCGACCAAGAAGGAAGGGGTTTCAGGACGAGGTACTAATGTATTCGCTTCGCGTATCGCTGCCAGTTCCTCATAATGCTGGAAAGCCCAGTACAGGTTGACACGACATCCTTTACAATTTTTAGTGTTGTCTTCGTTCAATGTTGTGCATTGTGGGCATTCTGTCATAATCGTTTCCTTTCTATTCAGTGAGCTTGTAGTTAGATCAAACCCTGATGTATGGCTTCCGCGACTGCCTGGGCCCGATCAGTGACCTGCAACTTACGGTAAATGTCTTGCATCTTGCGTTTGACCTGGATTTCGCTCCAGAACAATCGCAACCCGATTTCTTTATTTGTACATCCCTGCGATGCAAGTCGCACTACCTCGATGTCCCGTATGCTGAGTCCCCAACGCAGACGGTTTTGCTCTTCGATCAGCCGATGAAACTCGTTGACTACCTGCGTGGTAGCATGGGCATCACCAAGAACACGCTCACCACGTTGCACAGTACGTAGGGCTATTAGCAACTCATCAAAGGACAATGTTTTCTGCAAGTAGGCATGTACACCGATGCGTAAAGCATCGAAAAGAAGTTGTTCATCATTGGGGGCGGCAAAAAACACGATATATGTTTCAGAGCAGACTTGCAGCAAGTGCTTTGCTGCATTTAGTCCATTGGATGTTCCCAGGAAGGTATTGAGTAAGACGATATCAGGTTGCAACTCAGTGGCAAGCAATACTGCTGCTTTCTCATTTTCGGCCTCTCCTACAACCTGGAAATCGTCTTTTTCATTGAGCTGCACGCATAGACTCTGGCGCAAAATCACATGGTCATCGACTATGAGTACGCGGATTGGAACATCTGCAAACTCTGATATATTTTTTTGTATTGTTTTACCTACTGATTCAGGCATTGTTGTACACTCCAAAGTTTTTTTACCTTGCTTTCAATGTTTCTAGCATGCAATACTATAACATTGACTTCCTATAGGTTTATAGATTTACCTTTTGCACCTCTAGTATCTTTGCTCTTCCAGCAGCACATGTTCACTCTCTGTCTGTAGCTTTATGGCATTGGAGAAGGTCAAGCCGAGCGAACTGAGGCAGGCCATGCCTGATATGCATAGGAGTAGTGCTGACCAGGGATGGGCGAAAACGATCATGGCGATGACTTTGTCCGCTGGGAGATGCAGGAGTCCTGCAAAGACAAGCAGACCTACAGCTTCGTTACTACCCACCTGTCCAGGTGGATTGGGTAAAATATAGAACATATTGTAGACGGTGTACCCGAATAGAATCGTCCCAAAGGAGATTGGATACCCAATTGTCCAGAAAGCGAGCATGGCATAGAGGCTATCTAGTCCTACAGCAACACATGTGAGCAGGAGCGCAAGCAGAAAAGTTCTGGGACGACTTGTAGCTAAAAGGAGCGCATCGACAAAGCCGACGGCAAAGCCTTCGACCTTCCCACTGAGGGACCTGGGAAGCATACTCATCACTTTATGAAGTAAACTGATCGCACGGTTGCGTTTCCAGGCTGCCAGCGCAACAAAGAAGACGACGCAGAGCAGTAATCCACTCACTGCTCCCAGCACTAGCCATAGCTTGATGTCCATCTGCACGCCAAGAAAAGGTACGATTGCTATGATAAAGAGCGCGGGTAGTAAGTCCAGCGATTTGTCCATAGCGACGGTTGGCAGTGATCGGCTGATGGGAATGCCTGCATTGCGTTTGAGCATGAGGCTCTTCGCAACTTCACCACCTTGCACTGGCAACAGGAAATTGATAAAGACACCGATCAGGAAGAGCCGAATGGCTTTGAACGTGCTGACACGACCAATGGAATTCAAGAAGAGCTTCCAACGCATACCACGAACAGTATAGGCGAGAAGGAAAGCAAGTCCTGAAAGGAGTGCAAGTAGAATTCCCCGAGGGGTTGTCAGGTGCTGTTGAAGTATATGAATTGTAGCCGGGAAGTTTACGAAACGTGAGACGAGAAACAACAGGCCGATGCCAATAAGCAGACCAATCGTCACTCTTCCCTTAGATGTACTGAGAAGCACCTTCCATGAACGAGAATGAATGGGCTGTACCAAAAATTGATTTTTTTCCATAAAAACCTCAAGCAACTCTATTACATAGTTGATGATCTTTGATCAAACTAGATGGTATAGGTCGTGTTGTGTGAGTACCGCCATTGCGGTGGAATAGGGCAATACCACCTGGCTGCTGAACGACGAGTGTAAATTGTGACAGAAATGCTGAACTCTTCAAATCGATGTGACTTGCTATGGGATCGTCTTTGGTCCTATCTGTAGGCACGATGATCCAGTCAACTACTGATGCAGGCTGCTTCAGTGCCTGCCCCCATACTTGGCCGGAACCTTCATAGATGGCATCTTTTAGAGGCATACCTATGTCCGCTTCATTAAAGAAGTAGGAGTTGACATCCTCTAAAATCCTTCCTCCAGCATAATGTTGTGCAAGATACACAGTGATAGCTCCAGGTGCTTCACAGGAGTATCCATACATTCCATCTTGCAACGAGATAATTCCTGCATGAGCAGTCAGCAGCGACTGCATGCAGATAGCTAGTACAAGGAGAGTCGCGCCTATAGTACTCCAAAGTCGCGCTACTCTAGTAATGGACCAACGCGTTGCGAGTATCGACAGAAAGAGGGCAATGGGTGCTACGCTCTCCGTGCCAAAGCGGACATTCCAGAAGGAGTGTAGTGTATTGGCAGAATCAACTCCTGGCAAATTTATCGTATCTTGTCCAGTGTAGAATATAAGGATATAAAAGACGAAAGGTGTAAGAAATGCTACAGCGCCAAAGATGCTTGGCACTTTCTCGGTCAGTCGGTTGGAACGAAAGGCTCGGAGAAGCCGAAAAGCAAAAACGATGACGGCAATGAACGCTAGAACAAAGAGGACCGGTCCGACGGTTTCAAGAGAGGTAAGCATGTAGACAAGAATTGACTGTCCAATGTTATGATACGTGTAAAACGTTGTGTTTGTGGTACCTGAAGCAAACACATAGTTATGGAAGTAGAGTGGATCGCCGAAAACGACTGCACACCACAGGAACCACAATGCTATACCTAGACTGCCTAGTGTACCGAAAATGAGCAGGTTCCCCTCAATCTGTACCCAACGCTGACCCTTGAGCCATCCGACTACTCCAATCAAGACAAACAATACTAGGAACAGGCCCCAGCCATCAAAGCGCGATAGTGTCACCAGGAAACTGCTTGCAGCTATTCCAACCAGATGCTTGGGGTGATTATCCTGTGTCCATGCAAGGAAATAGTAACAGGTCATCACCGTCGTCGCGATGCATACTATTTCGGAAAGTGGCGTGATCTGTATATAGAGAATGTTTGGGTTCAGGATAAAAAGCAGCGTGCCGACAAAGCTGGCACGGCTATCCTGCGTCAAACGCCGCGCCGCAAGAAACAAGTAGACAACTGTGACGAGATAACAAAACATGCCTGCGAAACTTCCGGCTAAACCAGTACGCCAGAGGTAGTAATTCCAAATGAAAGGCAACATCAGGAGATGCGGCAAAGGGAGCCAAACGCCGCCAAGTTGAGCAAGACCTGGAGTTGTATTATCAAAGACTCTGCGTGCAATTCTCAGATGCGAGATAGCATCTTCATAGAGCAATATCTGATGATGTTGGAAGAAATACCAACAGGAAGCGATGCTAGCAATGCATGCGATGATAAATGTGGCTACCAACCAGGGGTCTTTGGACCAATAGTGCCACATCTGGTGCTTTGGTTGATTCAATGATGGACGCTTCTCAACTGGGAGGTCAGGAGATGGTGTACTCGGCAGCGAGTCGAATATTGTTGTCGCTGCTTTGTTATTGGATGACGAGCGAGACGTAGGACGTAACAGAGGCAACTTCTGAGTCTGATCAAGTGTAGTTGATATGCTCCTTGAGGATGCGACAGATAGTGCTGTATGCGGCACCAAGTTACGTTGCTTTACTGCTGATGTAACACCCAGGAATGAGGACGATGTAGAGAGGTGTAGACCATGCTGCGTCTTCTCCCAATAGTGCGGTTTGAAGATGAGCTGGAATAATGCTATAAATGCTGCCGCGCTTATCATGAGCCAGTAGAAAGGAATGGTCAGTCCCCATTTGATGAGTCCATACTGACCACGCTTCAAGCAGCCAATAAGGTGACTGTAGGCATAGAAGAAGTTGCCAAAGATGAAACAGAGCGTACCCATGTAAAGTATAGGTGCTGGAAACAACGTGTGATACAGGTCAATTGGACGGAATAGAAGATAAATCGCTAGCAGCAACCACATCAAAGGATTTATAAGCAGTACCGCCGTCTTGCCGCCTATCACCAGTTGCAACGAGAGAAACTCGCGCACACGTCCTGAAGAGAGATAGCGTAGGGGATAACGCATGTGGATCAGGTATGTTTGCATGTAGCCCTTAATCCATCGTGATCGTTGCCGCAGCCAGTTCTTCGCGCGTGAGTTTGCCTCCTCGTATGTTGTCGAATCTAGTATTGCCGTTCTCAGATGGAAGTCGGCCATGCGTAGTCCCAAATCGCAGTCTTCAGTGACGTTGAAGGCATCCCATGCCCCCAATTGGCGCAATGTGCTTGTACGAAAGTGATTGGAGGTACCTCCAAGAGGCAGTGGGAGGCGCGTGTCTTGCATCCCCGGCAGGATCAAGTCAAACCATAACGAATATTCCAGGGTGAACCAGCGTGTGAGCAGGTTCTGATTCGGGTTGTAGTAGTTGAGTTTTGCTTGCACACAGGCGAGGTCGGAGTCATGGCTAGCAAAGGTGAGGACAGCTTTCTTGAGCTGTAGTGGATCAGGTATATCCTCGGCATCATAAATGACCACATAATCGCCTGTGGCCTGTAATAAACCGAAATTACATGCACGTGGCTTTGTGCGCGGTTCTCCAGCAGGCACTGTCACAAGACTAAATGGCTGCGGTAGATGCATAGCCCGGATGACTGTGCGCGTTTCAGTATCGTCTTCCTCGGTAAGCAGGAGAATTTGTAATTTGTCTGCCGGATAGTTCAACCGCTGCATTGCCTGGATGAATTGAGTGAGTACTTCGGTTTCTCGATAGAGCGGGCAGAGAATGGTATAGCAAGGCCAATCAACATGAGCGAGGGCATACACGATTGCATCGTCGATCTGTTCTTCTGGAGAGTGATTCAGAGTTCGTGCAGAGAACCAGAAGTTTGCGAGGAGAGTCACTAGATACAGCATAATGGTGATCGCAATAGTTGCCGTGAGCATGTTCACGCCAAAGTATAGCAGCCCTAGCAGCCATACAATCCCAATTATGCTCAAAGTGCGAACTTGCCCACGTGTCACTGTTCGGCGTGCAGAAAGAGCATCGCGAAAAGGGGCAAAGAGACGAACTTCTTGACCATCAATCTTGAAGGTCCTCAAGGAGTCCTCGGTATAGCTATCGATTTCTTCTCGGGCACTTCTGCTGTAGTCATGTGCAGCATTTACAGCCAACAATGTAGTGTAACGTGTAACATTGGCTTGTTGAGCAGCAGTGATAGCAGTGACGGGGGTCTTTGGGACAATCGTATACTGTGCAAACTGTTTGTAGCGGGTTTTCATCTTTTCAGCGTACTGCACACTATCGATCAGCTGAGTAACAGAGGTAGCGGTGTCAGATAACTGTGAGACAACATTTTTTTGTGATAAGTCTTTATATCGCATGTTCTTCCTTGACAATTGATGAAAGTTGATATTAGATGATATAGCTCCTTCGACCCTTGTAACAAAGCATAAAAATGAGTTTATATATTTGCATATACATATCTACGTGAAAAAAGTTAGCAGAGATTACCTTTTAGGCAGAGATTACTTCTTAAATAGAAAAACAATACTCATCTTTGATAATTGTTCAACTTCTGCTTGTCTTTTTCTACTGAGCGAGCAATGCCACAAATTTCTCTAGGCTACTCATGAGTAGCCTAGAGAAATTTGTGAAAAAAATATTTCATACGTTCGATTATAGGATGATTTGTTTGGAACGTCAAGCTTTGACATAAAATATTTATTGAAACCACAAGCATATAAAATTGTTCTATTATATTCGATGTTTTAATTATAAATAGCAGAAAAATATCTAGTGGAAGTGATACTAAGGTATAGTTTTACGATACCTTGGACGATTACCCTGCCTAATGATTAGCGTATATTACTATATTCAGTGTGTATCTTTAGCAAAGGGAAGATTATTTATGCCCACAAAGAGTGTTAATGAGGTTCAACCGGTGCAGGGGAATTGCCAAGAACAGGGAGAAAACGAATATATCGTGTGCAGTATAGGAATTATGGCTCACAATGAAGAGGCCAACATTGGTAGCACTATACTCACTGTTCTTCAGCAACAAAGCCTATCGTTGCACATTGAGGAAGTTATCGTTGTTGCCAGTGGTTGTACAGACCGCACGGTACCAATTGTGGCCCAAATCGCGCTCCAAGAGCCTCGAGTACGCTTGTGTATCCAAGAGAAGCGTGAAGGCAAAGCCTCTGCAATCAACTTGTTTCTCAAACAGGCTACCAGTTCAGTTGTTATATTGATTGGAGCTGATGTAATCCCTGAGAAAGCTGCTTTAGAATATCTGTGTGTTCCCTTCAAAGATCCAAAGATTGGTATGGTTGGAGGCTGTCCTATCCCTGTGAATGATCGCTCCACTTTTATGGGACACACCGTCCATTTGCTCTGGCGTTTACATGACCACCTGTCACGCGTGCAGCCAAAACTTGGTGAAGTTATTGCTTTCCGCAATGTCATTTCGGGTATACCTATTAGTAGTGCGGTTGATGAAATCTCTATTCAGGCACTTATATCCCAACTTGGTTATCAGTTGCTCTATGAACCTGATTGTGTTGTTTATAACAAAGGTCCTCTGAACGTGCGCGATTTTCTCAAGCAGCGTCGCCGTATCTATGCGGGGCACTTGAAAGTGCGTGAGCAGCAGAACTATGAAGCCTCAACAATGAAGGTAGGTTCCATTGTTCGCCAACTTTTCAGTTGTCATGACTTTGCGCTGAACACGCCCTTGCGAGTGCTATGGACCTGCGGCGCAGTAACACTTGAGGGCTACGCACGTATGCAAGGCTGCTATGACCACTGGCGCAAGCGTGAACACCATATCTGGCAAATGGTGGACTCGACCAAAGATTTGGAGCCAGGCAAGCGTAAAGTGCGACACATTTGTAATGCACAGAGTGTTATCGTCTTTCGCTTCGTTCTTGACGGTGTCGAACGCGATGGTATCAACCGGGAGCGAGCAGACCGTGAAGCAACTGAGGCGGCGCGTAGGCTCTTGCCGTTCTTGCGTACTAAGATTCGCAAAGAAGATAAACTCACGATTAATGGGCCTGGAATTATGACTGCCGTCATTCGTGCAGAGCAACATGGGGCTGAAATTGTGGCGAAGCATATCCAGGAAGCTGTTGAGGCACTACCTGCACGTATTGGACTGTGGGGGCGGGAGGTCAAGGTGACGGTTGCCTATAGCTCACTTACCTTTACCTCGAAGGTGAAGAACGGCAGCGTGACAGTCAGCAGCCCCTTAGTCAACGAGGCTTTGATGGCAACACTAGCGACTGATAGTGAGAGGAATTTATAGTAAGTGAAGAGGAAATAGGTATGACAACGTTAGTAACAGGAGCTACTGGCTTCTTAGGCTCTGCCCTGATAACAGAGCTTGTCAAACGCAAGCAATCGGTACGCATCCTTGCACGCGACGAGAAAAAAGCACGCGCACAATTTGGTGATGCTGTAACTGTCATTCCAGGAGATATTACCGATGTGGTACAGGTACAACGAGCTGTTGATGGGGCAACCACTATTTACCACCTTGTGGGCCGACTCTATCATCCCAGCACGCCGACAGAACTTTACCAGCGGACGCATGTAGAGGGTACGCGCATCCTACTCAATGCTTGCAAGGTGCAGAGCCAGTTGCAGCACATCATCCATTGCAGTACTACAGGCGTTTATGGGGTGACAGGCAAAACATCTGTTGCCGAGGATGCGCCGTTTGCACCAACCAACCCCTACGAAGCTACCAAACTTGAGGCTGAGTTGCTTGTATTCAAAGCCTGGCAGGAACAAGGGTTGCCAGTGAGCGTGGCCCGACCAGGACTCGTGTACGGCCCTGGTGATCTGCACTTACTCGGCTTCTTTGCATCAATCAAAAAAGGACTGTTTCGTGTCATTGATGGTGGCAAGGCACTTCTGCACCCGATCTACATTGACGATTTGACGGCTGCATTCCTGCTCTGTGCCGAGCGACCAGAGGCCATTGGACGTAGTTATAATATTGCTGGCGAGCATCCTGTCACTATTCGCGAACTTGCGACGACCATAGCACACTCCTTAGACAAAGAATTACCGAGGAGCAGTATTCCACTGTGGTCTGCAAATCTTGCTTCAGATATCTTTGCTGTGATACCAGGATTGCAAGGTGAGAAGGCCCCACTTACACGCAGCCGTATCAAATTCCTTACAAATAGTCGTGCTTATGATATAAGTCGGGCAGAAACTGAGTTGGGCTACACACCTCAGGTGAAGTTGGAGGAAGGTATGAAACGAACAGCCGAATGGTACTACAAGCATCACTACTTGAAAAAGTACTAAACAAACAATAAGTTCAGAACAAGCTTTTGCAATGCAGGAATCAACGAGAGAAACGATACGGTAGTACATTTCTGTGGTACTTCTGTATCTCGTCTTCTTCTACACGTCCTTAAATGCTACAAGGATGTAATCTTGAAATACTACAGGTACGTATATTACGAATGTGGGATATGTATATACTCAATGGAACGTAGAGATGATACTGCTACTGTTGAAAAAGGCTAATTGCTGGTGGGTGGATGTGCTTTTAATTCACTATATATTAGGTATTTACTCTATGATCTGGTAAAGGGAAACAAACATGCTGGAAGTCTTACCGAAAATTGCGAAAATGCAGGCGTCCTATGTGCTGGGAAAGCCGCTTGCCAATCCGATGAATTTAACAATTAGCGTGAGCTATCGCTGTAACTCGCGGTGTAAAACATGTAACGTGTGGCAACGTCCAAATGATGATTTTACTCTTGAAGAGTATGACAAAACCTTCGCATCGATTGGCAGAGATGCCTACTGGTTCACTTTTAGTGGGGGTGAGCCGACGCTACGAAAAGATCTGCCAGAGATGGTAGAAGCAGCCTATCGCCATTGTCATCCTGGCATCATCAACATACCTACTAACGGCATTCAGGATAAGATCATTCCTGGTCGCATCGAGCGCGTATTGCAAGCGGCTCCAACATCTGAGGTGATTGTAAACTTATCGCTCGATGGTGTAGGAGAGAAGCACGATATTGTGCGGGGTGTTAAGGGCAACTTTGAGCGTGCTATGCGTACATATGCAGGACTCAAGGAGCTTAAAGGACGCTACAAAAACTTCACACTGGGCGTTCATACCGTCATTTCAAACTTCAACATTGACGAGTTCGAGAACATCCACGCATTTGTATATAACGAACTCAAGCCTGACTCTTTTATCAGCGAGATTGCTGAAGAGCGTGTCGAACTTGACACGGTTGGTATGGGCATTACACCTGCCATTCAGAAATATAAGCCTGTTATCAATCAATTGCAGGAGGAGAATCGGCAGGCTCAGTTCAAGGGAGTCTCTCGCATCACGCAGTCATTTCGCGACCGCTACTACGATATTGTGAAGCGCACTCTCGTCGAGAAGCGTCAGATCATTCCGTGTCTTGCGGGCGTTGCGTCGGCACAGATTGCCCCTAATGGCGATGTGTGGACCTGCTGTATCCGTGCAGAGTCGGTCGGCAATCTGCGCGATCATAACTACGACTTCCATACAACCTGGAGTACACCAAAGGCAGATGAACTGCGCCGTAGCATCAAAGCTGGTGAATGCTACTGCCCACTGGCAAACGCCTCGTATACTAACATGCTCTGTCATACGCCAACGTTGAGCAGTGTGGGTCTCGAAGTGGGTAGGAAAACAGCCACCGAGCTTCTCACGAGTGATAGGGGCAAATCGGCTAAACTACGTAACTTTCCCGTCATTAATGCTACTCATGAAGCATCTATGGTTACTGGTGGTGGCAATGGTTATAAGCCTAATGGTGAGTAGAGATGAAGCTTGTTAATTGCATGGTGCCTGGAATAATGTCTCCTTTTAGGTTGGAATTAGGAAAGTTTGTCCGTTCAAGGAGCCTTCTAAGGTGTACAAATACATACTATTTACTGAGAGTATTCTACTAAGTATAACTAGCTACAGGGGTTGACGATAATGCACGCTAATAGTAATAGGGAGGAAATTGTAATCCTCTCGCATGATACACCAGCTTATAATGTCCTTACATCAGTGCGGGAGGAACACAGCTTACATGTGCCGATGCTGATGGAGAGTGAGCAACAACAGTTGGCTACTTGGAACACAACTCAGGAGAATTATCCCTCAGATATATGCGTCCCGCAATTAGTGGGGATGCAAGCTGCTGCCGCGTCAGATGCGCTGGCACTCGTGGTGGGTAGCCAGATGCTCAGCTACAAGGAATTGAACCAACGTGCCAACCAGCTAGCCCATCACTTGCAGGCAGTTGGCGTGGGACCTAATATACTTGTGGGTTTGTGCGTAGAACGCTCCTTAGACATGGTAGTGGGGCTACTGGGCATCTTAAAGGCGGGTGGTGCTTATGTGCCGCTGGACCCTACCTATCCGTCCGAACGCCTCTCCTTCATGATGCAAGATGCTCAGGTACCTGTGCTCGTGACTCAGCAGAGTCTAGCTACAAGCCTGATTGCTCAGGGAGCTAAAGTTGTTTGCCTGGATACCGAAACTGAGGTGTTGATAGAGCAGAGCACGTCCGACCCGACCTCAGAAGCCACGGCTACCGATCTAGCCTACGTCATCTACACCTCAGGATCTACTGGTCAACCCAAAGGAGTGCAGATTTCTCATGGTAGTCTGCTCAACCTCGTGTTCTGGCATCAGCGTGCCTTCGCAGTAACCTCTTCCGACCGAGCAACTCAGGTCGCCAGCCCTGGATTCGACGCTACAGGCTGGGAACTGTGGCCCTATCTCACAGTCGGAGCGAGCATTTATCTACCCGATGAGGACACACGGGTCACGCCTCCATTGCTACGTGACTGGTTGATACGGCACGAAATTACCATCACGTTCCTACCAACGGCGTTGGCTGAGAGTGTGATAGGCTTGGAATGGCCCTCAACGACTTCGTTGCGCTTTCTGCTAACTGGGGCTGATAGATTGAATCGTTACCCATCGCCTGGCTTACCCTTTACATTGATCAACAACTACGGTCCAACTGAGGCAACCGTCGTAGCTACATCTGGCCCCGTGCTTCCTAGCGAGAACGCAGGTGGACCTCCACCTATCGGTCGTCCTATCGCCAACACGCGAATCTACCTTCTGGATGAGCAGTTGCGACAGGTCTCTATCGGTGAGCTGGGTGAACTTTACATTGGAGGTGCAGGACTCGCCAAGGGTTATCTCAATCGTCCCGAACTCACCTCCGAGCGATTCATCCCACATCCCTTTAGTGATGAGCCCGATGCACGTCTCTACAAGACAGGTGACTTAGCCCGCTATCTGCCGGATGGTCAGATCGCTTTTTTGGGACGCATTGATTCTCAGGTCAAAATCCGTGGCTTCCGTATCGAAACAAACGAGATCGTGTCGGCGTTAAATCGTCATCCTTCTATTCACGCCAGCGTCGTAATCGCGCGTGAAGATGTCACCGGTGACAAGCGTCTCATTGCATATATTGTGTTTGCCCCTGGCGAACACACTAGCGCATCTTCACTTAGGGAAGCTCTTGCTACCCAACTTCCTGACTACATGCTTCCAGCAACGTTTGTTGTACTGGAGTCGCTGCCCCAAACTCCAAATGGAAAGGTAGATCGCAACGCACTGTCTGCGTCGGACGAAACCAATACGTTAGAGGATGAGTTTATAGTACCACCAACCACGCCGCTTGAAGAAAGGCTGGTAGAAATCGTGGCACCGCTCCTGGGTCTAACACAGGTTAGCATTGACGACAACTTCTTTATGATCGGGGGACACTCACTGCTGGGCACACAGCTCATCATGTACGTCGCCGAATCATTTGGCATTGAGCTTACCCTGCGGAGCCTCTTTAATGCTCCGACGATACGAGAACTGGCTGTCGAGGTCGAGCAGTTCATTTTTGCTAAGGTAGAGGCGATGAGCGACGACGAGGTCCAGAATTTGCTGGCATAGTGCTATAACGCATGGAGGAACAAAGATGACGCTGCATAAAGGATCATCGTCCGCAACGGGTAAACAAAAGCCAGCCCTGAGCTTGTACCATCTACTCGATCAAGAAGTACTCGCAAACCCATATCCTTTATATCATCAATTGCGTGCCGAAGACCCGGTGCATTGGGATCCATTTCTGCACGCGTGGGTGGTTACGCGTTATGTAGATGTGATTACGGTGTTCCAGCACTTCTCTGCGAACCGCACACCTACGCCCGAACAGTTAACCGCTCTTGGCTTGTCGTCACTCACGCCGCTTGCACAGGTGATGGTACGCCAGATGCTCTTTCTGGACCCACCCGCTCACGGGCGAGTGCGTGGACTGGCATCGAAAGCCTTTACGCCGCGCCGCGTTGAGGTACTGCGCTCTCATATCCAGGACATCACCAATAGTTTGCTAGATGCCGTACAAGACAAGGGAAGTATGGATGTCATTGCTGATCTGGCCTATCCGCTGCCTGCCATCGTCACCGCCGAAATGCTCGGTGTATCAACCTCCGATTGGCGGCAGCTCACAGTGTGGTCTGCTGACTTCGCGCAGGTGCTTGGCAACTTCCAGCACAATCCCGAACGCGCTCCGCAGGTGATCCGTAGCTTGCAGGCGATGATTGCCTACTTCCGGGCCGCCATTGAGGATCATCGAGAGCATCCGCGTGATGACCTTATTAATGCCTTGCTCACAGCGGAGGTCGATGGAGACTGCCTCACAGAGGACGAGGTGATCGCCAATACTATCGTAACGATGGTTGGTGGTCAGGAGACGACGACCAACCTGATTGGCAATGGCATCCTCTCCTTACTCCGCCATACAGATCAGCTTGGAAAGCTCAAATCCAATTTGTCGCTGGTTCCCTCTGCGGTTGAGGAACTATTACGTTATGAAAGTCCCAGTCAGCAAACGGCGCGACTGGCACCAGAGGATGTCGAGCTAGGCGGGAAACATATTCAGAAGCGTCAAGCGGTTATCGCGGTGATGGGGGCAGCGAACCGAGATCCAGAACGCTTCCCCGATCCTGATCGCCTCGACATCTGTCGGCAGGATAACCGTCATGTCGCCTTTGCCTGGGCCAGTCACTTCTGCTTCGGAGCACCTCTGGCACGTATCGAAGGCCAGATCGCCTTTGAAACAGTTTTACGTCGTATGCCCAATTTGAAGCTGAATACCGATAAAGTGAGCTGGCGCGAAAATCTGGGACTACGCGGTCTCATACGTTTACCAGTTACCTTTTAATGCGCTCTTATGCTTGTCTAGTACTTACAATTGTATCCTACGTTTACTGTCTCAAGGTGTGTATTCGTAGGAGTGGAATTACTTTGAGAATGTCTAGTCTATATGCCCCGCTTGCCAGAAATGGATTTCATTATGACAAATACTATAGAGCTATCAGAAGCGAAACGTGTCCTACTTGAAAAATACCTGGGGGGTCGCTTTCCACAAACGCCGAGAGGAACAAACTTTATTCCGCGCCATCCTCAGAGCGATGTGGCACCACTTTCCTATGGACAACAGCAACTGTGGCTTCTCGCCCAACTCTTGCCCGATACGCCGGTCTATACTGAATGCGTAACTATTCATATTCCCGGCTTGCTCGATGACGCAGCACTGGAACGGAGCTTTAATGAGTTCATTAGGCGTCATGAAGCATGGCGCACTAGCTTTCCGCTCGTGGACGGGCAACCGGTCCAAATGATTCACCCCACGCCAACGTTTACACTGCCAGTGGTGGACCTGCGGTACCTTCCCGAGGCAGAGCGGGAGGCCGAGGCTCTCCGACTGGCAACTGAGGATGCGAAAATTCCTTTCGATATTGCCAATGGCCCACTCCAGCGTGCGACGCTCATTCACTTGGAAGACATGGAGCACCGCTTGGTCTTGACCTTGCACCATATCATTTTTGATGGCGTTGCTCTCTATCAGGTCTTCCTTCCAGAAATGTGGACCCTCTATGAGGCATTCTCGAAGGGAAAACCATCACCGCTTCCCCCATTGCCTATTAAGTATGCCGACTACGCAATTTGGCAACGAGAGTCGCTGGCAGGGGAAGTGTTTGCAGACCAACTGAGCTACTGGAAGCAGCAGCTTGCCGATGCTCCTGCGCTCCTGGAATTGCCCACAGATCGGCCTCGCCCACAGGTTACCAGCTACAATGGGTCGACGCGCCCATTTAGTCTGTCTAAGCAGCTCACAGACGCTCTCAAAGCCCTGGGCCGTCGGGAAGGGGTGACCCTGTACATGATTTTAGTAGCGGCGTTCCAGGCATTACTTTATCGTCATACAGGACAGGAAGATCTTCTGATCGGCATGGTTACCGCAGGTCGCAGACGTAAAGAAGTTGAAAAGTTGATGGGATTTTTCCTCAACACGCTGGTGCTTCGCACCGATCTGTCTGGCAATCCCACCTTTCGTGAACTATTGAAACGTGTGCGCGAGGTGACCCTAGACGCCCAGGTTTACCAGGATCTGCCTTTCGAGTATCTAGTTAAGGAGTTGCACCCAGAACGCAATGCGGGCCAGAACCCGCTCATTCAGGTGATGATTTCTCTTGAACCTGCCTTACCTGTCCTTCCGTCGGGATGGACTCTGACCCAAATGGATGTCGAGACTGAGACCGCCAAGTTTGATCTATCCCTCGAACTTGATGATCGACAGGAAGGTCTCATTGGTCGCTTCGAGTACCGCACTGATTTATTCGACGAGTTAACCATTGACCGGATGGCAGGGCACTGGCAGACACTCTTGGAAGGCATCGTAGACGATCCCGAGCAATGCATCGAGTATCTGCCCCTCTTGACAGAGACGGAGCGGCAGTTGCTGTTAGTTGAGTTGAACGCCACTCAGACAGCATACCTTAAAGATCAGTGTGTCCATCAGCTTTTTGAGGCCCAGGTGGAACGCACACCTGATGCCATCGCCGTTGTGTTTGAAGGGCAGCAACTCACCTACCGAGAACTCAATAAGCGTGCTAATCAACTTGCCCATTATTTACGCGGACGAGGCGTGGGACCAGATGTCCTGGTGGGCGTATGTATGGAGCGTTCGCTAGACATGGTGATCGCGTTACTTGGTGTCTTGAAAGCTGGTGGTGCGTATGTGCCCCTTGATCCCACATCACCGAAAGAGCGTATGGCTTTTATGCTTGAAGACATGCAAACATCGATACTTCTGACACAACAGAAGTTTGTCTCGTCTCTGCCCACCCACAATGTGCAGACGCTCTGCCTGGATACCATGTGGGCACCAATTGCTAACGAGGTGCCAACCAATCCAGTATGCAATGTCTCGGCAGAGAACTTGAGTTATACCATTTATACATCAGGCTCGACAGGCAAACCAAAGGGTGCCATGAACATCCATCGCGGACTCGTTAATCGCTTGTTGTGGATGCAGCAGGAGTACCAACTGACAGCAGAAGACCGCGTGTTACAGAAGACGCCATTCACGTTCGATGTCTCGGTGTGGGAGTTCTTCTGGCCTCTGCTCACAGGTGCAACGCTTGTCGTCGCGCGACCCGGTGGTCATCAAGATGCTTCCTACATTGCCTCCCTTATCGCGGAACAACGTATCACGACGTTACACTTTGTTCCTTCGATGCTGCAAATATTCTTGCAAGCGCCAGACCTGGAACCATGTAACAAAAGTTTGCAGCGTGTTATCTGCAGTGGTGAAGCTCTACCTTTTGCCTTGCAAGAGCGTTTCTTCGCACGCATGGATGCTGATTTGCACAATCTTTATGGACCAACCGAAGCCTCCATCGACGTAACCTACTGGCACTGTCAGCGCGAAAGCCAACAGCACATTGTGCCGATTGGTCGCCCTATTGCCAATACACAGATATATCTTGTAGATTCGTCGATGCGCCCTGTGCCGATTGGAGCAACAGGCGAGTTATACATCGGCGGTGTAGGTGTTGCACGTGGTTATCTCAACCGTGCTGAATTGACACGAGAACGTTTTGTTGCTGACCCTTTCAGCACGCAGCCGGACGCACGTCTCTATCGTACTGGCGATCTTGCACGGTATCGTGCTGACGGTGCCATCGAGTACCTGGGTCGCCTCGACCACCAAGTGAAGATTCGGGGTTTTCGTATCGAGTTGGGAGAGATCGAAGAGGCACTCAGACAACACCCCGAAGTGCGCGAGACCGTGGTAATGGCACCGGAGGACACTATGGGAGACAAGTATCTGGTAGCGTATATCGTTGCAGTTCAAGGCCGAACTCCTCTCATTAAAAATTTGCGGAGCTTTCTGAAAGAGAAACTACCGGAGTACATGGTTCCTTCGGCTTTCATGCTGCTTGATGCCCTACCACTCACCTCTAACGGGAAGATAGATAGGCGTGCCTTGCCAACTCCTAAGTTCATCGAGCGTGCGGAGGAAGAAAGCTATGTGGCTCTTACGTTGCTGGTGCATCAGCAGTTAATAGAGATATGGGAAGAACTGTTGGACCAACAACCCGTTCAAATCAAAGACAACTTTTTCGATGTGGGAGGCCATTCCCTGCTTGCCGCTCGCCTTGTCGCTCGCATCGAGCAAGTGTGTGGTAAGAAGGTACCTCTTGCTACCCTGTTTGCTAACCCAACCATAGAGCAACTGGTGAATGCTCTGCAAACCGAAGAAGAGAGGCACTCTCGTACTCCAATTGTAGCTGTTCAGGCCAGCGGATCAAAGCGGCCTTTCTTCTATTTGCATGGAGCCTGGAATAGTGAAGCCTTTCATTGCTTCCATCTAGCACGCCAAGTTGGACCTGATCAACCTTTTTATGCGCTCGAACCGTACCATTTTGATGACCTACAAGTTGCTCCCACAGTGGAGGACATGGCCGCGGCTCATATTCAGTCCATACGTAACGTTCAGCCAGAAGGTCCGTACCTGCTGGGTGGCTTTTGCAATGGAGGTTTGACGGCTTATGAGATGGCCCGACAACTTCAGGCGCAAGGGCAGAAGGTTGATCTGCTGGTTTTGATCGATCCAGCAGATTATCCTATCTTACATAAATTGGTGTATGGTGCAATTCGTCGTGTTGGGCAACTGCTTCGGCTCGGCCAGGATAAGCAATTGGAATGGTTTCTACGCTTGCGTCATACGTATAAATATTTGCGACATGAAAGGAGTGTGCAAAACCTCAAGGCATTCAGAGCCATTGATCCCAGCATCCAAACGCTTTTTCCATCAGCAGATGCCCTCCGTCAGGACAATATCGCTCTATGGAACTGGATAGTTATGGGTTACGGATATACTCCTTATCCTGGCAAGGCTACACTGTTTTGGGCTCATGAAGAGCCGTTTCGTGGGGTGTGGAGGCGGAAAGCGGCTCAAGAGAAAGACATAGAGATGCATGTCATTCCTGGTACACACATTGGTTGTTTAACCGACCATGTTCAGGCTTTAGCTGAAGAGTTGAGAAAGTGTCTCAGTCAGGCGCAAGTGGCCAAGTTGAAGGAAAGCGAGTACGGTGAAAACGTTCCTGTATCAGTGGATTAAGACGAATTTCGTCATGTTATTCAATGCTGCGTCATTAGTCGCAACCTTTGCGATAGCGTCAGTGCTTGGCTTCGCGTATTGGTGGGTAGCAGCCCGGCAGTTTCCGCCCGAAGCCATAGGCTTTGCCTCGGCTGCGATTTCAGCTACGTCGCTGCTTGGAATTATCTGTATGCTGGGATTAGGAACCTTGTTGATTAGGGAATTACCGAGGCAAGAAGGTAAAGTAGTATCGCTCATCAGCACGGCTCTAACTCTGGTTGCCTGTGTAGGAGGGGGCGTTGGTCTGCTGTTTGCAGTTGTTGTTCCTTCTCTGTCTGTTGATTTGCAACCGCTACGAGCAAACATCCAAAACGTCGCACTTTTCGGTGTTGGCGTCAGTGTGGCTGCGGTTGCTTTAGTCCTTGACGAGGCTTTGATCGGGCTGCTACGGAGCGATCTGAAACTCTGGCGCAATACCCTCTTTTCTAGTGCGAAACTTGTTGCTCTCTTTGTAGCAGGTGTTTGGCTCTTTCAACGAACAGGGCTGACAATGTATGCAACATGGGTAATAGGCTGTGTCTTTTCATTAGCTGCTCTTGGGGGATTTGCCGTATGGAGGGGCAAGTGGACGGGAAGAATTTTTCTCCCACATATGGGACTACTACGCGAGTTGGGACCCTTGGCCTTGCAACATCATCTCCTCAACCTTGTCTTTCAAGTACCAGCTATGGCTTTGCCCGTACTTGTCACCGTCCTGGTGTCGGCAACCATGAATGGCTGGTTCTATATTGCCTTTTTGCTTGCGGACATGGCGTATATCGTTTCCTATGCTCTTACGACTGCGCTCTACGCAGCCAGTTCTGCCCGGCCAGATACCCTGGCACATAAAGCGCGATTGACATTAGGTCTTGCAGTGGTCGTTTGTATATGCGTGAACTGCATCTTGCTGTTTGGATACAAGCAACTGTTGGGGTTCTTTGGCCCGAGCTACGCTCAACAAGGGGCATGGAGCCTACGCATTCTGGGGCTAGGAGTATTTCCATCTATCATCAAGGAGCACTACATAGCAATCTGTCGTATACAAGACCGCGTCACACATGCTTTGCTCCCACTCACGATAGGTGCTCTCCTTGAAGTAGGGGCAGCAGCACTGGGAGCACGGCTGGGCGGTATATCAGGGTTAAGTCTCGGTTATGTCATAGCAGTTGGCATTGAAGCCCTGTATATGTCTCCGGTGGTGTACAAGATTGTGCGGCCCATCAGGACGGCAACCGAGAAAGAACGACAACTACCATACACTTCGTATTCCAGCGAAGCCTCTACTGTAGATACACATGCAGACAAAGTAGGTTTGAAACAATGAAACGAACTCGTCAGAGTGTACCCTTGCGGGTGACTACGCGGCTAGGTCGTTTCCACAGAGGGCACCTGCAAGGGTACACTCTGACGAGTCCGCTTCCCCCACAAGGATGGAAAACCAATACTACACCCATGAGAAAAAGAAGTGCATTAGCTCTTACAGAGCACTTCCATGTGCTGAGGATTGTTACATTCTTCCTGCTTCTTGTTATTCCTCTCATAATATTCATAAGTTTACCTCAACTGGGTCTCAGACAGGGTGTAGCAGGAAATCCATTTATCGCCAAATCTGGTCCAAATTTGATAGTGCATGATTCGCAGCTTCGTCTTATAGGATATAACTGGCATTGGATGGGAACTGATTGTGGAGCACCAGATGATTCAGATATTGATACAACTTTTGCTCAGATCAAGACGGTTTCACATGGCAATGTTGTCAGGACAGCATTTTATCAAGGCGGCAGTAATGATGGTGCCTATACTGATTTTGATCGCTACATTACCTATGCAAAGAAATACGGATTGTATATTGTTCCCATCCTTGTCAATCACTGGACAAGTTGTGAACCTTCAACGGATATGAAAACGACATCCTGGTATCAGTCAGGCTATACACAAACGCATGATGGATATCCACTCTCATTCCATGATTATGCAGTAAGGCTAGCACAGCATTATGCTAATGAACCAACCATTGCTTTCTGGCAACTTGTGAATGAGCCGGATACTGATGTGTGCGGTTCTATTGGTGCCCATGTTTTGAGAAGTTTTGCCGATGTTATGACCACTGCCATTAAAGCCGTTGATCCCAATCACATGGTGGATTTGGGGGCGCCAGGAGGATGTGCGGGTGATACTACAGCAGACTACACAACGATTGCGAGTAGCAATGTTGACCTGTGCGACGTCTGGCATGACTATAACCAGGCTACAACTTCATCGCCTTCAAATATGCAGCAGCACATCGCCGTCTGTCACAACCTCAACAAACCATCCTTTGTCGGTGAATCAGGCATCGGTGCTGATATCACAGCAAGTGGAGACGGTTCTGGGACCGTGACAACAACCAGTCTAAAGCAGCGAGCAACCTTTTTTGATGCAAAGCTGAGTGCTGGTTTTAATGCAGGGCTTATAGGATATATAATTTGGAACAAAGGTAGCCAGAGTGATCAGGACGATATCGGACCCAGTGATCCAACGGAACGTATTTTGGCAAAATATGCTTAGTGGTGCATTCGTTTTGGATCAACCGGTTCAGATTAACATTACTTATGAACAAGGTGGTTCTGAATGGGAGCCATTGAGCAAGAATAACCACGCGAAAGCTTAGGGGAATGCCTCAGCGTATGTCTGATGTGTCATCTCCCTACTTGTATGATATACTTCTCTTATAATCTGTACACACCAACGAGCAGCAATAGAAGGAGCTTATATCATGGCTGTGTCTCATGTCATCGAGGACGAAAAGGCACTTATAGAGGCGATTCGAGAGTTGGCCCAGGAGCGCGTAGCACCCCGTGCGGCAGAGATTGACCGCACAGGCGAGTTTCCCTGGGATATGAAGGAACTACTGGCGCAACAGGATATCCTGGCGATGCCGTTTCCCGTTGAGTATGGCGGCGTTGGCGCGAGCGAGTTGTCAATTGTGATGGCGATTGAGGAGCTTTCACGTTGCTGCGCGACAACTGGCCTGCTACTCGCAGTACAACAACTGGGATCAACTCCAATTCTACTTGCTGGTACCGAGGAGCAGAAGCGTAAATACTTCCCCAAGTTGGCGAGTGGCGAATGGTTGGCAGCTTATGGTCTCACCGAATCCGACTCTGGTTCAGACTCAGCGGCGATGCGAACGACGGCGGTACGTCAGGGTGATAAGTACATTCTCAATGGCTCGAAACGCTTTATCACGAACGGCGGCCTTGCACAGGTCAACTCTGTAATGGCTATCACCGACCAGACAAAGGGCACGCGCGGCATCAGTGCCTTTATCGTTGAGCGCGACTTTCCAGGCTTCTCCGTTGGACGCATCGAAGACAAGATGGGCATTCGTGGCTCACAAACGGCGGAATTGATATTTACCGACTGTGAAGTTCCAGCAGAAAACATTCTGGGACGCGAGGGCGATGGCTTTAAGATTGCGATGGGTACGCTTGACCGCACACGTCCTGGTATCGCGGCACAGGCGGTCGGCATTGCACAGGGGGCACTCGACCTTGCCGTTGCCTATGCGAAGCAACGCGTGCAGTTCAACAAGCCAATCGCCGAAAATCAGGGCATCCAGTTTATGCTGGCGGACATGGCGACAAAAACTGAGGCGGCTCGCTTGCTCGTCTATAACGTCGCCGAGATGATAGACCGCGGTGAAAAGAACTTCGGCAAATATTCTTCGATGGCGAAGTTGTTTGCCTCCGATATCTCGATGGAAGTCACAAACGATGCTATACAGGTGCTTGGTGGTTATGGCTACATAACAGAGTACCCCGCGGAACGTATGATGCGCGATGCCAAGATCACACAGATTTACGAAGGCACGAACCAGATACAACGTCTGGTGATAGCGCGTGCTTTATTGACCGCTGAATAATAACAGTAACACAAGGCTCAGAGCAATATCTGAGCCTTGTTATCTCCTAAATTGCTTTCTAACGGAGAAAACCGCATGACATCGCTTTCCTTCGATCAGGTAGCCCATGCATACGATGCGACGCGTGGCTATCCTGATGACGTTGCGCGAAAAATCGTACTGGCTATTGAAAATGCGGCTCATGCAACTGCTCAAACGCGGTTTATAGAGGTAGGTGTGGGTACGGGTCGCATCGCGTTGCCGCTTGCCTCGTTAGGACATATCTACACAGGCGTCGATATTTCAGAAAAAATGGTCGCGCAATTACAGGAGAAACTCCTTTCGGCTTCCTGGCAGCTTCCAACACAGGACTGGGGTGCGCTACCAGATGAGGATAAAAAACGTCCCGTCGTTGTGCAACGCTATGTGCAGTCCATCCCTCCTGCATCTCTTCGCCTCGTGATGTCGGATATCACGCGCCTTCCATTTCGCAACGCCTCGTTTGATATTGCCGTCGCGGTTCACATCTTTCATCTCGTCGATGGCTGGCAGCGTGCGGTACAAGAGATTGTGCGCGTCTTGCGTCCCGGCAGCGCACTTCTCCACTGCTGGGATGAGCATGGAAAGAGTGACGTGCAAAGTATTTCGGAAGAATGGCACCGTATCCTCCAGTCATTGGGTGTAAAGGGAAGACGACCAGGAGCCTCGTCCGTTCACTTAGTTACTGAGTGGTTACGTGAACGGAACTTGCAAACGCAGAGAATAGAGGCCGTGACATGGGAGCGTAGCGTCACATCGCGCCAGATACTCGAAAATATCACACATCGTCTCTGGTCAAACACATGGAGTATCCCCGACTCAGTCTTTGTGCCAGCCGCGCAACGTCTCACTACATGGGCAAACGAACGTTATAGCACTGATATGGATACGCCGCGCATACAGGAATGCCGCTTTATTATTAGCAAAACACAAATCTAGGGCTGATATTCATTGGACGTGATTATTTTCATCGGACTACAAGGTGCGGGCAAAAGTACATTTTATCGAAAGTATTTTGCCACAACGCACATCTATGTCAGTAAAGATTTGTTGACGCGTAGCAAGACAATGAACAAAGACGCGAAACAAAACAACCTTGTCGAAGAGGCTCTGCAAGCTGGCCGTTCGATTGTGATCGACAATACAAACACCACTTTGAAGGACCGTGAGCAGCTTATCCGTATCGCCCATTCTTACAATGCTAAGGTGATTGGCTATTACTTCGATGTCTCGGTTCGTGAATGTCTTGTCCGCAACAAAGAACGCTCTGGCAAGGCGCAAGTGCCCGACAAAGCCATTTACATTACCGCTAAGAGAATGGTGCTGCCGACGTATGAAGAGGGTTTTGACGTGCTGTTTCGCGTGTATACGAAAGATAACGGACTTTTTGATATAGTTGATTGAAATACGAACATTGAATAGAGCGTATTTCAGCCAGTCTTATTGTGTATGATGGAGTCTATTATGACCTTACAGAGAAAAACACAAGTCGAGTCGCTCTTAGCACTAGCAACGAATGGGAGTCAACCTCTCCTCGACTATCTTGCGAAGCGACTCATCCCAGCGGTGAGTATCGCTGTCATCAACGATTATCAGATCGAGTGGGCATCTGCGTATGGATTTCGTGAGAGGGGTCAACCAGAGAGCGTTGATACCCAGACCCTCTTTCAAGCGTGTTCCATGAGTAAGGCAGTGACAGCTATAGCCGCACTTCGTCTGGTTGAACAGGGAAGACTCGACTTGGATGTTGATATTAACACTTTTCTTACCTCCTGGAAACTTCGGCCTCAACGCTCCTGGCAGCCACACGTGACGCTTCGACAATTACTAAGTCATACTGCAGGAACATCCGTTGCTTGGTATCCTGGCTACCATCGTGACCAGGATATCCCGACGTTGCATGAGATTTTAGATGAGAATCAACCGAGCAATACTCCTGGAGTTCGCGTCATCACCATTCCTGGAATACGCTTTCGCTACTCAGGAGGGGGATACTGTGTCGTGCAACAGGTCCTTGTGGATGTCATGAAGAAACCTTTCCCTGAACTGATGCGTACACTGATCTTTAATCCACTCGAAATGCATCAAAGTACTTATGAACAGCCGTTATCTGCAGAAAAATGGGAGAGTGCAGCCACAGGACACCGTGCAGGAGGCAAGCCTGTTCCGGGTAAATGGCATATTTATCCAGAGATGGCTGCAGCGGGTCTTTGGACAACGCCATCTGATTTTGCACGTTTTGCGCTTGATCTACAATTGACACAAGCAGGAATGACAGGGCAATTGCTCTCTGCACACATGCTCAACGAACTCTTGACTCCACAATGCAATGCTGGGGATCGTGGAGACATCGGACTAGGAGTATTCATTTATGGAACAGGCAAGAAAGCACGTTTTGGGCATGCAGGTGACAATACTGGCTTTAACTGTGATTGGATTTCCCTTCTGCATAAAGGACAGGGATGTGTCATTATGACCAACTCTGATGAGGGTTGGAGGATCGTGGACAAACTGCAGCACATTATTGCTCAGGTATATGAATGGCCTGCTATTCAATCCGAAAATAAACTTCACAATGTAAAAGAAAGTTCTCATGATGATGAGTATGTGGGAGAATATGAACTTCGACCAAACTTGCATCTCTCCATTGTGAAAACCGGGAGGCATCTCTTCTTACATGTTCCACAGCAAGCACCACTTCCACTATTACAGGTAGATGACATGATGTATCGGCTAGGAAATCTCGAAGACACTATCACGTTTCTCAAAAACGAGCAAGGTGCGATAGATATGCTCATTTTGCAACAAGAGGCAAGCCAAGTAGTAGCTAGGAAACTTCGCGCTTAGACATTTCTAAATGAAGTTCTTCTTTTAAGTTGGCGAAGTGAGTCAACAATCACTTCGCCTTGACAGTATCCGCTTCATGCAGAACCACCCCCACTATCACAAGAACAATGCCCGCAATCTCAACGAATGATGGTATCTGACGTAGTACAACAACTCCAACAGCGGCTGCCGTTGCGGGAAGCAATGAGAGCAAGAGTGCAAACGTTGCTTGTGGCAAGCGTGCCATCGCAAACTGGTCACATACATATGGAATGACCGAGGAGCAAATCCCTACGCCGATACCAGCAAGCAAGAGAACTGGTTGTGTGAACACAGGAAGTACATCAACAAAGCCAATAGGCGTAACTGCTATTAGAGCAATGAGCATAGCCGCACCGAGTCGATCAATACCAGCACTTCCGCCATCCTCAGCAATACGATGTCCAAGTATCACGTACAGCATGAACAGAATACAGTTGGCAAAGGCGAACACGAACCCTAGCGGTTGCCCTCCCAGCCGCGCATCTGTGAGCAAAAAACCACCTGTAGCAGCCAGGACTAGTGCGCTGATATTTCGTGGTGTGCGTGCGCCGAAAACTGCTAAGGTAATTGGACCAATAAACTCAATCGCTCCCACCGTTCCGAGTGGGATACGCGCAATCGCGAGATAAAAGCAAGAGTTCATCAAGCCGAGTACGATGCCAAGCGCGAGTAGAATGCGTCGCTTTGACCATGATGAGGCAAGAAACATATGCCAGGGTTGACGCCACGCGGCGAAAACAACAGCGGCACTCGCGATACGTAACCATGCTACACCTAGTACAGATACATGAGCAAAGAGTAGGACCGCGAAGGCTGGCCCTAAGTAGTGAAAGACAGCACTGACCAGAAAAAATGCCTGTGGTGGCACCCTATCAGTTATACTTGCTTTTCTTAAAGAAACCATTGCTTTCCCTCCTGAATGTTTACCCATATGGTACAATGAGAATCAGGAAAGATACATAGCAATATCAAGGTATAAATGAAGATATGGATAAAGATTTAAAGAAAAAACATTTGTTTGCTTATTCCCCTGCCAACAAAGAAATTGACTCATTGAACCTTCGGATATTAGAAGAGCTTCAACGCGATCCCCGCCTAACTATGTCCGAGTTGGGGCGACGAGTAGGAATGTCCTCACCCGCTGTAACTGAACGTGTACGTCGTTTGGAGGAGGCTGGAGTGATTTGCGGCTATTCGCTAGATTTAGACCCTGTTGCGCTTGGACTACCTATCGCGGCCTATGTGCGTATTCGTCCAAGCTCAGGTCAGCTTCCCAGGATTGCCGAACTCGCGCAACAGATTCCAGAGGTCGTTGAATGTCACCGCGTCACGGGTGAGGACTGCTTTGTACTCAAAGTGCATATTCCCTCTATTGACCAGCTTGATCGGCTCCTCGACAGCTTCCTCTTGTATGGCTCGACCACCACCACGATTATCCAATCCTCACCAGTTCCGCTACGGCCTCCGCCATTACCAGAAGATACAACTACTGAATAAAAGTATATACGCAGTTTGTGTTATCAGAGCTACGTAATGGCGAAATACAGGGTGTGCTAGGCGTTTTATTAGTAGCGCAAAGAATCGTTTATCAAGATGAAGAGATCAAAATTGCTATCGTTAAGCTGCAAGAGGATGAACGGAAAGAGGTACGTGAGGAAGCACGTAAGGCAACGTAGGGGCCGTTATTTATAACGCCCAAACACGAGCGAAGCAATGTGCGAGTCCCATTGTGACACACCGGATGCATGTTAAGCATATTCCAGGAAGAAGATGAGCTATGATTGAGTCAAATGGTCCAACAACACTTGCTATGAATGTTCCTACACCACCGAATGTACACGTTTCAATAAGACGGCTCTTTGCCTTTGTGCTTGATTGTATCTTTTTTACCATCTTACAGGCGATTATCAGCATTGGCTTTGGCGTCAATCGCTATATCAATAACTTCCCGGCGCTATTTGGTATCTCAACCTCCAATAATCAAGGGCTGCCTGCACACGCAGCTACGACAGTGGTTGACTGGCCCTGGCTGGTGTTAATTACCTTTCTCTACTTTTTTCTACAAGAGGGAGCATTTGGTACGACGCTTGGTAAAGCTATATTCGGATTGCGTGTGGTTGATCTAAACGGTGGTCGTCTTACCTGGCGTGCTGCCTTGATACGAAATATGCTTTTGTTTGTCGATGCTGTATTCACGTCGCTTGTTGCCGCCATCTCAATGGCTACATCACCAAATCGACAACGTGTTGGTGATCGCTTTGCCCACACGCTCGTCGTTAGTGCAGAAACAGCACCTTACGCAGCCTATCCACGAAAAACACTCTATCGACGCTTACAACTTTTTGTGGTTGGTTTGATGTTACTCCTCGCTGTTTGTTACGCAGGGTCGTATTATCTGGGACCTGCACGCATTCTCGAAGGTTGGAAGAACACAGGGCAAGGTTTGTTTTATCAAAAAAATGGTGCTTCGTATAGTCTAGGGAATCCTACCTGGAAAAATGGCACAGTAACCTATCCAATAACCTATACTATGCTGTCAAATGGGAAGCACTGTACTGGTAGCGTGACGTTTCAGCATACCACCGATGTAGTATCGCCCTGGCAAGTGTATGAATACCAGGACAATTGCCCCTCGTAAAATCCTTTTCTTAAATAAACAAACGCTTGAGGCATGAGCGATATATCGCTCATGCCTCAAGCGTTTGTTTATTTACTCTCTAGAGCGCGGGCGACGATTTCGGAGATGTCTTCGACCTTGATCTTCTCTTCGGCCTCGACGCCCTTGACACCATCCTCGAACATGGTGATACAGAAGGGGCACGCTGCTGCGAGAACCTCTGCGTTTGTTTCGAGAGCCTCGTTGACACGTGTCTGGTTGATACGCTTGCCGATCTTCTCTTCCATCCAGGCACGCCCACCACCACCGCCGCAACAGAAGCTCTTGTTGCGGTTACGGCGCATCTCGGTGATACCTTCGCTATTGAGTACGGTTAATACGCGGCGTGGCTCATCGTACACATCGTTGTAGCGACCGATGTAACATGGGTCGTGATAGGTTAGCTTGCGCTGGTCGAAGCCTTCGGGCAGCGTGATTTGCTGATTGCTCAAAAGCGAGTCGATATACTGTGTGTGATGCACCACTTCGTAGTTGCCACCAAGCTGTGGATACTCGTTCTTGATGGTATTGAAGCAGTGCGGACACGCGGTAAGCACTGTACGCTTCTTCGTTGCGACAGCAGTATGACCATTGCTTGCGGAATGCCCATTATTGGCGTTTGCTGTATTGAAACCGTAGCCGTTAAGCGTCTCGATGTTCTGTTGCGCCTGCATCTGCCACAGGTATTCGTTACCGATACGTCGCGCTGGATCGCCCGTACAGGACTCTTCGGGACCAAGGATTGCGAAGTTGATGTGCGCCGCCTTGAGTACCTTCGCTACTGAGGTCGCAACGCTCTTGTTGCGCTGATCGAACGAACCCATACAACCAACCCAGTACAACACATCGGCTTCAGGATTTTCGGCGAGCAGTGGAATATCCATACCAGCCGCCCATTCCGCACGCTTATCGTTGCTAATCTCCCACGGATTGCCGTTGCGCTCAATATTGTTGAGAACAGAGACGGTCTCTTCTGGGAAGTCGCTCTCTTCCATCACAAGGTGACGGCGCATATCAACAATCTTAGGAATATGTTCGATAGCGACTGGACATATCTCCATACAGGCCATACAGGTCGTGCAGGCCCACAGTGCCTCATTCGAGATGATGCCACCAACCATAGGCTCATGGTGTGCTTCAACCTCATCGGGAGTCTTATCTGCTTTGACGCCAGCAATGCCAAGTTTGCTGTACAACGACTTCTCGCCAAGTATAGCAGGACTCTCGACGAAAAGGGCCTCTTTGACGCCCAGGATAATCTCTTTCGGGAAGAGCGGCTTGCCCGTATTGCTTGCGGGACATACAGTATTACAGCGTCCACACTCGGTACAGGCATAGCCATCAAGTAGTTGTTTCCAGGTAAATTGCTCGGCCTTCGAAACACCGTAATCTTCACGGTCTTCGATGTTTTCCAGTAAAGGTAACGCACCTCTCGGCTTATAGTTGCGGAAGAAGACGTTGAACGGGGTTGCCATCAGGTGCAGGTGTTTGGAGCGTGGCAGGTAAATCAAGAAGCCAAGCACCGTACCAATATGCAGCCACCAGAATATACGATACCAGATAATGTTTGCTTGTGTCCCCAAACCTGCAAAGAGCGGCCCAAATAGCGCACCGATGGGCGTCCATGCAGCACCATTGCTTGCGGCATACTCGAAGCCTTCGACCAATGCCAGCGTGATAACCACCAGCAAAATCAGGCCGAGAATGATAAAGCCATCCCACGGACCATGCAAGCTACTGTTCAACTGTTTGGGACGCACAATGCCACGCCGAATCGCGAAGACGATGAGCGCGAATATGACGAATACAACAAAAATGTCGAGTACCCATGCAAAGACACGATTGTCACCTAGCAGGGGCAGAGAGCCATTGAAGGCTCCAAGTATAAGGTTGAGGAGTCCAAACTGGATGATAATAAAGCCCCAGAAGGTGAAAAAGTGTGCGAGACCAGGAATTGGATCACGTAGCACCGCGCTTTGCCCAAGCACAACCGTAAAAATCTCGCCGAAGCGGTCGTCGATGTGATCGGTGCGGTTCTCTCTCTGTGCCTTTGCCAGCAGCGTAACCAGCATACCAGCGCGAACGCCAAAGAGAACCAATGCTCCCACGAAGAGAAGCACAAAGAGGATGGTGCCGAATAATCCCCCGGTGGGTGAAATAACAGGGGGTGTCATGATAGTCTCCGTTCCAAATTACCACTGTTCAAGTATAAGTTCCGAAATCCATGTGAAATGGTTATCTCGTGCTACTAATGTGAGACCGTATTGTAAAGCTGTTGCCGCTATCCAAAGATCGTTGTCTGGAAGCATCTGACCTTTCTTCGCCTGTTGATGTCGGATGCGTCCATAAATCTCCGCTGTCTTGCTGTCTGCAACCAAGATAGTTAAAGTTTGTTCTATTTTGTTTACATCAGAAAGCCCTTTTTCTACATTGGTCGAGTGTTCTGCTCCATAATGAAGTTCACCGGAAGCTATAGCTGACGTGTAAAGATTGGCATTCGTTGGTACACGCTGAAGAACAGTGATATCTTCTCTGATTAAGAAGATAAGTATACTGGTATCAAGCAGATAACCAATGTTCATCAGGATCAATCCTCTCGCAATCTTCTATAGCCCTCTCCATTGAATCAACTTCTTCTGGAGACATTGAAAAATGAAGGTCTAGTAACGCTTTTCCTGGTGTTCCTGGCGGCAACTCTGATATGCGCCCGGTCTCACGATGCATTTGTGACAACTCTTCAATCAAGTCTAAAACCTGTTGTTGATCTTGAGGCGAGAGTCTCTCGACGAGTGTGTGAATTTTCTCAGTTGTGTTTGACATATGGCGTCTCCTGTCTTATCGGAATACTCTGCGCCTATTATATATCAGGTTGTGAAAGGAGGATATAGACTACTTTACCCTCCTATCCGTCTCCCAATCTTCATAATGATGGTTTTTCGTAGGGACCAGATTTATCGCGTCCAAAGCCGATTTATCGGCTATAGGCCAGTACAGCAAACGAATCATAGGCGATAAATCGCACACGGACGCCGTAAACGTGGTCCCTACGAAAACCACCGAATCAAGATTGGTGAACTACTATGCTCCGTTACGATTTACGTCTTTTCACTTCTTCCGTAAGTTTCGGAAGGATAGCGACAGCATCGCCCACGACGCCATAGTCGGCGACGGCGAAGATGGGGGCGTGTTCATCCTTGTTGATGGCGATGATATATTTGGAGCCTTTCATACCTGCAAGGTGCTGAATGGCACCACTGATACCAGCCGCGATATACAGTGTTGGCTTGACGGTCTTGCCCGTTTGCCCAACCTGATAGCTATATGGGAGCCAGCCAGCATCCACGATAGCGCGAGTCGCACCGGGGGCACCTCCAAGCACCGTCGCAAGCTCCTCGATATAGTGGAAGTTCTCCGCCTTGCCAAGACCACGCCCACCGCTGACGATAACGGCTGCGTCTTCCAGTGCAGGACCATCGCTGGCGACATCGACGCTTTCAACGATTTTGATAGACTGTGACTCCGAGCTTACGGCTGCATTGATTGTCTCGATCTCAGGGGTACGTCCCTCGTACTTCTCCAGACCAAAAGCTTTTGGACGAGTCAGCACAATGCCTGTCCCACCATGAGGATTTGTAGCGGTAACGACAGTTTCGCCGCCCCATGGCACCGTCACTTTGGCACCATCATCCGCGTAAGCAAGATCGGTGGCATCAGTGATGAGTCCCAAATTGTTGCGAACGTTGAGACGCGCGGCGATATCGCGCATATCGTAGGTAGTGGCGAGCAATAGAATTGAGGGTTGATGTTGCTTGAGTAAGTTGCTGAGCGTCTCAACTGCTGGCAATGTGAGATAGTTATCGTAAGCGGCGTCAGCGTGTACATAGACCTTTTCCGCGCCATATTCTCCAAGTGTAGGAGCAACTTCTGCGGCTGCGGCACCAAGCACAACGGCCTCAGCACGTCCCAATTTCGCTGCTTTGCCAAGCACTTCTAGTGATGAGCGAACAGGTTTGCCGTTATCCAGTTCGATCAGTACCCAGGTTGTATTTGCCATGTTTTTTCTCCTTGTGTGTACTAGAGCAACTGATAACGTTGTAGGAAGTCCGCGATGCTTTGCGCGGCATTGCCATCATCCTTGACGATCTGGCCTGCTGCACGTGCTTCGGCTGAACCAATCGACAAGACACGCTCGCGTGCGCCCGCCTCGCCGACCTGTGATGCGTCGATACCGAGGTCACTGAGAGCGAACTGTGCAAACGGCTTTTTCTTAGCACTCATGATACCCTTCATTGTTGGGTAGATGGCTTCATACGAACCGCTAGCAATCGTTACGACAGCAGGAACAGGCGACTCGACTGTCTTATAGCCAGTTGGTGTAACGCGCTTAATAACCGCTTTGGAGCCTTCGATTTTAATTTCGCGGGCAAAGGTCAGTTGTGGCAGGCCGAGAAATTCAGCGATACCTGCTGGGACCATACCTGTATAGCCGTCGGTACTCTCTGTTGAACACAGGATAAGTTCCGCGCCCTCTTTTTTGAGGACTGCGGCAAGGACGCGTGCGGTACCAATAGCGTCGGAGCCAGCCAGAGCGGGATCTGTCACCAGAATGGCGCGATCAACACCCATCGCAAGGGCACGGCGCATCGCCTCTTGAGCGGATGCTGGTCCCATACTTACAGCGGTAAGCTCGCTATTACCAATCGTGTCGCGGAGCCTGATAGCTGCGGAAATAGTGCTTTCGTCGCCAGGGTCGAGAACAAGGGAGACACCACTACGTACAAGGCGTTTGGTGTTAGGGTCAAGTTTGCTGACCGTCGTATTTGGGTCGGGTACTTGTTTTATACAAACAAACATCTTCATCGAATTTGCCTCATCTTCTGCGTATATGTGGGACGTTGGGAAGTGAGAGAAACCACACAGTTTCTTATACTAACTCTTATTGTATCTGTCTGGAAAAGTGAGTGTCAATGTTGCTAGCTAACGGCTTCGTATTGTCAGTTAACGTGCTGCTTTCTGCTACGCTTATTTTGGCAAAGGGTGTGCATCCGAAAATAGTACAGGAGTTGCCAAGGCATAGCAATATTAGCATGACTATGAATGTGTATTTGCATGTGTTGTAGTCTATGCTGTGAGCGGTAATAGAAAAGATGAATGATGCTTTTAAGTGTTTATGAATAGTAATATGTCTAATAGAATTATTATAATCTTTCAATTGGAAAAGCACTGCGATACATTCGTCTTTGATACGTTGGTCTTTTAGATCGAAATCCATAGGGTATACGTATTGCTTGGTCTAGTTGTTCAGAAGTAACTATGGCTGTGTGTAGATCAGCATTGCTTAGGTCGGCTTTGTTCAAATTTGCGTCTTTCAAGTTAGTTTCTATTAGAGTAGCATCGCGTAGGCTAGCACTGCTCAGGTCCGCTTCGCTTAGATCAGCACTGCTCAGGTCCGCCCATCTTAGGTCAGCCTCTTTCAAGTTAGTCTCTGCTAAGGTGGCTTCGCTTAAATTAGCACCGCTCAGGTCAGCTTTGCTCAAGTTGGCCTCTTTCAAGTCAGTTGCTTTCAGAGTCGCCCCACTCAGGTTTGCCCATCTTAGATCAGCTCTGCTTAGGTTTGCCCATATCGGACCACTAGATAGATCAGCACGATTACGATGATGAGTATTGCAACAACTCCAACAATCTCTAAAGGTTTTACTTTATCCTTCCACCAAGAACGTAACTTTGCCCTCATAACGTTTTCTCCCTCCACATCGTTTTACATGAGTCTATTAGATAAAAAGTAGCAATGTCTCAATTGTACAATTGAGTTTTATTGTGTTCAATGTATGGTAAGTATTAGTTCACCAATGTTGATGCGGCAGTTTTTCGTAGGGACCACGTTTACGTCGTCCGCGGCGTGATTTATCACGCGAGACCATGTTTGAGATGCCTTGTAGACAGCGTTCATAAAGATATCGCTCAATAAATTGAGTAACGGATGCGATCAATCTGGTCCCTACGAAAAAAACTTCACATGAAAATTGGTGTACTAGTATGTTCTGATGTTAATCGTTGGAAGGGAGAGAAGGCTAGAAGCGTTCTCTTGTACTGCTTCTAGCCTTTTATGGAGGGTTTGTGTATTATTGGGATGGTCTTAAAAGGGTGAGTATTGTATCAAGTTGTTTTCCCATATGTGTCGTTTGTCCCTCGATACGTGCTAGTCGTGTTTTGACATCATCCATGTCTCGTCTTAGTTCTTGTGTGATGCTGGTTTGGTCTATGATTAGTCCCTTTACCATTGTTAATTCATATGCAAAGCTTTGTAAAACTGGTCGGTATTCTCTCGTTGTTTGCTCCAATGTTGTGATGCGCTCTTCCTGTGTTGGCATTCGAGGGCTACCTTTCTCTAACAGTGTTTTGACCTAGAAACAAGTATACCATATTAAAAAATAAAAATCTAGTATAGCCACTACGTTATATTGTATAGATTATAGTCATAAGCTTTCACCTTCCAACATACACGAATTCTTGCGCTTGTTATGCTCCCGCGAACTGTTTTCCCAGCACTTTCGTTAAAATCTGCATGATGGTGCTATTCCTCCCAACGTACAGCACAATCACTCGTCCTTGCTTATAGAAATGTGGCGGTGCTATCCAATCTACAGCGGAACCACTTGTACCTGTGAGCGACTTGGTTGTAAATGTACTGCCATCAGAGGAAGTATGTGATGCTTGCGTATCAGCGTCAGCAACAGTTGAATACTCATATACCTGAATCTGTTCACTACGAATTTTAATAATGTGTCCTTGAGCATGCATAAACGGTTGTGAAACGTCTCCGGCAGGCACAACGGTAGTATCGTGCGCTTGTAAATCCTTCAGCAACGTTTTGTAATCCATTCCGTGAGATGAAGGAGACCCCTGTGTACTACTACATGCAGTCATGATGATAACCCCACACAAGAGTAAGGCAAGAATAATTTTATCGTAGCGTCTCATACGTTCTCCCCTTAGTAGTAACATAAGCCGTTGATATAGAGACGCTCACAAATAAATTTTTGTTCCCGCAATTTTACAAACGCTTAAACACGTTGGCGATTATTGTTTACCTCAGTCGCACATTTAAGCACGAACTTCCCCCACCATTCGGGTAGCAGTGGACACGCGGCAAGAGCTTGTGCCATTTCTATGTCGCCGTTGCGTGAATGCCCGAAGTCGTTGACTAATGTGATAGTCCACTGAGGGTAGGGATGCTCAATGCGTGTAATGGTCATGCCAGACTCGACTCTCCCCTCTTGTAGCACACGACAATACCAACCTGTGCGGCCTGTCTCTGCGACTCGTGCGGTCAACCCAGGTATTTGCCAGCGTTTCTCAATCTTCGTACACGGGTAGCGCGGTCCCGTTACCTGAATACGAGCCTCTCCAATGCCATAGATGTCGCCGATGCACGCGGTTTGCTCGGTCAGTCCATCCACCGTAAAATTCTCGCCAAAGCCACCTGGACCAATCTCTTGCTGTCCCAACTCCGCCTGCCAGAGAGGATAATGCGCGGCAGCATATAGTAAGACTGCCTGATTGGGTGTGCCATGACTCTTCGTGTCCGCCTGAGCGTTGCCTTCCAAATGTGTGGTGTAGAGCCAACGCGATTGCATGTCTGGTGTGCGAACAAAAGACGTTTCAAATTGCCTCTTCATCACCTCTTTTGCGCCCACCGTACCATAATGATGTGGTGTACCTACCTGTACAGATTGAAGTATAGCGATAGCTATAGACATGTATTGCTCCTGCTGACTACCAAATATTTTATGACTCATCAGCACATTGTACCATTACAACTTATTACCTTTGGTTAAGCTTCCCATAGGGAGGTTGCACCTTCTTGTAGTAGGCGAGTACGCGCTAGCTGATAGTGGTTGAGGTTGTTTTTGCATCTTATTCAGGTGTGAGCACTGGCACGAACTTTCCTGGAAAAATTGCTCCCCATCAGGCTTCTTCCATCAATATCTTGTACATTAGTGGTAAAGAAGGTGACAGTGAGCAATCGGCGCGAAGAGTGTGCAGCACAACCGCTCACCATTTGAGAAGCCGCTCCACAGCTAGGGTAGAAGTCAGGAATGATGTACAGAAACCACTCGCGATCTTGCCTGCCGTGTCCAATGCGCTCGATCTAGTCTGATCCAATGCTTCAAAGCAAACTTCTTCAAGGACACGATGAAATCTCTGTTCCTGCAATAGAAGCATGACCTGGATTGGCCTCATTCCTTCCGTGGCGTAGGAGCCTCATACCCGATTGCAGAGAGATAGCCATAAAACGCAAAGCGGTGAAACCAGGTTGCCATTTGTCTGGGCGTATAGCTCTTTTCGCTCTCTAACCACCAGACGATGGTGCCGATCAGGACATGGGAGAGTTGTATGACAGGCAGTTCCCGGGGCATGACTGAATCGATCTGGTGACTAGGTTCTCCCTGTTGTTTCCATCGTCTCTGTTGCTCAAGCATGATCTTTGTGATGTGCTCACGCATCCTGGTCGCAAACCACGAACTGCCATTTTTCCCCAGCATCGCCCTGTAGAGCCGGGTATGTTCAGCGACATGCTCAAAGAACTGGATCCAGATTTCTGGTGGGTTCTCCGTATCCATATGACCGGTATCTTTGCGGAAGGGCTTCATATTCTCCACAAGTTCATTGGCTGTATCCTCAAAGATCTTCGCCACCAGATCGTATTTATCCTGATAATGGCGGTAGAACGTGGCTCGGTTGATCATGGCCCGTTCGGCAATATCGCCCACCGTGATGGCATCGAACCCGTTCTCGGTAATCAGTTCAATCATCGCTTCTTGCAAGAATTTGTGGGTGCGCCGAATGCGCAAATCAGTCTGTTCTTCGTGCGACATGTTTCCCTCTGTGTTGCATACATAACAAGAGACAAGAAGTGATGCTTGCCCAATGTTCCAGTCCAAGCTATACTGTCTATTATAACAAGATGATGCCTTTGCAACAACTTGTCGCTATGATAGACAGAAAAGAGGAATTTCCTATGAGAGTTTTCGTTACTGGCGCGAGCGGATACGTCGGCTCTGCCATCGTCCGTGAGCTGATTGAGGCTGGGCACCAGGTTCTCGGCCTAGCTCGCTCAGATGCAGCCGCTGCGTCACTCGCCTCTGCTGGCGCAGAGGTGCATCGCGGCTCCCTCGACGATCTTGACAGCCTGCGTAGCGGAGCGGCTGCAACGGGCGGCGTGATTCATACCGCCTATATTCACGACTTCTCGGCCTTCGAGAAGGCTGCACAAACGGATCTGCTTGCCGTCGAGACGATTGGAGTAGTGCTCGAAGGCTCTGGCAAGCCGTTCGTAATCACCTCGGGAACATTGATGCTCACCTACTTGCTCCCGCCGGGACGTCTTGGGACGGAGGAGAACGTGCCCGCTGCCGAGTCGGTCATACCCCGGATCGCATCGGAGAACGCGGCGATTGCGCTGGCTGAGCGCGGCGTGCGCTCGTCAGTCGTGCGACTGCCACCGTCGGTTCATGGCGAGGGCGATCACGGTTTTGTCCCGACCCTCATCGCTCTTGCTCGCGGAAAGGGTGTGTCGGCTTATCCGGGTGACGGATCGAACCACTGGCCCTCCGTACACCGGCTCGACGCGGCACATCTGTTCCGCTTGGCGCTGGAAAGCGCAAAAGCAGGCTCAGTGCTGCACGCGGTCGCCGATGAAGGGATACCGGTGCGCGAGATCGCAGGCGTCATTGGCCGTCGCCTCGACGTTCCGGTCGTCTCTGTGCCTGTCAAGGAAGCAGGCGAACACCTCGGCTTCCTCGGAAACTTCTTCTCACTGGACAGCCCAGCATCGAGCACACTGACCCAACAGCGGTTGGGGTGGCATCCCGTGCAATCCGGTCTTCTGGCGGACCTCGACGGGGATTACTACTTTACGAACGAGGCATGGTCCAAATATCATTGACAGCTTCACAGAAAGCAATGGGTGCCAGAGCGTCTCTGAGTCGATAGGGAGGCCCAGGAGACGTAGAAAATGCTATCACGAGGAGGATGCACATGACTGAAATACATGACGTGAATGACTGGGATCGCCAGATCATCGAAGAGTTCCGTGCTAACGGGGGCAACGTTGGGAGTCAATTCGCTGGTGTTCCCTTACTTCTGCTGACGACGACGGGAGCAAAAAGTGGTCAACAGCGTATCAGCCCGCTGGCGTATTTGTCCGAAGGTGATCACATCTACGTGTTCGCCGGCAATAGGGGCGCGCCAACCAATCCCGGTTGGTATCACAACCTGGTCGCGCATCCTGATGTCACTGTCGAGCTCGGCACTAAAACGTTCGAGGCCAGAGCTACCGTCGTCGATAGCGCGGAGCGGGACCGCATCGGTCGTACCCAGGTACAGAAGTTCCCTGGTCTCGCTGGGGTTCAGGCGAGGACTACACGCAAAATCCCTGCTGTTCTACTGGAACGCAAAAAGTAAAGAGAGCGTACACAAGAGAAAATAAGGGCCCTTTCATACTCTGGCTGTACAGTGTGAAAGGGCCTACGATGAGTCAATCTTTTATGATGGGGGAGAAATTTCCCTTCATTCGGTAGCCTCAGCCACACTGGCTACAGCCAGCAAGGAAGCCCTCAAACGCAATGTGACCCGCTGCTCAATCGCTTCTTCATGAACCGCTCGGGAGGAACGCACCATAATCGCTTCCAGCCGAGAATTGATCTCCGACTCACTCCAATTAACATAAATAGGACACACTCATGGAAAATCTCGTGAGTGTGTCCTATGTTTTCTTGTGTTATCTTTTCTATGCATGCAAGCGAGCGAGATGGCGACGCGTCACGAAACCTGCCGCGATCACCAGGGCGAAGAGCGTCCCTAATGTCCAGGGCGTGAGAGGCGATGTATTTTCGCTAACTACTGCGTTAGGGTCGCTACCAGTTCCCGGCATTCCTGGTATTCCGGCTATCTGTGTTGAGACAAATTGCAGATCGGGCATACCATTGACCTCGCCAATAGCGAAGACGCTGGTAATCGTCCATGGCTTCAAATCCGTGCTGATTGGCACCGTTTTATTTGGGATAACGGCGTTAAGCGTATATGAGCCAGCAGGAATATCTACATAGTCGCTGGCCTTTTGATATGACAGACCATTGACAACCGAGTTAGAGCCGTTCGTAACATTCACGGTTCCTGTGCCAGGAGAAAGGTGATATACGCGCACCTTTGCATCGTTATTGCTAACAACGTTATTATCGGTAAAGACTGAGAGAGAGAAGCCTGCTGCCTTCGTACCCAATGCTGCAACGGTATAAGGTGTGCTTGGACTCACCATGATTTTTTGCGTGATAACTGCCGCTCCAACTCCTGTGCCGATAAGTGCGACTTGTACATTATGTCCGCCCGCTGGAAGAGGAACATAAGGCGTGACAACACCGAATTGAAAGCTACTCAGAAGCTTGTTGCCATCTACGAAAACGTCCACAACTCCGATATCTGGTGAAGCGTGAATAACACGAATATAAGACATACTTTCTGCGTGTGTGTGTACTGGTGGTATACTAAAAAGCGCAAGTAGCACCGTTATACAACTCAGTACAAAAAGACAGGTAAACCTTTTGAGGTTACGCATTGCCGACTTCCTCTCTCAATCAATAATCTTCTTATAGCTGACTACGCAATGTGTATTTCATTGGATTACCGTTTTCAATTGTCTCATATGATAGGGTAAACCTGGTAGCTGTGATCTAATTACTTTTCAAAAACGTAATATAATGTAGTTGGCAGAGCATGCCAGTGACGTATGTTGGGTTCCCCCCACAACACATTTTCGAGGTGCAGTATGCAGGATGTACGACCCTTCCGTTCAGCGGGAGATATGATACAAGATCGTTTTGTAGTAGAACAGTCGCTCGGTAAAGGTGGCTTCAGTGCCGTGTATCTTGTGCGTGATCAGCAAGATGATGGCAAGAAATATGCCCTTAAAGAGCTTATCAATCCTGATAAACAGGAGAGGAACAAGTTCGCATTCGAGTGCGAGGTGCTGCAACGACTTGAGCATCCGGCACTACCTCATGTGTATAGTATTCCTGGCAACGATGACCACACAGCTATGTTTATGGACTATGTGAAAGGGCCTAATTTAGAGGCACTGCGCCAGCAACAACCAGATAAGCGCTTCCCTTTGGCGCAGGTATTGACACTTATCGCGCCTATTGTGGATGGGGTAAGTTATTTACATAGTCAAGAACCACCCATTATTCATCGTGATATCAAGCCTGCAAATATTATTGTACCGACGGTCGGTGAACAATCCGTCCTGGTTGATTTTGGTATTGCCAAGGAATATACCACGGATGCCACGACGACTGCTGTGCGCTATTGCTCCCCCGGTTATGGTGCGATTGAGCAATATAGTATGGGAACAGACCTTCGTACAGATGTATATGGTATAGCGGCAACGATGTATGCCATGATCTCAGGCATCGTACCCGTAGATGCATTGCAACGTGTAACGAAAATGTCGAACGGCGAAGACCCTCTAATACCTTTGCAGGAGCTAGTGCCAACAATACCTGAGTATATTGCTGATGCTATTCAGCGCGCAATGGCTATCGATAGCGATGCTCGTTTTGCTACTGTCAAGGAGTTTTGGCAAGCGTTACAACCACCTGTGACGGTATCGCGCCGTGCTAAATCTTTATTCAATCTGAAAGCTATAAGTACACCAAAGACAACGCAACGAGACGAATGTTCTACGGGACCTATTGTGGTGCCCATGCGTAGAATATTTCGTACCAGCCGAACAGAGATTGCACTGCTTACATTTCTCGTAGTCGCCGTCATCCTGGGTGTTTTCCTGGGCATTGGATATTATAGAAGCACGACACAAAATTCGACAAGTGTGCCACAACAACATAATCCGCCTGTCATCGTGAACAATGCAGCTCCAACACCAACATCAAGTGTCTATCCAAACGTGACTAGCCAGTATAGCGGCACCGTCAATAATATAGTGGCAAGCAAGACAACGCCGATGTCGCTGACAGGTATCTCCCAAAATGGTAGTAGTGTGACTGGCTACTTCATTGGCTTGAATACTGAAGGGCAATTTACAGGCGTACTGGATACGTCACGACACTTTCTGTTTACTGTGCAACGCGGCTCACAGTTGCCGCTCTTCTTTGATGGGGTAGTTCGGCAAGACGGAAACATTGTCGGCAATTATTGTACAACCGATAAGGCGGGCCAATGTGTTGGTGAGTATGGTGTGTGGAGTATTAAAAGTGCTCAAGGGTTGTAAGGGAGCGCAAAAAACAGAGGAGACTACGCCATAACAGGGAGTAGTCTCCTCTGTTTTTTGCTTTGCAATCGTGTACAATAATGGCTGAGAAACTAGTGAGTTTGGGATGGTAAGAGTGCCTTTAGGTTAGCTAGACAAAGGAAACTTCTCGTGGACGAGAACAACGAAGACTTAGAGCTTGAAATAGTTGATTTAGATAACGATGACACATCCAATCGTGACAGTGATGGTTATCAAAGATTGTTTCGCGCCTTTCCTGGTCAAAAGGTCGCATCTCCTCCGTCGGGCTATGTGCCGTTTGTGCCTCGTTTTACTCTACGTCAACGCCGCTTACAACTGGTAGCGACAGCCACCATTGTAAGTCTTCTTTTGTTCGTACTGTTAAGTAGTTACAGTCCTGTACGTAATCGCGTTTTGCAAGTAATCGTACCCTCTGTATTGTCTCCTGTCGCGACTGTTGGAAAGGATAGCAATCTCTTTTATTTTGATGCTAGCCCCGCATGGGGACAGCTTTTCATAGATGGAAAATTGGTAGTACATCCGCCCGCACCTATGGACGAGAGGCCGCTCAAGCTGATGCATGGTCATCACCTGATACGGTGGCAGGCACAACCTTTTGTCACGCAATTATGTATCATATCGGTGCCATTCAATATCATGACTGATTCCTGCCATCTGGACCAATTCACACAATCGGCACGGGGAGTTGGTGCGTGGCTTTTCAGCTTTCCAGCGTCACTTGCACAACTCCCGCAGCCTTCATTTGCTTCTCTTACCTCAACGGTTCAAGCTGTTCTTGATGCTCATTCCCCTACCGAAACGGTACAACGCGGTGAAGGGTATGCAGTGAACACGTCAAAAATGCCTATTCAACGCGCTCGAGAACCACTGAAAGCTACGTTGCATTATCAGTTGGATATCCAAAACAGCCTCGATGGTGTATGTAGCACTCTGCTAGAAGCAAGTGTCCCGTGTACATTCAATGGGCAAGCATGTTACTTATTTTGCACTATCCCTGTATCCTTGATGTCTTCCTCTGCGGAGAAAGTGTGGTATGTTTTTGCTGCCGCACAAGCAACATGGGAGTATACAACGATAAGCGGAAAGATTGTGGCGCAGCATCAGCCTGAACTCATCGGGACAGCAACTCTTTATGATCACCTTCTTCCTTTGCGTATCCTGTGGAATGGTACACGTTGGAATGTTACATTGCTATCACTACCAGTCTCATCCGATATGTCGCTACAATTCAATGAACCATGCAATACTGCCCTCAATGCGGTAAGAGATGTATTATTTCCCGCACCGGCTGTACTGGTACATGCTGGCATCAACTGGCTATATGCCTCGAGCACTAATTCGGCGTCAGGATGTTTAGCTATGGCTACACTTGGTCAGGGGGCTGTCTCGCCACCGCCAGTTGCCTACTTTCTGTATCGCTTCGGCGTATTTCTCGCCGCTAACGATGCCGCACACAAATATTGGCCGACCATGCCGCTTGCCGATGCCTTAGAACGACAGCTTGCACAGCAACTCGCGGCAACATTATGAGAGAAGAGTTTATGAAGGAAGAGCAACAGGACAACAATCAAAACGACCAGGATATAGAAATTGTCGATATTGACGATGGGCCTGTCTCGAACAAGAAAATACCATCTCTTCCACAGCCACTATTATCCCTGGTCCCTCGCCAGCGTCGTAGACAGGTGATTGTAACGGTTAGCCTTGTCGTGCTTGTATTGATTGTGCTTATTAGCAGCAATGTCTCTATACGCAACAAACTCGTACAAGCTGTTGTCCCTCCTACACCAACACCAATTGCTCCAATCACGCTAGGGACGGATAACTTTTACGCGAGTGGGGATGTAGGTTGGGGTCATCTCTTCTTAGATGGCAAGCTCATTCCACATTTGCCAATAGCTTATAGCAATAGCAGCATTCCTGACGCTCCAATCCACCTTACACGCGGCACACATACATTACTCTGGCGTGACGATCCCTTTCCACCTAAGATGTGTACGGTATCAGTGCCAAATAACTATCGCACCGACACTTGCAAATATGATAATTTTGTATCAGGCACCGGGTGGAATTTCAATTTTCCTGCAGATATTACCACACTACCTGCTGTGTCTCGTAACGCATTGCTTGCAGCAACACAAGCCGCTCTGCAATCATATGCATCAAATGATGTCATCCAAACAGGTGAGATATATACAACTGATCCAGTGAGCAAGCAACAATCAATAGCACATGAATCGTTAAAAGTAACGCTACACTACGAGTTAGACACGGATATATCAGCTTCATTTGTCGATTGTTCCCCGTTCAATTTTGCGGGAGGACAACTAGGCTGCATTGTTGGAACGCAAGATTGCCGTACCTTCTGCGTTGCGTCCACGTATTTCAATACTGCCTCGACAACTACACACGCATGGAATGTATTTGCGGCTGCACGTTCTGTCTGGGACTACACAACGCTTGCTGACAAGCCTGTTGTGCAGCATCAAGTTGACCAGATTAACGCTACCTCTATCGTTGACCATCTCATCCCCTTACAAATCTCCTGGGATGGAACGCAATGGTACGTAAAATCTAGCTTCTCGCTCATATCAAACAATGCAGTACAAAGCTTCACATCTCCTGTTTGTGACTTAGCAACATTTAGCATACCAATACCCGTTGATGAAGCTCAGGCAACAGCTAGTTGGAATCTTGTAGCAGCATCAAAAGCTGCTACAGGCTGTCTCGGCATTGTAACACTCGATTCAAGGCAGGTGATACATACTTCTCAAACGCCAGCACTGTGTCTCTATCGCTTCGGCCTGTTTCTCGCCGCTAACGATGTCGCGCACAAATATTGGCCGACCATGCCGCTTGCTGATGCTCATGAAAAACAACTAGCTCAGGAGTTGGCAAAGATATACAAGAAGACAACAGGAAGCTAGCCTTGTTGTCTTCTCGTCAGTGTTGCGATAACTACTGCAAAGATGCCTGCAAGACACAGTGGAAGTCCTATCTGCCCGCTCTTTGTAACGGACCATGCGATGACGCCAAGAATTTCTAAGAGGAGGCCGCCGACGAAAAGCACGGTGATACCAAGCGACGATTGCTCGAATGTAGTACGAATCGTTTTGCGCTCGTAAACGGGGGCAGGACGTGCCGCTACCTCTGTACCCGTATTATCTGATACGTGTGTGGAAGATGTAGTGTGCGGGAAGTAGGTCGCGATGGCCGATTGTAGCTCATGGTAAAGCAGTTCAATCTTCTCGCGTGATGAGCGAATATATGCTTTACGTACACCATCACTTATAAGTAGTTCGCGGAAGAGCAGATCGAACGATCTCTGCCGAAAAGAAAGTGTGGTAATTCCGGCAAGGGAAAACGCTGCGAGGAAGAGCCGTTCACGTGGAAATTTTGTATGCATATAGCCCAGCACCCGTTGATTCGTCACGACAATTTCGCATGTAACCGCACGTTGCTCGTTCTCAGTTGTTGGGACACTCTCCCAGATACCAGGGATGGTTACGAGTGGCTCTTCGTCTGTTTGTAGATGGTCACGCAAACCTTTGATGCTAGCCAGTATTTTTTCCGCGTTTGGCAACGACATGTGATACCTTTCTTTATGTATAGCATGATTATATCATAGGGAGGATACGACAGAATGGAAACAATTAGAGTTGCACGAGTTGAGGATGCACCCGGAATCGGGCGTGTTCACGTCGATAGTTGGCGTACCACATACAAAGGTATTGTGCCCGATGAGGTGCTTGCGAACCTTTCGTACACACTACGCGAGCAGAAAGCGCGTCAACGCTTGAGCGATCCCACGACCAGAACATACGTCGCGGAAGATGAGCAGGGGCAAATTGTGGGCTTCGTGGTTGGTGGCTTAAACCGTGATGCTGACTCGGCCTACGCAAGCGAATTATATGCGATTTATACACTACAAGAGGTACAAGGACATGGCATTGGAAGGAAACTTACACATGTTTTAGTAGAACGTCTCGTGAGGGACGGACTCTATTCTATGCTGGTCTGGGTGTTTGCAGATAACTCAGCTCGCGGTTTTTATGAGGCGTTAGGTGGTCACTATGTAGCGACCAAGCCGATAGAGATTGGTGGCGCGCTGCTTGATGAAGTGAGTTATGGCTGGGATGACATACGTGTAATGCTATAACAGTTCTGCTTGTCGCATCGTATACAGACTCCTACAATCAAACGTGATAACTATGGGTAACTCGTAAAGATACCATTTTTGTTAGCTCTTACAAAAGGGGAATTGAATGCCGCACTTACTCGCAGCACGTGCCCAGATGGGTACGTCACTTGTATTCCACATTATCTTTTCTGTACTAGGAGTGGGCTTACCTTTGCTGCTTTGTATCGCGGAAGGCATCGCGATCAGAAAGAAAGACCCGGTATGGATGACATTAGCGCGTCGCTGGGCAACTTCTGCTGCAATTATCTTCGCGATTGGAGCTGTCTCCGGCACCATCGTTGAGTTCGAGCTTGGTTTGCTCTGGCCGACCTACATCAACTACACTGGTTCAATTGTCGGACCACTCTTTGCGTTCGAAGGCTTTGCATTTTTCTTAGAAGCCATTTTCTTCGCGATCTATCTCTACGGCTGGGGACGACTGAAACCGTTTCAGCACTGGCTCTGCTCATTCCCCATTGTCATTGGTGGAGCTGCCTCAACGTGGTTTATTGTAACCACGAATGCGTGGATGAACACGCCAACTGGCTTTATCGTGAAAAACGGAAAAGTGACTGGTATTGATACGGTCAGTGCGATTTTTAATCCCAGCACACCATACGAGACGGTTCACATGCTACTGGCTTGTTACGTTGCTTGTGGCTTTGGGGTTGCCGCTCTCTACGCCTTCTCTATGCTGCGCGGTAAGCGTGACACCTATCGTCGCTACGGCCTATTGTTAGGTCTGGGTATGGCTGTGATTGCGACACCATTACAGATTGTCAGTGGCGATTTCAACGCGCGTTACCTTTCGCAGAAGCAACCGGCCAAACTTGCCGCTATGGAAGGTGTCTTCAATACTGCAACGAATGTTCCGCTACATGTTGGTGGCTTCCCCATTTACAATACACAAACGGGCAAGGGCACATACTATTACTCAATCGACATTCCCGATGGTTTAAGCTTACTGGTAGGATACAACCCAAATACAAAAGTGATTGGCCTCAACGAGTTCGCGCCAGAGAATCGCCCAAATCCATTGCCCGTTCATCTTTCGTTTGATGGTATGGTTGGTAGCGGTTTCTTTATACTTGCCATTGCCGCTCTTTTCTGGCTATTCTACTTTCTTCGTAAGCGTCGTATACCAGAGAATCGCTGGATGCTCTTAGGTATCCTGGTCTCAGGACCTTTAAGCTTTCTCTGTGTGGAACTTGGCTGGATGGTTACAGAAGAGGGGCGTCAACCCTGGGTGATCTATGGCTTGCTTCGTACCAGTCAGGCTGTTACAACGGCCCCATTTCTCAACTACAGCTTTCTCGTCTTCTCGGCCATTTACATAGTACTTGCCGTTACAATGATTGTGTTGCTTCTACGTCAAGGGCGGAAACCTCTGCCCAAGATGGAATGGCAAGCTGTATCGAGCGGAAATGATGAAAGTGAGCAGACGACAGAAGAGCAAGAGATGCAAGTAGGCGTCTAGGCGTCGGAGGAAGGTTTAAAACTATGACTCTACCATCTTTACCATACATTGTAATCAGTGTGTTGTGGTTTGCTCTGATTGCCTATGCCGTTTTCGGTGGAGCCGATTTTGGGGCGGGCGTCTGGGAGGTGTTTGTGTCTGGCCCAACGGCGAAAGAGGAACATGCCCTTATTGATGGAGCATTGGGCCCTGTCTGGGAAACAAACCACATCTGGCTTGTCTTTCTTGTCGTTGGCCTTTTCTCAGGCTTTCCGGGTGCGTTCGCAACGCTTGTCGCAGTACTCTTCTTTCCACTGACATTGGCACTCATAGGTACTGTCCTACGTGGCTCGGCGTTCATCTTTCGCACGCACGGATTACGGCAGACGACGGGCGCTTGGAACCGCGTGTTCAGCGTCTCTAGTGCCATAACACCTTTCTTTTTGGGGGCTGCTGCTGCTGCTGTCGCGAGTGGTCATATCCAAGATACTGGTCCTAAGACATCAACAAATCTGGGCAGTCTCTGGCTCAGTCCATTTGCCCTGACAATAGGCGTACTCGCCGTTGCGTTGTGCGCGACTGTTGCCGCTATCTTCTTGACTGTCGAAGCGACGAACGCAAATAAGCCTGATCTTGTCATTCTCTTTCGTCGTCGCGGAATAATCGCAGGTGCTATCACCGCAGTACTTGGTGCCGCAGGTCTGGCACAGGCCCCTTTCGCGGCCCCTTTGCTCTGGCAAGGTATGCTAGCACATGCATTACCTATTGTGATCGCTACGATGATTATTGGTTTGGTGGCTGCCGCCGCCCTCTACTTTGGCTACTATCGTATCTCACGGGCATTGATTATCGCGGAGGCTGCATTCATGCTTGGTTCATGGGGGGTATCACAAATACCGTACATTATTCCGCCAAAACTGACTGTTGAGGCGGCTGCGAGTTCGCCCAGTACACAATTACTGCTGCTTATAGGCGTCATTATTGGCCTGGCAATTATTTTGCCTTCAATACTATTGTTGTTCTATCTCTTTAAGTACAAAGGTGGCATGGGTTTGTTGTCAAAAGGTACTACAGGTGGTAAAGCACTTTAATCGTATCACAGAAAAACACTCGGCTCGTCATGTTAATGAGCCGAGTGTTTTTCTGTGATACGATAGGTAGCGAAACGATTCTGCAACGGAGTGTGTATGGACCAAAAGGAAGAGATGACGAGGGTAACGCCAGCCTCACAAGTCACTGCAAGACGTGTCACGACGAGTAAGAAAGTAACCGATCACCTCGCGAATGAGCGGACATTTTTGGCATGGATACGAACTGGTCTCGCAACAATTACCTTCGGCTTTGTCGTTGAGCGTTTCGGTTTATTGTTACGTGAGTTAGGGCTGAAGAGTAACACACTTCCCGCTTCGTCAGTCCATTATTCCTCTTTTATAGGTGTGACGCTGACAGTACTTGGCGTAGTCATCATGATTGTATCATTGTTAAATTTTCTGCATATTCGTCGCTCGATAGATAGCGAGCAATTTCATCCTCAAGCTGGTTTCGCTATCCTGCTAACCGTTCTAGCAAGCCTTATTGGGGTTGTGCTAGCAGTTTATTTAGTGTTTACGAGGTAAAGCGAGATGGAAAGTAAGAGAAATGACGTAAGATCATACCGTAGTCTTACGTCATTTCTTTTTCACGTTAATCTTTTAACGCGAAGTTTGAGCAACTTGTGGAAGAGGCAAAAAGTATTTCTTGCCGCTACGATTGAGTGAGTGGTAGTGCTACCGAGTCAGGGATAACCAGAACGTCTTCTCCATAGCGAACCACTTGTGTCGATGAGAAGCTGGGATAGTGTCCACTGAACTTGTTACGCAAGCCACCAGACAATTCAAATGCTGTGACACGCAAGTTTGTTGGGACACTTACGTCGAATACAATGTTGCCAACAGTGCCAACAACAGTACCACCTTCACTCAAGACTTTATAGGTCAGCAAAGTACGTCCCAGTGGTAATGCCGCGAGTTGGGCATTATCTTTTTCTCCGATGAGTAAACTCTCATCACCAAATGTTATAGCATCGGTACCAATAGCATTCACCGAACCCGCCATAAGGGCACGATGACTAAAGGCTCCTGTCTTGACATAAAGGGCGCGTACCGAATTCGTTTGTGGCTCAAAGTAGAAGTCTTCTAACGTGCCAACCTTTTTGCCTGAATCGATAGTGACAATCGCTATACCTTTGAGTTCTGACCAACGTTTGCCAGTTTCATTGTTTTGCATATCCAAGCTCCTTTGCAGCGCATGAAATACTATACGACAACAGAACAGCCCGCCTATCGTATGTATATGTAGTATACATGATAGGCGGGCTATTATCCTAACAAAAGGGCATGTTATCGTGAAGGACGCAGAAGTTTGTGGAATAGGCCAAAGAGCAAGAATGTCGGAGGCCACTGACCTACGAAGATGCTCCAGTCGCGCTTGTTGAAAGCAAAAAGCGTTGCCGAAATGACGATAGAGCCAAGTGCAGCCCAATACCAAACTTCTTCAGGAACCTCGTCGGTTACACGAAAGTATTGATTTTGTGCGTCTTGTGCGGTGTTTGCGACGGTATCTGTTGCATTTGCCATAATGTGTATTACCTTTCTGAATCTTATATGTTACTACTAATAAGAGGGATTACTTACAGTATACGGGTAGCTATAAAATGCTAAATTTGAAATAGAGTAATAATACTCCCTCTCGTACCTTACCCATTTCAAAGCCTCTATGTAGCTTCTGTTTTGTACACGGATGAAGCTGGAATTTAGTTACAGCAAAAGGTGGCTAATTTTCGTACTTTGTCGTATATATATATGAGTGTAATGAGGAAGGATTTTATGAAAGAGACACATATACCACAGGCAATTCCTACGCGTGCCACGTTTCCGACGTGGAGCGTTATTATAAAAACGAGCCGCCCGTTTACCTTGACGGCTGCCATGAGTCCCGTGTTTGTTGGAACAGCGGTGGCTGCATATAATGGAACATTCCATCTTGGAACATTTTTGCTGACACTCTTCTCGTGTCTGTTTTTGCAGATCGGCACGAACTACTTTAACGAATACTTCGATTATCGCTATGGACTGGATCATGCCGAATCATTAGGATCAACGACAGTCATTTTTCGCAATGAGATGACTGCTCCACAGGTGCTTGGTGGTGGCATCATATGCTTTGTTATTGCCGCATTGCTCGGTCTTATACTTGTCTATCTCGTCGGTCCCGTGATTCTATTGTTTGGCCTGGCTGCGTTGGCAATTGCCTACTTTTATAGCGCAGAGCCATTCAAATTTTCTAGTCGTGGTCTTGGTGATGTAATGGTGTATATCGCAATGGGCTTCTTGATGACGTGGGGATCGTATTATGTACAAATTCCGCATTGGTCGTGGTCAGCATTTGCCGCCAGTGTGCCAGTTGGTTTTATCGTGGTTGCTATCCTGAATATGAACAATACACGGGATTATCAGGACGATATGCTGGTTCATAAACGCACACTGCCAGTACGCTTCGGACAGAAGTTTGGGCAACGTTTCCACGCTTTTCTGCTGCTTGGGAGCTACGTCGCCATCACTATCTTTGCTCTAACGCGCTTGCTACCCTTGTTTAGCCTCGCGGTCTGGCTGACTTTTCCATTAGCGTTTGCTAATGTGCGTTCTGTTTTACAAGCTACGGACCGTGAGGCTTTTGTGGTAGGTATCAAAAAAACTGCACAGCTACATCTTATATTTGGCGTTGTGCTTTCGTTGGCGATTATACTAGCAATCTCTGTAAGAATATAATGTCACATCTCATCGTGTTTCCTTGTGTTTGGTAAACATCCCTCTATTATAGCGTGCATAGTGCGATATAATAGAGGTTGCTATTATGCACAGGATATGCAAGGAGGCAAGATGAAAGCGATTCAGATCAGCGGGCCAGATCAGGTAGCGATGATTGATATGGCGGTGCCAACACCATTACCAGGCGAGGTGTTAGTACGGTCGTATGCTGTGAGCCTCGATAGTAGTGACGCTGACCTTTATCGGGGAACACGACCAGAAAGCTTTTACCATTATCCTATTATTCCTGGTCATGCATGGGCTGGGGAGGTGGTTGCGGCAGGTGTACTCGTTGATAGTATTGCTGTTGGGGACAAGGTAGTGAGCGAGAGTCTTCTGTACTGCGGTAAGTGTCGCAATTGTAGTAGAAACGAGACTGACCTCTGCGAAAAAGGCTATCACGAACTAGGCTTTACGCGTTCCGGTGGCCTGTCCGAGTATGTAGCAGTACCAGCGCAGGCGGTACATGTTTTGCCAAGTGCCGCATCGTTCGATGAAGCCGCCCTTTTGGAGTCAACTGCGATTGTCGCGCACGCCTTTCTCCATGCACACCCACTACCAGGCGATATTATTGCTATCGTTGGTGATGACACGATGGGACTTCTTGCGGTACAGCTTGCACATCTATTTAATCCTACCGCGCTTGTGATGGTCGGCTTCCGCGAAGATCGGCTTATGCTTGGGCGCAAATTTGGTGCCACACACACGATCAACGTAAGTCGTGACGACTCCCAAACGCTAGTGCGCTCATTATCACGAGGCCGTGGTGCCGACCTCACCTTTGAAGGTACGGCTCAGGCGCAAGCTGCTGTTGAAGCGATGCTGCTAGCGCGGCGTGGTGGGAAGGTTGCTCTAACAGGAACAATCGGCACCAATGCACTATTGAGCGTCGAGAGTGCTATTTTTGTTCGTAACCAACTCAACGTCATCGGGATATTTGGTGCCAACGCTGCTTCTTGGAACTATGCGCTACAACTCTACCGCGCCGGACAACTTCATCTCGCGCCACTCATCTCCAACCGCTTCTCCTTGGACGAATATCAAGACGCATTGGACATGCTGACAAGTCGCCAGGGGCAGATACTACGTGTTGTGATCCATCCTGTGTAGGATGCTATTTTCAGCTCTCATCGAACAAAGAGCCTTGCTCATCTTGTGCTAACTGTTTTTGTTTGTGACTTCTTAGCTGCTTGATGCTTTGTGTCGGTGTCGGTAGGTCTTCCGGCATTGCACCACCTAGCTCTTCAATGGTCTGCCGTACCTTTTTTCCCACCTGATAATGCGTATTATTCGCCTCTTCTTTGCCCTGTATCTTCTCTCGCCGAATTTTATCCTCTGTCTGTGTCGCTCGAAAGAGATTGGCCGCTAGCTCGGTGCTGCCCATATGATCAAGTATGTGCTGACTCTTTTTAAGTTCTTTGCGCGCGTGGATATCTTTTGCTTTCAGCCCACCATAGAGACCAAGTTACGTAGAATAAAGATTACGTTTTTTACATATTACATATCCTCTCTGGCAACTCTACGCTGAACCGATTGAAGTGGAAGAAAGTGGGTGTTGCTTGATTTTTCTTCCAATTGCCGAGGTGTTGGCCCGGCTGGTGTTGGAACATCAGCAAGCTGGAACGAAAGTTTTTCTAGTGCTTCAATACCCTCCTCAACTGCGTCTCGTTCTTCGTCGGTCAGCGGAATTTCTTGGAGCATCCGCTGGAGGTGCATCTTGCCCTCGAGTAGCTCTGCTTGGCTAGACTGCTTGGGAAGATAGAATGCACATTTCGCGCATGCCATCCGATGAGGACATTGATCAAAAAAGTCATATGAACAATACCCATGACCTAAATCGTAGAACCGCCATGGCTCTCCAGCAGCAGCAGCACCACTCTTTACTGCTTCCTGGTCGAGCAAAACTTCCACCACGCGGACATTGCGCTCAAAATACCCTACTTGAGTGAACGACTTCGCAAGTTTTGTCAGCTTCACTTTTGCGTAGTGTTGGGTAGAAGAAGCATGACGATGCCCTAACCATTCTTGCAACTCGAAGAGTGACATTGGTTCTTTGGCGTTAAAAAGTTGTGTTGCAATGGTTGACCGCGCTCTGTGGCTGGTAATCGAGCCTCGCGAGTCTTTCTGAGGAACGCCTGCTTTCGCGCACAACATCGGGATAACCGTGTGATTCAGATAGTCCATGGAGATGCGTCGCCCTTTGTAAGAGAAGAGATACTCTACCATTTCTCCCGACTTGCGATCCACTTCTTTCCGATGAGTAGGACGCATTCGCTCCCAAGCAGCAATGGCTTCCCCTACAATACGGTCAACAGGCTTCGTAAAAGCGGCTCCTGTTTTGTTGACAGGGACACTCAGCCAGCAAACAGTTTCTTTGGGAACGACATCGTCAGTGCCTGCTACGATCAGGTCTTCTCTTTGCCACCTGATGCAACCCACTTTGAGACGACATATCTCATCGGCACGCAAACCTGTAAAGAGCCAGACTAGCACACACGCATGAACCATTGTAAAGGGATATTCTAAGCGTTGGTAAATCCGGGCGTGACCAGCGACAGGAACGTCTTTTTCAACAAGATTCAACCCCGACCACATAAGCTTTGCCCATATCTCATCATCAATCGCTCGTGGATTAGGAGCAAGAAGAGACTGAATCGGGCGCGGAGTCGTAAAGGCACGTCGAGGATCAAAACGTCGTGGTATCCAATTCCATTCCTGACAGTCTCGTATGAACGTTGATACTGCTTTTAATTGTTGGACTTTCGTTTTTGCTGAAAGCGAGGGATTGCTCACTTCATCCTGACCTCCATCTCGATGAGTCCAATCGCCAATTTTCAGATCCAAAACGGCGGAGACATACTCAGCAGCTAACTCTCGAGTCCATTGCTCAGGGGTGTCAATCTCTGAGTGAGAACGAGCTAGCCAGCGCCCGACTTTGATGAGGCACCAAAAGTAGGTTTTTCGGCTACTCTTGGAAAGCGTCGAGGTCTTGCGCCATCGATGACAGAACTCAAGCCACTTCTCTGACACTCCAGAAAGGGGTTCAAGCGTTTCTCCACGTTTGCCAGGGGTAATAGGTCTGTCTAGATATCCAAGACTCACAAGAGCATAGGTGAACGAGACCATACGGCTTCTGAGATGGACAGAGCTGAGTGCGGGGCGTAATGTTGTGAGGACTTCAAAAGACAGATCCTCAAGCCGTGGGCTTCGGTTCAGAAGAAAGAGTTCACACAAAAGGCTCAAAAGATATACCTTCCCACCTTTTTCTCCGAATCCCAGGCGCACCAGCTCGTTGTCTACTTGTCCCACAATCTGATCCAGGCGAGTTTGTCCAAAGATATGCCCTGCGAGCCAGGTTTTACTGAACGGTCCAATCGCAGCAAAATCGGTAAAGTTTCCTAGAAGATAGCCCACAGCAATCAAGTAGGGGCGGTAGGCGTTTTGCCCCTGGTGTTCTTGCGTAAAGAGTTCTCTACTCGCACACAGAACCCCCACCCATTCCTGGTCCGACCAAGTCCAAACAGAGGTTTGTAAACGAGACATGGCTCGTAGCAAGATGATGACTGCCCCATTCCGATGGAATTGACTCGCTCCCGTAAGTGCCAAGACATCATCCAATGGCTGAAGCAGTCGATCCAGATCTGGTCGCGCGTGGCGTTCCCAGAAGCCAGAAAGTTTCCTGGTGGATGCAAATCTTGCGAAAGCTCTCTGCTCACGGGAGGTAAATTGTCCAGACCGATCATATCTGGCAAGCTCCTCTGACCAGCACCATGGTTTCTGAGAAAGCTCTATCGTCTTCAAGGCACTGTCCATTTGAACTCCTCTGCTATCATCTTGACTCGCCAAGCGTGGAGAGAGTTCATCCCACGCTCCAACTTGCTGGCAAGTTCTCCGCTGCTCAGATGGATATATTGAAGTGTTGATTCGACGCTTCGATGACCTGCAAAGGTCGCGATCTCATGAATGTCCCATCCACTTCGCGCCAAATCAGTGAGGCGGAGATGGCGAAATGTATGGGTGCTAAGTTGAGCAACGCCAGAACGTTTGGCAATCCCCTCAATCACCTTCGACCAGGTCCAGATGGTAATGGGCTGCGTTCGATTTCGGTTCGAGTCGGAGAGAAAGAGGGGGCCGCGTGCTCGACTGAGCGCACGTCGTTCCCTCAAGTAGCCCATGTAGAGTTGTGCCGTCGCTTCTGAGTAGGGGACTACACGGGCGCGTCGATTTTTTGTCGTTTCTGCCCGAATGGAGAGTAGACGCTGTGCAGGATCGATATCACTGGTGAATAGTGAGCAGAGTTCTTCACGGCGCAAGGCTGCATCGTAGGCAAGAGCGAGCATGACGCGGTTGCGAACAGGCTCAGCTCTTGTGGCTTCAATGATGCCTTTCCACTGCTCCTCATTGGGAAGCCAGGGTAGTTTACGCAGGCGAGGGATCAATCCTCGTTCCTGTTTCCCATACACCATCTTCCCTGGACTGTAGCGACCCCGGCCAACAGGATTGGTCTCGCGGAGACCTTCTTCCATCAGGTAGTCATACCAAAGCCGGATAGCGGTTAATCTCTGATGCAACGTCGCGTTTGCCAATCCTACTCCTGAGTCGAAGGCTGTGATCTTCTCTCCTCGCGGATTAGGGCGCGTCATGAGATCATGAACATACCAAGAAATATGCTCTTTCGTTGCGCTTTCAGCTACAACGTCTAAATTGCGACATAGGGCAAGATACTCCTCTAAGGCGCGAGCGTAAGCATCAACCGTGTTCGCAGCTAACCCGAGATTTGCCTGGATTTGGAGCCAAGTGTGAGCACGCTCTGTCCCAGAGACGTGTGGATATCTTTCCCAGTGGACTTCTACCATCAACCCATCCTCCTCACCACTGATTTCTTGTAGTAGCCGTGGGCCATGATCTCATATCTCTATTGGTAAGTCAACTACAACGAAGCATATGCGCCGAATTCAATTCTTATTCCACATAAACCCATATAGCCATGATCCTGAAAGATTGCGAAATCAACCGCTTTGACGAGACCTGCTTGACTCGCTGTAACTGCAAGCTTCTTATTATGATCGGTATGTTGTCCACGCAAATAAAGCCTTCTTTGATCTTCGCTCAGACCAGCTAACTCATCGGCTTGCTCTTGACGACGTGTTTGAACTGCGAAATAGGTTTGACCGAGTGCAACGATTTCTTTTGTTGGATCAGCGTTTTGCACAATAAGATAGCATGCATAGCGTGACAAATGCACATCTCCTACTTTACGCTTAGCTCCTTTCCCCACCTCGATCATATCGCTCACTTGGGCGAAATGATCTGAAACAGCCTGACTGCTATTTTCACAGGCAATTTCAGCTTTCTGTATTACATGCTTAAATTTTCCGTACTCAGTGTATCCCAATATCTTCGCCATTTCGCGTGCCGACCAATACTCAGTACCTTCTTCGTTTTCCTTACGTATCGCTTCAAATAGAGAAATTGATAGTTTGCTGCTTTCCTCGTCATAATGACTCATGTCTGTATCCTCCTTAACTAACTTAGGTGTTTTTTTGCTAAAACATAGCGGTTTCTATCTATCAATTATAGTCTAATATAACATATTTTTGTTATTCTATTCAACAAAAAAAAGGTCTGCTACCTAGTAGCAGACCTTTTTTTTGTTGGTACCAATATGTTTACCCTAATCGGACCTTGTGAAACTTTGGCACCTCATGTTTATACTGCTTCTGGCGCAGAATAGACCATATGCGTAGATGAAGTGAGGCGGCGGCTATTGTGTGCGGGCAAATGTGTTCTTTTTGATACACATAACAGCCACACACGAGTTTATGGCTGCCGATATCGTTTTGCACACGCACATCGCGATAGCCGCCGAAAAGGTCCTGGATTTGATAGTGACCGGGAGCGACAACCTTCGCTGGCAATGTAAAACGTTTTCGTGCTGCCCACACGTCCTTGATTGATTGTTCCAGAAGCGCATTCTTCTGTGCAATCTGCTCGTTGGCGTTCTCAAGGCGTTGTTCGGCGATCCTCAACACACGTGTCGAAACGGTAAGTCGTCCTAGCACACGCCGAAAGAGTACGGCGAGTGCCGCTAGTAGACTGAGCCACCAGACAAATTCGATGCCTAGTACAACAAAGGGATTTGCTCTTCCAAAAGGCGAGAGTGAGAAGAGCGTTTGTACGACGACCCAACCGAGTAGGGCAATCAGTGCTGTGATGAAGAAGAGACGAAGACGCCTCGATGTGTCCTCTAGCTGATTCATCGGATGCTCGAATGATCCATGTACTTCGCTAGTACCGAGAGGGGCTGTTTGTTGCATGGTAAATTCCTCCACTTACTACTTCTTAATCCTACATGCCACGTTGATACATGCACAAATAAGAATACGCCAGAAGTGGAGAAAAAGGCATTAGGAAAGCATTAAAAATACGCAGTTCTTGTGAAAATGACGTGAAAATGACGAAATACACAAGATATAAGCTAGAATGGTGCGAAAAGGGCAACAACAAGCACAAGAATACACATGAAAATCGTAAGGACAAGAGCGAGGATATCGAAGCGTTGCAAGTGCAGAACGCGACGTTTACTGCGTTTCCAGCCAGGTCGTCCACCATATCCTCGTGCCTCCATCGCAACACTCAGTGTCTCGGCACGTTTGAAACCACTAATGAAAAGTGGTATCAGCAATGACGCAATCTTGGTGCCGCGCTGAAAGATGTTGCCTTTGTCGAAGCGCACGCCTCGTGCCGACTGCGCCTTCATGAGACGCTCGATCTCAGCCAGGAAGATAGGCACAAACTTGAAGGCAATCACCAACACCATAATAAATGCACTTGTAGGTATACCAATTCTTTGTAGTGGTGAGAGGAGAGCCTCTGCACCGTCCGTGAGGTCTACAATTGATGTGCTGAACATGAGCATCGAGATCAGATAGTAGAGGAACAGGCAGCGCACAATAATCAAAATGCTAAAGAGGATACTCGCCCATGAAAGCGTGAAGATACCCCATTGCCAGAGGAGATGCGCGTGGAGTGATGGTTGGTACAAAAAGACCTGAAATATAAAGATGAAAAGCAACAGGCCAGTAAATGGTTTGAAGCCACGCAAAATATAAGATGCTGAGATGTGCGAAAGCCAGAGGACCACGAGACAGAAGAGAAGACATATGCCAAAAGCTGCAAAGCTTCCTATTGACGAGACAAGCGCGATGAGTGCAAGAGCACAGAGCAACTTGATCCTCGGATCCATGCGCGTGAGCGGAGAACCGTTGTTTATGTATTGTCCGATGGTTATGGAGCGTGAAAGTTCAATCATGGCTATGGATTATTCCCCTGCATGATGTGATTTGGTTGCCTGGATATCTGCTGCATGTTTGCCAGAATTTCTTTCTCCAATTCTGCTATATCTACTACATCGGTGCGAAGATTGGGCATGATATCACGCAATGTCAGGGCTATTTGCGTGGCTTCTGGTAAGGTGATGTCGAGGGTGGAAATCTCGTCTGCTCGCTGCAAAATCTCGTGTGGTGTGCCGCTAAAGGCAAGCTGTCCATGATCGAGGACGTGTATTGTATCGGCGAGTTCAATCACCTCTTGCAGGCTGCTCGAAGCGTAGACAATGGTCATATGTGAATCGTGCTTGAGGCGTCCTATCAGGTCAAGCAAGTCACGGCGGCCACGCGGATCAAGGCCAGCCGTTGGTTCGTCGAGTATGATCACCTTGGGTTCTAATGCTAGCACACCTGCAATGGCGACACGGCGTTTCTGTCCACCGCTGAGAGCATAGGTGTAGCGTGAGCGAAAATCTTCATAAGGTAGTCCCACCGCTTCTAATGACTCCTGTACGAGCCGACGCGACTCTGCAAGCGGAACCTTCTTACGGCGTGGACCAAAAGAAACATCTTTCCCAACTGTCTCTTCAAAGATTTGTGCTTCGGGCGATTGAAACACAACGCCGACCGCTGCACGAATGCGTTCGATATCGAAGTTCGTTCCTGCAATATCATCTTCCTCAAAAAAAGCCGTGTCTGGTATCGGTATAATCAAGCCTGCAAGCAGATCGACAACCGTTGATTTGCCAGATTTTGTTGGTCCGACAAGTGCTGTTGTCCGACCGGCTTCAATAGTCAGCGAGAGACCGCGTAACGCATCAACTGCGAAGGGTGTGTCGCGCAGGTACGTATGCTGCACGTTTTTTAGTCGGAAGAGCATAGAGCCACCTTTAGCTGTTCGGGAGACAATAGCACCTCTGGTAGCCTCGTCCATCCCTGTGTACGCAATCTCAGACCTAATCTCGTGACCATTGGCACATCGAGGCCAAGTGCTTGCAGTTCGTCGATGTGCGCGAAGACGGTGGTAGGGGAACCATCCATGACAATATGCCCCTCGTTCATGACGATGACGCGCTGAAAATCTGTCACCTCATGCATAAAGTGCGTGATGTGAATGACGGCAATCCCCCGTTCTCTTGCTAGACGGTGCAAGGTATCAAGCAGCACGCGTGCCGTGTGACCGGAGATCATCGTTGTTGGCTCGTCCAGCAACAAGTAGCGCGGACGCATTGCCAGCACGCCTGCAATGGCGACGCGCTGCTTTTGTCCAACAGAAAGTTCACTGATTGCCATATTTGCATACGGTTCTAAACCGAGGATCGCAAGTGCCTCTTGCACACGCTCCTCGATCTCGAAGCGAGGTAGCCCAATGTTTTCTGGCCCAAAGGCGATATCGTCAATAACTGTATTCGCTACCAGTTGGTCATCTGGATTCTGAAAAACCATACCCACACGCTGCCGAATCGTCCATATTTCCTCGCCACCAGTATCAGTGCGTAAGCCATCGACAAGCACCATCCCGCTATCAGGTCGTAGCACCGCCGCCAGCATCTTTGCAAGTGTGCTTTTGCCAGAGCCATTTTGTCCAATAAGCGCGACAGTTTCGCCTTCATGAATGCTCAAATTGATATTGTGTAACGCAGGCGGTGCATCTTGCTCTGCCAGCTTACTATAATTGAAGGTAATATCGTTGACTTCGAGCATGGCTAGTAGGGTAGCTCGTCACGCGGCTTTGTATCAGGAGCGCGTACCAATCGTGCCTCCAGGATGTAGAAAGCACGTACCAACAAGACCGTCAATAGCGCAGCCAGCAATGCTTCTACAATAGCCTGCGGGATAATTGGGACAAGTGCTACGAGCGGGGCATGAGTACGAATAACGATCATGGCAAGGACAAGAATAGTATTCGTGGCCGCACCTGCGAAACCCGCAATAGCGGCTGCGGCATCACGATTGAAACGGACGAGGCCGACAAACACGGCCCATGATACCAGTCCGATAAAGATACGCGGCAGAACAGAGATGAGGGGGTCTCTAAATATAGGTGTAGCGAGCGGGTTGGTAAGGCTCACAATACCGAATATGAGGCCGGAGATAAGACCGACAATGGGACCTGCTACTATGCCACCAAGAATGGTGGGGATATGTTCAATGGTTGCGTGACCTGCGATAGTGGGAATAGGGATAAACCCGATGTTGGGCACATATCCTAATACCATTGTAATAGCAGCAAGCACACCGGCAATGACAATACGCTCTGTAGTCAGTGTCCAGGGTCCTACCGTAGACGTTCTGGTTCTAACCTTACTCAAGATTGCGCTCCTTTGCGACGAACAGGTATATAGCGTAGAGCGCATCGTCACACAAAATAGCATAGCTGAACGCGTTGATACACGTCAGGCATGGAGACATGCTACTCTACCTAATTTGGATAAGGGGTTAAGGTGTTGCCTCAAGTATAACTAAGCAAGTTGCGTATTGTCAAGAAAAGGAAAAACGCTTTTATGGCAGAGCTTTCCAAACATCAATGGAAAAGGTTTTTTATCTGGTATAATGGAAATGTTTTGTGAGACCGAAGGTACAGTATTGTATGATTTCATATAGTACAGAGTTTTTATTGTTCTCTCTGTCATACAGGGAGAACTTTCCTATGATTGAGGAGTGTATATGTCGTATGACCTTCTGCTAAGACACGTCCAACTGCATCGTCAGCAAGGGCTGGTGGATATTGCTATCGAGCAAGGGCACTTTGTACGCATTGCTCCCGATCTCTCGTCGGAGAGCGCGGATCATGAACTTGACGTTGCAGGACGACTGGTTGTTCCACCATTTATCGACGCCCATGTTCACCTTGATGCCGTGTTGACCGTTGGTCAGCCACGCTACAACACGAGTGGAACACTACTGGAAGGTATTCAGATTTGGAGTGAGCGCAAACCTAGTCTCACGCGTGAAGATGTCAAGCAACGTGCCCTCGAAGAGATTCGCTGGGAAGTGGCACAAGGCACGCTCCACATCCGTAGTCACGTCGATGTGTGTGATCCTAACTTGACCGCCCTACGCGCTCTCCTGGAGGTACGTGAAGAGGTGCGCGATATCTGTGATCTACAACTTGTTGCCTTTCCGCAAGATGGCATTCTCTCATTTCCTAACGGACGTGAGCTTATGCGGAAGGCTATGCAACTAGGCTGTGACGTTGTTGGTGGTATTCCACATTACGAGTGGACGCGCGACATGGGTGTCGAGGATGTCCACTATGCGTTCGCGCTAGCAAAAGAGTTCAACCGCGATATCGACTGTCATTGTGATGAGACGGACGACCCCTTATCACGCTTTACCGAGGTAATGGCCGCCGATACGATGGTGCAAGGTTGGCAGGGACGTGTTACCGCAAGTCATTGTACAGCCATGCACTCGTATGATAACGCCTATGCGTTCAAACTGATACGGCTGCTCGCACAGGCACAGGTCAATGTTATCGCGAATCCATATGATAATGTTGCTTTACAGGGTCGTTTCGATACCTATCCCAAACGTCGCGGCATCACCCGTGTCAAAGAACTTTTAGCGGCAGGCGTCAACGTCTCCCTCGGCCACGACTCCATCATGGATCCCTGGTTTCCACTTGGCAAAGGCGATATGCTGGCCGTCGCTCAACTTGCCGTCTTACTCTGTCATATGAGCGGTTACGAAGAGATTAATGACGTATTCGATTTGATTACCACCCGTGCTGCGAAAACGCTGCGTATCCAGGAACAGTACGGTATCGAAGAAGGCAAACCAGCCGACTTCCTTGTTCTCGACGCCCCTTCCGCATTTGAAGCCATACGCCTCGTGCCAGCGCGACTCCACGTTTTCAAAGCTGGCCGCGAGATAGCCTCGACAACTCCCTCTACTAGCATGATAAAGAGAGGCGGCGATAACCGAGGCCAGGAGGTAACGTTCAGAATTTAAGTGTTTTTACTTTTTTGTTAATCTTCATTTAGGCGGAGGGTTTGGCTCAAAGACGGTTTCGAGACAACATAAACCATCATACCCGAAGCGACGATAAAAATTATGATGATGCTGAGAAGGACAGCGATGAGTGTTGAGGGAATGATGATTTGTGCTGGTAAACCACTTTGTCCACCTGTATTATTCAAGATGAGTGTAGGCACAACCGTAATTGAGAGTAGCATACCAAAAGCCACACCAAGTACCAATCCAATGCTGTAAATCAGAGCTTGTTCCCATGTCAGCACACTCGTCAACTGACGCGGTGAAGTGCCAAGAGCGCGTAGGACAGCAAAGTTCGTAAGTCGTGTCCGTGCATTTAACCATGAGGCTAGCAAATTCCCTATGATTGTTAGCAACAAGGTTGTAAACATACCAATCGTGAGCATTCCAACCAATGAGATGATGAGCGGATCAGCCTGCAAATGATCGATAATAGCGCGTCGATCTTTCACATTGCTCAGATAGAAATTTGCGTTGTCCAATGCACTACGAACTTGTGCCAACGAACTACCATCATCTTTTGTGCGTAACCAAACATAGTTGGGGGTAAAACTCCCATTGCTCTGTCCCACAAGCTTCTGTACCTCTTGTATATATACAGTCCTGTACGTCTGGTAATCCAGGAGAATGCCACCAGAAATTGTTGAGCCAACGGTGCTGGTAAGTTGCTGATTGCTATCCAATGTAGGAAGGTACTGTACGATGCCTACCACGAGGCAAGGGAGATCACTTACGACCAACGTATTGTCTTCGACTGTCATATGAAAGGTCGAGCCAACATGAATGGCAAGCTTGTTGCTGACCACGCTGTCAACGAGTACAGGGACGATTCCATGACTACTCCCATACTGACGTTTTGTTGTTAGTAGGTTCATCAATGAGGACAGCGATTGCGAGGATGACTTCTGAGGCCAGAGAGCTGTATCTGCGAAGGTGATGGTATCGACACCTTGAAGAGAGAAATGGGAACCGCCCGCTACATCTCCAGTACTCACGTAGCCAACACTTGCTGAGGTAACACCCGGAACAGTTTTATAGTGGATGGTCCAAGTCTCAAGAGATTGTTGATAGGAATGGTCTGGAATACTCCCACTGAAATCGGCTTCGGTTTGATATGCGGCGACATCATTGGTGCGTTGCTCCTGTGACGATGTAAAGACGAGGCTGAAGAGTGCGAATGCTGTAGCAAGGGCAAGCAGGAGCGTCATGCGAATTGCCTGCTGTGGGGCACGAGCCATTTGTGCAAGTGCCAACATCGAAGCGACACTCTGTCCTCTCGTTACAAACCAAGCCCCTAGACCAAGCAACACTGGAAAGAAACGTAAAAAGAGTAAGAGACATCCAATCATAAGAAAAAATGGGGCGATCAGCGACAAAGGCACAACGACTCGTGCTTTTGTCGAGCCATCAAGGAGCGTCCCAACCGTACTCAAGTAGAGCGAGACGACATATGCCCCCAAAGCAAGAATTGCAACTATTATATCCAAATGCAATCGTTGCCAGAGAGGGAGACGTGTGGAGCGAGACATGCTACGCCGAAGCGAGAGAACATCCATAGAAGCGGCTCGTATGAATGAAAAACTCATTGTTACAAGGAGAACAAAGACTACAGCAGCAGCATAGCCAAGCGTACCCAATACTGCTTGTATTGGATTGGCAGTAACGCTGGTAAGTGCGTCTTGTACTTCTTTTGGCAGAATATGTTGCACGACAAACAACACCGTCAGTACAGCGAGTGGCATACCAATTATAATAGCAACGAGACCCAAGCCAACAGTTTGTAGAAAAAGCGTGCCGAAAACTTGAAGACGACTAGCACCACGACTTCGTAGGAGAGCGACAGCATCAGCTTGGCGTTCCACAAGCAGGTTTGTCATCAGGCTTACAAAGAAGAGTATGAGAGCGACAATTTGCACTGCCACAATGAAAATCGGCACACTCATGACTCCAACACGACTTTGATACTGCTCTAAGGTACTTGGGGTACCTGGAAGACTGAGAAGCGGACTATAAAGATTGGTCTGGGCAATGTAAGGATAGGGTGGTGGATTGCTTGGGTCGTAATTAAAACCATAAGCTCCTGCCGCATCTGCATAGGAAATCGTAATAGTTGAACTAAGATGTGCTAGACGTTTGATAAGATCATCGGTCTGTGCTGTAGAAATGTTCAGCGGATTCAACGTATAGTACCAGGAGAGGGTGTTGCCAGAGAGCGGCAAAGGTGTCGTTACATGATACTTTGTTCCTAGAGCATCGTAGAGACCAAGTAAACCCTCAAGAGGAAATAGCAGAGAGTAGTGGTGGACTATTAACTTTCGGAAAGGATCCTCTAGTACGCTATATGGCTGAAAGTTGTTGTCGTGCCAGTAATTGAGGTTCGCCTCGTTGATGGTGAAAAGACCGGCAATACGCACCTTAAATCGCACGTTTATCTTGTTTTGATCGAAACCATCTGGGGCGAATGGATCGGGAAATTGCGTGTAAAAGGAAAATCCTAGTTCCATAACAGAACCAATATGCAAATGAAGTCCCTGTGCAGTATCTGGTGTGATCATAATTTCGACCTCGCTCCCAGGGGCGTTAGTCAGGTGAGGTACTCTTCCTTGTTCTAGGTGGAGATGAGATGCTGCATCCTGCATCGATACTGACAAGGCATGAAATTGATGTGCTATTGGTAAATGAGGTGAAAATAAGTCAAAGTTCTCTGAAGAGATGGTAAATTGTGGAGGACCATTAAGATAGTGTCCCATGTCGCGCTGAAAAAAGGGGTCAAGTTGATGTTGTATGTCATGCACAGAATGTGAAGATAAGCCAAGAGGAGCAATATCACAATTGATCTGAGCGTTATATGGCTGGCCGCGTAGTGTGTTGCGAAGACCAGCGGTGGTGGTAATTGTCAAGAAGAGTGGCACTGCACAGGCAGCTACAACTGCTGCAATGATACCAAGCATAGTGATAAAGAGGAGAAATTTGGTACGACGAAGTTGCCAGAAGGCGAGTGTGACGAGAGATGAAAAGGAGATTTTCCTTTCATTGTCGGTATGGATGGACGTTGTTGTTTGAAGACGAGCCATAACACCTTCTTTAATTGCCACAATCTCTTAGCCACCGAGAATGTTGATCGCTCGTGCCGCAATGCCAGCGACGATCACAAGCGAGATGATCGACTCAATCATCATCAGCACCTTCGCTGAACGGCTTAACGGTGGGGTATCGGTTGGGCTGAATGCGGTCGCCGTGTTGAACGCAAGAAAGACATAATCAATAAAATGGGGTGCCCAGCCATCTGTGTTCCCGTCCACCTGTTGGGGAAACATAAAATCTATTGCTTTGTGCCCTGCCTTATGACGTTTGAGCGGACCACCACCATCAAGCTCCCAATACCATAGCCCAAAAACAAGAATATTCGATACCCATAATATGGCCGCGTCACGTACAAGACTTATTGAACCCGATGATCCTCTTGTTGGTAATGTACTTAGTAAAAGTATCATACTACCAACGACCGCAAAAGTCGCAACTCCTGCCAGAAGAAAACCAAGAGTACGTAGTAATGTATATGAAACATGACGGTGCATGACTAATGCGTAGATAAATGGCAGTATTAATACCACTTCAAGCACTAAGGGCAACCATTCGGGGAGAAAAGCCAACGTCCTCGAAGGCGAAAGAAACAGGTAGAGCACGCCTAGCGAGAGTACACCCAGGATTGCCGCCCAACGTTGAATGAGCAGTGCCCTAAGCACCTTATGCCGATTTGTTGAGGTGGCAAGCGGGTCTGGCTCTTTTGGCGGTTGCGGCCCACTTTGAACAGTAGACTCTAAATCTTTCATAGAAAACCTCTCGAACATCTGATTATAGCAAAGTGAAATAGCACAAAAAACTCTTTTAAGTGACTGCATTTTCGCATATACACTGTCAATTTGCAATCTGATAAAAATTCCTATAGCCAAAGAATATATGACAATACTCTCATGATACAGTCTTTTTGCTGTAATCTATTCCGATTTCTGCTATAGTATACTGGAGAATACGGAACAGTGGCTTATCTCAGATGTGCAATAGACCTGAAATAGCAAAGCTATACGTGAGGTAAAGGTAAAGGTGATGTTGGGAGTGGAACAAGTAGCATCGGATATACTAGTAGCTCAGAGTGTCGCGACACTTTTGGATGAATGTAACGCTATTACTGATTATCGTATACTACGGGACAGTCTCCCTAGAAGACTGGCGCATTTGCTCAAGTGTCGCAGTGTTCTCTTCTATCAAAAGGTAGGTGAGACGCTGCAATTTGCCTCCGGTACATATGACGATAAGCCCGGCTGGTCTTCTGCACTGCTTTCTGTTGTGCATATCAATCCAGTTGCCCTCGGTAGCGATGTACCAGAGGCGCAGGCATGGCGTACTCGAACTGCTGTCGTTGTCCCTCCTCATGCTCCCACACGTGTTATCACTCCACTGGTATATAGACAGCGATGTCTGGGTGTGCTTGTTGCCATTCGCTCCGAAAATCTTCCAAATAAACCCGAAAAAAGCTATTTGGCATCATCGTGGACTCAGGTCGAGGTGCAGGCATTGGTCGCGATTGCGGGTGTTGTGGCAGTCTTGTTGGAAAATACTCGTCTTATAGGGCGCGACCGTGAACGCATGCATGCCTTAGCACAGCTTACCACCATCAGTAGCCAGATGCCCTACTCGTTATACGAGCCTGAACGCTTGAAAACACTGGTGATACAGAGAATGCGAGAGATTGCCAGGGTTGATGTGTGCGAAATGGTTGATTTTTCGACTGCCAACGGGAATATCACCTGGGTTACTCCCGGAGTTTACCGTATGCTCTTTTCTTATTTTAATGAGCAGGCATCTTCACAGCCCCTTGTGATCGAGCGACCTGGTGATGGAAATAATCCTCATTCGATTGAACTATTACGCTATATTGCACCGGAGATAAAGACATTTTTTGCCTTCCCTCTTTTGCGAACCCGTCCGCTTTCAACGCGCAAGGTAGGTGGAGGGAAACGTATGCAAGAAGCAAATGTGTTAGGCGTTGTTGTCGCCGGGTATTGCCATGCCTGGAAACTCAGGCGTGAAGAGTCGATGCTGTTACAAGTGGTTGTGAATCAAGCAGGTGCGGTGCTGGAGAATATGCACCTTGTTACCGAGGTGGTAGAGGCACGCAACGAAGCAAGAAAGCTGCTTCGTCAGGTACTGGAAGACCAACGTTTGAAAGAGTTAATACTTGAAAGTATCCCCAGTGGCTTGATTACTATGGATATGCAAGGATGTATTACAACGTTCAACTCGGCGGCAGAAACTGTTCTTGGATGTGCCGCTCACAACGTCATAGGAAAATTCCTGTCTACGCTATTGAAGATGCAGGATATCTCTTCGGCACATGAAGGATCACACTATTTTCTGAATGCGTCGTCCTCTCCACTACGTAAGGATGCATTGCAACAGGTACTTACAACAGGCGAGATGCAAAGTGGTACGCTGATCTCATCAGATCAACACGGGCAAGAACTGGTGCTGGATATGGATATACAACCGCTCTGTGATGATCGAGAGCAACAGGTTGGCGCACTGATTACCTTTGTTGATGTAACTTCGGTCCATCGTTTAGAGGAAGAGAAACGCCGTCTTGATCGTCTCGCTTCTCTAGGCGAAATGGCCGCGAACGTGGCACACGAGGTGCGTAACCCACTTGCCTCAATCAAAACATCTATTCAAATGCTCATAGATGACCTTTCAGACGAAAGTGAGGGAGATATTCCGCCTGGGGCGCCTTCACGTGTAGAGGTCGCGCAAGAATCTACCACTGTTATGCTGAAAGAGGTGGAGCGTTTAGATGCTATCGTGCGCGATATGCTGCTGTTTGCGAAACCACGCCAACTTCACCGCGTCCGTTGCGATCTGACTGCCTTGAGCGACCACGTTTTACACCTTTTGCAGACACAGTGTGTTGATATGCATGTGCATATACACCGTGTATACGAGCCGATACCGATACTCTGGATGGACATGGGACAGCTGGAGCAGGTACTTCTCAATCTCTATGCAAATGCCCTGCAAGCGATGTCCGAGGGCGGTATTTTGACCATTACCTGTCGCGTTATCGCTGTATCCGACAAAGAAACACCGCAATGGGTGGAAGTGCTGGTGGCTGATACCGGAACTGGTATACCTTCTGAACACCTGGAGCGTATTTTCCAGCCCTTTTTTACCACGAAGGCGCACGGTATTGGGCTTGGGCTACCTATTACTCGTCGGTTGATAGAAGATCACGGCGGCTTATTGCTCGTAGAGAGTCAACCGGGTAAAGGAACAATATTTTCGATCCGTCTTCCTCTGCGTAATGATATGCAAGAAGAGGAATAAATACGGCTGTCAGTTGGAGGGTTGTAGTGTGAGTTTGGCTATTCTTATTATCGACGATGAACCGCATTTACCACATCAGTTTGCGCGTTATCTACGCAAACGTGGGTATGAAGTCTATACGGCGGCGGATGGTGAAGCAGGATTGCAGGAACTACAAAAATACACAATGGACCTGGTATTGCTTGATGTGCGTCTTCCTAAACTGGATGGATTGGAAGTTCTTGCACGCATTCGTGAGCTTGAACCAGAACTCCCCGTTGTGATGATCACTGCCTATGGCGATGTACAAAACGCCGTGACCGCCATGAAACTCGGTGCCGCGGACTACCTGCTGAAAGGTTTCGATCTTGAGGAACTCTTGCTTGTGGTGCAACGTGCCCTTGAAACAAGCGCGATGTCGCGTGAACTGCGCCAGTTGCGACGTGAGCGTAGCGATAACTATCATTTCAAGTACCTTGTAGGACGGAGCGATGGGATGCGTTATGTCTTCGATATGGTTGCGAAGGTTGCACGTAGCGACACTGCTTCAGTGTTGATTGTAGGTGAAAGTGGAACTGGCAAAGAGGTCGTCGCGCACGCCATCCATGAGCAGAGTCAACGCGCCTCCGGCCCCTTTCACCCTTTGAACTGTGCCGCCATTCCCAGTCATTTGCTGGAGAGCGAACTGTTTGGACATGAACAATACGCCTTTACCGACGCCAAAAAGCAAAAACGTGGTTTACTTGAACTTGCCGAGGGTGGCACTCTATTTCTGGACGAGATTGGAGAAATGCCGCTTGATATGCAGGCTAAGCTACTGCGCGTGCTAGAAACACACTCGTTTTTTCGTCTTGGTGGCAGTAAAGAAGTGACTATTAATGCACGTGTGCTGGCCGCGACAAACCGCAATCTTGAGCAAGCAATGAAAGAGAGTGCATTTCGTTCCGACCTCTATTTTCGTCTTGCTGTATTCAAGATCGAGTTGCCACCATTGCGCGAGCGTCCCGGTGACATTATGCTCTTCGCCACACGCTTCATAGAAGAATTTAATAAATCGTTAGGGCGCAATGTGCGGCTCATGAATCCAGAGGCGCAACGCTTTTTATTAGCATACAACTGGCCTGGTAATGTACGAGAGCTAAAGAATGTTATCGAACGTGCGATGATTTTAAGTAGTGGCGATGAATTGCTAGCGAGCCACTTACCTTATGAGATTGTTGGCACGACAGGTACATCACATTCAGAACTTGATCCGCTAGAACAATGGCTACAGGCGCAACCATCTGGCTCCTTCTCATTAGAGGAAGTAAGCGAACGTGTGGAGCAGCATATGGTGCGGGCTGCGTTAGAGATAGCGAAACATAATCGTACACGCGCCACTGAATTACTTGGCTTTACCAAGGTGGATCAGTTGCGCTATCTCATGCGTAAATACAATATAGAATAGATGATATTCTTTTCTTATAATGAACGGAGAAAGGATAAACTGCCTATGTTAGATTTGGCTCGACACTATCATCTGGTAGCGAAAGAAGCTCCTCTTCGATCTCTTGCCAGACAGCAAGCTCGATCTCTGGATTACTAAGCCGAGAGCTACCGCGACCAGAACGGTGAAACTTTTTTGTGACACGCTCGCGAAATGTTGCAATGATTGGCTTTTGTACCTCTGGTGGTGGCATAAAGCGAAGTTCCAGCATTGATGCCGGGTAAAAATCATTTTTGTCGAAGGCAAGAGAAATAAGATCGCTAAACGCGGCAGTTAGAGCAACGCGCTGTTGAGTAAAATATCCTACCTGGGTACTTGATGCCAGTAAGCAGCCTGCAATACGACCCTCGATGCGAATGGGATGGGCAACAGCACTGATTTCATAATCGCCTTTGTATGCGGGAACAGTTTTGTTTTTACGCAAATCATCATCATTTACAAAATGGCGTGTTTCGGTAGCATAGCCTGACATAGATTCCAGGCCGAGAAATAGCACATCGTGTTCAAGTTCGTCGGTCCAGGGCGGTGTCCCTCTTCCGGCACATTCGCGAATGCTGCGGATTTTTCCATCTTTAGGGGGCATGCACTGAATAAGCTTTACCGCCATACCGATGTTATTTGGGTCCAGTTGTAGTAGTGCTTGTTTGAGTACCATCTCGCTGATACGCCAGAAGCGCAGGTTCTCTGTAGTTGTCGTGCGTACATTCAAAACTAGGGCAAAGAATTCAGGTGGGATACGCTCTTCGACATCAGCTTTTAGCCAGGACTGGATGTCGGGGTAGGTCTCTTTGAGCGCATGTACGATATCTTCGCGATGATTGGGCTGCAATACTTGTACGAGCCGGGTCAAGTGTGGGCGCTGTGGAATGGAATCACCATTAGCCCACCGTATGAGTGTCATATCGGCCATGCCAAGTGCAGATGCCAATCGTTTGCGTTCATTCGGTGATCTGATAATGCTTTGTAGCACAATTGACCAAGGGAGGAGCTGATTAGCCATGCCTGTCACCTCTTTTACATTACTCGTGTACCATGTCGCACACACGTATATAGTACCAGAGGGCATGCAGAGCGTCAACATACATAGAAGATTGTTGGCAGAAATATTCTAGAGGATAGCAAACGTCGTATGATAAAATGTATACTAGTAGTTGATGACGACAGAGAGGTGCGTGAAATCATCTCCTTTGTACTCACACACAACGGTTTTGAGGTAATGGTTGCTAGTAACGGACGGCAACTACAGCAACTACTGACTCAACGTTTACCCGATCTTATAATCCTGGATGTCATGATGCCAGGAGAGGATGGCTATCGTCTTTGCAACCATCTCAGCCATGATCCGCTGACACAGCACATTCCTGTCATGATTATGACGGCACATGCCGAGGCCATCTATCAACGTATTAGTGTAGATGTTGGTGCAGTCCAACACATCACAAAGCCTTTTCATCCGCTTATATTGGTCGAAAAAGTCAAGGCTCTGCTTGAGATGGAAAATGTATAAAATTGAGACGTAAACTACTTGTCTATATGCCCAAAAGTTGGTATCATTACAATCAAGAGTGTCCTGGCGAGTTCAAGGAAGCAGTGCGGTATGCCAAATAAATATGAACGCGAGATCGAAGAGATTCTGCGTAATCTGGAGCAAACAGAGCCTAAAGCAGGTATTGGGCAAAAGTTTAGTGAGCGCATTCGACGCAAGCCTGCCCCTCGTGTACGTCAACCGCGTCCAAGCAGTAATTTTTCTCTCACCCTTACAGTTTCAGATTGGCTGCTGATTGCCGCGATTGGTATTGCGCTTATCGCAGGTGGCTATGAATTTCTCTCTGATGGTCCAACAGTGATCACTGGTATCCTGGCGATTATAGGTCTGGTGTGTATCGTGTTAGTGGCCTTCTCTCAACTGCTATTTCAGCCACGCCGTCCATCGTCGTCAATACGCTATGGTAACGCAACCATCACTCCGCTACGTCGCGGCCCATTTCACACGCTCAGGACGCGCTGGCACCTGTTCATGCTCAAAATGCGTTACCGCAATCGAGGTGTTCGCTAACCGAGATGTAGCAAGTAGGAAGATAGGGCGTAGCCAGAAAAAGCACTTGACAGGTATATGAAAGAATGATATAGTTCAGACATATTAGACGGGGTGTGGCGCAGTTGGTAGCGCGCCTGGTTTGGGACCAGGAGGTCCACAGTTCAAGTCTGTGTACCCCGACTTTTGCGGGAGTAACTCAGTGGTAGAGTTCCTGCCTTCCAAGCAGGCTGTCGCGAGTTCGAGCCTCGTCTCCCGCTTTCCACTCACAACCGTTTCTCTACAGGCCTTTCTTAAGCCACTTGGCGACAACCAAGCGGTGAGAAAGAACTGAGAGGGCGGTTTTGTTTTTGGGAAAAAGGCGCACAACGAAAGCCCGCCTACTAGGTGTTGTAAAAGCCTGCCTCTCCCCTTATCACTACTTGATTGTCTTCTGTAACGCAAGGAGACATCCAACAATGGAGTCAAAACGCACTGGTAAACCCTCAAAGCATGTCACCGACACACGCGCAGCCGCCCAACGTGCGAAACTTGACGCCCAGGCCGAGGAGAGACGACCCAACCAAAGAAATCGGAAACGAAGAAAGACCAACGACAGCTACTCGCAACTCACAGAGTAAACACGACAATCGAACGCGCAGTTGAAGACTACCTTTCAGATCACGAAGGCGGGAACCATAGCAAGAAAACGCTAGAATGGCATCACATTGCCCTCGGCCTTTTACAGAGCTTTCTGCTCAGCGAACGTGATATCACTCTGGTAGGAGAGATTGACGCACCAGACATCAACGCATGGTTCGTCTATAAGCGAAAGACACCAGGAGGACACGGAAAGACCCGAAGCGAACGCACCATTCAAACCTATGCACGTTCCGCTCGCGCATTCTTCCACTGGCTCATACGCCGCGAGACCATAGACCGCAATCCCTTTGACAGAGTTGTGTTTCCAAAGGTCGGCAAGCCGCTTATTCGCCCTATTGAACCAGAGGAATTTGAGCGACTGCTTTTAGCCTGTACCCCTCCAGGAGAAGTCGGACCCCTTGCAGACCGCGCAGCCGCTAGAAATCGTGCTATTCTGTGGGTTCTCTATGATGCTGGAATACGACTCTCTGAATTGCTAGGACTCAAGCTAGGAGACTTTGACCGCAAACATGGAATGCTTATAGTAAAAGGCAAAGGTTCAAAAGAACGGGCGCGTGGCACTTGGCAACAACTGCCTACGTAACTTGCTGTACTACCTAGACCGCTACCGAGCTGATGAAGAGGAGCTTTCCGAATGGGGAAACGCTGGCGAGGAGCATCTTTTTCTTTCTGAGACACGTCTACTACTGACAAAAAATTGAACAGGAATATATGCCTAAGTCTTGTAAAAATGCTTTAATCTGACTATGAAAATTTGCAACCTATGCTGCTTGCAATCCAAGCTTAACCCGCTTCCGTCGCACTTCTGCTGCAAAATCTTTCTTCGAGTGTTTTTGATACGCCAGAGACCGCTCGACAAACCGAGACAAAAACGTGGTGATATCGGTATCCAGTTCGGATAACTCATCGCCCTCCCACGCTGCCATTGACGTTGCATAGCCAAACATCGACTCAACTGCTTTGTCGATATTGCGTTGCTCTTTGCGCTTGCGAATAATCTTGCCAAACTGTGCCGGAACCGTACACGGAACCGTAAACGCTTGCTGCACGATAGTCCAATTGGGATGCGTCGGCCAGCGTGAACGGTTGCTATCATCCTCCGTTGGCACCACACATCGTAACCACCCATCAGGCCGTTCCGTATCAGGACCGCCACCTACTTGACCTGTTGCATACACCCACAACACTTCTAAGCGATCTACCAAATCATACGCACTTTCAATGCCATGAAAGACCCCATCCTGCGTGATTTCGTGAATAACTTCACGACTCAACACCCGTCGAACGTTCAATATGGGACGAGGGCTAGAGATGTGCCCTCCCTACGGGCCACCACTCCTTAGCACGCCACGGCACTTGCACTTCCAGGCGCATACCTATTTGATCCTTCACAGCAAGGCCGTCCATGGAAAGAGTGGGTAGAGGTACCTGTCGAACATGCCTCAATGAAAGTTCAGCAAAAGCACATATCGTGCCCTTTCCCCTTTCGCTGTTGTCTTCCTGCCTCACTTTCCCCTGTAATCGGTTCTCCCGATCTCCCTGGTGAGACGTGACTCTCACGAGTAATATCGAGGCTCTGTCACCACCTGTCTCGCAACAGGAAGGTGATCCCGTGTTCCGTCCTGAAAATACGTCCGAGCACCTCGTAGGCAGTCCACTCATTCCCTTGCATGACCTCATTGGTTATCGCTCTGATTGCACTGGTGGGAGCGAGCTTCGCGCCATCTCTTTCCCCAATCAGACATCGGTTTCAGAGACATTTCCGATGGGAGGACAGATACTCCTTCTGAGAATTGGACTTCGGGCAGTGTAGCTCACGGCCATGGGATGCGGGTCTTGCGGCACAGGTTCCGCTGTATCTTTGGTTCCTCACCGCTTTCTCAGTCTGCTCCTTATATCACCTCTATTATTTGCAGGCGACTTTCATTCCTCCTCCTTTGTTGTGTAGCCAAGCTCTTGAAGAATAGAGCATGTGTCCGCTCCTAGAAGTGGAGGGGCAGTTGGAAACGCGGTTTCTGTATTGGTAAAGGTGATAGGAATCTTTACAGTTGAGATTCGCCCTACGGTCGGATGCTCAATAGAATGCAAGAGAGCGCGGGCCTGAACCTGCGGATTTTCAAACGTCTCTGCCACTGTATTTACACTACCAGCCGGGATTCCTGCGTCTATCAACCATTGCAGCCAGTCACTACGTGGTCGCTTATAAAACAGCGTGTTGAGTGCCTGAGCGAGTGCCTCACGTACCTGAACACGATCAGCGTTGTGAGCATATGTAGGCTCACGATACCAACGGTCTTCTTCACAGACGGTATCCAACACGTCGCAGAGCCGATTCCATAATGAGTCATTTCCTACTGCAAGGTTGAAATAGCCATCACTCGCTTTAAACGTCTGATATGGTGCAATCGTCGGATGAGCACTCCCAAGGGGGCGTGGGATGTCCCCTGTGACCAGGTACGCTTCTGCAAGGTACGTCTGCCACGAAATAACGGTTTCCAGGAGTGATACATCAATATGATCGCCTATCCCGCTTTGCTCACGTACACGCAGTGCTGCCAGTGTTCCAATGATGGCCCACATACCGGTCCCAATATCTGCAATGGAGAACCCCACTTTGACTGGCGGACGCCCCTCTTCACCCGTGACTCCCATTAATCCCCCCTCACCCTGAGCGATCAGGTCATAGCCGGGATGCGATGCAAGAGGGCCAGTCTGACCATATCCAGAGAGAGAGACCAGAATGACAGAAGGAGCTCGTCGGTGTATTTCTTCCCACGCAAAACCTAATTTACCAAGCGTGCCGGGACGAAAGTTCTCGACCACAATATCGGCTGTGTTAATGAGGTCCCAGAGGATTTGTTTACCAGGATCGGTCTTGAGGTCGAGACATATACTTTTCTTACTCCGGTTCACACTCAAGAAATAGGTACTCTCGCCGTTGACAAAGGGAGGTCCCCAGTACCTGGTATCATCACCAGTAGGGGACTCAATTTTGATGATCTCTGCCCCCAAATCAGCAAGGGTCATAGTGCAAAAAGGACCACTCAGCACGCGGGTCAAGTCAATTACACGTATTCCCTGAAGTGGTTGCATACTTGTTCTCCTCCTGCGTCCTTCCTCGTGTAAATTTCGAGATGAAACTGGTAGTTTCTTATCAATTACCCTGATGATTCGGCCTCTTTGAGAGACCGCTAGAACGTGGCACTTAGGCTCTTGCTCGCTGCGTTGTCCATGAAAGTCACTAAATCACCAGAAGAATGAGAATGAAATCACCAGCCTCATCCCAAAATTTACAACGAGTACTCATATTCTCTTTCTCTGTAATGCAATGCCCCTCTTAATCTTCGGCTACAAGAGCAGCCTCGTTTCCCTTGTATGAGTTGGCATCTGAGATATCAGCCCTTGTTAACTCTTTCAGCCCTAATACACTGAGGAACGAAATAATCGCCATTACAACGATGTATATTGCAACGGCCTGCCAGGAGCCAGCCCCAATATGGACAGTGACATTTGTCAGACCGAGAGCAGCAAGGTCGGTTTTCCCATTCAGCAAGAGAAGGGCAATAATTGGTGCCAAACCACCGGCAAAGGGAGCAGCAAGCTGATACCCTAACGAGGCACCACTATAGCGTGAGTTTGTCCCGAAGCGTTCTGCAATAAGAGCAGCTTGTGGCCCATACACCCAGGCATGGAAGAGAGCAAGTGAGAGGACAACAGCCAAACCGAACATGACCCCATTCTTGCTATTCATGAGGAGGAAGTATGGGAAGGCAAAAACCGCCATGAGAGCACAGCCGATCAGATACCACATTTTTCGTCCGACGAGGTCGGAAAGGTAGCCGAAGAGCGGAATGGTGAAAAGTTCAAGGATGGCTCCTACCGTGATAGCGTTTAAGACGGTTCCTTTCTCAATATGAATGGTCTTGGATATGCCGTAGGTAATGACAAACACGGTGAAAAGGTAAAATGGAGCTTGCTCGACAAAGCGTGCACCAGCACTCATCAAGATCTCAGGCGTACTATGCCGGAACGCTTCAAGAACCGGTGCCTTTACCACCTGTTTCTGTTCCTTGATGCGAGCAAAGAGGGGTGTTTCAAGGATACGTAAGCGGATATACAAACCGACAATAATCAGCAATGCGCTCACGTAAAACGGAATACGCCATCCAAAGGTGATGAAACTGCTCCCTGTAGCAGCCTGCACGATGTTGACCACAATGGTCGAAGTGATCAGACCAACAGGGACTCCCATCTGCGGCCAGCTGGCCCAGAATCCGCGCTTGCTCTTATGTCCATACTCAAGAGCAAGCAGAACAGATCCACCCCATTCGCCGCCAACTCCTAGCCCCTGTCCCAAACGGAGGAACACGAGAATAATGGGGGCAGCAATTCCAATAGCTGTATAACCAGGAAGAAAGCCAATAACTAATGTTGAAATACCCATGAGCAAGAGGGTTGCAATCAGGGTAGATTTACGACCGATACGGTCGCCAAAATGACCGAAGAACGCTCCACCAAAAGGACGGGCAATAAAACCAACGAGGAATGTTAAGAGAGCGAGGAGGGTACCAATGAGTGGATCGGACTTTGGAAAAAAGACTTTGGGGAAGACCAAGGTCGCCATGGTCCCATAAAGGAAAAAATCGTACCACTCTACTGCGGTGCCAAGCATACTTGAGAAGATAACCGGCACCATCTGTCGCTGTACATCCTGCTCTGAAGGAACTCTAGACATGCTTACTTCTCCCTTTCTCTTCATTGAGGTATGAGCCTGACGAAATATCGTCAAGATACACGTCAAATCTCGCCAGGATATCGTAGATGTCCGTGGGCAGTGAGAATGGCACCGCTCGCTTACTTGTGTTCGTCGTTTGTGAGCACAAGCAGGGGAACAGAAACACTCACATCATCAATTTTTGTGTCAACGTCATTGCCCACAGGCGTCTACACACAGTTGACGAGGTTTGCACACGTCTCCTGCTCCATGCAAGAGATCCACGATCTTGTAGATATAGTATGTGATAAATATTGCTATTTTGCAAGCCGCTCACTTACCACAATGAGATAAATATCCCTCATTATAGTTATATGGTACGTCGTACTTTTTCGTCAGGAAGACAGTGATAGTCCTAGTGTAATAGTGGTTCACGTTGACGTAACGTAATGTAGAGGTAACTTACGGATAACGAAATAGTAAGAAATAGAGCAAATTGTAATAACATCCTCAGCTTTTGACTGAGAACTGAGGGTATGTACAGCCAGGTACGTTCTCAAGCCATTTCACTCTCTGCCAGAGTACGGAAGAGACAAGCGCGAAATGTGAAGGTGAGAACGTGCTCCTTCAGGCTCGGACCTATGCCCTACTCTCACAGAGATGAAAACGCTTCTCCGTTCCGCTCGCTCATGTTCATCATTCATCTGGAAAACACATGATACTATGTTTAAGCTTTTCCCTCAAGCATCCCCAGCAAACCAATCAGCCTCATCCGGGGGTGTGGCAGCAGATCCAGCTCTTCCCGTACCCGTTCCTCGGAGGCTGCTCATGTGGCTCACCTACGGGGTAGCAGGAACCATACTCTTCCCGATCATTTATCTGATCGAGTGTGCCACCCGCCCCGGTTATAATGCCTGGCAGCAAGCCATCAGTACCCTCAGCCTAGGACCAGGTGGTTGGATACAGCAGGCCAATTTCATCATGTGCGGCGCCAGCATAATCTGGCTTGCATGTGTTTGGCACCAGATTCTCAGAGGCGTCGTCTGCGCGAGATGGTATCCCATCGTGCGAGGCATCGAGGGTGTGGCCTTGATTCTGGTTGGGTTTTCTCAACGTGAGTGTGTATACTCCATTGGACGAAGCAGATACACCAGTCAAACTCTCCCAACTCCCATCAAACGCATTGCGACGACCTCTTCCCCGCCAAGACGAGAAGCGAGACGTTACCAGCCCTGGCATCTGATTGCCAGCCCAGCAGAACGCAACTTCACCGTCATCCGGCTGCACGGTGAGGGGTGGTCAGTGACTTCCATTGCCAACTACCTGCAAACTTCTCGACGCACCGTCTATGATACCCTCAAGCACTGGGCAGATGAGGGGGTTGCAAGCTTAGATGCGAAGCCAAAGACCAACAAGGGAGTGCACAAAGCGACGCTTTCGGTTCGCAACGAGATTCGCAAACTCCAAGAGAATCCTTTGCTGGGTGAATATAGTGTCCATACGGCTCTCCTGCGTATAGGCATCACTGTCAGCCCAGCGACTTGTGGCCACATCATGGCTTTGGTGGAGTAAAAATTTTGTTACGGGTACAGCGGCCAGAGACCTCCTTTTGAAGCCTCAAACAGACATCTGCAAGTAGCATTTGTGATGCTGCTCTGAAGCAGCACATCCCCGGCTTGCCTCAATTTTGAGGTAATGATATGCTCTACTTGAGCAAAAGAGGTTGTTTCACGAAGATATTCAAGTAGAATCTAGAAAGGTCTGTGCAGATTCATGCAGGAAAGTAAAATCGTCAGCGTTCCTGATGGTTCACTCTGGACGACCCATCAGGGAAATGGACCCGCGCTAGTGTGTTGTCATGGCGGACCCGGACTGTGGGATTACCTTGCGCCAGTGGCAGAGATGGTCGATGACATGATGACGGTCTACCGTTACGATCAACGCGCCTGTGGCCGATCTACCGGAGGACCTCCCTACGACGTGACCACAGCCGTTGCCGACCTTGATGCCTTACGTGACCATTGGAATCTTCCGCAATGGATCGTCCTGGGACATTCCTGGGGAGCCACGCTGGCACTTGCATATTGTCTCGCATATCCCTCCCGCGTCCGTGCGTTGATTTACCTCTCTGGTACAGGCATTGATGCGTCATGGAAGGAGGAATATCACCGCAATCAAGACGCGCAGCTCACGCCTCCCGAGCAGCGTCAACTTGCCGATCTACGCGCGCAGCTCTCTGTTGTGCAAGGAGCCGAGTTTGATGCAATTGAGCGAGCGTATTGTGAACTGTCCTGGTCAACTGACATCGCCGATCGCTCACGTGCGAGAGAATTAGCTCGACAGCTTTTTGTCGATGGCCTACACATCAATTTCCAGGTCAATCGGGTTCTTGGGAAAGATGGCGACCGCTTCACTCAGCAACCGATCATGATTGAACAGGTTGCCACTTTGCGAATACCGACGCTGGTCATTCATGGTGCGCTCGACCCGCGCCCTGCCAGAGTAGCTCAGCATTTTGCGAAGTTGGTACCATCCGCCAGCTACCTTGAGCTTCCTCTTGTGGGACATCTGCCATGGATAGAACAGCCAGTTCTCTTGAGAGGAGTCCTCCGATCATTTCTGACGCAGCCCTCTAATGGGCACCCACTGCGAAAGGTTGATGGTAAATTCCCTTCCAAGTGAGCAGGTTTGGTCCTCAAGCATGAGCACTTGCCCTCAAATGTGAGCACTGGTACGAACCGCTTCACATCTGGGTATCAGCAGAGAATGGTGTAAATAATCGGCTCGCAACGGGCAGTCGCCGCGTCCTTGTCGGGGTGGAGTTAAGGGTGCTGTCATCAGCCGCAAAATAGCATCTGAAAAGAGCAGAGTGGTAGTGTAAATGTGATTACTAGATGACGGCAAAATTTGATACTTATTTGATGTAATACTGGTGTTGCCTTTTCCTTTCCTTCGTGATGGAAAGGTCTTTGCAGGCTGGTTTAAGAGCGTTCTCTTTGAGAAGGCTATCTGCGATACACATCATAGAATTATCAAAAAACTACGCTAGTAAGTACCCACATTTACACCCTACCAGTGCAACCTCTGCACTTCTACCGTGCCCGAGCATCACTCAGCCGATGAGATCGCCGCCTTCAGGACGTCCCGCAAGGGCGTCGGCGGTCGTTTGATGAGGCGGGCGAGAGTCGGGTCGATCCGGGCGAATTCGCCTTGTCGGCTCGCGCGGAACATGCCCAGAAGCATATCAGCGCTCTCTTCTGGGAAGCCCTGGGCGACCAGACCTGCCCGATACTCGGCGTCCGGCACAACGATCCGGCGGATCGGGCGGTGCGCCAGCTCCGAGGCGAGGGCTGCAATGCCGTCCAGGTCTATCGCCTCCGAGGCCGTAAGGTTCGGGGTCACGCCATCCAGGATCTCCTCACTCAGGATGATCCCCGTCACCTCGGCCAGGTCAGAGTGGGTCGTCCAGGCAACCGGCCCGTCCTCCGGGGCAGCCAGCTCACCCGTCTTGAGGGCGTTGCCGAGCATAAAGAGTGCCGACGCCGCGTAGAAGCCGTTGCGGAGCGACTTAAAGGCTACGCCCGAATCCCGGAGCACCACCTCGGTGGCGGCATGGTCAACCATAGGAGGGAAGAGCGATGTCGGGGATGAGCCCATGTGGCTGGTGTAGAGGATCCGATGGGCACCAGCCTTCTTGGCTATATCAATCGCCGTGCGATGATGGCGAACAGCTGCCTTGCCGCTACTATTGGATGACACGATAAGAACCTGCGACGCCCCCTCAAAGGCGTGGGCGAGGCTCGCGGGGTCGTCGAAATCACCCAGACGGACACGGACGCCCCGCTCCTTGAGTCCTTGCGCCTTCTCCGGGTCGCGGACGCTCACGCCGACCTGCTCGGCGGGAACGCGTGCGAGTAGCTGCTCCACCACCCCCCGGCCAAGCTTGCCGTTGGCTCCAGTGACGATGATCATGATAACCTCCTGTTGCTCTTTAATCCATTTCTCACTCTATTTGACCAACGTGTTGCTCTTGTCGTCATATCTTCTTCTCCGTTCAATCAAGCGTGTTGTATAAAACATCGCGCCTACTTGTCTCTGTTTCTGTGTGAGGAAACAGGTTCCTCATGTCTAGAATAGTTCAATCGCTGACGTAAACGCCAGGCGAGCCGTCTTGTGCCGATAGAATCCGTTGACGGAATGTGTCTTTTCCTCTTCTCTCCTTCTAGTTGCTCACATGTCAGGCCACCTCTCGTTCAGGCCACTTTCTCGACCGGAAACTGGATCTCGGTGAGAGCGTCGTCAAGATTTTCTCCCCGGCGCAGGCGAATCTTCCGGCGTGGTCCAACGATGGTGTATGCATTGTTTTCCATCCAGGTTCCCAGCGCTTGATAGGCCGACAGCACCAGCGAGGGATGTCCATGATGGAGAGTACTCGCCATTCGGGGAAAAGCTGGCAATTCGCACCGTGTCAGCCGTCCCTCACTGCGCGTTATCAGGGCATTGGCGTCTCTCCAGTCAACAGGTGCGACAATCTCCACTGAACCTGGGGTATGCTCGTCCTCACTCTCAGCATGAAGGACGAGCAGATGATCGATGGGTTTGACCCCGTAGCGCTTCAAAGTGGTACCGATTGCATCAATCCAGTGCGCCTGATACGCCAAGTCAGTCGTCGTCAGGTGCATAGAGACCCCTGTAATCGGCTTGACCGCTTTGAGCACGACTTCATAGACCGGCATAGAACTGCCTTGCTCAAGGGATCGTAGGCGTGCTTCAATGCGCACGAGTTGCTCCTGTTCAGCCTGCATATGCTGCTGGAGTTGTGCCTGTCTGAGCCGCAACATCCCTTGCAATGCCTCAGGAGAAATGCCTTCGTCCAGAATCTCAACGATCTGTGTGAGTCCCAGTCCGAGTTCTTTGAACGCCAGAATGCGATGCAGGTGCGGCAACTGATCCATCGTGTAGAACCGATAACCGGTCTCAGGATCGACATGGATCGGCTTGAGGAGTCCGATCTCGTCGTAGTAGCGCAGGGTGGTCATCGACACCTCGGCGAGTTTGGCAAAATCGCGAATCTTTAACATCTCATCTCATCTCTTCCTGCCGTTTGCAGATAGGTGAACAGCTCTTGTCACAAGCATACAACGTTCAGGTAGGGTGAAAGTCAAGAGGGACACGAATGGCGCAAAATGTACAGACAATCTTCACGTATCGGCCAACGTATGCCGTTTTTGATGGCTATTTCATGCCGTGTGTCACACCTTTCTCCACTTGCCCTGAACACGTCAAATTTCCTTAACCGCCGATCACATCCCAGATGGAGAGCGGTTTTTCCAGGTCTGTTCGTACCAGTGCTCACGTTTGGGGACCAAACCTGCTCACTTTCAGCGAGCCAAAGAGGTGGAGCGCAGCACTGGCTTCGTCCAGCGTAGCACGGCGGTCTTAGATGGACCGCTGTTTGCCCAAACGACGGTGTTGACCTGGATGCACGAGGCGGATGCGGGCTATTCGGCCTTGCAGCGCACTGCCGCGAGTTTGGGGATCCAGGTGAGCCAGCAGGCCATCGAGCAACGCTTTAGCACGGCAAGTGTCGCCTTGCTACGCGAGGTGTAGCAAGCAGGCATCGCTCACCTCATCAGTAGTGAGCCGACAGGGGTGGAGGTCCTTTCACGCTTCGCGGGGGTGTATCTGCAAGATGGTACCGTCATCAGTTTGCCCGACGCATTGCACGAACAGTGGCCTGCCGGCGGACACGAGGGCCAGCAAGCAGGGATGCGAGTGCAGGTGCGTATGGAGATGAACACAGGGCACCTCGCGGGGCTATGGGTCAACCGATGAAGCAGGCCGAACGCAGTGGAGAACCGATCAGCATGCCGCTGCCCGAAGGCTCGCTCTTCGTCGGGGATACGGGCTATTTCACGCTCTGTGGAATGCGCGAGCGCACCGCGGCAAAGCAGTATTTTCTCACGCAAGCCAAGCAGAACCTTGCTCGCCTGACACATCAGTCGCCTGCATCCCCTGCACCCGAAAAGCAGGATGGAGGAGAAACGCACTTGCGTCCCCGCGAACAGCGAAAATTGGACAAGCTGATTGAAACGGTCACGCATCTTCCCAATGCCCCATTCCACTGTGCGCTGGTGATTCTGTTGCTCACCCATGAAGGGCAAGACCTCTCCTATCCAGAGATTGCTCACTCCCTGCATTACGAGCTAGGCACCGTTCGTCATAGAACGACAACAGTGCTCCGTGAAGAAGGGTTAATTGCACGAGCAACATCGGGAACTGGCTATACCTCACGGTTCTCAGAGTATTGCGACACGCGCTTTCCTGGAGAAGCTGAAGTATCCAACTTCTCTGCTTCGGAGTATGGTTGGTGAGGTGGTAACTCTTTGTCATGGTTCCACGAACTTGGCTCTCACATGGAACCGCGGTATCGAGATTTCTCGATACCGCGGTCATCATTCCTTTGGTACTCCGAGTCGCATCCTGCTCTCAGCACAGGTAATCCTCTCTTCACTATGGAGAATGACTGAAGCAGGTGGCTTCTAGTCTCGCTTCCTGTCAGATTTGAGCGAATGAGAACCAAACTTAATAACTGTTTGCCGTAGAGAATTGAATGTGATCGTATCGCTCAGTCCAACCTGTCCCCACTTTGAAATCATTCCCAATACACGGGCTATCCCACACCTCGTAATAGTACATGTCATAAATCGCGAATACATAAAGGGTTGTCGAGCCGTTAAACTTCACAGGTGCATCTGCTGATTCAGTAATTCCATAGTTCTGAGTCACACTAAAATTAACTCCGCCCCACGAACCCTGGAACAGCACTTCCCCGATTTTTTAACAGGTCGGGCCGTTATGGCCACCCCAGTCAAGCTGTGTTACTGTGACATTTGCACTACTACTAAAGTACTTAGCATTATATGCATATAGGGTACAGGTAACGCCTGAAGGTTGATAGTATCTCATCCACATAGAGAGAGCATACCCTTGGCCCGCTATATTAAACACCTCATCGACCTGATAGATGGTTACCCCTAAGTACCCTGAACCAGAAAAGCACAGTACACCGTTACCATTGTAATTACTGATGAAGATGTTCTGAAAAGAGTTGCAGGCACTTCGATATAAGTTGGGATGCACTCCTTGAGTTTTGTGGCAGATAAGTGTGTGCTGTACTCCATTCAAGTGGATGGAGACATAAGGACAGGTTTTCTGCACTGCACCAAAATCCACAGGAGCAGTGAAAGGCACACCAAACTGAACTGGAGTTGTGGAGGAAACGGTTTCACGAACACTACTTTTCGCATGAGCATTTCCACCACTGAAAGCAAACACAGACAACAGGAGAGCCAAGACACCAAAGAGGGTTAACGTTTTGCGAATCATGAGAGATTCTCTATTCCATTGTTCCTACTCGACCCCTTACACAGGTAAGGGATATGACGCACAAGGATGTGTACGTAGTAAATGGGGGAGTACAGCTACCTTTGTAATCTGTGTGAGTCACAGAATAATTTCGTAAAGGATCAACTTTACGGAAGTATACAATAGCTGATAAAAGTAGTTTCCTGGTAATTGAAGAAGAAACTACGGAAATATGCGATAGGGCACCGCACAATAAAAATCCGATAAACACGTACAAGTCGTACACAAGGAAGTATACCTGAAAAGAAAGAGTTACACCATGACATTCCCCTGACATTCCCCTGACATTTCACCAAAACCCTCTTTCCAAGAGAAAACTCACCTCTTAAATATGCAATAATATCATGATGAAATAGTGGCTACTCTTGTGAGTATTCGCTTTGTTGTAATTATAGGAAAAAGCATCTTGCTTTTTGTAGTGGGAAGGGAAGTGCCTCCAGTGGACCCTCTCACATCGAAAAGCAACTTGCCTTGCAGAACTATGCGAACAGCCTAAAAAGCATCTTGCTTGTGAAGGTTCATAGTGGACACTAACGTCAACCCACAGGCAAGAGGCTCCTTATGGTATACGCCACACACCATATACTGGATGCTTGTGAAGAGGAAAGTACCACAACAGAAAAAAGCATCTTGCTTTTCGAGAACATACATAGAGAACGGCGCACGCCAGGGCGAGGATTGTGCAAAAAGCATCTTGCGGCATATATTACGGGTCCCCCAGCCATCCAGGTGAGGCGTCCAGCACGTATTCAGTTTCCCTTGAGGGCAGACCACCTGGTGGGCTTGCCACTCCACAGTAAAATGGGTGAGATCATAGCCCTGCTCAGCCTTCCCCTGCCAACGGGAGTCGGGCCTCATAGGTCCGATGACCTCAAGGCCCAGATCAGGGTGACTCTTTCCCATCAAATCGGCATCCACAGAGCCCCAAGCCAGGAACGGCTCACTTGGGAGAAACGCTTTCTTGGCTAAAGCGTCCTGAATAGGGGCCGAAAGCTCACTCTCGCTGATCCCGGCTGCGGTCGTTTCTCCAGGGGTGATCAGGTTCATCTCATCCTCCTCGCAGGTTTCGGTGAGATGAACCTTGTATCCCGTCCAGGGAATTGAGCGTTGATTGCCAAAACGCGCTTCTGGATCATCGGGCGAATCAAAACGCCGCCCAGATCCGTTTAATGTTGGGATTTACAGTCGAGCAGATCAAGCTTCGACCGGTGACAACACCGTCCTCGTCTCAGTGATGCAAAGGCTCATGCCTCAGGAACGGTTTTCCTCTGTCCGTTTGAGGTCTTCCAACCATTTGCACAGTCCCTGGTCGAGTGCGGCCTGCAACGGTCCAACATTGGCTCTGACCATGTCGCCGTCCCATGACTCGGCGGTGCCGACAAGGACGCCGTCGTCTTGCTCGTCGAAGGTCCAGACGTGGATGCCCACAATGCCCTGCGCCGGACCGCCCCACACGATGCGATGTGGGGCGTCCACCTCCTCAAGCGTTGAGGTAGTGTCCAGGCCCGCCGCCTTCCAGTGGAACACAGAGCCCACCGTGAGTGGGCCATCGGTCTGGGTGCTGTCAACACCGGGCTGCCAAGAAGGCCACGAAGCAACGTCCGTCTGAATGTCCCAGATGGTCTTAATCGGAGCATGAATTACTATCTCGTCGCGGGTAACGACCGGCGCAGCAGTGTTAATATCCATCACGTTCTCCCGGTGGGAAGGCAGGGAGCCTACTTAGGAAGGGATCATCCCGACTTGTTGCAGCAATTGCAGAATGTCTGCACACAGCCAGTATTCGACGATTTTTCCGGCTTCGACGCGAAAGAGGTCCATCCCCGCATACTCGACGCTTTTGCCAATGGCAGCAGACGATGCACCTGGTATACCACCTTGATAGGTGGCGTGAAAGACCCATCGGCCAGCAACCTTGTCGTCATCAGCGAGAGGACCAACAGTGGTGGTAAAGCTGTAGTCGGTGAAGGCGGCCATATTCCCGCCGATCCACTGCTTCAGCCCATCGGGGCCGCGCACCTCAGCAGGACTTGTGCCAGCGGGAGCAAAATGCGCGACGAAGGTCGGCGCGATGATCTCATCAGCGAGGGACAGATTTCCATTCCAGATTTCTGCCCAGGGTTTCCAGAGGTCTTTATTGGTCAGTGAAGACATCGGTGGTTCCTTTCTTTACATCGGACCCAGTTCTTGGTATACTTACGAGTACTATATCGTAATCACAATGTAAGTATACGAGCAAAATGTCGTTTTGTCAAGGGCTCTGGAAAGAAGGTCCTTCCGTGTACAGAAGAGGTGCTCTATGGGAGAAAATCAGGAACGACGGCGGGCGCATCGTCAGAAGCGCGGTCTGCTGCGCGTGGAGGAAATCCTTCACGCGGCTGGAGACCTCTTTGCTGAGATCGGCTACGACAAGGCAACGACCAATATGATCGCAGCACGCGCAGGAGTTTCACCGGGGTCGCTCTATCAGTTTTTTCCGAATAAAGAAGCCATTACGCAGGCATTTGCAGCAGACGCGACCGATCACCTCCACCAAGTGTATGCCACCATGCTTTCGTCCGAGGTGATCAGCTTGCCTCTCCAAGCCTTTCTTGAGACCTTCATTGACAGGCTTGTTGCCTTTAATCGGACCTATCCTGGCTATCTCGCACTTGAGCTTGGAGCAACGCTCTCTTCGCCACTGGCTCTTGTCGTAGCAGATTTACATCAAGGTATCCAGGCTCACCTCGATGCAATGTTTGCAGCACGGTGGCCTCACAGTACGCAGGAGCAACGGCGTCTCCCTCTGCTCGTCTCGTCTCGTCTGTTTGTTGCTGTACTTCCACTCGTCCTCCAGGGTGACGGGGACCAGCAGCGTGCAATCGTGCGTGAAATGAACGTCTGTTTGTACAGGTATTGGGAACCGATCATGGGGATGCAGAGAGTGCAGACGAAAGAGTGAAGTGACAGAGACGCAAGGAATACAATTTTGCCATCCCTAATAAAGATTCGACGCATTGCCTCATGAGAAATCTTAGTGGGGGAAATGCTGCGAAAAAATGTTATGACTCCAACAGTGCGCTAGTGACGAAAAAATACGACGTACCATAGAAATACAGTTGAGATAGTCTGTTTTCCTTCAAATACATTTCAAACTCGGTTGTTCTCACCCAGAAGACGCTTCTATGGAAGGAAATACATTGCTCTTCCATTCTCTCTTGTTGTAAAATCTAGAAGAGTTTGCTAACCATCAAGTGGCTTCTAACTTTTTCGTCACTATCACACTAATAGTCCTACTACTCATCTTTTGGCATATAGGGCCACCTCGCGTGAGCCAGACGAAAAGATATGGGTCTAAAAAACGAGTTTTTTATCATTCTGTCTCATCTGCGGTTCACCAGAATAATTGTTGTAAAAACGACCAGTTTAAAGTTTGCATGTACAGTTTCCCGCGCTCGACGGTTGTAAATTGGGAAAGTGCTATCAATGCGGAGGCGAGAGAAACGGTTTTTTCTGGGTGTCCAGATAAACTCTGCTTTTTGTCTCAGATACTCATCGCGTGCAGGGCGAAAATGGCACGTTGATTTTGACACGATTCTTGAGACGGCTCGTCCATTCATCCCCTCCCCGCGCGCTTCCAGTCTGACTAAATGATTATCAAAAACAGGAGGAGTCTTTAGGCTATGCAAACAAGCAAAGTATTTTTCGATGTCGTGATGTCTCTGGACGGCTTCATCGCCCCAGAAGGGATGGACATGACCCATGCAAACGACCCGGAATACAAACAGTGGATGAAAAAATGGATGGAACTCATGCATTGGGTTTCTCAGCAGAAATTCTTCCTCGAGAATCTCAAACTCGGCGAAGGTGGCGAAATAGGTCAAGACAACAGCATATTGGAAGAAACCTTTCAACGCACTAGCGTCAGCATCATGGGGAAGAATATGTTCAGTGGCGGCGAGCACTTCTGGCCCGAGGAGGCTCCCTTCCATACCCCCGTCTTTGTCTTGACCAACGAAGTGCACAAACCATGGGAGCGCCCGGGCGACACGACGTTCTACTTCGTCAATGACGGCATAGGAAGTGCGCTTCGTCAAGCGCGAGAGGTTGCCGGAAACAGAGATATCAGAATAGCGGGAGGAGCCAATGCTATCCAGCAGTATCTCAACGCGGGGTTGATTGATGAGTTCACGATCCACTACGCACCGATGTTGTTTGGTCACGGCATACCGCTCTTTGCGAACATGAATCCCGATATCAAGGTGAAAATAAGGGAGGTTGTCCCTTCTCAAGAAGTTGCTCATGTCACGTACGAAGTTGAGAAGGAATGAGGCGAGTCATTTGATCTCTCGTTTCACAATGACCTTGACCCGATTTTGCGGAGACACAAAAGGTTAGGGTTAACACAGCAATTGTTCATACGCAACCGGGCTGACATAGGCAAGTGCAGAATGGCGACGAACTCGATAAGGCCCAGTCGCCTCTGAAGACTCAGGTGCTTTTGCAATTCATTGAACAGGTTTCTGTCCTGAGGCGTAGAGGCAACTGAGAAGAAGATGTTGATTTTTTCTGAAATATAAGAAAGAGCCATGTGGACCTACTTCCAATCACAATATAGGTGTGATTTTCCTAGTAAATTATGAAACTTGCTGGTTGTCAAAGTATATATTCTCGGCGAGTCTTTGAAGGCAAAGAGTGCCACCTAACTTGGGAAAAAGGCTTAGCGTGGACACCTGCCTCACTTGATTTTCTTGAAAAGATGCTCTACACTCGCTTCGTAAGCAGTTCCAGTCACAAACAATCTGCCTTGGCGAGAAAGCGAACACTTTTGTCCGCACATGAATGAGTCGGTGGTGATTTGCACACTGAGGGAGGCAGGTGGTCATGTGTCAATTGGCTTGTGAACACATATGTTGAACACACTCATGGCCGATGCGGTAATGATAAATCCGCCATGGGACTCTATAACGGTGGACAGGCCGAGTATCTGCGTGTTCCCTACGCTGACTTCAACTGTCTCCTCTTGCCAGAGGATGCGCGAGAGAAGGAAAACGACTACGTCATGCTTGCTGACATTTTTCCGACTGGCTGGCACGCGACCGAGCTTGCTTGCGTGCAACCTGGCGACTCCGTCGTCATCTACGGTTCGGGACCCGGTGGGCTGATGGCGGCCTACTCCGCAACCCTCAAGAGTGCCAGCAAAGTTATGATCGTTGACCGCCATCCTGACCGTCTGCGGCTGGCCGAATCTATTGGTGCGATTGCTATCGACGACTCGAAGGGTTCACCTGTCGATCAGGTCATGGCACTGACAGACGGCAAGGGTGCCGATAGAGGTTGCGAGTGCGTGGGCTACTAGGCTCACGACCCGCACGGCTACGAACACAACAACATGACTCTCAACAACCTCGTCCAGTCAGTCAAGTTCACTGGGACGATTGGCGTGGTTGCCGTCTACGTGCCCCAGGACCCCGGCAGTGCTGACCAACTGAGCAAACAAGGTGAGACTGTCTTCGACTGGGGCCTCTTCTGGTTCAAGGGTTTGACTGTTGGAAGTGGTCAGTGCAACGTCAAGGCGTACAATCGTCAATTACTCGACCTTTGAAAAAGAATCTGATCAGGGTTCAGACACTGGTACATGGGCTTGTGTAGACTGTGGTACAGAATTTGTAAGTTATGACATGTGGGAGAAACTGCTTCGGAATCAGCAGCGAAGACGCCAGGGAGATTGAACATCTCCATCCAGACCTTATTCTCCTGGACGTAAGAATGGACGGTCGTGAGGCCGAGCTACTCCTCTTCATCCTCCAAATCATTCTTCGGCTGTGCTTAGAGTGGAGAGGTGGTGGAAACGTCTCGTGTTTTTCTCTCTTCTTGTATGCATTATGATGGGTGCTATCAGTCTACTTGTCTCTACACAACGCTCGACTCCTGGTAAAACGCTGAACACCCTCTGCCATGACATGGTTGTACACGTTTGATGGTCCTCTGAATCCCTTGTGTTTTCCATTACAAGTTGAGCAGCGTAAGCGTGCTACAAGAGAAGAACGCATCAGACCACCGCTGGCATCCTCCCTATGATCTGCTCGTTATCGCGTTAGGAAGCCATACCGCAATGCCAGACCTCCCTGGTGTGCGAACCTATGCTCTCCCATTCCATACTCCTGCTCCTGCTCTGCAATTACGGAATCAGCTGATTGATGCGATTGAAGCAGCTCATCAGACGGAGGACCCACAGGAGCGACAAGCTTGGCTGACGTTCGTCGTTGGTGGTGCAGGAGACACGGGGGTCGAACTGGCAGCCATTCTTCACGATTACCTCACCACTGGACTCTTTCGCGCCTATCCCTGGCTTGCCGATGCGTCCGTCCATATCGTCTTGATTGGACGCTCCGAGCGCGTCCTTCCCTCCAGTAAGCTGAACACCTCCCGCTTAGTCCATCAAGTTCTCGAACGAGAGAGAATCGAGGTCCTCACAGGAACGGCAATTACAGGAGTGACAGAGACCACGGTGGAGACAAGTGCAGGGACCATTCCAGCACGCACATTCTTTCGGGCGGCAGGCATCGCGGCCTCCGACGTGGTTCGCCAGGTACCAGCGCACCATGCTCCCAATGGTGCGATCATCGTCGATGACCACCTCCGTATCGCTAACCATCCAGAGGTGTACGTTATCGGTGACATTGCCTGGGCGTATGATTCAACAGGTGCTCCTGTTCCTGCAACAGCGCAGGCGGCACGGTTACAGGGGAATTACGTCGGCAAGACCATTGCCGCACAATATGCACAGAAACCAACATTCCCCTACCGCTACACAACGCTTGGTCACCTCGCGTTGCTCGGTCGCAACACTGGTGTTGCAGAGATGGGACCGCTCACCTTTGACGGACCGCTTGCCTTTCTGCTGTGGCACCTTGCGTACCTGCTGCGTAATCCCTCGTGGACGAAGCGGATCCGATTGGTGGTGGACAGGTTGCTCTCGGCCTTGCTAGGTCGTGAAATTGGGCAGTTGCGCTTGGGAACCGAACAACGAGAGCCGCAGAGGGTGCGAGAGAACTCTTGAGTGGCTGTCTGAGTGAGGACGTGTTTGTGGTGGATACCTTCCACTCGTAGGAAATCCTGACGACGTGTTGCATATGGGCTGGAACTCGAAGGGATGCCAAAGCGCCAAGTGATCATATCCCAGAGAATGGCTACCAGCAGCGCGGCAACGACCAGAAGTTGTGTGGTAGCGGTAGGGAGAACAATTCCCCTGCCGATGGTGGTGGCGACAGTGGTGCCGGTCAAGGCTCCCACAACATTGAGTACACTAGCCATCAGCACAGCCGTACCGGGTTTCAGGACTCGTGTCGCTACAGAGGTTGCAATGGCGTTCGCTGTATCGTGAAAGCCATTGATGAAATCGAAGATGAGACCAATGGCGACGATCAGCAGAAGCATGAAGAGTGCGGAGTCAGGCATTCTTCACCACAATCCTTTCCAACGTGTCGGCAATGTCCTCGGCGCGGTCGGCGGCGTCCTCTAGTTGCTGATAAATCTCTCCCCAGCGTATAGCTTTGATGAGACCGTAAATATCACTCACGTCATTGAACTGTTCAGCGAGTGCCAAGTCGAGCACATCGTCTGCCTCACCCTCAAGTCGGTTGATGTCGATTGAGCATTGAAGCAAATCATCCCACTGCCGCCTGTTTTCTTGGCACATCTTTTCGTGAAAATTTCCTTCGTGTTCTTATGCACTTACACGTCCTACTTTCTCTCGAGGTTTCACTACTTGGTATTATGCAACCCAAAATTTAAACCGTTGACGAGGCTAGCTTCTATCTGCTATCATAGACCTGAAACTACGTAAAAAAGTGACTACATTGTATTGAGTACAAGCATGCAAAAAGTGCGAACATGGCGCGCGCTCTTGGGTGAATTGATCCACGATCCAAGGGAGAGGCAACGTATCGCCAACGAACTCAGCATTAATCAGGTTACTCTAAATCGTTGGGTCCGTGGTGAATCTAGTCCACGCCCACAGAATTTACTCCGCCTGCTTCTCGCTTTGCCAAAATACCGTGAGACCATGCGCGAACTGATCGAAGCAGAGTTTCCTAACTTCTCAACCTTTGAACGAGAGGAGGGGTTAATGTGGGACGAGAGTATATCGATTCCCGCTGCGTTTTATAAGCGTGTCCTTCACACACTTCCAGTTCTTCCCCATGTGCTGCGTTTCCCGTCGCTCTGCGACCTCATCTTACAGCAGGCCATTGAACAGCTCGATCCCAACCGGCTTGGCATGGCAATCATCGTGACCTGCTGCATGCCTCCCTCTTCTACGATAGTTCGCAGTTTGCGCGAGAGGACGGGTCGAGGCACATCACCATGGCAACGCGACTTAGAGCAACAAGCTATCCTCTTAGGAGCGGAGTCGCTAGCTGGACATGTCGTCAGTTCGGGTCATCTTGAGGCCAACCAGCGTCTCATACTAAACTGCGTTCTTATTTGAAATACAAAAGTGGGGGAACAGGGTTATAGAACGGATGAGATCGGGGTTGGCCGCTACATCATTGAGTCCAAGACAAAGCTGCTCCTGCAAGGAATCTAA
>JAABUJ010000127.1_pt1 | contig 170352 bp, 195 predicted proteins | sample 5559131 | NCBI WGS metagenome assembly JAABUJ01 (sample SAMN10711875, study PRJNA513366) | rock metagenome | isolation source: Antarctica rocks | place: Antarctica: Victoria Land, Mt New Zealand nord | collected 2016-01-07
GGGAGGGGGGCACCGAGGCGTCCATGCGCTCCGCGACCATGTAGCGCGCGAGCGCCGGGCGCTGCGCGATGGCCAGGAAGCGCAGGCCATACAGCAGGTCCTCGCCGCCCTCCGGGTCGAAGTAGGCCAGCTCCTGCTCCGACACCTCGCCCGAGCGCGCCAGCGACTCGTACACCTGCGCCGCGGCGGGCGCGCGCCGCTCACGTCAGTGACAGCCGAATGCCTTTGGGCGCTGCAGCGAGCGCTGCGCGTGCGCCTGGGCGCTCGCAGTGCTAGGGCCCCTGGCCAGCATGCCCAACTCATGCCTATGCGACAGTGATCACGATAAAAGCATCAAGATGTTCTCCCGCCACGCACCTTTCCTACGCTTTGAGAACAGCCTCTTAAGAGCACAGACGGAAGCGCCGACTCCACAAGCCTCAAATGTCCGCACCACACTTTGCAGCATGCCCGCACGCAGCATGCAGGCCAGGCGGCATGCCATGCGCTGAGGCGCCCGGTGCGCACGCGCCTGCTCCGCAACGGCCCACGTGTTCTGCCGCGCGCGCTCCAGCCCGGTCTCAGCCTCCACGGCGGTTGCGTCGATGCCCGCGCGCGCGAGCGCGGGCAGCGTCTTGGCCAGCTCGTGCCACGGCCCCGCATCGGCGCGCAGGCGGTCCAGCAACGCCAGTGGGTCCTCCGCCGCCTCAAACTCCTGCCCGGACTTGCACCGCCTGAGTGTCCGTGACCTGGCAGCGCAGGCCTGCAGGCAAGACAGCTCGGGCACAGGCGCCAAGCCGGTGCACGTGCCGGAGTGCCGGAGCCGGTGCGTGTGCCGGAGTGCCGGCAGCGCGCGCCGCAGGCCGCCGGGGCCGCTGCCGCGCCCCCATGCGGAGGGCTGCAGAGGCTGGGCGGCGGCCGGGTGCGGGGGCACCTGCTCGCCCGGCGACGAGTCCATGAAGCCGGGCTGCGGGCGGAAAGGGTTGAACGGCTGCCCTGTGTTGGCGTCCAGGCCCAGGGCCGTGCCGCCGTCGCCCAGCCGTGGCGTGGGGCGGTTCCCGCCGGCCGGGCCGCCGCCATTACCGCCGCCATTGCCGCCGCCGTTGCCGCCGCCGTTGCGCTGCTGCTGCCCTGCAGGCGGCGGCGCAGACGCTCGCCCCAGGCGCGGGGGCTGAGTGCCAGCGTGTGAGGGCGCTGGAGCTGCGGCGAGCTGCCAAGCGCGGTGGGGTGCACAGGATAGTGCTTGTTCACAGCGTTACATGCAAAGCTTGACGTGAATGCAGAAGGCTTTCAGCAGCCACACTTGGGCTGCTGGAAAGAAAGAGCTGCAGTGTGGCTGGCATGCAGCTGAAGCACGCAAGCCACTGTCGGGCGGGCACGCACCGGGCAGGATGAGGCGGCTGTTCTGCCGCTGCTGCTCGTTGCCTTGGCCAGGCAGGATTATCCGTCGGTCGCGGTTGTCCCCTGCGCTACGGCACGTGACCACGGACGCGCCTGGCCTGCCCCGCGAACGCTCTGCCCTGCCACATTCGGCCAGGCACGGCCTGCTGTGAGACAGGCTGCCGCGCATACTGTCGCACTCCTGCAGCAACCACCTGCAGAGGCTATGCTACTTGCACCTCTGCAACCTGTGTGGGAGATTGTTCAGGCCTCTTGCGGGGGCGGATGGCAGGTTGAAGGAGGGTCCAGGGCAGGGCGCAGAGCAGAAGAAGAAGCACGTGAAGAGTTTCTGCAGAAACTGCACGTGAACGCTTGCCGGGAACGAGTCGTGACTGGCATTGCTGTGCGCACTTATTGTGGGAGCGGTTGGCAGTCTAGGTGCAGCAGCAATGGACGTGCAGCTGCTGTCGCGGCAGGCTGCGGCGCCTGGCTCGTGCAGCGCACTGCAGACGCGGCAGCCTGTGCGTGCCTGCCTGACGGTGCCAGCAGCGTTGCAGCTCAGGCCCCAGCAGAGGTGCGCCTGCAGGCGGCCAGCCTCCGCACAGCGCAGGCAGCGGCTTTGCGCTGTGCGTGCGGCCATCAGCAGCGCTGGGCCGCCTTGGGCTGCCGCCGACGCGCGCCTGGTCCTGGAGGACGGCTCCGTTTGGCTGGGGCGGGCGTTTGGGGCGCGCGGCACGCAGCTCGGCGAGGTGGTCTTCAACACCTCGATCACGGGCTACCAGGAGATCCTGACAGACCCGTCGTACAAGGGCCAGTTCGTGGTGTACACGCACCCGCACATTGGCAACGTGGGCGTGAACTTTGGTGCGCAGCTGCCCTACATTAGGTCTGGCGCCCGCTGCGCACAGGCGCAGGCGCAATACGACTTGCGGATTAAGTGAGAAGCGTGTGCTACAGAGCTGCTTGGCCGCTGAACCAGCGTCCCAACAGCAGCCTCCCGGCCGATGTGCCGCTGCGTGCGCGGTGAGATTGATTTTCCATACTGACACGTCCATGTTTTGCACCCTTCATCGCTGTCAGGACGTGACGGGCTTTGTTTGGGCTGCATCAAAGCGCGTGGGAGCGCAGACCGTTCTTGAGGTGGCTGCTGGCGTTGCAATGTCCTATGCATGGCGCAGGGGACATGGAGTCGGAGAAGGCGCACGTGGGGGGGATCGTCGTGCGCGACCTGTCGTGCGTCGTGTCAAACTACCGCTCCACAAAGACGCTCGACCAGTACTGCAAAGAACAGGGCGTAGTAGGTGCGGACACTCTGTCAGCCTGCGCGCCCGTCTGTGGACTGTCAGTATGAGCCCACCTGTGTCCTCGCATGACACTTTATTTGGGTGCTTTGCTGTGTTGCTGGTGTCACGTGTGTAGTGTTACATAAGGTTTGAGCATCTGCCTATGTTACAGCCCAGCAATGTTGCCAAATTTGCATGTATATGGATTTGCCATTAGTTAGCATGAGCACATCCACCCCAGCTGAAACGGGGTTGGTTGGGGGCCCAGGCATTGCCAATGTGGACACGCGCGCCATCACCATGCGCCTGCGCGACACGGGCTGCCTGAACGGTGTCATCTGCGACGACCTGAGCGTACCTGTCGATGACCTGGTGGCGCGGTGTAAGGGCTGGACCATCGTCGGCAAGGATCTCATCAAGGAGGTGCGGCCGCGGGGCTTGCAGCACTGGAGCTTTTGCCATGCAATTTGCGGTTGGCAGAGTTCTCAGCCCTTCCTAGACCGAATATGCTTGGTTGTTAGGGGCATTGGGCGCTGTGCGCAGGTATATGGTTTGCAGCGTGCGGCCTGCTTGCATGCCAGACACGGTGTGAGGAGAATTAGCGCAGGGGGAAACATGTTTTTGTAGCTGTCTCTGCACCTGTGGGAGTATGCGTGTCTTGAAGTCGGCTGACGCTGGCTGCTGACAGGTATCCTGCAAGGAGCCGTACGAGTGGAAGGACCCCACGGAGGACGAGTGGGAGTTCAGCCCCATGGCGCGCGCCTCCAACGGCGCCAAGCCCTTCCACGTGCGCGCACGGCTTGCTTCTCCCTTCTCACCTGTCTGGCAAGACCCTGCGACGTGCGCCGATGGTGCACTCATGCAAAGCTTTCTGTGGGCTTGTGTCTGGTTGTGCCGTATGTGCTGTATTGCCACAGACAAGATGTAGCACCAGGCATTCCGGCAAGCGTTTGGCAGGGTCGGCCACAGCGGGCCTGCGCGCACATGAGCCCTGCGAGCGTGCCTGCAGGTGGTCGCGTACGACTACGGCATCAAGCACAACATCCTGCGGCGCCTGGCAGCCTTCGGCTGCCGCCTGACCGTCGTGCCAGCGGACTACCCCGCGCAGAAGGTCCTGGAGATGAACCCCGACGGCATCTTCCTGTCGAACGGGCCGGTGCGCGCCGCTTTGGCTGTGGGCGCTGCCAGGCAGGCAGTGCAAGTTGCCAGCTTGGCCTGGCTGCTGTCACATGACGATGATGGGGGACGCTCTGCCGAGCGTGGCGGGCAGAGTGCCTCGCGGGACAGCCCACGGCGGGCAGGACATACGGCGCCGTCCAGCCAAGCCGCACTTGCAGCATCAAAGGAGAGTGCGGATGAACAAGGCCTGGCAGTGACACGAAGAAGGCTGGAGAGCAGGGCAATCAATCGAGCGTGCTCACGCTGGGGCCCCGCTGCCTGCAGGGCGACCCGAGCGCGGTGCCGTACGCGGTGAAGAATGTGCAGGAGGTGCTGGGCCAGAAGCCCGTGTTTGGCATCTGCATGGGCCACCAGATCCTGGGCCAGGCCGTGGGCGGCGCCACCTTCAAGCTCAAGTTCGGGCACCACGGGGGCAACCACCCCATCCGCTTCAACGACACCGGTGCGCGCCGCTGCCCCGCCCGCCCGCGCTTCACGCAGCACCCACGCGTGGGGTCAGCTGCAATGCAACCTGCTGGCGCTCTCCGTGAGCTTACATGCATTGGTTGTGGAGAAGCGGCGCATGTGGGTGGGCTGAGCGGTAGGTAGCATGTGATACGCTTGCATGTCAGCATGCTGTGACGAGTTTGGTCATTCGCAGTCGCAGAGGCCTTGCATCAGAGCGTTGTGAGCATGCTGTAGTATGCGTCGAAGCGGACAGAATGCATTCAAGCTGTCTGTAAGCAGTGTGCACGTTGCTTGGAGCAAGGGCACTTGTGGCAAGATTGATGCATGCTGAATGTACAGGGTCATTGTCACGGCGACAGCAGTTTGCCGGCACCCGCGCAGGGCGCATCGAGATCAGCGCGCAGAACCACAACTTTGCAGTGGACCCGAAGACGCTGCCCGCGGACATTGAGGTCTCGCACATCAACCTCAATGACGGCACGTGCGCGGGCATGCTCGCGCGGCCGCTCAAGGCCATGGGCATCCAGTATCACCCGGAGGCGTCACCCGGCCCGCACGATTCCGACGTGTGCTTTGAGCAGTTCATCGAGATGATGAAGGCGGAGCGCGGCGTGGCGGTTGCGGGCGCGGCCTGAGGGGCCTCAGCTGGTCTGTTGACCGTGCGCCTTCTGTCGGGTCTTGCCATGCGGCGGATGTGCAGGTCTTGCCAAAGTGCTGCGTAGAGGGTCTAGCTATGAGTCAGGTGCACGTGGTTGACCGCAGAGGTGTCTGGGAAGGGAACATGCTGGGGAGTCTGAAGTAGAAATTGCTATGTCCTTGCCTTCAGACGTCACCGGGCACTGGTTGTCCGTCACCCCAGTTCGCTGTGATTATGGTGATTTTGCATAGAGGCGGGCCACTTGAGGCAGGGAGTCGGCAGGTGCGTGGGGGGCAAAAGTGCTGGCTGGACGACGGGGCAACTGCGCTTTGCAGACGTACCTGCATCAGGAACTACCTTGCAGATTGTAAAGCACGTGCGGACCGGGTCGCATATATTGGTGCACGTGGAGTTGTCCGCTGGGGCATACCCAGACGACGACTGCAATTGCGTTATGGACTCCGGGAGAGAGGAGGGGACTTTAGGGTATCAGAGAGGCAGGTGATGCTGTGTTGGACACCCTGCGTGTTGCACATCCTGCAGGCGGAGAGTGTAGTGCATGAGAGGCAAGGGATGGGTCTTGAGCACTGCTTGGCGTGCAACATCTCTGCTCATGTTCATATGCGAACGTAATAAGCTGTGGTGGAGGGCAATGCAGGCTCAGTGAGTGAAAGCGCTTTGCGCACAGGGCATGTAATTGGTATCTGCTGCTGTAGTGGCCGTTCACAGCCAGTTTCGAGTTTGCCAGAGCTGGCATATGTGGCAACTGTGAATGAGTGCAAAGCCTGGCAGGTGCTGTCATGTGCAGGTCCGCAAAATTGGACTGTTGTTTAAACATAGTAGACATGAGAACTGACGTCTCTATACAGTACGTACCTCAGTCCTGCGTGTTCTACTCAGCGCACTCCCGTGTGCCGCAGCGCTTCTCAGTCACATTTGTACAGCACTAATACTACACCTAGTTGATGCGCAGGCGCAATGTGCCGCAATGAATGTCAATTTGCAGCAGCTGCGCCCATGCAGCGCCTCTATGATTCACCTGAGACACCATCATAGCTGTGAAATGATGTGCCGGGGCAACAGCTTATGACCACGGATGATCATGTCGCTCCACAGCTGCTAAACCAAGCACTGTGCTTGTGTCAAAGCAACTTTGCATGTTTCAAGTGCTGCACAGTCAGCTAAAGAGGGCGCCTGCATGGCGGCATGCTGCTGCCGCCACCTCACTCTCTCCTCATTGCTTAGGGGCTCTCAGCAGATGCAGCGTGCGGGCCTGCACGCAGCAAGAGCGTCCCTGAGCGGCAGGCCAGGGGTGTCACTGGACCTCGGACGGCATCCAACCACGCGCAGCTCTAGTCCCCTGCAAATTGTACACACCTGGTTTTGCACGCACGTGTCTCGGGTTTTTCAAGCACATGCAAGCCTAGCACGAATATCACTAAGGTGACAGCCTTGGACATTGACTATCGAAACCAACCTCATGCTGAACGCACTGCGGCACCGTCAGACAACTGAGCAGGACACTACAGTTACGCAGAACCATGGGTCCAAGGTACTGCCTGTTAGCACGCGGCCTCACCTGCCACAGGCTGGTGGCGCACTCACGCTTGACGCAGTCCCTCCTTGTTGCTCGCCCACAGCAACTCTGTCTGATGACTCTGCTGCACCAACCAGAAGTCAGGAGCACATCCTCACTGCATGGTAGTTGGCTTTTGGCGCTGAAACAAAAGCAGGTATGCAAGGCATATCTGCTTTATATAGGCACACATGCTTTTGACACCCACCTCTGCACCCCTCACTCGCGCCGTTTGCTGCCTCTCGGAGGATGCGCCTGCGTAGAGTATGAGAGCCAGGCGGACACGGCGAGCAGAACAGATGGGACTATAACTGCAGCTATGAAGAACCAGCTTACTGGTAGGAACACAAGTCCAAACACAAGCACTGCCACTATCAGCGCGGTGAGGTTGCTATTCATCTAGCAGCTGCTTTCAGTGCTGCTCTGCCAAGCCATATCACGTCTCGGATACGACTGGACACTTACGCTGAAGGCTGTCAGGGAAGGAGAGCGCTCGTTCCCCCTCGTTCACCTCCGGCACTGAGTCAAACAATTTAGGCTCCAGGCACCCCGTGAGGGTTGAAGAGACGCCCACAGGAATAAAAGCAAGTTTTGTCAGCGTCGAAGTTTGTTAGTGTAAATAGAGCAGGCATACCGATGCAAGGGCTCGTCCAGGATAAGTGAGCTGGTTGGTAGGCAGTGCCAGCAGAGTGCAAAGAAGAACGTAGGCAGACTGCTTGACAGGCGCCATGGTATGTATACGGCCGGCCACGGTGGACGACCTGCTAGCTATGCAGCGGTGCAACCTGCTGTGTCTGCCGGAGAACTACCAGCTCAAGGTGTGTCTGCCCTTACTTTATTTCTCTGGCGGTGCCATGCGCTAAGAGCGCTTCTGAGGAAGCGAGGCTGATATGGGAGGGCTGGCACGCGCAGTACTACTTCTACCACACCTTATCTTGGCCGCAGCTGCTGCACGTCGCCGAGGACTATAACGGCAAGATTGTCGGCTATGTCCTGGCAAAGATGTGCGCCCGCACTGCCAGTTCTAGCGGACCTGCGCTGCGCCTACCGACTCTGCCCCATCCAACTGCGGCCTGACCCACCTGTCAGGGAGGAGGACGCGGCTGAGGTGCACGGCCACATCACCTCGCTCGCCGTGGCGCGCACGCACCGCAAGTTGGGCTTGGCCACGCGCCTCATGATGGCAGCACGTGCGGCGCCCCTCTGCAGGCTTTTCCCGGCAAGCTTCTCCCATAGACTCTGAGCAGCTGACCGTCTGGCAATTGCCCACAGACCAAGCCATGGCGGACGTCTTTGACGCCGAGTACGTGTCGCTGCACGTGCGCGTGACCAACAAGGGCGCCTTCCACCTGTACACGCAGACGCTGGGCTACGAGTGCGGACCCCTCCCTCATGCCGCAGCAGGGCGCAAGCAGCTCGAGCTCCGCTTGCTTGCTCGGGCGGGCGCGCAAGCTCAGCTCGCACCCTTATGGTGCTTGCTGACGCGCTCAGCACGCCCTGCGCGCAGCATCAACGACAGGGAGGCAAAGTACTATGCGGACGGCGAGGACGCGTACGACATGCGGAAGAAGTTGAAACCCGCAAAGGCGAAGGCGGAGGATGGCAAGGCCCTGGCCCGCAAAGCCAAGGCGTGACGGGCAGCTGTTCTCAGCTGCACAGACGATTTTGGGTAGCGGGTCGCGCTGCTCTGCTGGGTGGTCGCGGTGTTGGGGCGCGCGCATAGCTCGAGGGTTTCCTTGGCTGCAGGCAGCGTGTCATCGTCAGGCGTAGCTTTGCAAAGGATGCGGCACAGATCGCATGCCTCGCAGGCATGTAGGCTGAAAGTACTGCGCCTGCACTCCTGTGTGTCTGCAGACTTGGTAGAGTAAGGCACCGAGCAATACGTCCGTGACTGTGCTGCAAGATATCTGCAGCGGTGGCGTGCTCTGTGACGATGCTGTTACAGGCGCTAGTTGCCCACATGCAAAAGCAGCTCTCATGCCCTACCGCAAAGCACAACACACAGGAAGGGTGGACAGACAGCGCATTACATCACCCAGGTGGCTCACCGCCGCCTGGTTCGGCTGGACCAGGAGGACCTGTGAGGGCCTGGGACGCCCCCGGGCCGAGGGCCTCCCGGAAGTCCACCCCTGTTAGCGGGCAGACATGCGGGTCGCCCTTGCGCAGGCACCGGTAGCAGACGAGCACGCCGTTGGGGAACACGGCGCTCATTTTGGTGCCGATGTGCATGTGGCATACCCGGCACGCGCGCTCCTCCGTGACGACCACCCGCCGCGACATCAGCTGGCGCGCGCGAGCGCGCTCGATCACCCCAGGTCGGTCACAGTTGGCTAGTGGCTGGCTGACAGTCAGAAGTCGCCTGTCTCGAGCACCTGGCAGCGACCCCGGCAAAGCAGCAGCACCCAGCACACCGACCCCGGTCATCAGCGAGCACCCTACGGACGCGTTGCGCACGCGCAGAGTTCCAACGTCAGCACCTGTCCCTGCCCCAGCTGGTCCCGCGACGGTGAGCAACGCTGGCTGCAAGCGCGCAACAGGTGACAAGCACGGCAAAGTCGTGCAGGTGGCAAACGCGCGACGCCTCGCTCCTCTGTTGGGCTCAGCCCATGACCCGCGCACACCTCGGCACGCTCGGCGGCCGCGGACAGGTGGCACGCGCGGTGCAGCGAGCGCGACAGCGCCCCCGCGCGGCGCCGGTGCAGCGCGGTGCGCATCATGGCCGCCAGCGTGTCGGCCGCCAGCGCGAGCGGCATCTCCGGGTCCAGCGCGTCCAGCACGCGCCGCGGGTCCAGGTGCGCGCCTGCGCTTCGGGGTTTGATCAGGTTGTTTTTTGGGCACCCACTGCTTGTACGGTGTGCCCCGAGTCTCTGGCATCCGAGGGCGCTCGCTGAGGCGCACGCGCCGCTGCCATGGCGGCTGAGTGCCTGCGCTTCCACTGCGCGCACCCGGCACGGGCGTGTGCACACGCCAGCACGCGCGTCAGCAGCGGGGCAGGGACGAGCGGAGCTTCCGCCCCGCTCTCCTGCTGGGCGTCCGCGGGCGCGCCCCGGCCGCACCCTGCGCGGCGAGCAGGTGGCAGGCCTCCGCGTACAGCGGCGGCCGGCCGTCGCCGGGCCGCAGCAGCGCGTCCAGCAGCGCCAGGTGGCCCTCGCCGCGCGCCCAGCGCGCGCAGTACGCCTCCGCCGCGCGCATGTCGCCCAGCACCAGCGCCAGCACGCGCAGCGCGGCGCCGTGGTCGCCCAGCTGCGCAGCGCCCCCCCCGGGCGCCTCAAACATCCTGAGATGTCATTCAGCTGGAGGTGTGACTCCGAAAGGACATGCATCCGGGACCCTGGGCCCGTTTAGCTCACGCACCCCTGCCAGAGGCGCTCGTGCACGCCGCCGAGCACACGCCTTCACACATGCTTGCACGCGCGCAGGTGGGGCGGCCGTCAGGCGACCGGGCGCGCGCCTTCTGGTGCAGCACGACCTGCTCGTCCCAGAGCTCCGTGTGCGCCACGGCGGCCAGCAGGCGGCCCAGGTCGTAGCGCGCGGGCTCGTGCGCCAGCAGCGCGCACAGGCGGCCGCGCAGCGCGCGCAGGTCGCCCACGGCCGCGCCGCCTGCGGCGTCGCGCTCGCGCGCCGCGCGCGCGGCCCGCCAGGCCGGCACCCTGGCGCGCGCGCAGCGGGGCCGCTCTCGTCAGCACCGCGCCCGCGCTCCCAGCTGGCCTGGGCGGGTTTGGTGGGCCTGGGGCGGGCCGCGCGAACACGTTCAACAGCAGGCACGCGCTCAGCTCGCTCCTCCTGGCCTGCTGCCCGATGCAGCACATGATGACCCGACCTCGCGTCCTGGGACTGCAACTCCCTGCAAGTGTGCATGCGAAGGGCTTGGCGTTTCAGCCGGCGCACCCGGGTTGTGGCGGCGGCATGAGCCGCAGCGCGGCCGCGACCAGCACGAGCGCGAGCTCGGTGTGCAGCGCGGGGTCGGGGTCGCCGCGCTGCAGCACCAGGTGCTCCAGGTAGCCGCGCAGCAGCGCCTCGTCGTGCGCGCGCAGCAGCGCCAGCGCGGGCGCGGCCGGCAGCCGCTCGCGCGCCTGCCGTCACCAGCCCCCGCCGGGCTCAGGGTCTGCAGGCGTCCTTGCACACCAGGGTTTCCATGCGCTGAGGCAGGCGGCCTTGCACCCACAATGTTGCAGGCGCACAAGATGCCAGGGGCGGCACAGCACACACTAGCCATGCCATGAGCATGCCCGTCTGCCCGGGCAGCCACAAGCACACGGCATATCCAGGGACGGGAGCGCTGGGGCATCCATCACGCCCACCTCGTCTCTGCCCACTGGCAACCCTGTTCGGCCACGAGCTCATATGCTCAGGCCGCTTCAGGCGACACTGCCGCGCCCCACGGTGCAGCAGACCGCAGCACACATGGGCGCGCGCCGTGAGCACGGGCATGACGTGGTCGGGCGCGGCCGCGAGCAGCCAGCGCAGCGCGGAGAGCGCGAGCGCGTCCGGGACCGCCGCCTCGTCCGCCAGCAGCGCGGCGGCGTGCTCCACCGCGACGCCCGCCGCGCTGCAGCCCCGCGCGGCCGCCGCCGCCACGGCGCCGCTCCGCGCCGGGGCCTCCGCCAGCGTCCCGCTCGCCAGCTCCTGCGGGTGAGGGCGCGGTGACCCACATGCAGCACCAACCCTGCAAGGGTAACCGGCAAGGTCTGGCGCGCCCTATTCACGCCGGGCGCACACACACACCAGGGCGTCCTGCACTGCTTGCCATCCAGGCAGTGAATGGCTCCATGCTGACCCTATCCAACAGCCGCCTGCACCCCGTAAAATCGCCGGCCCACCCATGCGCGGCCACAGGCAAGCCGCATGTCAGCTGCACGGGCGTGCCTGCCAGATGCGCAGCGCGCCCGCCGGGTCGCCGCGCCGCGCGGACAGCAGCGCAAGCGCATGCCAGCGCCCGCAGCGCCGCAGCGCGGGCGCCGCCGCGGGCAGCGGCGCGGCATTGGCGCCGCCCAGCAGCGCCTCGACGCGCCCGGCGTCGCCCAGCTCCGCCAGCAGCGCCGCCGCCAGCGCGTCCACGCCGTCCGGGGCGGCCACGCCCTTGCGGCTGCGCACCTGCGCGCCGCAGAATACAAATGCCCATACTGCAACGCACGGCAAGCGTCGATGACGAAAAAGGTCCTCACAGCAAGCGTCCCAAGCGTTTAGGGCCTGCATGCCTCACGGCCCCGGTCCTCTGCGCCATGGGCTGTCAGAACGAGGGTTGGCACACTGAAACTATTGCACCCGCCACAGCCCAAGCAGTGCCGATGAACAGTCACGTGCGCACAGCACAGCCGACCTGCACATATTTGCAGCTCGTACGCTGGCTGAGCAGAGCAGGACAGCGCGCTGATCATAGGACAGGACACATCTCAGGGCGTCCAGGCTTGCACAGGGCCCGGCGCCCGATCGCGCACCTCCAGGAGGAAGTCGGCGATGCAGCGCCTGGCCTCCGCCTCAATGCCCGACCCACCGCCAGGGCCCGGCGCGCCGTTCGCGGCCGGTCGCGCATGCGGCGGCCCCGCCGCTGCCCTGGGAGCAGGCTCCCCGTTCGCGCCACCCCCGGCCCAGCCGCCGGCCTCCGGAGCCTCGGCCTCGCCGTTCCTCGACTCGGAGCTGTGGCTGCCTGGGCCCCTGCCGGCGCCGCCTACGCCGCCGCCGCGCCGCCGACCCACCAGCTCACCCAGGTCCGGCAGCGGCGCGTGCAGGCCCCACAGGCGCGGCGCGCGCGCGGCCGCCAGCCAGGGCGCGGCCGCATCCGGGAAGAGTGGGAACAGCTCGGCCGGCTGCACGGGCGCCGGGCTGCATGCGCGCAGCGCGCCCATAGCCTCCTGGAAGCGCAGCTCTGCGCGGCCGGCCCGCCCGCGTCAGCCATTGCCCCCGCTAAGCCCTGCGAGGGCCTGCATGCACTTCATGCGGCAAACTAGCGCCAGGCCTCCAGGTGGTGCCGCTCCGCGCTGCTGCCCTCTCAGCATGGCCCGCTTCAAGGTCTGCATGCAGCTTGTACGCGGGGCCGCATTGGGCCTGCAGGACGTTGCAACCGCGGCTGTCTCGCCCGGTGCTGACTCTGCCGCTGGGGCACTGATTGTGCAGGAACATTGTGCGGTGTCCTCACCTAGCAAACTTTCCTGAGCTGCTCAGTCAAGCGGCCAGGCCCCGTGGCTCGATGCACACATGTGTCATGCCACCACACCAGCATGCACAGCTTGCTTTGGACCAGAAGACGCGAAAATCTGGATTGCCTCCAGGTGCCGTGTAGAATCAGCTCATGCGTACAGGGTGCAGACGTGGCAGGACCCGGGGCAGCCGACCATGCAGCAGGAGGAACGCGGCCTGCGCATACGCGGTGGCCGCCCAGTCCGCGCCGGCGGCCGCGCCCACGTCGGCCAGCGCGAGCGCGGCGCCGAACTGCCGCGCGCGCAGCAGCTCGAGCGCCTGCTCCTCCAGCGCCACCGGGCGGTACAGCCACACCTGCCGCCGCGTGCGCCAGTGGGCGGCGGCGGAGGTGTGCGTCGACGCGCGCGCGGCGCGCACACAGCGCGCGGCTCGCAGATCGAAGGCGCGTGCCAGGATGCACCAAAAGACGGGCATGGTGCGAGGCGCAGGGGGCGCACGCCCGGAGCATGCAGGTCGCCGGCGGCGCGGGACCACTTCTGACACGAGGGGCCGGGCGCGCGCCCGCCGGAAGCCGGCCACGAGCACGCACGCGCCGCGCGCGCTCTGCGCGGCGCACAGCTGCTGCCCGGGCGCCGCGCGCAGGCCGCCCGGGAACGGCAGGCTCTGCACCCAGGCGGCCGCGCCGCGGTCGTACACGTGCACGCCGTCCGCGCAGGCGGCCAGCACGTAGATGCCGGCGGCCGCCAGCGCGAGCGGCGCGTCCGGGAACGTCAGCGCCGAGCTCGCTGGGCGGCCCTCGGCGTCCACCACGATGCCCACCTGGTCCTGCGTCGCGCGGGGTAGGGTGAGGGTCTAGCGAGCTGCGCAGCGCCGGCCATGCCAGGGGCAGGGCGGCAGGCCAGGCTGGCGCCGGGGGCACGGCGCGCCGCGCAGGGCTTGGCAGTGACGCCCCAAAAGTGGTACCCAAGAGCATCACCGTGTACAGCAGACATGGACTGCACGCAGCACGTTTCTGGCACCGCGCGGCGTGGTGAGGGGCCTGGGGAGGGGCGCGCCATGAGCAGCACGGCCTGGTCGGCGCCGGGGATGGCCGCCACGAGCGTGGGCGGCGGTGCCTCCTCCGGCAGCGCGAATAGCTGCGCATAGCCGCCGCTGGCGGGGTCCAGCAGCATATAGCGCAGGCTGGTGGCGACCACCAGGCGCCCGCGGACCCACGCCATCGCCTGCGCGGGGCGGCGTCAGGGCAGGGCCAGCGCGCCGGGGGCGGCGGCGCGGCCGCGCTGCGCGCAGCGCAGCCGGGCCCCTGCCGCTGGCTGGAGAGGCGGGCTGGGGGCCGCAGAGGGCGCGCGTGAGCACACGCTGCAGCCGGCCGCAGTGTGTGGCTGCGCTGCGCGCACGCGCCGTGTATGGAGATGCAGGGGCGCTGGGCCTGGCCGCGCGCGGCGGCTGCACATGGCCTGCAGCTGCGCAGCCCGGGCGCGCTCCGCAGCGCCGGGGCGGCCGCGGCCGCAGCGCAGCGCGCGCGCAGCGCGCGCCCCGATGGTGTCAACACGACAGCCTCCAACGGCGGCCTCCAGTGGCGAGCCCGGGCTTCCCAGGCGCCATCGACCCCAACACGGGCGCTGTCGAGCGAGCGAGTTCCAGGGTGAGTTTCCAGGGTAACGGCGCGCCTTGATGGACAGCGGCTCGGCCAGGTCCAGGGTCGCGGCGCAGCGCGCGGCGGGCCCCAGCGCGGCCGCGCCGGGCAGCGGCTCCAGCACCGCCACGGACGTGGCGCGCTTGCCGGCGCGCGCGGCCGCCGCCAGCCGCGGCCGCGCGCCCGCGCCGGCCTCCAGCGCTACCGCGGTGACGCCCTGCGCGGCGCGCGCGCGCCTCCTCACGCGCGGCGCGAGTTGGGGGTCCGCTGCGGGCCAGCGCCGTGCACGCCGGCGGCGCTGGTGTCGCCGGCGTACCCCGGCAGGCCAGTCTGCAATGCTGCTGCGGTGGCGCCCTGCGCAGCCCCGCCGCGCTGTGCGCCACGCGTGCTTGGCACACGTGCCGTGCCTGCTACAGGCACTGCCGCAGGGAAGCTCGGGCGCCTCAGAGCTTCCAGCACTCGCTACCTAGACGGCAGCTTGCAAGGAGACTGTGGCGCTGTGGCTCACGGGCAGGGCGACGTCAGAGGTTTGTTGGTGACTCCAACCAAGCGGGCTGCCAGTGCGGCAACGCGTGTATGCTACGCTCGGCGCACGTGAGAGTCGGCACGTCACCTCCTGCCCAGCGCTACAGGCAGCAGGCAGTGTGCGACGCAGCAGGTCTGCTGCGACGAGCTGCTGAGACCGGGCAAGACACACAGGGCTCAGCGGCTGGGGGCGGCTGAGTGCGCACCTTGAGCCCGGGCACGACCTTGCCCTCCAGCGACTCCTGGTCCAGCAGCTGCAGCACGCCGTCGCACAGCGTGGCCAGCTGCCGGGCCGTCGCGATGTGCACAATTGCAGTGACTGCCTGCAATGCATTGCGTTGCTCCTCAGCTCCGAACACGTGGTCGGTGGACTGCATTTGCAAGGACTGCAGCGTGCAGGGCAGGCGCGAATGAAGCCAGGCACACCTTCTTGCCGACGTGCTTGCGTGCGCCAAGCGACACGCGCACGTCCTGAAGCGTGACGTCAATCCGGTGCTCTTCGAGCTGGCCATCGGTGAGGCCGAGGTACATGCGCTCGCCCGCATCATCAACGGCGACCGTCGAAATCAGGGATGTCTTGGAGCGGTGGTCATGCGCGGCCCGCAAGTTGAAGGCCGTGCGGGTGCCTTGCTGACCCATGCATAGGCTCCAAACCGGTGACTGAACCTGCCTAGCTTTGCTGGGCGTGCCAACGCAAGCAAGACAAGCGCAAGTGCAGCGGCATGCTAATAAAATGTAAGTGTCCCAGCAGCAAAGCTCGTCTGTGTGTGCTCAACGTCAGCACACCCCTGTCACTGCGGTCCCAGTCTGAAACTAGCTCTTGATGTTCTTCCATGTGCATGGAGCCCAGATATATACAGGCATATATGGGGCACCCACCCTCCCGGCCCCAGCACCAGGCAATGCATACAGTGGCTGATGCAGAACAGACATTGCATTGTTGAACTTGTGTGCCTGGCAGCAAGGGGTGCAGTGCGCACTGCATGCATATGCCAACGGCAATCTGAACAGACGCGCATACACATCCAGCGGCCGGCAGTGTCTCTTGTGTCTGCTCATTTTAGTCAAGCTCTCCCTGTTGGCAGGTTAGGCTTTGCGCTCCTCACATAACACTGCATGCAGCCACTTGCATTACAGCTCGCACGACAGCGGGCCAGCCAGCAGCCATGGACGCTGTCACACATCACAGCTACACACCTACCAACTGCTCGCTGCACACTAGCCACCCACGCGTGTCACGCACCCCCACTAGGCAGGGCCAACCCATGTGCTTGCTCCTACGTGCAAAAGACACTGCACACATCCCTGCGAATGCCCACCGCTCCAGTCACAACTTCCCCTCGCTCTCAGTAGACCTGCAAAAACACAAGAGTCAGCCACAGCACAGAGCTTGATTATTTGCACGGGGTACGCAGCAGCGGGGCTGCTGACCTGGGCATGTCCTTCCCCATATTTACAAGCTCCTCCAGGCGCTTGCCGACCGCATCCTTATCCAAGCCGTCCAGGGGCACGGCGACCTCCTTGCCAAAGTCGAAGCGGCCGACGGCGCGCGCGGGCAGGCCCTGGCACTCGCGGATCAGGAGCGGGAAGCGCGGGTTGGCCTTCTTCAGCTCGTGGTAGCTGGACAGGATGAAGTCGCGCACGCCCTGGCTGCCCTCGGATGTCTGGCAGAACTGGAAGCGCAGCTCCTGCAGGTTCTTGGACAGCGCGCTGCGCAGGGCCATGCCCACGATGCTTTCGCAATGTCAATTGCACACTGCACTCCCTTCCTTGGTCCGTGCGCTCACACTCCAAGCTGGCGCTTTTCTGAAGAGGAGCCATCTCTGCACCCTGCATTTGCAGCGGTTACAGACCAACTGCAATGTTTATTGCCTCTTTCTGCTGCGTGCCTGCGTGCAGGGCACGCAGAATAGAAGAACTATAGAGTTGCGAGGGTATCCTCTTGCGTGGCGTGTTGCGTGGCGTGTTGCACCAGTTCTTTTCTCAATAAACCAGGCGCCATGTTCCATGCCGTAAGGCAGGGGGTTGATACATTGGCCGACCAGTGCAACATGTCGTGGCAGTGCGTACTCGGCTCTACGAAGCCGTTTCCACATCCATGCGCCTTAGACATGTGTGTCAACACCGCGCGCGGAGACGCACATAGCTCTGAGCACTTAGATGCACTGGAGTGGGGCTGACACGCAATGAACTGCGGCCCTGACATGGTTACACACATGCGTTGTGTCATCTAACGTGCAGCCAGACCCTGCCTAACCAAGACGCTTCTCTATGCTTTTCAACAACATCTGCGTGCAAGCACTAGGGTCCTACACACGGTGTCCCCTTGTACAGAAAAGGTGGGCAGCGTAACAAGCAAACAGGGCGCAAAGAGCGCGCACTGCAGCACGGAAATGGGTCAACACTCGCTCGCTGCACCTAAGCGCAAGTCAGCAAACAAACTGGATAAGTAGTCTGAAGGACAAGCGGACATGCCTGCCCACGCAAGGAGCATGCCATGCAGTGCGGTGCACTGCAGAAACTGTCCCAAACAACACCGCTCAATATAATAATCGGACAGGAGAAAGGTCAGAAAGACATTCTTGGTGTTTCCCACGAGAAGAAGGGCCGCCTTGTCTTACCACTCACGCCGCAGCAATGTGCAAGTAGAGTGCCAGCAGCAGCGGCAGCGTGATGATAGAGCAGATGTACTGCCAGAACCTGCGCACAGTACACCGCGCATGATCAGAACGCATGCAAGACAGGGCGAGGCACTTTCACTCGTGGCTCCTCCGCCCGGCGCAGCATACTCACAGCACGGCCTGCCGGATGACAACACGAGTGAGATGTCTCAACGTCCTGCACCCGTATGCTTGCCATGTACCCAGGGGCCCGCATGTGCAGGCGTCGGGAGGGAGAGCGGGGAAGCGGGGTGCGCACAGCAGGCAGCTCATCTCAGCCTCGCCGTTCTGGTGCAGCGTGGCGACGGTCTGCATGTTGATCGCCGTCGGCGTGCTGTGCGAGAGCAGGAGCACCACCAGGAACATGGGGTCCGGCGGCGCCACGGCGCCCGCGCGCACCAGGCTCAGCACCAGCGCCATGCCTGCGGGGCGCGCATGCAGACGCGTGTCCCGGCGTGCTTGTAGCATTCAAGGCATGGTGTAGAGACCCAGCATTGACCGCGCCGGAAGCTGGCATGTGTGATTACACCGGGTGGAGGGCATGCGCCCCGGCAGCTGCAGCGCGAAACGTCCATGCCCATTAGCATATGCCCAGCACAGACTATTGTTTGTTCCGCCTTCACCATCCGCCGTCCTCAAGGTCTGGGAACACAAGCAAGGGTGTCTGTGATCGCGGCAACTTTTGGCCAAAGTCAACACAGTGATGGGCATGTCACTGCAACACAAAGTACATAATGGGGGCCCAGCGAGCAGCCGGCAGTGCGCGCACCGCACAGCGGCATGAGCAGCAGGCGCAGCGCAATGACGCCGGCCACCAGGCGCGCGGGCAGGCGCGCGGAGCCGGGGCCCTTGTACAGCACGGCGCCCAGCACCAGCATCATGCACGGGATCATAGGCGCGGCTAGCAGCCGCAGGCAGTCCATCAGCGCCGCCAGCGGCGCGGCCGGGCCGATCAGCAGGCCCTTGGCGGCCGGCGTGCACCTGCGCCCCAGCCACGCTCTGAGCGCCGGCAGCGCGAGCGGTGCCCGCGGGGCGCGCGGACAAGTGCATGCCTGCGCAGCAGCGCGGACAGCACATCGGCATGCCGGCGGCGCGCAGCCGGGCCCACCACTGGTCCTTGGCTGCCGACGAGCACATAGGGGGCGGGGGCAGGTTTGAACACAAGGATGGCATCCGCAGGTGCCCAGAAGGCCTGGCATCAGTCCAAATGCTGACTTGCACGAGTGTGAGATGGCATGGCCGTCTCTGGGAAAGAAGTGGCAGTCAGCGTTTACTGAGATCGGTGTACTCTCCAGCCCATGTCTATGTGCATGCAGGAAGGCATGCCTGCAGCTCGGCCCCACACCTTTGTGTTCGGGAGAACACCCCGGCACGCATCACCTCACCAGGCTGTTCACGCCGCGCACGCGCCGGCGGCAGGGCCGCACGCACCCGGTGGCGAGGCCAACAAACGCGCAAGTGGTGGGCAGATTAATGTAATTGGTCCACTTGACGCCTTTCAGCCGCGCCGCCAGCCGCCGGGCCGGCGCACGCTCCCCGATGGCGCCCGCCGGCTGCACGGCGCCGGCCACGAAAGCCGCCGTGGGATCGCCGTCGGCAACGCCAGCAAGCGCGGGGCTGCCGCCACCCTCTCCGGCGGCGGGCGGCCCCGCCGCGCCCGCGCCGCGCCCGCCAGGCTCCTACAGGGACCGCATTCGCCTCGATGACGGGGCGGCCTGGCCTGCTTGATCCCTTGGCTCCTTTCCTTGTTCACCAAGCTACCGTCCCACAAAAGCATGCGCAACAAGGCATGGGCAAAGCGACACATACGTACGAGCTATGACGCAGGAGTGCCATGGCTCACAACATCCCGTGAAATCCGCAGCACCGCCTGGGCTCACTGCAGGGTTGCATACCCAGCGCGGCGGCAGCCCCGCAGGCGCGCTGCCGCCCGCAGCGGCGGCCCATCCATGCGGCATGCCCGCTTCGCGCCCCGCCGCATGCGTGCCTGTGCTGCCCGCCGCCTGCACACTGTGCGCCCCATCCGGGCCGCCAGCCGGCCCTGCTCCCAGCTCGATCACGTGGTCCTCCGCCCGGCCCGCTGTGTGCGCGCCGCGCCCCTGCCAGTGCGCGCTCGCCGAGTCCCCCTCGTCGCTGGCGCCGTCCCCCACGGCCACGTGCAGCCGCAGCGGCTGCATCTCCATCGCAGCACCCTCCTCCTCCTCGTCAGTCCCTCGCCCGTGCGCGTCACGGGCCGCGCCGCCCTCCGCTGCCCTGTGACTGTCCTTCTCAGGCGAGAGGCTGCCGCCGGCGGCGGGCACCCTGGTCACCCGCCCCTCCTCGTCGGCCACGGCCACGGCGGTGTACCCGTGCGCATGCCGCCGCGCATGCGGGCCAGCGTGGCCGTTCAGGAGGCTGGCAGGCGGGGCCAGGCTCTCCGTGCCGCCGCCGACCAGCGCCGGCAGCGACACCCGCGCCTTGCCCAGGGCCCCGCCCCGCGGCGTCCCCGAAGCGAACGGGCCCGGGTACACCACCGCCGACGCGTCCGCCACCACCTGCGCACAGACGGCCGAACGCCTGCTCTGCCACGTGCTTGGCTTGCACGCGCGCGTCCACGGCCATGCACTGGCGGCCACATCGTGCTGTGCTGCCTTCTGGTTTGCTCAACGCGGCAACGTGCTAACCTGCACAGCGTACTGCATGGGTGGTGGGGCACAGCCGCAAGCGCTCCGCAGAGGTGGACGCAAAGTTGACGCCGGACGCCGCGCAAGCAGGCCCATGGCGCGACTGCAGCCAAGCTCTCGCCACAGCGCGGGCCCGCACCTCGCCCAGCAGCGGGTCGGCGCGCGGGCGCAGCAGGTTGAACGCGACGCTGAACTGGAAGAGCCCAGCGACCCACATCTGCGCCAACAAAAGACGGTAACCATGGAGCCCACAAGCAGGCTCCCGCTCACCCGTCTGCCACACGGACAGCAGAAAAGCAGGGAGAGAGGGGCGGTGCGCGCCGAAAAGACCACGTACGCGATGCCTGCCTGGCGCGCCCCCACACGCCGGGGTCAGCGGTAGCAGATAGTGAGGGGCGCGTAGCAACGCGTTGCACACCCGGCGCTCTGCGGCGTCAAGACCACAGCAGCTCTGCGCGTATGCAGCACGAGACACAGGCGACAGGCGGCAGGGGCCGCAGCGAAGCAGACGAGGCGCTGACCTCGCTGCAGCGTCCGCGGTCGGCTGCGACGGCAGCAGCAGGCTGGCCGCGTTCCCGCACAGCCCCGCCACCAGCACCATGGGCAGGTTGCCGATGTTGCCTGGCAAGGTACACGCCCGTCGACACGCTGACGCGCACAACGCGTGCAGGCGCTGCGGGAGCAGGGTGGCGCGCTCGTGCAGGACGTGCGCACCAAGCGCGACGGCGCACATGACGTGGCGCCTCAGCTTTGCAGGGAAGAGCGGCTTGGCGACCCACGTGAACAGCCAGCCCAGCAGCATGCCGAGCGAGATGCCCAGCAGCACGTTGACAGGCAGGAACCACCACTGCCTTATGTTGTGCAGGTCAACCGCGGTGGCAAGCTTGGTGAACGTCAGGGCTGGGATGAAGCAGTAGAAGTTCGCAGCGCTCAGCGTCTTGCGGCCCTTTGCGTCCAGTATGCCCTGCGCCGCACGCGCCGACCTCATCTCCAACACAAAGCGCACACCTAGCAAGCTGTTGTGTGTATATACATGGCAGGGCGCGTGTTGCATGCGAGATGGGTGTATCCGCTGTATGCAAACAGCCACAACACATATTGTTTTTTGTATGGGCGCACACCGCATGGGCCAGGAGCGTTCCAGCCAAACACAAGATGAATACTTTCACCACTGGTAGAACAGCTGTCAGAAGGAGTGACCATATCGAAACAGCCATGGGCGAGAGCGCTAGGATTGGTTTGCAGCAAATACAGCATATCGAGAGTGTTATTGCCTACTTAGGAGCATGCGCTTGCATCACAGAGGAAAGCCTTATGAAGACTTAAGAAATCGTTATGCAAACTTTGCAGCTGCTTGCGGACAGTTTAGGTTGCAAGCGCTGGGAACACCCTCGGTGCCCAGTATACATAAATTGCCAGACATGCTCATCACCAATAGCATTACATGCTGCCTTGCACATGCACGACGACGACCTATAGCTACACTCAAACATGCGAACTCCCCGCGTCTCGTTATACAGGACACTGTGTACACTCTGGCACCACACACAGAACATTACTGTAAGTCCAGGGCTCCGCACGCCTCATGCACTACGCCGCCCTCCTCTTCCTGCGCGATGGACAAAGGAACCCTGTTACATAGACGTAGTGAGTGGCAGTGCTGCTCGGAAACGCCCGGAGCGCACTGTGCAGGGTGCTGCTCTTCTATGCGTCGTCTCGTGCACACACTACCTCTACTCTGGTTGTGCCACATCCACCACAGCGCCAGGACGCCACAGGACGCCGCAGCTCATACAGTGGGCCGCCCACCTGCCAGGAGTAGTCCGGCGCGTGCCAGCAGCGCGGCTCGACGCCCGTGCGCGCGGCCACCGCGCGCTCCAGGCGGCGGAAGAAGCTCTGGTCGGAGCCGCCGGCGTCCAGCGCCTTGTTCCAGGCGCCGCTGACGATGCAGTAGTTGCCCTCGAAGGGCGCGCGGTGGTGCGCGCCGTGCACGCGACGCGACACCAGCACGCCCATGGCCTGCCACGCCCAGAGCCTTTCAACACTCCTGCAAGGCGCTGCCGATGCCGAATATAGACGCGTCACGGTAGTTTGATGTGGCTGGAACGACCGCCGCCTGTCCACGGGCACAGCTCAGGCGAGCAGTGCATGGCGGGGCAGGGGCGGACCAGCTGGCAGCTGCGCCACACGACGCAAGACTCTCTTTCACAGGACAGCACTCGCCCTGCAACAAAGGCAGCGCCGTCCGGTGTCACAGCAAGCATTCGCGCAACAGGTGCGGGCGGCGCCGGCGCCGCGCCTGCAGCGCGTCCACGGCGGCCGGCAGCTGCGACCTCTTCATGTGCGCCCAGGCGTGGAACTGCTGGCTCATGCACACCAGCAGCGTGGCCGTCGACAGGAACACGTCGGCGGCCGCGGGCGTCCACGGCGTGGCTGCCAGGCAGAGCACCGCGAACGGCGTCGCCGGCATGAACACCTGCGCACGCGCGGCGCAGTGAGCGCAGGCGCAGGGCGCAGGCACACGCCGATAGCAGGCACGTGCAGGTGTGCATACGGCGCGTCACACAGACATGCACTCCAGCAGCAGCAGCAGCAAGCGCCGTGAGCCGCCAGAGCAAGGACAACGCGCGCCTTGTGCACGTTGTTGCAGAACTCGCGCTCCGTGATCGTCCACGGCCGCTGGTGGTGCCCCTGGAACGCGGCAATCTGGCTGCCCACGAGCGGCGTGGCGCCGCTGCCGTAGTTGTCCACGCTCCAGTGGTACACGCCCGTCAAAAAGTCTGTGGCATGCAACCAGCTCTGTCAGGGGCGCTCGGCCGTCCCGGAGCGGCCACAACAGACCAGCAGGGCTGTGCTGCAGGCTCAGCGAACGCCAGACGAGCCAGGCGCGCACAAGCAGACTTTGCTCCAGTCAGTGGCAGCGGCGGTTGCGGCAGAGTGCGCGCACCCGCTGCATAGTATGCGGCCACCACGGCCGCGGCGGCGACCGACGCAGCGACTGGGTCGTGCACCTTGGCACAGCCCCGCAGGAAAGTGGCGGAGAGCACGGCCACGGCGCTCCCCACCCAAGCCCGGTGCTGCCAGGTCGAGTGAAAGATCTCCGTATTGGCCAGCGTGCGCTTGGAACCAGACACGCTGGCCGGCTCCGCGGTGCGCTCAGCAGCGGCAGCCTCCCGGGGCGGCGCGCTCCCGGACACGCCCGCCTCCAGGCTGCGCTCCAGGTGCAGCACGGACTCGGCGCCCGGCTGCCGCACGGCGCTCGCGCCGGCCTGCGCGGCGCCGCACGCCAGCTGCAGCCGACGGCGGGGCCCCCTCTGCAGGCACTGCTGGCGCGCGTGGTCGCGTGTGGCTGGCGCCTGCCCCCCGCACCCATGCGCAGCGGGCGCGCTCCGGTACAGCTGTTGCTGCATGCTGGGCAACAAGGACGAGCACGGGAGCAGAGGGGCGAGAGTTCTACTGCGTGCCTGAAGGCCTCAAACTGGAAATATACTGCTGCCTGGAGGCCACGACTGACAAGCCATCGGGCAGTCATTGGGCGCGCGCAGATCATGCGCAGCATGAGCATATGCATTGATTAGACACGGAAAAGGGAAGGCTGTTCTTTCCTGTTGCTCACCAACAGGTAGCCACCATATGCAGACGGGGTCACTTACAGATACCTCGCAATGCATGTGCATAATGTAGACGCCCCGGCAGAGCTGCCTGACGTATACGTGGCGTACCAGCCTCTCGTCGGTCCCTTTGAGCGCCTGGAGCAGCGCCTGGTGGGGCTGGGCGCCGACCTGCCCGACATTCTGAGGCTGCACACTGTGGTCTGCCTGCACGTGCCGGGCACTGAGGCAAGTGCCGTGCTCCACCACCTCCCCAAAGTGCGTCCTGTGCGTCAGCAAGGCGGTTGACATATCAAAGGCCGCGCGCAGCTGTGCACGCTCTTCGACTTCCTGCCAATCAAGCCTACAGCGGCGGGCACTGCGGCCGCCCTGCTAGCGGGGTTGCATGTGCCGGGAGTTGTGCGCGAGCGGCGGGTGCGGCTGCCACGCCGGTGCCTGTATGTCGGCCAAGCGGCGGGGCCCACGAAGGACGCGGAGCAGGCGGCGCATGCGTTCAACGCCGCCTGGGACACGCGCCTGCGGCTGCTGTCGCATGACTGCTGCAGCCACTCCCAGGCACTGGTTCGCCGCCTCACGGCCTCCGACACGTTTGCGCTCCAGCCGCTGCTGCTGGCCGCACGGCGCCGTCCCGCCCCCTCGCCGCGCACCAGGGCGGGCTGTGCCCCAACTTCACCCCCTGCCGTGCGGCCGCGCGTTGTCAACTGCGCAGCGCAAGCCTGGCTGCCAGCGAAGCAGCAGGCGACAGGTCGGAAGCGTGCCTGCTGGCAGCGCCTTCCTGCAAAGCGACCGCCGTGCTCGCCAGCACACTGGCAGCAGACACAGGGCGCGCGGCACTTGACGGGCGGGGCTGTTCAGCATTGGTCCCCACATAGTCCATGTGTATGGGGAGGCACTGCGCGGAGGGTGTTGACTTCAGGCGTATGCGAGGGTGCGTTGGGGGGCATGCGAGCAGCGCGCCACTTTGCGTGCGCTCAGCATGCGGCAATGCAGCACATGTCACATACTGCAATTGTCTGACGTTGTGCGGGTCAAGTCCGTATGGAATTGCTCTCCACCCCTTTAACAGGGTGCTTGGACGAGTGTGCCCCCATGCCACGCTGCTGACACAGACACTGCTGCATCTCACTGTGTTAATTGCCTCGAGGTTGCCGCTACGGCATGGTGTGTATCGCACACGGTGTACTTCTAAAGCCACAAAGCGCATGCTTTGCATCGGGCGAGGCCATCAGATCATCAGGCAGGAAGATGCCTCCTGGTGCTGCGCAGCTGTTTGCCCTGCACTACAGCCATTACAGAGTGGCGTGTGATCTCCAGAGCGGCACACACATCCTGCTTACGACCTGCCTAAGAGGAATGTGGCAGTGGCGGCCTATGCAACGGATCCCCTAGCTGCTGCATGCGCCCGCACGCTGCATTGTCACAAAGGAGCGAGCAGCACAGCGCCTCTGGCCTGGGCAGTGCACCGAGGTCTGTCGCTGCGTGCCTGCCTAACAAAGCCGGAACGTCCTACACAGAAAAGTTCTTGTAGCAAAGTAGTGTGATGGGAGCTGCGGCATGCAGTCCACAACGGCTCAGCCTACCCAGCCTATCTACAACCCGAGCAAGGGGTACTCAAGATACAGCAGTATCGGCGCTACGGCGTCCCTCGACCCGTGGCTGCGCGCCTTCGCGCTGCCCGTACCTCACCATTGGCCAGACAGTAAATTATACATGAGCGCCTGTCTCCTCTGTGTCATGCAACCAAACCAGTCCTCCCTCCACCTCTTGCCATCCTCGCTCTGTGCGAACAGCCCTTTGTCATATTCAACAACCCCGCCTATACTTACCTGCCACAGAGGCCCCATACATGATGGTACACTGGGGATGTTACGACTCAAGAGGGCTTCACAGAGTGCTCTGCCATCCGCACCAGGTGCACCGCCACGTCCACGAGACAAGCTATTGGGCATACCGGCAGCACCGCAGCGGCCCAAAACGAGCAAATGGCTGGACACACACAACTTGATCCTGTTGGTCGGCATGTCAGACGGCAGTGTGCGCTAGGCGCTGTGGGGACTGCCCGGACGACCCACCTCCCGCATCCACCTCCTGTCCACGGGCTGCCTGCCACCAGACCGCCGTCCAGATAGTATGCCAGCCACATGAATCCACTCGGCTTCACGCATCTGGCAATGCTCAGAAGGTCCTGTGCAGCACATGCCGCTCGGCAAACCCCAGCCGGCACACCCAGTCACACCATGTCCTCCCCGCAGCCTTGGGCCAGGAGACGCAGACAGCATGATCAGGATCGTCATGGGAGAGCGCTGGCCAAGACGAAGCGTGCACCCGGACCGCAGCGGAGCCCCAAACCAGCCACAGTGGCCGCTGTGCCAAGCTGTGGGAGCAGCTGCCCGTTTAGCTTTTCAGCTGCGACCACATGTAGAAAGGGCAGCAGTGTGGACAGCTTTTGCAGACCTAGAAGCCCAGGCAGCACTTTCGCTGCGGCGCAGGAGTGTAGAAAGGCAATGGGACCCAGGCGACCAACAGCACGGAGCCTCCAGCATGGAAGCTGCTCTTCGGCGCCCCTAACGATGCCGGCCATCGAGAGGCAGGCCGGGGAAGCCAGCCGCGGCAAGCCGCGGCGGCGCATGCGCGTGTGCGTGCAGCTGAGCTGCCAGCATCTCCTGCAGCATGCGGCCGGTGGCGCCCGGCGCGTCCGCGCCCGGCGGCGCGCCCAGGCCCGGCAGGCCGCCCGCCGCGGCAATCTCCGGCCACGTGCCGCCAGGCCGCGGCACCCACTCCTGCGCATCCATAATCTCTGCACTTACCCTGCATGATGGTGCCGCAGCGTGGTGCCTTGATCCTGCACCATCCCAGATAAGAAGGGTGGAAGTGGACTTGGGGCCGAAGCGCATGTCTGGTGGCGGTCTCAAGCAGCCCCGCGCAAGAACAGCGGCCGTGCCATGCGGCCAGAGCGGTGGCCACCTGCGGCGTGGGCGTCATGAGCGCTGTCTGCGCGGCCGACATGATGCCCAGGCGCGGCAGCAGAGGCCCGGGCGACAGGTCCATTGCCATGGCGTCGCTGCCGCCCGTCGAGGGCGGAGTGCTCGGCCTGCGCCCGCCAGTGCCTGCACGGCCCGCCAGTGGCAAGGCTTAGCTCTGGCGACAAGCACCTTCTGGCAGTCGCCTGCTTAAAGCTGAGCGCAAGACCGGTGCTGCGGGTAACAAGGCATGACACATGTCACTTGCTTTTCGCTTGCAGGCTGGTCACAGGCTCGCTACAGACACGGCGCACGGAGGCGCTCTGCGACGCCCTTCTAATCCCGCTCCTGAAAAACCCCAATCAACTGTACATTCACTGGCATGCGGCTCGACAGTGCTCGTCAAGGGCCGCACATCGTATGGTGCACTGCATGCAGGCAGGATGGGGGTGCAGCTGGGAGGGTGCGCGCCCGCATCGGGCGACATGTCCTCCGGCGTCGACTCCTGCATGGCCTGCGGGCTCACCAGCGCCGGGCGCGCGCCCCAGCCATTCCGCATGCCCTCCGCCGGCGCACCCCCACCGCCGTGCCGCACGCCCCTGTCTTCCGTGCCGCGCGCATGCCCTTCACCGCATGCGAGCAGCCCGCCTGTGGGCCCGGCCGCTGCATCACAGTATCCCCGCCTCCTGGGCACAACGGGCCCGGTCTGACCCCGGCTGACGCCGCGCGGGCTGCTGAGACGCGCGGCGCCGCCGTCGCAGCCGCCGCTCGCGGCGGCGCCGCTCCCAGGCAGCGCGCGGCGCGCCGGCGCCTCGCGGGAGTCGTGCGCTGGCGCGGCCGCGCCGTCGCTGGCACGCGCTGCGGGCCCTGCGACGAGGGGCGGGGCGCCAGCAGCGGCACCAGGCATGGCCAGCGGCTGTGGGACGGCGGACGTGGTGGCGGCCAGGTGCAGGCCCATCTCGTACAGCACATCCTCATCGCCCAGGATGCGGAAGCACGTGCTGCGCGTGCCGCGCGGTGCCCCAGGTCTCAGGCACGCGCGCACGCAATCAGTGGCAACATAGCTGTCGCAGGGTGCCAAACCTGCTTCGCCCGTATGCTGGGCCGGCCTGGGCAGCAGCTTCACAGCTGGAGCTTTTAGAGGGACATGCTGCGCCAGGCCGGTGTAACCTGCCTTGCAAGCTAGCCCACACATAAGAGCTACAGGGAGCGGCCAGCGCACTTTTGGAAGTCGAACTGCGCGCGCCGGTTGTCCTGCGAGATCTCGATGTCCACATGCGCGCTGGGGTGCACCTGGCGCGCACAGCAGCCCGTCGCGTGGAGAGCCGGCGCAGCCGCGCTTGTCCACCGCCTTCCGCTCCTCAGCTCTGCGCCGCATCTGCTCAGCCAGCACCGAGGATGCGCTTCACATCAACAGCATGGCCAGCCACAGGCGCCTGCCTGGCCGTCCTAACGCCCAGCCGATGATTACTAGCTCGGCATGCATCCGGCCTCCACCCAGCGCGCACCTGGATCAGGATGAAGGGCAGCGGCAGCGGCATCGGCGCTGCGGCGCCCGCCGCGCTGGCGGCGGCCAGCTGCCCCGCGGGCGTGCTGGCGTGGCGCATGATGAGGTTGCGGTACGCAGTCTGCTGCTTGGCCAGCTCCTGCAGCAGGGCGTGCCACAGCTCATGCGCAGACACACAGGGCACTTGCGTCGCATGCCTCCTCTCCGGCCCTTCGGCGCACTGCGTCTCCAGGGCGGTCAGGGCTTGCAGGTAGAAGCAGTGGCAGGGATGACGCCGGGCGGCTCGGGCGCGCGCCCGCAGGTACCCGTGTTGCTGCATCAGGCGCGCGCGCAGCTTGGCGCGCTCGGCGCGCAGCTGCTTGCCGCGGTCCTCCGGCGTGGACGGCAGGCCCTGCCAGCGGATCTCCTTCTTGTCCTTGCTGATGATGTCCATGGCCATGAGCACGTTGAGCGCGTCGTACACGCGGCGCCGGATGTTCTTCTCGTCATATGCGGCGCTGCCCGGCGAGCCTGCACGCGCAGCCGAGGTTGGCCTGCATGCCTGCTCCGCCACCTGGTATTACTTGCTTGGCCCGAAGGCACACTCTAGCTGGTAATCTATGCCTACGTGACAGGGGTGCTTGCAGCCACACTCAGCCCGCCGCAGGTACTGCACAGGAGTGCGGCCGGCATGCAGTCGCTCTGCTTCTGCTCGCAAGCGCAAGGCAGGCAGCGCGCGTGATCTCTGTGCACATGCTGCGTGCATGAGTGCGCAGTGCGCAACAGCGGCAGGCGTGCGGGCAGGGCAGGGCTGCGGCGGCGGGCGCGCGCCGAGCGCGCCGGGCGCCGCGAACTCGTGCACCAGCTCGTCCGCGACCTCGTTGTACGTGGTCCGCCCCTTGCCCTCCACCTTCTGGCACACCTTCATGCTGAAGTGGCGCAGGCCCTTGCCGCCCTGCCGCCCGCCGCCGCTGCCGCAGGCGCCGCCGCTGTCGCCCGCGCCGCCGCCGCCGCCGCGCGATGTGCCCCTGTGCCCGCAGCCCGCCGGTCAGGTGCAAAGACGCGCCAAAGCTGGACCAGCTCACAGCATGAACGACACGAGATGCGCACTGAACAGGAGACAGCTCTGGCTTCAGACATCTGCCGCCGTGCACTTACTGCACGTCAGGTGTCTGCCTGTGCATAATGCCGAGCGATGCCAAAGCAGTTATGAATACACTCTCACCGTGAGCTAAACACTGCAACTCACCTGGGACAGGGCGGTGCCTGACTACCAGCAACAGGCAGTGCTACAAACACGTACAATATGAGCCGGGACACGCACCGCTTCCGGCTCCGCTTGGGCGGCGTGCTCTGCATGGGGTCGTCTTCAGTGTCTGTGCCGTGTCCGCTGTCCATGTCATTGCATCGCGCGAGCGAGGGTGCCGCTGCCGCCGTTGCATCTGCTACAGCGGCGTCCGCGGCAGCCACTAGGCGCTGGCCTGCGTGGAGTATCACAGCACATAGTTGTGAGCCAAGCTGGCCGGGACAGCACCCCGACTGTTGCAACAAGCAAGGAAAAAGAAGCAAGCAACAATGCTGTTGCGTCTGGCCTTAGTGCGTGCAGCGGACTTCACCATGTTGCACAGCCTCCAGGCTGCAGCCGGCCGATTGCGCAAACGCCGGACCAGCTGCTGGCGGCCAGGCCGCGCCGGCGTGCGCTGCAGATGGAGCGCTGCTCGCCGGCGTCCCCCAGGGCTCTGCGACCAGGAGCAATCACCTTAGTGCACACAAGAGCAACTCACAGGCTGACTACGTATATCACCGGGCAGTCGAGACGCTATTGTCTTCCCAAGGTGAGACAAGGCTGCGCACCGTGCACGCGCACTCCGGGAATCTCGCCGTCTTGCAGGATCCCCAGCTCAGAGGCGTAGTCATACATTCCCTGCATGCGCATGTCAACCCATTGGTAGCATGATCTGGCTCGCATGCCAGTAGGTGCCTGCAAGCATGCGCAGCTGAAGCACACTCGTCCATATGCACGATTGTGCACTTCTCTCAGCCAGGATACGACAGCTCACGTCAACAGCGATCCTGAGCAGGTCCGCGATCAGCGGTCACCACCAACAACAAGACAGGCTGCGGAGCTGCTTAATACCTCGAGTTGCTTTTAGCTCCCCAGCATGCAGCCTGTGGCCAGACCATCCATGCAATGCATATTTGCCGCAGCTGTGCTTAGCCACAAGCACCTTTGCCTGGTGAGCTACCTTGCAAGGCGTCACCTGCCACTGAGCAAAGCAGCGTGGCGAACAGTCCCTCTACGAAGAATTCCCCACTGCCCTTGGCATGTGCGCTGGCGGCTGCAGCAGCGCGCAGCGGACGCACCGTCTCAACAAAGTCTCGCAGGAGGTCATCATGCAGTGACGTGGCCATCGCTCCCAGGCTCTCAAGTCATGCAGCGAGAGCCCGCCTGCCTACCACCTGGCCCTCTCAAGCTGCTCTGCACATCACAGCGCACTTTGCACATGAGCCATACACAGCACACATAAGCTGCTCTGCATGTCATTCATGCTGTTGCAAAGCCAGGACAGCACAATTAGGCGGACACGGGTATCAAGCTCTGTCTGAAGAGGCCTTTTAGCTGCTTTTACAGGGTCCAGCTCACCACATGCAAGTATGCACATGCATCTGCTGCTGCTGTCAAGCCATGGACATCATGCCTACTCCCATGGCTGGCCTGGCGTTGCTTTAAAACATCACGTGCGATGACAGGAGGGCCAATCACAAGGGGGCCGGTCGGTGGGCTCAGCGATCAGCGCATGACTCTAGAGTAGATCTACGAACAGGGGCCGCGTTGAGCGCAGCTGCAACCTGCCAACAGCTATGTGCATCATGACACGAAGCTCAGACAAGCAGGAGCAGGACTCATGCGGACCAGCAAGACCTTGCAAAGCATGTGGCCCCAATATCAAACAAACAAGACAGGCAGGTGGACCCAGACAGGACGGCCGACAAACATCACACCGCCAGCTAAGCAGCAACCAGAGTCTAGGACAGTCAGCTGCTGCTCACGCTAACTCAACTGGGACATCAAGACAGGACAAAGCGCTCTAGCGCTTCTGCCACGCCGTCGTCGTCATTGCTGGCCACTGTCACCGCAGCGGCGTCCAACACCTGCCCGGCCCAATACCACTTAGCTGGCACGCCAGTTCTGTCTGCTGAGCTTGTGGTGCAAGCCAGCCACATGCCCATTTATGTCATGACTGTGTTCGTTGCTCTCGCAAGACAAATAACTTCTGACTCATCTTGCTTGTTCTGACCAGCCAGACCAGCTCATTCACATACGAGCTCATTCACATTCGCGTACGCCACTCGCCTCTCCATGTCTGCTGCACTGTGCTCCAGTGCATTCCATGTGCAGGCGCACCGGCGGCACAGCATTAGCCATGGCGACGCCCAGGCCGCCCGCGGCGGTAATGCCAGCAAGCATCGCAAGGTCGTTGCCGCCGTCGCCCACCGCCATCACCGCGGATGCAGGCAGCCCCTGCAAAGCTCACTGTCATCACTCACTGGCAACGCTGAGCAAACGCATGACAGAGGGCCTGCAACTGCCTGGGCTTGCATCTGTCCTGCACAGCCTGAGACCAGTGCTCCCGCACGGGGCACAGGCAGGGCACCAAACACAAGCGTGAACAAGGCCAGAGCTGGTAGCAGCCTGCACAGTACCTGCTTCTGAGACGCCAGCAGATTATGCCGGCTCAAGCAGGACCACCATCAGCAAGCCACAGGGTCAGGTAGGACGAGAGTGTGACAAAAGCTCAATTTACACTGTGTCAAAAACAGGCGCCGTCGCCCCGCGCGGGCGGGCGCCGCGCAGGCAGGGCGCGCGCCAGGTCGGCGAGCAGCGCGCGCATGCCGACCCACTTGTTGATGCCAGCGGGCACAAGCTCCAGCATCGTCGGGACCGCCTGCATCACCTCCGCGCCCGCGCCCTCCAGCGCCGCCTGCCGCGCGGGCGCCCGCCCCCCATCTACGACCCTGGCATGCCACAGGGCGCCAGGGACGCCAGGTGTCAATGCTCGCATGCCAGGCTAACCGCCTGCCACGCGGCCACCGCCCAGCGCGCGCGCAGGTCGCGCGCGGGCTCCCCCGCGTGCACCACCAGCAGCCGAGGCCGCCGCCCCGCTGCTGGGGCAGCCGCGCAGGCTCGCGCAGCGGCGGCGCCGCCCAACACCCAGCCCGCGAGCAAAGAGCGGGCGCTCAGCCCGCCAGTGGTGCCGCGCCCCCGTGCATGCAGCCCTCGAGATCCTGAGGCGCCCGTTTGCAGAACCGCTGGAGGCTGGGGGCGCGCGCACGCCTCCCAGTTCGGCCGGAGCACGGAGTCGACGGTGTGCGGGTCGGTCATGAAGAGCAGCTTCTTCACCGGCGGCCCGGCCAGCACCTCCGCCAGCGAGGCGGCGACGCGCGCACGCGGCTCGTAGTACCGCTCATGCAGCTCCTGTGAGGTGCGAGGAGTCGCCTCACACGTCGCAGCATACGTCGCCTCACACGCATGTGCAAGGTTGGATGTCATGAAAAAGTATCGCACAGCAGGGAGCTCGCAAGGGGAGGCTCTATAAGAGGCCGCCGCAAGCGCATCTGTGCATGTACTCACGTCATCTGCATGACCTGCACAGGTAGACTGCCGCCTGTTTCACGTCCAGCGCCCGGCCCAAGCACAATCCTTTACGTAGGACAGAAGTCAGTTGTACAGAAAAGGCTAGTCATCAGTCATGTTTGTCCCCCTGCAGGACTGTTGGCTCCTAGTCAGCGCGCAGCACCTCCAGCTCGGGCGTCATGCGCAGCGTCACGCACTCGTCGCCGAGGAAGCCGGCCAGCGGCACGCCCGTCGCGCCCGCATACTCGAACGCCGCGCTGACCACCGCCCGCGGCAGCGCGGCGCCTGCGCAGCCGCTGGCACCCTTCAGTCGGCGCTCCGTCACGCGCAGCTTGCCGTCGGCGCGCCCCCATGGGTGCCGTGAGAAGGGCTTTTGCTGCGCAGTGCAGGCGCATGCGGGCCTGTCTGTTTCCTTTGCAGCAAGGCTGCCCCGCAGGCATGCACAGGCATGAAGCCTCCCAAGCGCCGCATCGTCCAAGCGCCCACGTATGAGGGAGCGGGCCTTGCATGGCGCATCGAGCTCACAGCACGGAGCGTCAGCCGCCCTCGCGAGCGGGCACCATCTCAAGCCCATGCCGCACCTGGCAGCGCGGCCCCGTTCGCCCCGTGCACTGCCAGGCCCTGCAGGAAGATGCCAGGCCCGCGCTCGGAGACCACCAGGCCCTCACCTGCCGCCAAGACAGGACCAAAATCCGTTCCCCCTTCTGCAGCGTTTTACGACACCAGCAGCTCCTGCAAATTGAACGCTTGCGCAGCAAGCCTGCAGGCATACGCCAGCACAGACCCACAACACCGGGATTCAACCCAATAAAGTGCATGGCTTCCGACCCGGCCCCTCGCCCATCTCAGCCCCAATCGACACAGTCGAGGCGGGCGCACCGGCCAGGCCCACGGTGCGCATGGCGGCGATGGCCGCCGGCCGCGCCTTGCCTGTCGCCAGGCACACACGCACGCCCTGGCGCAGCGCCGCGCGCAGCGCGGCCACGGAGGAGGGCAGCACGCGCGAGGCGCTGTCCAGCAGCGTGCCGTCCATGTCCAGCGCGACCAGGCGCACGCCGCCGCCGCGCCTGGTCCGCGCACGCCGCCGCCCGCGCGTCTGGCCCTGTGACCAGCTCGCGGTGAGCGGATGCAGGCCCGCCCGTCCTTGTCAGCGGCTCGGCAATGCGGAGCAGGAGGGACGCGCGACGGGAGCGCGCGGCAAGGCGGACAAGGGGAGGGACTTGCAAGGGACCACGGCGCGGGCGAGGCACATGCGGGGCAAACGCCGCGTGCGCACCGCAGCAGGCGGCTGCTTGGCAGGCTCTGGGCCCAGCGCCACTCGCGCCGGTGCGCCCGATGTGTGACCATTAGCGCTCTGCTCGTTCGCGACCTCCCTGGGCTGCGCAGACGTGGACCTGGACAGCTCCTCAACCACATCGGCGCAAGACTGGGACCCTGCTTCCCTGGCGCCTCGCGCGGCGGCCTCGCCGCCGGTGCCGCCGTCGGCAGCTGCGGCGATGAGCCCCTGCCCCTGCGCACGCGCCTGGGCCCAAGTCGGCTGGGCCAGGTGCACAACATGACTCTCCAGTTGTTTGATTCTTGGCGACAATTTGTACGGGTCCACATGATACATATTGTCTGCAGTGTCAGCCTCTCTGCGCGCAGCGTGCAGCTTGTCGGCGCACATGCACACCCTGTCAATGCACGCCCCGGCCGCGCGGCTGTGAGCAAGACTGCGCGAGGCAGCAGAGGTGACCAGGCACGCCACCGATGAACATGCCGCGGAGCCTGGCCCTAGGGCGCGCCTGCCAGCCGAGGCGGCTCAGGATGAGGCGCTCGGCGCGCTCCATCGCAGCCGCCTCCTCCGCGCCGGCCTCGTGGTCAAAGCCCAGCAGGTGCAGCAGGCCGTGCACCAGCAGGATGCGGGCCTCGTCATGCAGCGTGTGCCTGCAGGTGCAGGCCGGCGTTGTCGGCCAGCTGGGCAAGCACGCATGCGGGTCGTTTACGCATCAGGGCACCACTGGTGCGTGTGGCAGGCTGATGACAGGTACCTTTGCAGCGTGGCACTGTGCTACAAACCAGCCAATCATCCTGACGAAGAACTTTATGGTCAGTGTCTGGTGTAGTGCACGCTTTTAACAGCTTTTACTACACTGCATTATCAAAGCGCGAAGCCCCGCGCAGCCTGCTTGAAAGCTGCGCATGCCAACCACACTGCGCAGTGCAACACCAGAGGATGACGCTAGTCGGCGACCTACACGCGCAAGCGCACCCGCGCTCTGCAGCTTGGCGCTGCGCGGTGTCGAGCGAGATGAAGAGGTCCCCGAGCATGCGCGGCGGCCCGCCCGGCATGGGCTTGATGTCGTCATCGTCCTCCATGGGGAACGACAGCACGTCCGTGGGGCCGGTCATGCCGCGCCACTCCGCGTTCATGCCCGCGATGAATGCGTCGTCGCATAGCACCATGGACAGCTCAGTGCTGCCTGCGCGGGGCGGGCCCTGCGCTCGGCACCCTGCGGAGCCTGTTGTAGGGGCAGGTGCAAGGCTTGCTCGGCTAGCAGTCAGCCACAGGCATGTCGTGCACCAGCGGCACGCTTGGGAAGCCTGGCTGCAGGGCAGCAGGTGCAGGTGTCTGCGCGCGGACGGGGCAAGCGCGTGTCTGTTGCCGCGGCTGTCTGCTGTGAAGCCTGCGGTGAAGCCTGCATGTGGGGCAGCTTACGGGCACCACATTGAAAGGGGAGCACGCCGCACACACAGCGCACCCTCAGCACTTGGTACGTCCAGGGTCAGCGCCGCGCGGACGGCAAGCACAGCGTCCTCCTGCAGCTGGCCTGCCAGCGCGCGCGCCTTTGCCCTGCGCAACAGGCCTCCGCTATGTCCCACCGCTACTTCCTGACGTGCACCAGGCGAGCATGGCTTGCAGCACATGCGCCGCACTGCACCTGTCCCTGCCGAGTGGCCGGCCCTCCACGAGCACGCCCACGGACACGTCTTGCTGCTCGCTCGGCGGCGCGCCACTGACTGTTGACAAGCATCGCACCCGCTCCTCTCCGTACGTGGGCAGCACGCCAGTGCGCGGCGCAGCGGGTACAGTATGCAGGCTCAAGGCGCACCACCTACGCAACGTGCTTCGCGCGCCGGCGCGCTCGTGCACACGCGACGCCGGCCGCACCGCCTGCACGCAGCGCGGCCTGACCAGGGCGCGCAAGGCCATAGCCGGCGCGCCACACAGGAGGCGGTGCGCCATGAGGTGCAGTTGCCTCGAAAAGCGCCTGTGTTGCATCCATGTGTTCACTTACAACAGCCAAGTTTGGCAGCCCTGCTCACAGTCAGTGTGCAGGACGGTCACTGAACTGGTTGTGTCAGGCGAGCAAGTTGCGGCGGGGTAGTCGCACTAGAGCAGAATGGGTCCGTCAACACTGCCTGTGGCTGAGTACAGGCGCGGCCCGTGGACGGTCCTGTCTTGCTCACTCGCTGGGTCTGTGTCGAGCGCATCTGTGAGTTGCTTGGTTCTGTAGACCAGGCTTTGCACCAGCCCGTGCAGGTTAGCTGACTGTTGGAAAACATGCGTGGTGCAGGTGTGCAAGCAGGCCCCGGGCCTGCCAGCGCAGCAGGGCCATGCAGTGCCGGAGCGTGGCGCACGGTGAGCTGACGCCGGCGAGGCCGCCTGCAGTACGCAGCAAGGCGTCAGGCCCTAGCTTGCCCGCGCCGGCAACAGCGCCACGCACCCATGGGCGGCTGCAGGAGGGGGCGCGTGCACTGCAGGCGCGTACCGCAACCCCACCGTGCCAGATCCTGGACGCGCTGGGTGCTGACACGTGGGGTGGCTTGCGGCCGCGCAGCTTCCCCCTGCACCTGCACACCCTTGCCCTGTCTGCCAAAGTGCACACCTGGCAGCGCCGAGGCGACACGCTGAGCATGCTCAGCACCGCTCTCGTTCAAGCTGTGCGCTGCGCACAGACGCGCGCCGCTGTGCTCACCGCGGGCTCGACGCGCGTGCAGGGCCTGGTGCAGGCGCCGTGGCAGCAGTTCGGCTTCCGAGCCAGGCACGGCGCTGCGGACGCCGCGCCAGCGCTGGCAGCCGACGTTGCACCTGTCCTTGAGACGGGCGGCGCTCGCTCCGACGCTGAGGCAAAGCCTGTGGGCACAATCCTGCCGCTGCCGCGCGGGACCTGGTGGGGCCGCGGGGCAGGGACGCAGCGTGCCCCGTGCCGCAGGCAGAGCACCCGGCGTTGGAAGTGGTGAAAGCGCGCTGGCTGGACGGGACGGCGCCGGGCCGGCGCCGCGACGGGCTGAAGGTCGGGCTGGTCGTGGAGGGCGGCGGCATGCGCGGCGTGGTGAGCGGCGGCGCGCTGCAGGCCATGCACGACCTGGGCATGCGGTGCGCCCCGCGAGCGGCACCCCTTGCGTGCTGCTAGGGGGTGACGTCAACGTCGTTGCGCCGCGTGTCCGTGACGCAAGGGGGGAGGAGGGGGGGGGGGGGGTCCAGCACGCGTGCGTGTGGCTGGCTAGTATGCTTTCCTTAGCTGGCTCTGCCTGGCTGGCCTGATGTGGTAGCGGAAAGCAGGTGAGTGAAGCGTCGGGGTGGGAAGGGAACATTCTGGCCTGAGGAGCCCTGCCAGGACCGACCGCTAGCTGCCTGCCAGTGAGGCGCTCCTTGGCTGTGGTGCATGCAGGGACGTATTTGATGCGGTGTACGGCAGCAGCGCGGGCGCGATCAACGCGACGTACTTTCTGAGCGGGCAGCGCGAGGGCGTGAACATCTACTGCGAGGACATCGCCAACCGGCGCTTTGTGGACCTGCGCCGCCTCGTGCCGCGCCGCGGCGAGCGGGCTGCCAGTGCGGCCCCGTACGCATGCATGTATGGCTGACGCGAGTCAGGCCTTGCGTGTCTGGTGTGGCGTTTCTGGTCAGTGTTACAGGGTGTGGGTCAGACTTTTCGTATGTATGGCACTGGTGCGGCATGTTAATGGCCACACTGCATCTGTCATTGCCGCCCTCTTTGCAAGACAATAGCAGGGGCATTGCCTGTCATGACTGACCAGCTCTGGCGTATCCGCCCACACAATACACCCTGAAAGACGCCCTGAAAGGCCGCTGACGGGGGCGAGCGGGCGCGCGCGCGCAGCGCCTGCGCTGGACCTGGGCTTCCTGCTGGACGAGGTGATGGTGCGCGACAAGCCGCTCGACTGGGACGCCGTGCTCGCCTCGCCGGTGCCGCTCAAGGTGGTCGCGAGCTGCCTGGAGACGCTGCAGCCCGTGATCCTGGAGAACTTCCGCGACGCCGCGGACCTGTCCACCTGCCTGCGCGCGTCTGCCAACGTGCCCGAGGTGCGCTCCTCCTCCCTGCTCGCCCCTGACTCCGGTCTGACTTTGCGCCTGAACCTGGCGGGCGGAGGGGGGGTCCCCGCACATGTGCAGCGCCCCTGTGGCACCAGCTCCACTCCCCTCAGCAGGTGTAGGAGCGCGTATGGCGCTGCCGTGCGGGCGCCTCCTGAAGCGCGTGCGCGCGCGCGCCGGCAGGTGGCGGGCGGGCCCGTGGAGCACCGCGGCCTGCGGCTGGTGGACGCAGCGGTGTTTGAGCCGGTGCCCTTCCGCGCGGCGATCGCCGACGGCTGCACGCACGTGCTCGCGCTCTGCACGCGCCCGCCGTACCTGCCCAGCTCCTGACCAAGCTGGTGGACGACCTCATGGCGACCACGATCAAGCGCGCGGTGATGAGCCCCGCGTACATGCTGCCCGCCTGGAAGCAGGAGGCCGAGAATGTGGCGGGCTTTGGCGCGACCGTGGAGGACATGCTGGTGCGCCGCCAGCCCAGCCTGCCGCTCTGCCCTTTGCTCTGCTGCGCGCTCGAGCAGTCCTGGGCAGCCGCCGGTCGCAGCAGAGAAAGCATGCTTGAGCAGGCCTGGGCGCCGCTGGCAGCGCCGTGTGCTGTACGCTCTGCGCGGTGGCGCCCATGCTTCCAGGAGAAGTGCACAGGGGGGTCCTGCGCATTGCGCCAGCCTGGGAGCGCGCGCAGAGGAGCGCATGGGGCGCCGGCGGGAGGCTGCCAAGCCCCCGCGCGCGGCCGCGCAGATCGAGGCCCTGGACCCCGACTCGTACAAGCGGCCCTACTTTGCCGGGACGCATGTCTTCCCCGCGTTCCCCGGCGCCGCAGCCTCGTTCATCAGCCCCGTCTGCACCGATGTCGACCTGCTCGAGAAGGGCCAGGCGGAGGGCTACAACATGATCCTGCGGCTCTTCACCGACGCCGAACCGCTGCCGCAGCAGCCGCCGGCCGCTGCGGCGGCCGCTCCTGCAGCTGTGGCCAATCTGCCAGTGTAGGCTCTGCGCTTCTCGCAGAGCCTGCCGCTGTCCGCGTGTCTCGTAGAGCCTGCCGCTGTCTTGCCCTGCTGGCGATGTGCAGGGCAGGTCGCCCTGGCGTCTGCTGAAGGAGGGGGCATTGACAGGGCGGGCGAGTGCTGGTCGCTGCCACCAGCATCGAGACGCTGTCGCTGAAGTATACGGTCGCGGCGTTTGCTGCTCAAGTCCACGCTGTTTGTCGACGCCCGCCGGTTCCCGGTAGCTTGCGGCTTCGGCCTGAGGAGTCCAGGGTTTGCGTACATACTTGCGTGGGGCCCATGTGCAGGCCCGTCACACCGTCAGTGCATGCTGGCTGAAATGCGACCCTGCTGCATCATCACCGCAGCAGTCTCTGGGTTATTCTGTAGGTTTGTGTCAGCGCACCCACCCGGCTGTGTGCGCCCGTGCACAAGTTGCTGGGTGCGCTATGACGTCTTGGGCTGCGACAGCGCATGTGCTAGGGGCTTCACGCTGCAGAAATGCTGCGTTGCGCGAGGCCTTGCTTCCCCCCTAAATGGATGCCAGCAGGGCATGTAGCCCAGACCGCAGTATTGCCACTTAAGCGTTACTGCGCATGTGCTCCACAGGAACCCTGAGCTGCTGTGCGGAATGCACGGAACGAGACATAGAAGTTTTGCGGCTTTGTATATCAAATACTGAGAGGAGTGTGAGCTTGTTCGGGGGTTTGGGGATTGAGCGAGGCAGTGATTTGGGGAGTGAGTGAGAGATAAGATCGCGAGCGGGGCGGAAGAACGCTTAGCTAGGCCAGACGTGATAGGGGTGTTGCCAACGCTGTGTTGGTTTGACAGCTGACTGGTGTAAGACCTTGAGCCCGAGACAACAACATGTGCAGAGAGGCGGCTTGTAATCTAGTATGTGAACAAGGTTGCTGCTGCGCTCTGTGGGGAGTAATACATTCATGGAAATAAATTCACTAAATGCACCAGTCAAACAGCAACCTGGAGACCTAGTAGGGTGTGACTGAGTGGCAAGAAACGGTGCTTCTCCTGGTCTTCACAGTTGTCTGCGCTCGAGTGCGCTTTGCGCAAGTCTATACACTGCTTGAGCTTGCGTGGAGTGCAGCCTTCAACTCGCTCCAGGCGCACCTTCAAATCGCTTCCTGCGAGAGGCAAGAAAGGTGTGAGTAACACTAAGTGCAGTTTCGGTCACTAGGCTGGCATCTGTTTAGACAGGAGAGGCTGCACGCGTGCCCCGTGTGTTGGGAAAATATTCTTCTTGCGCTGCAGCGCGGTGCAGCGCCTGGCAGATGGCTGTTGAAAGTGTCGCAGGCGCATGCAGGGGGGAGGCAGTGTGCCCAAGATACTGAGCTGCAGCCGTCGGCGGTGACTGGTGCAAAGCTGCGGTGGCAGGCTTTCAACTGAGAAGCTGCATCGCAGCGAGCGCAGCCTCTGGAGCATAGTGCGGGAGAGCCGCTTGCTCACTACTGTGTGACGTCGTGTCGCTGACGCAAGTCGCCTGCGCGTGCCAGGCGCCTACGGCTGCGCAGCGGGCCTGCAGGACGCAGCCGCGGCTGCACGGCCGGGGCTAGATGGCGCCTGCCGTGCCCCTGGCAGAGGGCAAGCGGAAGGCTAACCCGTTTGCAAAGCCTTCCGACAAGGCCAACGGCGCCGCCCCTGGCGCGGCGGCCCCGCTGGCCAAGGGCAACCCCTTCCTGACGCCGACAGACAAGGCGCGCCTGGCGCGCCCAGCCGAGGTGGCCGCCAACGGCAGCGCGGGCAAGCCGCCGGTGAGCCCGGTGCCGCGGCCGGCTGCTGCAAGGGCGGCTGGCGGCGCGGCGGCGGCTGCGCCGGCCGCGGCGTGGGAGCCGCACACAGAAGTCGGGCGCGAGGCCAAGGCAGTTGTGGAGCGCGCTGCGGCGGCCGGCGGCGCGGCGGCGCCGGCGGCGCTCGCCGCGGACCTGCAGGTGCTGAGAGGCGCACGAGGGACGCAGCATCGCGCCACGCGCTGCTCGGTTTACATTACATAGAGCTTAAGAGCCTGCTGGTGATTCTGCGTGTCTACAGACTGCACCCTGCAAGGCACGCAACCGCCGGGACCTAGGGGAAGCGGCCACTGGCGGGCTGCCAGTACGGCCAGGTGACGGCGGCAGGTGTGCCGAAGCCCCGGCCGTTGCCTGCTCATGCCCAATGGGTGTGTATGCGCGCAGGCGGGCGGGCTGCTGGAGCGGCTAGTGGCGGGCGCGGGGGATGCCGCCTCGCCGTCGACGCGCGCGGATGCGCTGCAGGGCCTGCGCGCGCTGGCCGAGTGCGGCGGGCCCGCCGCGGAGCCGCACCTCGTGCGCGCATTGCCTGTGCTGCTGGAGCGCCAGGGCGACAAGGCGCGAGCACACCCCGCTGTGGTGCCGTTAACTCTTCCGCTGCTTATGAGCAGCTGGCGAGCATATTAGCTCCTTGGAGAGGTAGAGGTGATGCATCGTTTTAACATGTACACTTTCCAACCGCGTCTGCTCCTAGCAGTGCGGCAACCACCAGCGGGCACCATCCGCGGCTCCGCCCCTGGAAGCGCAGCCGGTATAATCCGCTAGCCCGCGTGCGCAGGCCGCCAGCGTGCGCGAGGCCGCCGGCGGCGCAACCGCTGCATTGGCAGCGCACCTGCAGCCGCGCAGCGTGCCGGCGGTCGTCGCCGCTCTGCTGGACGGCATGGCGCCCTCCTGTGCCTGGCAGACCAAGGCGCGCGCTGACCCTGCCCGCACGCTCTGGCATGACCAAAGCGCGGCGTGTTGCGTGCCTCCGCTGCCTCGAGGCCGCGGCCGTTGCGTTTGGCTGGGCTTATGGTTCGCGCGGCTCAGCTTGCAGGCGCCTGCGGGGCTGCGAAGCGCAGACAGCGTGCCTGTGGGGCCCGCGCATTTGCACGCGGCGCCGCTGCTGTGCTTAGCTCCGACGGTGAGGTTGCAGTGGCGCGAGGCGCCGGTGTCACGCTGAGCGCCGCGGCGCTCGCCCGGGCAGGTGGGCAGCTGCCGGCTGCTGGAGCGGCTGGCGGTGGAGGCGCCGGCCGCGCTGGCTGCCTGCCTGCCGGACGTCGTGCCGCGCGTGTCCGAGTGCATGGTCGACGCCAAGGACCAGGTCAAGGTGCGCGGCGGCCCCGCGTGGTGGGTAGGTTATATTGGAGCAGAGGGTTGAAGCCGGTCCTGTGCGCTTGCGTGTCTGCAGCCGGCGCGCCGCCGCGCAGTGCGGGTGCGAGCGGCGCCGCTGCGCCGAGGTGTGCGGCCTGGCGCGCTGAGGAGTCGGGGGCCGTTGACAGTGCACCCTGCCAGCCTGCGGGGCAGATACCCTAACAGGGCCGCGTTGGCGCCCAGCTCATGCATGGGGACCGTCCATAGAGAGATGATTGCGGGCGCCGGCCGAGCGCGGGCTGATGGCGTGCTCGCGCACGCCGCCAGGTGGCGGCGCGCGCCGCGATGGAGCGCGTGTGCGGCGTGATGGGCAACCGCGACCTTGAGCCCTTCATCCCGGCGCTCGTGTCGTGCATCGTGCGGCCGGCCGAGGTGCCCGACATCGTGGGCAAGCTCAGCGCGACCACGTTCGTGCAGACCATCGAGGCGCCCGCGCTGGCGGTCATGGTGCCGCTGCTGGTGCGCGCGCGCGCGCGCGCCTCCCCGCGCCGGGCGCAGGCAGCTGCTCGCGAGGCAGGGCTGCAGCGAGCGACGGGTGCTGCTGCCGGCGCTCGGTGAAAGGAGCGCGAGTGATTGCACGTGCCACCTGGCGGCGGCCCGCGGTGCTTCGCTGCGTGAGCGGTGGAGCATGTGGCGTCAGCAGGCTGATGGAAACAGGGTCGGGCGGGCGGCGCAGGTCAAGGCGCTGCGGGAGCGGAACAGCGTGGTCAAGCGCAAGGCCAGCATCATCATCAACAACATGAGCAAGCTGGTGCTCAACCCGGCGGACGCGGCGCCGTTCCTGCCGCGGCTGCTGCCGGAGGTCAGGAAGGTGGGGCGCCCCGCCGCGTCCGCCGCCCGCGCACCTGCCTGCTCCCTGGACCTTCTGATGTGGCGAAATAAAAATTCGGCTGCCATGGCTCCCATGCGGGCGCAATCAAGAGGCCATGCGGGTGGGTGTGCGTGGGGGCGGAGGTTATGCAGAGGAGGCTTTGGCAGCCGTCCATGTGCTCACGGGGGGGCAGCGGCGCCCCTTGAAGGGTCCTGGGTATGCACGCGCTGTGCCGGCCAGCAGCTTTGAGGCGCAGAGCCTGGGTTGGGACAACGTTGGGGACCAGCTTTGCTAGAGATGCATGGCGGGCTGCGAGGGGGCTGGCGCGCGATGGGCGTGCGGCGGGCCAGCCGCAGGGGCCTTGCAGCCTGCTGCGACATGCAGGTGTCAAAAGGCCGCGGCCCTGGAGCTGCATAGGTCTGGGGACTAGGCGCTGAGGTCCCGCTGCAGCGCGCTGGTGCCGGAGGGCGCGGCCGACCCGGCGCTGCGACCGGGTAGCGGGCCAGGCAGGCGCGTGGGCGCTCTTGAGGCCCTGCCGCGGCGCGCAGGTGTCGGAGGACGCGGCCGACCCGGAGCTGCGCGAGGTGGCGGGCCAGGCGCACGCGTCGCTGCTGCGCGTGAAGGGCCACGCGTCCACCGGCGACCTGCTGAGTGACGGGATGGAGGAAACGGTGCGCGCGCGCCGCCGTGGAGGCTGCTGCTCACATTTCTAGTTTGCACCGCCGTACCGTTCTGAGAAACTGCATGTGACTGCCTCCTGTGGGGCAGAGCATGTGAGCGCCCGGCTGCTCATGGCAGGAGGCTTGAAAATAGACATGCTCACTGGGGACGATTAAGCCGATTCGGGACTAGTCCCAGGATGACGGCTGGTCTGTGACCAGAAAGGCGGGGCGCTGCAGGCGCTGAAGAAGCAGGAGGGCGAGGAGCTGTGCGACTGCGAGTTCAGCCTGGCCTATGGTGCACGCCCGCGCAGCAGGCGTCTGCGCCCCTGCCATTTCTCCGGTGCTGCGCGCTTGCAGCGCGCATGGGACAGCCACGCCCGTCTGTGCGCATGCGGCGCTGCAAGCACAAGCTGCACAGCTCCTCTGCGCGGCTGGTCCTGTCCTCCTTGCCACAGGAGCAGCATGGGGAGGCAGGTAGTGAGTTGGCCCCACACGAGACTGTGTGAAACTGAGGAAAACATGTGAATGTGCTCCACAGGCGGGCGCATCCTGCTGAAGAACACCATCCTGCACCTGTTCCGCGGGCGGCGGTACGGCCTGTGCGGCGCCAACGGCACCGGCAAGTCGACGCTGATGCGTGCCATCGCCGCCGGGCAGCTTGACGTGCGGGCACCTCTGCTTTCAGATGTGCATAACATACGACATTGCTGTAACGATCAGCATTGCATTACTGGAAAAGGACACAGGCATGTCATCTGGCTGAGTCTGGCTGTGGAACAGCTTGCCCATGCATGATGGGATACCTGCAGGCGGCCAGGGCGTCAGCTCACGCTCAAACAAGCGTTCGTGACGCACAGGGCTTCCCGCCGCGTGACGTGCTGCGCACGGTGTACGTGGAGCACGACATCGACGCGTCCGAGGCGGAGACGCCCGTGGTGGACTTCGTGCACGGCGACAAGTCGCTGCAGGGTCCGCCGCCCGCCGCCCCTCGTGCTGAGCCCGTGCTGCGGCAAGCGTGTCATGCTCAGAAATACCCGGAACGTCGATGAGGAAGTGCGAGAAAGAACAGGCAGCCAGCGGTCATCATTAGCACATGTCTGTTGCCGTCCACAATATGTGAGTTGCTTGTAGCACTGCAAGCGTCCTCATATTGTGCATCACTACCTGTCTGGGTCCGCACAAGATTTGCACCAACGCTTGACATGTGGAGTCACGCATGAACAGCCAGGCGACCCAGAGCGCTCACAGGTGCGCCACCCAGGCCAGGCTGCCGAGGCTCTGCCACCGCCTCTTGACGCGCATGGCGCCTGCACGCGCGCGCAGAGGCGAGCCAGCCGACGCGCCCGCAGGTGGAGGACACGCTGGCCAGCGTGGGCTTTGACGGCGCGCTGCGCGGCTCGCCGGTCGCCTCGCTGTCCGGCGGCTGGAAGATGAAGCTCGCGCTCGGTGCGCGCGCGCGCGCGCGGGGAGCGCGTGCAGGAGGCCCGCCTCCCTGCAGGCTTGCGTGGAAAGGGGTGGAGGCTCAGGGCGCAGCGGTGCTGCTCAGGGTGGTACACATCTGCTTCGGCACAGTGCAGTCCAGTTGATCTGTTTGTTTCCACAGAGCTCGCTACAGCAGCGGGCCGCCAACAACACTTTGCATGTCCTTGCATTGTGCGAGCGCCGCCTGCGGCGCATCCAGGCACCTGAGGGGCACCGCGCTGACTGGGAGGCTGTGGCGCGGCAGCGCGCGCGATGCTGATGAAGGCCGACATCCTGCTGCTGGACGAGCCGACCAACCACCTGGACGTGACCAACGTGGCCTGGCTCGAGCACTACCTCACCAACATCCCGGAGGTGTCCTCCATGATTGTGTCGCACGACTCGGGTGCGCCGCGCCTCGACGCAGCGCAGGCAGCCCACGCCCCAGACGCCTGGACCGCTCGCGCGCATGACGGCTGCACGCGGTGACTGCTGCTGTGCAGGTCCTGTGCTCTGCGCGCAGGCTGCTGATGCGGTCGGGTGCGCACGTGCAGGGTTCCTTGATAACGTGTGCACAGACATCATCCACTACGAGGAGAAGAAGCTCGTGCACTATCCTGGCAACCTGTCCGAGTTTGTCAAGGCGCGCTGCCGGTCCCTTTTTATAGAAATTTGCTGATGTCGATCGTGACCCAGTCTTCACACACCGCATGGCAGTGTTAAGTAAGCTGCGGTATGAGGCATGACTGCTCGCCCCAGGTCACCATCAATGGGCTGGCCAGTGTGCATGGTTGCGCGGAGCTCACTTTGTGGCAGGCCTGCTGTGACGCCTTTGCTGTGGGCTCAGGTGAAGCCGGAGGCACGGACGTACTACGAGCTGTCGGCCGCCACGCTGAAGTTTGTCTTCCCGCGGCCTGGGTTTCTGGAGGGCATCAAGGGCCGCTCGCAGGCTATCACCAAGATGACCAACGTGCGTGTTGCCACACTGTTTGCACCTGCACACCATTCCTTTTTTTTTAATTCATGGAGATTGCATCCGGACGCTGGTGGAGAATGGTTCGCTTACCGGTGCTGGCGCTCTGATGCATGTACTAAAGGTGCAAAGTGGTGTGCTCTTGGTAAGTATAGAAGCTAGGTTGCTCTCATAGATGTTCACCATAGCAGCTGCGTGCTCTCGCAGGTGAGCTTCACCTACCCGGGCCGTGCCACGCAGCAGCTCTTAGACGTGAATGTGCGCGTCGCGCTCAGCAGCCGCATCGCCGTGCTCGGCGCGAACGGTGCTGGCAAGGTGCGCAGCTGTGCCGCGCCTGTGCAGAGTGCGAAATAGACGCGTTTACAAGTCAACTACGACATGTAGCTGCTCTGCGAGCAGCATGATTCCAGGCTGGCACCCTTGTCCAAGCTTGCAGGGGAGCTTCTTGAGCATCGCGTTTGTTTCTTCTGTGAGCCCGCTGCAACTCTGTTGCAAGCACTCATGGGTTGCGAATGCGACAAATGTACTTATGGTGTTCTGAAGGTTGAGGACTGACAGCCTTGGTGTGCGCTGCACAGTCCACGCTGATCAAGCTGCTGACGGGCGAGCTTGAGCCTGAGGTAATGACCAATTCTTGCTTGATTGCCTTACGTGCAGCCTGCGCTCGAGCATCACAAGTGCTGTTGGCAGCACACAGCGTCGCGCACTGATCATGCTGGTCCTTTACGATCAAACAAATATGCTGCGATGCAAGATTCACTTTGCAGGGTGTGCACTTCATTTTACGCTGTTTCACAGTGTGTGAAACAAGCATATCACGCGACCTATCACGCGACCATGCGGCACACATCCTGCCTTGCGCCGCATTTGACAATGCCGGCCAAGGCAGCCTGCACACGCCTGGCGCCCCGGGGAGAGCGCGTGCATGTCAGCTCGCTTGGCACCAGGCGTGACCAGCGCATGCAGCATTCTAGCCGGGTGTGCTGCTCCCGCAGGACGGCGTGGTGTGGAAGCACCCCAACCTGCGCGTGGCCTACGTCGCGCAGCACGCCTTCCACCACGTCGAGCTCGTGCGCGCGCCTCTGCCCGCGCGGACTGCGCCTCGCGCGACACCGTGTGCCTGCCACCCGCAGCCTGCAAGCATTGGCGCGTCGCGGCTCCTGCTGCGCCCGCAGATGGCGAAGGCGGCTGCGTGTGCGCGCGCAGCACCTGAAGAGCACGCCGGCGGACTACTTCTGGTGGCGCTTCAAGTCGGGCGAGGACCGCGAGGGCCTGGAGAAGGTCACGCGCAAGGTCACCGCCGCCGAGGCCGCGCAGAAGGACGCCGACATCAAGGCGGTGCGCCGCACTCGTCAAGCATTGTTCACAAGGCGGGCTGGGGCTGGGTCTGCAAGGCGAGAGGCCGTCTGCTCGTATGTCCAATTCTGGCAACAGTGCTTAGGCTGAGGTGGGCTCGCGCCAAAGGAGAGTGCGCATGCGGACACATGGAGAGTTCGAGCACTGCGGCGGCGGGGCTCTTTGGCTCAGCACCATTTGTCTGCGTGTGTGAGTGAAAATCCCCGCATGCCCGGTGTGCAGGGCAAGCTGGTGGTGGAGGCGCTCCTTGGCCGCCGCAAGGCCAAGCGCGACTTTGAGTACGAGGTAAAGTGGTGGGGCATGCCCAGCGACCCCAGGCACAACAAGTGGATCATGAAGGTCGAGTGCGCCCCAGGCCCATGCGCGCCCTGAGGTCACATGTCGCTCAGGGTCAGCAGCCGTTCTGCCTGATCACTGTGACTGCACATGCTTCTGCACATGTGGTTGCTTGACCTTGCAACGCACTTCGATGTAGGAATGACTCAGTGCCTGCGTGCGTGCAGGCTGGAGGGGATGGGCTACACCAAGATGATCAACGACCTGGACGCCCGCATCGCTGCCAGCAAGGTGCAGCCCACCTGAGAGCGCGCCCTTGCCCAAGCACACCAGCGTGCGCTGCTCAGTCCAGCTGTAGCCAGGAATGCTTGCATGCATGCCCTGCCACGCTTGCAGCCCCCTCCGCCTGGAGCGCCTGGCTGCGTTACCACGGTGGTGCAAGGCAGAGCAGGCCGTGGTGCGGCTGCAAACGAGCGTGGCGCTGTGACCCTGCTTGAGCTGCTCTCCTGCTCATTCCACCCGGCAGGGCCCTGCGACGCGCTGACGCGCTGTGTGGCTGGGCGCGTTGCGCAGAGCTACCGCCCGCTGAGCAAGGACGCCATCCAGCAGCACCTGGAGGACTTTGGCATGGAGGCCGAGATCACCAACCACAACGCCATCCTGGGCCTCTCTGGTACGCGGCTCGCGCCGGCCGCTGCGCATGCCCGGCCGCGTTCGTGCGGGGCATGCACGCCAGGCCAGGGGCGCACCGCATGCATCATGCGGGGCGCGTAACGTATGCGGGAGTGGGCATGCTGCTCCTGGGTGCGCGTGTGGCAGGCGCGTTGAGGTGGCGGCCGCTCTCGTGTCAGCCAGAGCGCTGCCGAGCAGGCCGGATGTGCACGCGTCGCCAGGGCAGCGCACCGCACACATGCCATACCCTGTCTGGGGCCGTATTGGGGTACCTCGTGCCCGGATATGGGGGAGTGGCCTACAGAGGGCCTAGCCGCGCTGGCGGCGGAGGCAGCCAGCATAGCCCGCCCCGCGTGCTGCAGGCACCAGCCGGCAGCGGGGCTGAGGTGTGATCGGCCGGCCGCGCAGGCGGCCAGAAGGTGAAGCTGGTGCTGGCGGCAGCGATGTGGAACAACCCGCACCTGCTCGTGCTGGACGAGCCGACCAACTACCTGGACCGCGAGTCGCTCGGCGCGCTCGCCGCCGCCATCAACGACTTCCAGGGCGCCGTCATCATGATCTCGCACAACTCAGGCGCGCGCGCCCCGCCGCCCGGCGCAGGCCGGGCGCTCGTCGCGCGGGCAAGCGCGCGGCGCCACCGGCCGCGCCGGTGCATCGGACAGGCCCTGCTTGCTCGCACCACAGCAGTCGATCCGGACGTGTGCTTGGAGGCGCCTGCCTTGACTAGCTGGCCCAGCAGCAATGCTGCTGACCTCTGGCCACGTGCAAGCGCTCCGCCTGCTGCGCGAGGTCTGGGCGCCCAGCGCACGAACCAGAGGCCACCCTCGCGCAGCGCACCGTGCCCTGCGCACGGCCGCGTCCGCGCATGCGGCTGACCGCGAGCTCGCGCGCGCAGAGTTCACGTCCGCGCTGTGCTCGGAGACATGGATGGTGGCGGATGGCGGCGTGGCCGTCAGCGGCGGCGTCGCCGTACCGGTGGCCAACATCGCGGCGTCCGTGTCGTCGCTGTCGCTGGTGTCCTCGAAGGCCGGCTCCGCCTCGGTCGCCTCGTTGACGTCACTGGACAACCTGGTGCGCGGCGTTTCATCAGGGCCCTGTGGCTCGTCAGGGGCCCTGGTGCAGCCGCGGTGCATGCCGGGGTGAGCGCCGGAGCCGGCCTGCATCCGCCTCGGGGGCGCCGTGCCGGCTCCGGCCGGGCGCGCTGGGCACCTGCACGCGCGGTGGGGCCTGTCTGCGCCGGTTTGGCTGGGCGCGCTGCAGGCTGCGCTCACACGAGCAGCGGCGCAGGGCGTGCGAGATAACAGTGCCGTGCTTGCACCGCGCTGGTGAGCACATAAGTGCGGGATGGGCCCGGTGCCCGAGCCTGCGTGCAGGCCCTGAGGGGAAACCTGAGGGGAGAGGTGTTCTGGGGGCCCGGCAGGACGGCCCGGAGGACCTGGACCCCGAGACGCTGGAGGAGCGCGTGAAGGAGAAGGCGCGCCTGAAGGAAGAGAAGGCGGCCATTGCGGCGGAGAAGGCGCGGCTGAAGGCCGAGAAGAAGAAGCTGCGCTGTGCGCGCCCGCGCTGGCGCGCAGGGCGCGCTGCCATCGCGTGTTGGCATGCCGTTGTAGGGCTTTTCAGGTTCTTCTTCTTGCTGCATGCGAAGGCAGGCGCGGTGCTGCAGCTGCTCTGGGAAGCTGCGCACGTTGAGTCGGGAGGCGTCCTGGTGCAGTGGCTGCCTGCTGAGGGGGCGGCGGTGTGCGCGCGCAGTCGACCGGAAGCACTGAGCAGCGCTGGAGCGGCGCTGCCGGGGCGCCGGTGGCGCATCGCGGCATGCCGCTCAGGGGCGGGGTTGGGGGGGCAATGCGCAGGGCATGCACTACGTAGGGCCTGGTGCCAGGGTTGCACTGCAGCACCGCGCCTCATCGGGAGCATGTCGGACTTTGCCAGTCCCCGTCATTTCCAATTGCGCATAGGCTAAGGATGAGTACGGCTCAAGATCATGGTCGCTGCACTTGGCCTGGCGCTGAAGGTCGTAGTTGGGTGTTGGCTAGGAATAAAGGACTATCATAGGTCAGGCGTGCACCCAGGGCGCGGCTGCTGTGTCGCACAGCCCCGTTACTTGCGTCATTGCATCCCTATATTCTTTGGCGCTGGCGCCTCGTTCAGGTCAAAGCTGCCGCGCCCTTCCTTGGCGGCCGTCCAGCTGCTTATACGCATGCTCCCAGGTGCAACGAGGTGCCATGTTATGGCGTTGCTAGGCCGCTCGCAAGATGTGGATTTGGTCTGAGCCTGCATAGCGTGACGTCTGCAAGTGCACACCCTTCCGAGCGCAGTAATCGCCTACTTCACACTTTAGGTACAGATACCTCGCTCAATGTGTGAGGAGCACACGCGTGTGCACACTGCACCACGCTTTATGAGCAATGAACGTGCCTTGCGCTGACATGGAACAGAACTGCCTGCTGCGCCAGAGCTTGCGCACACGCGTCACAGCCAATGGTGGCGAGTGCTGTTGCGCGCTGAATCCAGTTGCACATACACTGCGCGCAGCCTATGAAGGACCTGGCACATGGGAATGCCCAGTGCACGACTGCCTCACAAGCCTGACGTACTGCAAAGCCTCATGCACATGTGGTCACCTGCACGACGCTGCTCGCACTGGCTCAGCACTTACAGCAACAAACAGGACGACACACTTTCTGTGCTCCGCTGCCGCAACCCTGCCGCAACATGTCCCCGCGCTGACCTGGACAGGACTGGCAAGCGAGCATCATGCGGAGCGGGGCACATAGACGCATACGCCCAACTGCAGTAAGCGACCGCTCCGAGCCGGGCTCGAGCTCATGCAGTTGCAGCAGTGCAAAGCAAAGCCGGACTGTTGAGTGCAGCTGAGCGCAGCCAGTCTGGCGCTGCATAGCAGGCCCTTTGCTTGCCCAGCTTTGGCAAGGATGTCTGCACAGAGCCTGGCACGCACAGAGCATTTCTTGTTCCCCTCGACACCCCCAACGCCCGCTCCACGGCTGAGGCGCGCTGCTTAGCGCTACGGGGCTTGGACATCGCTTGAACCTGACATGGACTGGGCAGTGCTGATCAGCCTGCGGTCATGCCGCTCATGGCCGAGTAGCGCCGGCCGCCACCGCGGCCGGCGGGCGCGCCGCCCAGGGACGCGCTCGGCGCAGCGTCGTCGCCGCCGCCGCCGCCGCCAGGCGCCTCGATCGCGACCGGGCGGCGCACCGGCGGCGGCAGCGCCGCGGACGCAGCCGGGTAACCCACGCCCGGCTGCATGGGCCCTGCAATGTAGGCGGGCGCGGCTGCCGCCGCGTCGTAGGGCACACCTGGCACCTGCACGCAGGGGCGGGGGAGGACGGTAGGGTCAAGGCAGGCATCTGCATGTCAATCCATCTGCTATTGGAACAAACAGAGCAGGCGGATCATGCTGATTATGATGTTAGCCGGTAGTGCTATGCAAAAAATGGGAGATGGAGGGACCGCGGCAGGCAGGCAGGAGCTGCAGAGTGGCACTGGGCAGCCATTCGAAGAGCGGGCGGCGCCGGGCACGCCCTGCCCTGAATGCTGCAGCTGAGGTCGCTGTTCAGCAGGGCCCAGCACCTCAGCAGGCACCAGGCGGACGCTTGCCGTGACTTGCCACCAGCGCGGGGACGATGCCGATGGGCGATGCCGGTCAGCCTGACATTCCACGTGACAAGCACATCACAGAGCGCTGGAGGGGGCGCGCCTGCGCATAGGGGTTGGTCGGCGCGGGCGCGCTGGAGATGTAGGGCCGGTACGTCAGGCCGGCGGCCTGGCCGCCCTGCGCATATCCCGCGGCCGCGTAGGGCAACTGCTGCGCCGGGTCGAAGCCGGCCTCGCCGCCCCCATAGCCGCCCGGCGCCTGCGGGTACGGCGGCTGCGCCGCCGCGTAGCCCGCCTGCGGCTGGCCGCCATAGGCCTGCCCCGCGGGCGCATACCCTGCCTCCCCTGCAGCCTGGTAACCCGCGCCCGCCGCGCCCTGGAAGCCCGCGCCCGCCTGCCCGTACTCGTACCCGCCGCCTGGCTGCTGCGCCTGGTAGGCGCCCCCCGCGCCCTGCGCCTGGTACCCCCCAGGCCCCTGCCCCATTCGCGCCGCCTGCTGCGGGGCCTGCTGCGCGGCGGCCTGCTGGTACCCCCCCGCGGCCTGGCCGCCGTAGCCCGGCTGCGCGGCGTACGCGACCGGGTAGCCCGGCTCGGGGGGGTACCCGGGCTGCACGCTGGCGTACGCCTGCCGCGCCTGCTGGGCGGCGCCCGGCTGGTCCTGCGCGTGCGCCTGGCGCTGCGCGCCGCCCGCCTGGCCGGCGTGCGCCTGCGGCTGCTGCGCGCCCCGCTGCGCCGCAGCCGCCACCGGCTGGTACGCGGGCGCGTCCCAACCGCCGAGCGCGGGCGCCCGCGCGGCATCCTCGCCGGGCGCCCGGCCGGCCGCGGGCGGCGCGCCCGCGCGCGCGTCGCCCCCATACTCGGGCGCCGGCCCCATGGGCGCCAGCGACGGCGACGGCGGCGGCGGGAAGCTGGCGCGCGCGGACGCGGCCGGCTCGGCCCTGGCGGGCACGGCCGGCGCCGGGAAGGCGCGCCGCTCGCCGGGCCGGCCCGGCGCGCCGTTGTCGCGCGGCGGCTGCCGCCCGGCGGCCGGCAGGTCCGGCCAGGGCGCGGATGCGGGCTGCGCGTCCTCCCAGCCGCTGCCGGCCCCCGGCGCCGCAGCAGGCTCGCTCCGCGCCTGGCGGCTCGCGCATACAAGTGTGAGGCCGAGGCACGCAGTTGAATTTGGTATACACTGTCACCTGCAATCGGCGTAGCGCCGTACCCGGTGTGCCAGGGCTCTGCAGAGGCAGCACTTGCTTGCCCTGGCATCACCATTGCCCAATTGCCGACAGACTGGCAAATCAACGCTTTCACTCGGGTTGCGACGCGCCCAGCAGCCCCCACGCTGTCGCAGGGTGTTACGAAGAGAATGTCTGCTCATTGGAACGCCCTCCGGCACAAATGAACCCCTGTTGGCAGCAGTCAATGGGCGCCGATGGGGGCGTGCCATAAACTCTGCCAGAGCGTGACAATTCCCTCGAGCTCTCCGCAGCAGCACAGACGCCACAGGCGGCCAGCAGCAGGGGACACGAACTTGACCAGCTGAGTGCACCTGGTCGACGGCCTGGCCGCTCTCCCACCAGCCGGGCGACGGCGCGGCGCCCTCGCCGCGACCGCGCCCGCCCGAGCGCCCGCGGCCGCGCGCGCCCATGCCGCCGCGGCTATCGACGCGGCCGCCGCGGCCGCGGCCGCCGTACTCTGCCGCCGGCTGGCCGTAGCCGTCAAAGCCGGTGCCCGCGTCCGCGCCCGCGCGCCCGCGCACGTCTGCGACGCCCTCCACGTCGTAGCCAGCGCTGGCGCCGCCGCCGCCGCGCGGGGCGCGCCCGCGCGGGCCGCCCGCGCCCCGGCCCGCCGCCCCGTGGGCGCCGTGCGGCGGCGGGTAGGCGCCACGGCCGCCGTTGGCGTACGACGGCGGCGCGCCCGGCTTGCGCATGCAGCGCACGTCGCCAGCGCCCTCTATGTCGTAGCCCGCGTCATAGGCTGACGGCTGGCGGCCGCGGCCGCCCGCCCGGCCGCCCCCGCGGCCGTCGCGCTCGGCCGCCCGGCTGCTGTAGGCGTCGTAGCTGCCGCCGGGCGCGCGCTCCGGCGATGTGCGCTCAAACTGCCAGCCGCCGCCGCCGCCGCCGCCACCGCCGCCGCCGCCGCTGCCGCCGCCGTCGCTGGCAAAGCCCGGCGGCGGCGCGTCCTCGCCGCGCCTGGCGGGCACGCACCACACTCAGCCCCTCCTCCCAGCACCCTCGCAGCATGGACGGCTGGAAAGCTTGGCAAGGAGCTGAGCCTGTGTCGCGGGGCGCACCACAGCACTCTAATTCTTGATGCAAATCTGCCACAAAGCCCTTTTGAAGGGATTTATCATGATTAATGTGCGTCAGGCACCACGCGCCAGCATCTGTGCTAGACACTTGCTGGGCCGGCCGAAAGTCATTGTACTGTGCCTGCCCTGACTTGAGTAGCACTCCCACATGCAGCGCTGCCCGCGCACCGCAGTGGCTGCGCCCTGCACGCGCCTGAAGCGGCCAGCAACCCTACCCTACCCTGTGACCACATCAACCGCGCGCCTGGCACGGCCGCGCGGCCGGCGGCCGACCACGTCCCCGCTGTCGTCGCCCTCGTAGTTGGCCCTCCTCCGGCTGGCGAAGGAGCCCTGCGCCATGCACAGCCGCGCGTCATTTTCAGCTGGCCCGATCTGGCCGGCGGGTGTTCTTGGGTGGTCCCCACACCCGCGCCATCGCACCATGTCTCGCCTCTCCGGCCCTCCAGAGCAAGTGGCTGAGCAGTCAGGCTACTGCGATCGACCTGCGTTGAAAATCGCACATGGGCCTCGCCACGCTTGGCACTAGCAGGTCTGCCCAGACCGCGCAGGCGTCCGCTGCGCTCGGACCGCCCCTGCGGCGGAGCGCGGCGGCGGGGCGCGCCATGTAGTTGTCGGCCTCGGGCGGCAGGTCCAGCAGCTCGAAGCGGTCGTGCGCCCACTTGTCGTCGTCGCCCTCGCCCCACAGCTTCTTCTTGGGCTTGCGCGGCCGGCGCCTGCCGCGCGCGCGCGCGCGTCAGCCTGTGCGGCGCCCGCGCGGCGTCCCCGCTCGTCTGCCCAATAGCCCCGGCACAGTGTCCCGCTCAGGCCGCGGGTGCGGGCGCGCGCGGGTACGCTGTGCGGCTCAGAGCAGACTCAGCTGCTCGTCGTATTTAGTCGCCAGCTCCGCCGCGTGCCCTGGCTTGCGGGCGCTCAATCATTGGGGTACTCGCGCACACGCTCGCCTCGGGCCACACGCAGCTCCTCGATTGCATCCGGCACACGCTTGCCGCTGGCGGCGGGTCACCGCGCATGGAACCCCCTGATTAGAGCAGCCTCCGAGCGCGGCCCCGAGCGCGGCCTCACATCAGGCACGCCGTCCCTGCAGCACTGGGCCACGGGCGCCCCGGGGCGCGCACAGCTCCTCATGGCCGCCATCCTCGCCGCCCTGGCGGTCGTCGTGCATCCAGAACGCGCCCGACATCGGCACCTCATACGGCTCCTTGGGCGGCGGCGGGCGGCGCTCGCGGCGCACGCCCCCGTCGTCCTCGCCCGCCCCCTCGCCCTGCTCCCCGTCCTCCCCCTCGGCGCCGCCCTCGCCGCGCAGCTCGCCGTCCTCGAGGTCCTCGCCGCCGGCCGCCGGCGCGCCGCGCCGCGCGCCGCGGCCGCGCTGGCGTCGGCGCGGCGCCGCGTCTGCGGCGTCGCCGCCCGCGCCGTCGGCGCCAAGGCGCCGCGGCGCAGCGTCCGCCGCAGCGGGCCCGTCGCGGGGCGCCTCCCCGTCTCCCTCGCCCGCAGGGCCCCAGCCGGCGTCGGGCACCGCAGGGGCGCCGCCGGCCGCAGCGGCGCCGCCGGCCGCCGCCGCGCCGGCCTCACCCCAGTCGCCGCGGCGACGCGCGGGGGGCGCCGGTTTGACCGGCGACGGCTCGGATGAGCGGTCGGTGACGCCGCCGTCCAGCAGCTCCGCCGGCGGCAGCTCGCCCTCGTCCGCGCCGCCTGCGCGCCCGCCCGCGTCCGCCTCAGGCGTCCGCCTCAGGCCTCCGGCCGGCGCCCCGGCGCGCGTGCTGCGTGTGCCAGGCGCGGGAGGCGCGCGCCGCAGCCGCGCGAGCGCCAGGCAGCCGAGCGGTCTGTCAGGCGGGCGCTCGCTGGCCGGGAAGCGCTCCGCGCAGCGCAGCTTCATTCAGGTCGCTGTCTGTGGCAGCGGAGCGATGCAGCAAGGCTACCCTTCGCAAAGAAGAGTGGCACAGTGGAGCCGCGACTCCTGCAACAACGCGTGGACGGCAGCTCCCACACTGCCTGGCCGGGCTCGACATGTTCACACCAAACCGGACACTGGACACACTCGCTTTCAAGACACTCTCATATGTGACCGCTAGCCTGTGGTAAGCGCGCACCGTCGTGAAGCGTCGCGTGCTTCAAGCCAGTGGTGGCGGCATCAATAGCGTCCGTTGCGCGCTTGCCGGCCGCTGCGCCAGCGGTGGGCGTGCCAGTGTCTGCTGGTGCGCTTCCTGCGGTATCGCACCATGCGCTTGCTCAGAACCTGAGCCAGACAAGGCGCAACAACTGCCCAAAGCCCAGGCAAAGCGAGTCCAGGCGTTGCGACAAGTGGCACGGCTCACAGCGGAAGATCGTGGCATCACGTTGCGCGGTCGCAGACTTGTCAAGTAGCGCGCGGCTGCACCATGGGCGCGCGGCCGGCCGCGGGCGGGGCTGGCGCACCATGGCTGGCCGCCGGCGGCGGCGCGGGCTCATCAGCCTCGCTGTCAGAGAACTCGCCCTCCTCGCCGGCCTCATCGGCGCTGGGAAAGTCCTCCTCATCCTCCTCCTCATCGGAGGCCACCTCCCGCCGGTGGGACATTACGCGGCCGTGGAGCGCTCGCCTATCGCTGGAAGGGTTGCCGCGAGGGAGCAAGCCGGGCAAGGAGGGAGCGCTGCCATGCAAGAGAAGGAAAAAGCTCCCGCAGGTGGATTGCTATCCTTGTAGGGCCGACTTTTATCGAGCTTGGGTGGCCGATTGCGAATGCTTGCATGGCGCTGTGTGGTGCGCACGAACCTCAGTGCTGAGATGCGGAGTTGCCAGCACTGCATGGACTTGCAGAGCACTGGTGCAAATGTGACGCTATCGGCTGCATGTCTGGTGTTGCTTGCAGTCAGCGCCGGAGCCTCAAGTTCTTGGGGGCCGCATGGGGCCTTCAAGCCTGACAAGAGCAATGACATAGGCTGTAACAGAGGCCAAATCACTGTTATGAGCAGGTGTGGCGCGCCGTGGCAAGAAGGAGCAAAACACATGTGCAGTATCATGCATAATGCGAGCGCTTTGATACAGGGTGTCTGTTGCTGTTTCCCTGAAAAGAGCATGCGAGTGTGTGTGCACACACATAGAGCGTAACTCCGGTCTAGGTGCTGACGGTGCAAACCAGAGGCGCGCACAGGACGCGCGGGTATACCCGCTCCCGGGGGCGGAGACCTTCAAGAAGTAAAGGCCTTTAGAAGTTGAGGCCAGTCTGCAGCAAGTGCGCTGCTCAGCCTCCTAAACTTTTTGGTAGGCCGCACGGTGCGTACATCACTATCGACTCCAGGCCGCACCAGTGTAGCATAGGAGTCTGCGAGGCCGCCATGGGAGCTTGTGGGAGCATGGCGCTCATAACCGAATACTTCATATCAAGACACTATCAAGCTTCACATTGGAACGCCCGACCATGCCCTATTAGGCTAAATGATCTCGACTACTAACAAGCAGCTGTTTTCAAGCATGCGTCAGCACGCTCTGCCGGGCTGGGCCTGAATTCCGCCGCGCACACGAAGAGCCGGAGTCTGGTCGCTGGGCGTTTCCGAGACGGAGCGGCTGCTGCACAAGTATAGCTTGCAAGTGCAGCAGTGTTGCGAAGCACCGCGTGGGACTGAGCTGAGACGCACGGCACGGCTGCCGTCACACCACGCGGCCCAGGTGCGGAGCTGGGCCTCTGACCCGTGCGACAGCGTGGGATGGGCAGCTCGGCGTAGTAACCGCGAGGTGTCCTGCGCCGCGACGCCCTGCCCGGGCCCAGCCTGGCAGCGGCGGCAACTGTCTACGTCCAGACGCAGGCTCAGCCTGCAGCGGGGACAATTGCTGCAGTGGCAGTTCCATAACCGCCTGCGCTCAGGAAGGAACAGATGGAGGTTGTGCATTGGCTCCTTTTCCTCCAATTATTCCTGCTTATGTCCTGTGCACACGGAGCGCCTGTTCCTGCTGCGGCAGGCAGTGCGGGAGGCAGACCCAGCGAGGAGAGAGGAGCCCGCAGCAGGCGTGCGTGGGCGCTGCAGCACCTCGGCAGGGCGCAAGCCTCGACCGCCTGACAGTCGGAGGGGGCACGGCCGTCGCCCGGACAGCCCGCGGCAGCGTGGACGCCGCGCGGGGTGCATAACCAGCACCGCTCGGCGTGAGGGCGGACGCGTGCGGGCGCGCGAGCGGCAGCATGTGGGGCCTGGCCACCGCCCTGCTGCTGGCCGGCGCCGGCTCGGCGCTCGCCCAGAACAACACGGGCAACCTCAATGGCAACTACAACACCTTTTCGGACAACAACGGCAACCTGAACGGCGGCAACTCGCAGGCGCGTGAGCGCCGCGCTCGCAGCCGGCGCCGCCGCTCGCTGGACGCACCCCCCCTTTCTGACAGCGTGCTGCGCGTGGGCCAGGTGACTAGCGGCTCCAATAACTACGTCTCCGCACAAGCGGTGAGCCCCCCCGGTCCTTCCCTCCAGACACACCTCCCGCTGGCGCTTGCTGCGTGTGCGGTCTGCGCTCACACACACAAGCATCGTCTCACTCGCACCGCCCGCAGAGCAAGAGCCTGGTGGGCGGGCCCACGTTCACAGACGCCTCTGGCAACGCTGTGGTCACCCCCAACAACGTCGGCAACGGCAACGGCAACTTCAACACAAACTCCTCCACCAACGGCAACCTGAATGGTAACAACGTCCAGGTGCGGCGCTAGCGCCGGCTGCTGCTGACTGCCAGACGGGCGCCGCCCGGCTGAGCGCTCTGGCACCTGACGCACTCCCTGGTGCCGTCGCAGAGCGTGGCTGGGACGAACAACACCGTGGCAGGCAACCAGGTGCGGGAATGCCTCGGTCGCTGTGCGCTCGCCGCCTGCGCCCCTGCGCGCCCCCGCATGCTCCCAGCGGAGCGCCAAGCCTGTAGCCTCACCCTGTTGACGGCGCGCACAGGTGCCGGGCGCCTCCGGGTCTGGGAACGGCAACAGCAACTCGTTCGGCCAGTTCAACGGCAACAACAACACGAACAACCAGCAGGCGCGCGCCGGCTGAGCGCGGTCCGGCAGCGCGCGGAGCCTCGCGCGCAGAGACTTGCATACTGGCCCTGCTGCCTTGCATCCCACTGCAGCTTACGGGGTGTACCTGCACCGGTAGGGCACCAGGCTCGCATGTGCCACAACCTGACCCGGGGCGTGCGCGGGCGTGCAGGTGGTCAAGGGCAACAGCAACGTCGTCAGCGCCCAGCAGGGCACTGACGTCCTCAATGGCCAGACCGCTGGGCATGGCAATGGCTACGTCGGCAGCTACAACGGTAACAGCAACGAGAACAACCAGCAGTACGTCAACGGCAATGGCAACAGCATCGTCGGCACGCTGTACGCGCCCGCCGCCGGGGTGCGTGCCGCGAATCTGCGCCCCGCTGCAAGCTCGCCCGCACCTCCCGCGCACGACGAAGGACCGAGCAGATCGACCTCACCCTGCGCCGTCGGCACATGTATTGCTTGAACATGCTGCGCTGAGCGCTCTGGCCGCGTCCCTACATGCAGGCAAGATGTATGGGGCCTCAGGCCCGCGGAGCTGCTGGCCGCGGCGGAGGGCCCAGAGACAAGAAAACGGCCCGACTGATTACCGGCGTGCGCAGAAAACGGCGGCGCTGGCCGGCTATGTGCCCGCGGCGGCCGACATCCCGCTCCAGGGCGGCGTCAACTCGCCCGTGGTGCCCAACCCCAGCTACGTGCCGCCGCCCAAGACCGCCGCCAACAACACGGACAACAACAACAACAACAACTACCAGCGGGTGACCGGCGACAACAACATCGTGGTCGGCAAGGAGGTCAACACGACGGTGGCCAAGGCGCGCGCGCGCCCGCCGCGGTCGGGCGCCCGCGCGCGCCTGGACCCAGCACGGCCGCCGCATCTCCGCCTGCATCAGCGCTGGCAGGCTGGCCGCGGGCCATGGCGGCGTGCAGTGAGGAGCTAGTCGTGGAGGCTGAGCAAGTGGGCGCACTGTGCGCGGCTGTTCGCCGGCAGTGCAAGCCCCGGCACAACGCGCATGCCGGTTTCCTTGGCTGCCGTGCCAAGGGCTGGCGGCGCAAGCGCGTCTGCGCGCAGACGGCTGAGTGGCTGTGCCGTGCGCAGCTGACGCCCGGGCAGAAGCAGGGCAAGCCCCCGCCGGTGGCCGACAGGGCGGCCTATGCGGGCATCGACAACGTGCAGGCGCGCGCCCGCAATCCTAGGCTGCCCGCTGCCCTGCCAGGCAGGCTGTGCATGAGCGCGCACGCTGCAAGCGCAACCTGCTGGCAGTGGCCCCCGCGCCTGATGCCAAGCGGCATGGGGCCTGCGGCAGGTCGTCAACGGCAACTACCAGACCAAGATTGGCAACACAATCGCCGAGTACATCACCATGGTGCGCGACCGTGCTCGCTCATGCAGCCACGCGCTCCGTGCCTGTCTCAGGCACCCAAGCAGGCTGCCAAAATAGATTTTTTCCATTAGCATTGCTAAAAATCTTGTCAACATGCCCTGGCATTAGACAAATGCGTGCAACCTAGCAGAGGGGGCGCATGCACCCCGTTGGTCAAGCTCCCTGCACATTGGTGTGGCGCCCTGCAGTGCTGGTCTGTGAAGCACTGGAGAGAGTGCCAGGCACCTGCAGCGCAGCTGACCGTGCTGCCATGGCGCGTGCAGGAGAAGGGCAAGAAGGCCGTGGTGACGACGGCCATCATCAACGGCGGCGGCAGCAGCGCGGTCGGCTTTGTGGCCGGGAACGGCTCCCAGGACAACTCGCAGGTGCCTGCATGCCCGGGCCAGACATGCCTGCTTCGGCAGGCAGTCTGCGTGCAGCTCATGCCGGCGGCACTTGCAGCCGTCCTGTCCACTCCAGCACGGCCGTGCCCTCTGCTGAGGGTTTTCATATGGCATGGGCGGTTGCACACCTGAGCAGATTCACTGGATGGACAGGGCATGCTACAAAGTCTGGTCGCCGGCAGGCGGCACAAGCCAGAATGTGGAACAAGTGCCAACCGTGGGTGTGGTGCAGGTTGTCAATGGAAACAACAACTACGTCGTCGGCACGAACGAGCACCGCTTTGTGTACACGGTGCGAGCGCGCGACAAACAATGACAAACAATCGCAAACTTCACAGTCGAGCTGCTTTCTTGTATGTGGCCTGGGACACCCCTGTGCTGGCCCGCGCCTGCCGCATGCTGTGCGGCCGTGGCTGTCTCCGCACGCCCGCAGACGAGCAGGATCTGATGGGGCCCGGCGCTGCCCGCGCAGGTGGACTCAAACAGCACCACAAAGAAGAAGAAGAAGGCGACCACCGGGGACGACGTCGCCCTGCTGGGGGCGACCGCCGCGCCGACCACCGCGCCCAGCACGGCCGCCGGCGTCACCGGCGTCACAGCCGGCAGCGGCGGCGCCGGCACCACGTCCCAGAGCGTCATCGCGCAGACCGCCTACATACCCGCCGAAGGCGCGGCCAGCAGCATCGCTGCGGGCGCCAGCAATGGCGCGCTGCTTGGCAGCGGCAGCGTCCCGCCCGCCGCCACGGCCGGCAGCAACACCGGCGCGCTGGACGGCGGCGCGGGCACCATGGGCGGCAGCGCGGCGGCGGGCATCGCCGCCGGCACGACAGCCCCCACCGCCGCTCCGACGACCGCGCCCAGGGCGAGCACCGAAGCCGCGTTGATAGGCAGCGGGGCCACGCTCCAGGCGGGCCAGGCCGTGGCGACGAGCGTCGGCACCAACACGGGCTCGCTCACGGCCGTGACCAAGGCCGGCGGTGACAACCGCGGCACCGCTTGGGCGTCGGCCGGGCGGCGGCTGCTGCGGGGGGCGTAGTGAGCAGCCGCGCAAGGCAGCCGATGCGGCTGCATGCGGGCGGTCGAGGGGAAGCAGGCCAGCCAGCGCGCGCTCGTGCACCCAGGGCTGCGCATTCGCGCCTGTACCCGGCGGCTAGCGCGCACTCGCTGACAGAGTCCCCTGAACTGCCATGCATCTCCTGAGGGGCCGAGAGGGTGTTGCGCTGGGCTCGCATGCTGCGAGCTCTGGTAGGGGCTCGAGGTAGCTGCGGGGGCCTGCGCGGGTGGTTCTGATTGAGAGGGGGTGATGATGCACAGCAGGTACCCGACTTTTGTGGGCACGTGCGGGGCCGTGTGTTGTGCGGCTGCGGCAGCTGGGGGCCTGCGGCCACACTTGTACCCTGGCGCCTTGCGGTGCCCCCCGCGCACCCCGGGCAGCACCTGCACGTAGAGGCTAGATAAGGACCCACACGCCTCGCTTGTCCATCACCCAGCATTTTGAACCCTGTAGGTGGCTGGCGTCTAATTTGCTACGTGCATTCTCCTGGCGCGAGTTGTTTTCCGCTCACCTACTGGCAATTGTATCCTACATTTCATCGGCCTGTGCGCTGGAGGTTGCATGCGGCGCGGGTGAGCGAGATGTCGCATGCGTCGCGATTCATTTCATCATGACTGTGTGTGGTTGCTGCACTGAAGCGAGCAGGCATGCAGATAAGTTGCACTGCATGCCTGGTCTCTGATCACATACATTCGTGTGTTATGGGTCCACCTGTGGTTCAACCCATATATCGTGGGTGCACGTACACTTGCACGCAGTACTCATTTTATGTGCACGCATAGGCAGAGAATAGCGACAACACTTGGGTGTGCAAGGCTCTATGGGTCTCTGCTCACGAGCAAATCTACATAACGGCAGGCAAGCTGTCACAGGCGACTGCTGTCCTTTAACAATTGCCAAGCTGCGCAGCTAGCCCAGAGAGCTTCTACAAGCCTTTGCAACGCTGTACACACTGCGAGGCTAACGCATGCACCCTGGAAATCGCAGGTGAGGTGATGTGCAGCAGTGAACGAGTCCCTGGGCATTGTCGTGCTTACAGATGCTGATTGCCTTTATTGCTTTATTAAAAATAGGAGATGCCTCCTGACAAGAGACTCCGGCGTGCACGTTCTCGTTCTCGCAAAACTTTGTTGAGGCTTTCGTGTGACATGCATGCAACATGCATATCACACGGCCTTCTGACTTTATACAGTCGACGGGGGGTGTTGCACAGCAGCAATTTCAATGGTTGTACGCTTGAAGCATCCTGAGGTCAGGCTGGCTTATGCCATGCCATGCCATACGCCGGTGGTAGTCATGGCGGAGAACGTTAAAAAGCTAGGCTGATTATCTGGAATCAGAAAAGGCAGGGTAAATAATAATTATAAGCAGGGTAGCACCTTGCAGCTAAGGCCTGAGCTGCTCGAGCATACGCTGCTCAGTCACACCGCGCATTGTAGTGATCTTTTGGAGACTCTGACAGCTGTCTGCTACTTGCTCTTTTTGTGATTGTGCGCAGCTCCCGCATCAACTAACTGCAAGCCATCATAAAGCTGCACCCGCAGCGCGCGGCGTGCTCCTCTCAACCGTGGCTCATATGCCGTTTTTTGCCATAGAGCCTTGGTCCCTTTGCGTGCCACCTGTCGCCTAGACCGAGTGCGTATGACGCTGCACGAGTAGCAGCTGCACAGCGTTGCGCGTGGGTTGCAAGCCCGCCATGATGGCTCGGCAGACAGGCTCGTTCGATCGTGAACGAAGTGCGGTGCTGGAGACCCGCGTGGTGTGGGGCCTGCTGGCTATCGCGACCGTGCTCACCGTGCGCTCCATTGTCAAGCAGGCGCGCCAGCGCTGTCTCCGCACAGTCCTGGGCATGCGAGCAGGCGCTAGGCTCGCACACGCGTTTACTAAGCATGCCTGACGCGGTGGACGCGCTGGTCACACCACTGCGCTGGTCACACTACTCTGTTGACACTGTCAGAGTATGCACTCAACCTCCGTCACTAATGCAAGTGTTTCAGTGCGTGTTTTAGCGCGTGCACGCGTCTCCGCCGTGCGCTTGCCCGCCAACTCTGGAGTGCTCTCCTGGACCGCTTTGAGCGCTGGAGCGTCGCGCGTGCAGGCGCCCGGCGGCACTGAGTTCTGGCAAAGCCCGGAGGTCGTCGGGACGGGCTGCCCAGCGCCTGCGCCGACGCGGCACCTGCCGCAGACGGCCGTTCTCATCCCGACAGTGGTGCGCCCCTTTCTGATGCAGCGTGCGCCTCACTAGCTCACTCGCGCGGCTGCACTGCGGTGTCCAGAGCGGTCTCAGCCCAGACCGTGTGCGTTACAAGCTGTGGCGCGGCTGGGCGGCGCGTGCGCGCGCGCACACCGCGGGCACGCGAGCGGGGGCCAGCGCGACGGCGTGCCTGTCCGGCAGGGGCCGCACGGCGCGCACGGCGCGGCTGGCGCCATGATCTGGGACGTGCCGGGCAAGCGCTTCCTGAGCAACACCTGCACGCCAGACCAGGCGCGGGCAGCCTGCCCTCACCTATCCATATCTCCGCGGGCGTCGCCCGCCCTGTCAAGTTCGAGCGCACCGACGCGCCCGATACATGCGTGTCCACATGGCGGGTAGCGCGCGTGCGGTCACGGCCCCGGACGGGGCTCACCTAGATCTGCGGCGCAGGAGCTGGTGAGCACAGAGCCGGACTTCCTGACGCCGGCGGAGTTCCGGGAGCTCAAGGCGCCCATCATGCGGCGCCTGGAGCTGCGCCGCCGGGACCTGCAGGCCAAGGGCCTGACCAGCTGCCTCTTCTGCGTGCACATCCTGTTCAACATCGCCGGTGCGCCGCCCGGGCGCGCCCGCGCGGCAGGACGCGCGCCCCATGACCAGCGCGCCCTGCTTGCAGACTGCTCCAGCCTCTCCAGTCTGCTGCTCCAGAAAAGTGGTCTGCTGCAGCCTCGCTTGAGCTGCCTCGCCTGTCCTGCTTGCACACCTTTCCCCACTGCTTGGCACAGAGCGGTCTGTGCAATCCCTAGCGGGAGACCAGCTGCCGGCACCCGGGCTGACCTGCCCGTGCGGCAGGCAGGCAATGGCCGGAGGCAGACTGGGCTCTGGGGTTCCTGCAGCCCGTGGCTAAGTGCGCCTCTTGAGCCGGGGGCCTGGCTTGCACGCCAAGCATGTTGCCCTCCGAGCTCCCGCCGCCGGCCACCGCGCGCCGCGAGCCCGGCGGCGGGCGCGGCGCAGGCGCGGCGCGGCTGCAGGAGGACGCGGACCTGCGCTTCCTGCGGCCCTACTTCGCCAAGGTGCAGGCGGTCGACGCCAACATGTTTGACCTCTCCGTCACCATGGTGCACCCGGCGACCGCCCCGGAGGCCTTCCGCCCGCACTACGACATCACGCTGTCCGACCACATCCTGACGCGCGCGGCCGTCGGCGGCCTCACCGTGCGCCCCGCCGCCGCGTCGTGCGGGTGTCGGCCACCCATACAATTGTGGGTGGTGGCATGTTGAATTGATGCTGATCACATCATCTGGCGCGACCCTGACCCGCGCCACGTGTGAGCAGCCTCGTCGCGCGCCTCGCACGCACCTGCGGACGCGCGGCCGGGTTACCCAACGACACGGCAATCAGCGTTGCGACTCTGCCGCGCTGTGCATATGCTGGCCGCGCATGAGGCACATGGGCGTGCGCTTGGGTGATCGTGTCTGGCGGGAGGCCGAGGGCGCTTCCGGGGGGCGCGCAGTTGATCCGACAGTGGGAGTACGGCATGCTGTCCGACACATCCAACGTTATCTACCTCCAGGCGCGTCTGTGCACACGGCGCCATGCCGGGGCAGCCTGTGGCGATGCAGGGCTGCCAAGCGACCGGTCTATGCCTTAGTTCATATGAGCATCAGCTACTTTTTTTAATCTGCGTGTCCACTCCTCAGTGTACTGCATGTTCAGGCTCACTGTTGGGTACAGGGTATGGTGGGATGCCTCACAGATCTGGCTGTTTGCTGACCTGCTGACTTACCATGGTCACATGTATGCCACACTAACCAGCACTGGAGTCGACTAAGCATGTCCAGGCCATGCAGACATGCCGGTGCGGTGATAGCCGAGTGCATGTCCGCCGCGCGTGCGCAGGTGCCCAGCGACCTGAGCGGCGGCGAGTTCCGCATCTGGGACCCCGCGGTCCACAACAGCAGCATCGCCGACGCGCCGGAGAAGCCGACGCCGACGCGGCGGCTGCAAGTGCAGGCGCGGCCTGCCGCGCCGCATGCATGCAGCCTGCCATTACCTTGCTGCTCTCGCTGCCGTGCCTGCAGGCGCACGGCGTCGATGCTGCCCTGACCCTGGGCAGGCGGGGCGCGTGGCTGTGCACGTCATAAAGTGGCGCGTGGCAGGGGCCCGAGCGCGCCTGCATGTCATCAACCGGGGCATGGCAGGGTCTCAAGCATGCCTGCATGCGTCGGGCGGCAGGAGAACACCATGGTGAAGTTCCGCGGCGACGCGCTGCACAGCATCGACAACTTCCAGAGCCCGGGCGGCACGCCGCGCGTGTCGCTGGTGCTGAAGCAGTACCGCCTGTCGCCGGGCGACTATGCCTTCTGCCCCGAGTTTGTTGTCGGAGCCTGGTAGGGTAGCCTGCAGGCTGCTGTCATGTGGCTTAATCCACTGTTGCGATAAATTGACCGGTTTGTGTGGAGTGTGAGAGACGAATAGTGGCGCGGGATGCATCTCCTTCGGCGTACCGCTGGGAGTGCAGTGAGCCACCAGCCGCACTTCAGTCTGCAAGACCTGTCTTGCAGGGGGAGTAGCAGACTGCTTCAGTGGTGTCTCCCTGTGCCCCTGTAAGCGCTTTCTGTGCTCAGGAGGCTTTGGGTCAGAGGCGCTCCGCATGCCTCACCAGACCGCGGTGCACCAGCCTAACTGTAACAAGGGGATGTGTGGCCAAGCAGCTGGGCTGATCAGAGCCGAGAGGGTGCGCGTCCCATATTCTGCCCACCCCTCTTACGTGAACTGAATACCTGCTGCAGCACCGTTGGCAACACCAATTACAAACGCCACCAATATGCAAGGCAATGCGGCCCTGCCAGGAGCACTTTGCTCTAGTACGCCAGCAACCGCATGGCATCTGATGGCCCTACACTACACTTGCGGCTTGACCCAAGGGCTCCCCTTCTTTGCCAGCAGTTCCCTACATGACCAAAGCAGGCCCATGTATGTTCAACAGCAGGCCGAAGAAAGCAGTCGCTACCCCACTCTCATCCCCTGCCGCAGCAGCGCTCTGTTCTGTCCCTGTCAGTGCGCTCCCAAACTCTCAAAAACTCTGTTTGAGGACTGCAACGCTGTGGACAAACAGTCTCGCAATTTGCCGCAAGCACGCAAGCACATCTGCGCGCTCGCCTGCGGCTGCCGCTCCGGGGCGCCCAGAGCGCAAGGTGACCCGCAGCAGCCTCGCTGCTCGGGGCTGCGCCCGCAAAGCGGCCCGCTGCCCCAGCTGCGCAGGCACCCCACCCTGCTCTCCCGCGCACGCAGCTTGTCAGGCATCGCAGCCCTGCAGCGCGCTGGCCTCCTGAGCGTCGCCCGGCGCCGACTTTGCGGCGAGGCGCCCGGGCGCGGCGGCGGCAGCGGGCTGCTCGGCAGGCTCGACGTCCGCGCCCAGCGACTTCAGGGAGCCGCCGCTGCTGCTGCGCGGCACAAACTCGCATGCGCCCGGGTTGAGCAGCTGCCCCGACGCTGACTTGGCCAGCGCCAGCAGCGCCGCGGCCTTGAGCGGCGGCGGCGCCGCCGCGGAGCCTGCCGCGCGCGGGCACGCGCGCGTCAAGGCCTCCTGCAACAGCTCAGCGCCGCGCGAGAGCTGCACAGGAGTGCACGCGCGCAGCCCATGCCCTGCCGCCCCGTCCTCTTGAGGCGCCGTGCAGTGCATGCCCGTCCTTGTCAATGACTTTGATCTGGAGAGGCTTGGGCAAACAAGACCTCCCGTGAGCGCTTGAAGCTCCCTGCGCACCAGAGGAAAAGGCCACCCCTCCCAGACAACCAATTGTTTTAGGACTCGGGACGCTGTACCAAGCACAAGCGCATGGGCGCACCTGGTGTGCTGACGCCGTCGTCGGGCAGCGCAGCCAGGGGCGCATCGGGCGCAGAGCCCGGCGCGGCGGCGGCGGCGCCGCCGCCGGCCAGCCCGCGGCCGCGCCCGGCGCCGGCGAAGCCGCGCGTGCCGTCCGGGCCGCGCGCCATGCGCATCGTCTGGTTCCCGCGCGCGCCGGCGGCCTCCACGTTGCCGACAAACTTCTGCGCCGCCGGGTTGCGCTCTGCGACAAACTCCTCGTTCTCCTTGCCGGCCGGCGCCTCGCGGGTGCGCCGCACGCGGCGCGCGACAATCTCGCGCCCGCCGGCCGCGCCCGCCGGCCGCGCCAGCGCCTCCGGCTTGACCGCCAACGTGAAGGCGACCTCGTCGCCAGGGCGCAGCGGCGGCGCCAGATTAGGCTCCGCGTCGCCGGCGTTGAAGTAGACGCGCGGGCGCTCCTCGCCGCGCGCGTACTCCACGAAGCCGAACGCGCCCTTGAACGTGACCACCGTGCCGGTCAGCGCGTGCGGCGCGACCTCCACCGCGCGCCGGCCTGCGCGCGCGCAGCCGCACCGTTGGGACGGCGCGCAGTGTAGGGCTTGATGACCAAGGTCCCAGTGGCTTGCCGACACTCCATCACAGATGCGCGCTGTGGAAAGGTTGCAGGGATCACGTGAAGGAGGCACGTTGGTGGCAGCTCGTGATCAGACTCACGCAGCTGCCTGCCCACCGTCTCACAGCTGCAGTGCTGGTATTCACGCCTTTGCATGTGCTGGCACGAACAGCTCTGTTCACGTTCCACACCTACAAGCCGTGTCGCGCTCAGCTACTGAGCGGCGTTAGCGGGTCACACCCCCCATTGCTATAGCGTGCGTGCCTTTTTTTCTTGCAAAACGGTGAGCATGCGCAGGGCTGCCTTCAAGCATCGCACGCAGCCCTGATAGGCGCAGCGGGTGCCCATGCGATGGGCTGTGCGCGCGCGCACCGGCCAGGCGCGCGACGGCGCCGCCCAGCTTCTGCGCGGCCGCGGCCGTCTGCGGGCGCGTGGCCACGCGGAAGGTCACCTGGTCGCCCGCCTTGGGGCCCGCCTTGGCGCCGCCCTCCCAGCCCTGCGCGGCGCGGGCGCTGCCTGACAAGCGAGGCCGGCTGAGCCGCGCGACACAGCCACGGAGCCCCTGGACAGGATCGTGCGCTCCTTACCCTAACCCCTACCACTACCATATGCCTGCAGCGGCGCTTCCCGCGGCGACAGAGACCGCACAGGGGCTCCTGGCACCCACACCAGCCACCGCACAGGGTCGGCGGAGCGCCGCGCCTGCAGGTCCTCCGGCCCGAAGGGCAGGCGCGCGTTGGCGCCGTCGGGCGCGGCGAACTGCAGCAGGCCGCTGGCGAAGCCGCCGCTGCGGCCCTGCGCCTGCGGCCGCTCCACCACCACGCCGGCCAGCTGCTCCTCGGCAACCTCCTCAAACACGGCCGCGCCCTTGGGCGCCTTGCACACCCTGCGCCCCGCGCGCGCCCCGCCTGTTGGCTCGACACCCGGCGTCGGTGGCGGCAGCTGGCACCAGCCCAGGGGAGGCATCTGCCGTGCACTGCGCTTGTGGGAAACACGTGCGCCGCATCATGCTGGGTCGGAGGCTGGAGCCCCGCTTGCCAGGCGCGCCGTTTGCGGAGCCGGTGCACGCAAGTGCGAGCAGGCCGACCAACACCCCCCGCAGGCGTAAATACACAGCGCGCGCAGGCCAGGCCGCCGGGGGAGCGGCCGCGGGCGGCGGGCGCACGTGGGCGCGACCAGGCCGCGCGGCGGCTCGCGCAATACGGAAAATTCCACGTCGTCGCCGACCGCCAGGTCGCCCGGCGCGCAGCCGGCGAGCGCGGAGAAGTGGAAGAAGACGTCCGCGCTGCGCTCGCACGCGCGGATGAAGCCGAAGCCGCCGCCGCCGCCGTCCGCCGTCGGCTTCAGCGCCTTGATCTGCGCGGAGCAGCAGGCCCCTCAGGCGGGAGCGCCACGCCCTGCAGCGGTGGTGCGCCGTGCTTGCGCAAGCGGACGCCGAGCGCGACTCGGTGCCGCACCCTGGCTCGTAGCTGCGGCAGCATGCACCATGCGGTGTTCCATAGCCCAGAAGCTTCGCCCTGTCAGGTGCGGGGTAGCGCTTGGCATCACCCCGGAGCAATGGGCGCCACTCACTCAATCCAGACACACAGTCCCATGCGGCTTGATGAGGCAACCAGTGCGCTGCGGCGCCCGGGCGCGCGCCTGGCCGAGCTCGCGCCTGTCGGCGGCGCGCGTGAGCAGGCGCACGTCCTCCGCGCGCACCGCGCCCGTGCGCCGGTCCAGGACTACTGTGAAATCCACATCATCGTCTGCGGCCAGCGCGCCCGCCTCGCCCCCGCCGTCGCCGACCTGCCACCCCATCGTGCGCTCCTCGCAACCGTAGAAGCGTAGAGTGACATTAATCAGCCACTTCATACCATCGCGCTGCTGGGCACTAGGGACCTCTCCGGTATCCTTTGCGAAACGCACTTGCTGTCACAGCCGCCAGAGGCACTTTGCGTAAAAGGGAGAGGCGAGCGGCGTGCGCGGCGGCCTGGGGCACCGCACGTCACCAGGCCAACGGCGCTGCACATGTAGAGCCGCCCAGAGAAACAACTTTAGTACCAGACACATGATGCTTACTTGGACACACCTGATCTGCCGCAAAGCCGCAGCGGCGCTCCTTTCCGCCAGCATCCACATATGCGATCGTGCCCATGCCGGCGCGAGCGCCGCGCTCCGCGATCGCCGGCGCCGACGCCGGCGCCGGCCCCGCGCCGCCTTGCCCGCCGGCGCCGTTTGCTGATGCTGCATCCGCGCCAGCTGGCGCGCCCGGGACCGCATCCGCCCCGCGCTCGGGCGTGCACGGACCCCGCGCGTCCGCAACGCCGTTTGCCGCCTCCCAGCCAGGCGACGCGCCATTGGCGCCGCCCTGCGCGTGGCCAGGCGCGCCTGCAGCAAACCCGGGGTCCGGCCCTGGCTCCGCTGCCCCTCCCGCCGCGGCGCTGTCGGCGCCAGGGCCATCCGCTGCAGGCCGCGCTTCACGCCCCGAGCTATCGGGGGTGCTGGCATCGGCCGCGGCGGCACCGCAGCCGGCGCCAGAAGCGGCCGCGGCGTCAGAGCCGGGCTCGCCTGTGTGCGCCTCGCCCGGCGACGCGCGGCCCGGCGTCGGAGCGCCCTCGGCCGCGCCGCGCGGCTGCACGGGCAGCTTCAGCACGCGGCCCCTCACGCGCTCTGTCGCCCCGCACACGCCACAGCTCACACCGCGCTCACCGTTTGTGGACACCGAGCGGCACAAGGACCTGGATGCAAGGGCGCACCCCGCAGCTGAGAACTGCACTGCAGCCGTTGCATGTCGGGCGCCTGTGTCAGACAGTGCAAGCTCGTTTCAGACACCAGCCTCATGCTCAGGCCCTGGCCGGGGTTCCAGCGACCCCGGGAGGCCCCACCTGGCTGCCGCAGCTCCGGCTCCAGCTCGCCGGGCTCCAGGCGGCGCAGCGCCACGGCCACCGGCTTGCCGCTGCGCGCGTCGGCGCGCACGCGGAAGGACAGCGCGTCGCCCAGCGCCGCGCCGCCCGCGGGCGCCTCGCTCTGGTGGAAGAAGATCTGCCCCGCCCCGCTCGCCAGGCTGCGCGCCGCGCATCGGGCGACGGCCTCAGGGCGCGGGCGCAGGCCAGCGAGCAGCGTGAGATAAATAGCATTTTGAGCAGGGAGACACGGCATGACGAGCAGGGGGTCGCGAGCGCGCGCCAGGACGCAGAGCTATGTGACACATGTGTGGCGACCTGCAGCCGGCCGCACATCACATCGGTGCCATTAAGGTTCCACAGCAAGCATCCCTGCATCACTAGAGCGCCCATCAAATATGAGGCACAGGGAGTGACAGAACGATAGCCAATAGGCTTTTAGCCGGTGACCACAGCATCACAAAATTGTTTCAGCCTGTGCTTCTGTGACTCCCATACATTGGTCGGGTGCGGGCGCGCACTTGATAAACCCGTAGCGCGCCTCCGGCTTCAGCAGCACGACAAAGCCCCGCTCGCGCTCATCCGCAGGCTCCGCCCTGGCCACCTGCGCGGCCGCGGGGCGCTCGGAGGCGGATCGAGAGGCCCACGCCATTCGCTCCCCTACCCTCTCCAGCTCTTCCAGCTTGCACAGCGGCACGCCCAGCACACTGCGCACCCCAGGCGCAGGCCACCGGGCCCGGGGCTGCCCTCGCTGACGGGTGACACGGAGCACAGGGGACGGCCGCCCTGGCGGCTGAGGTGGGCGCGCGCGCCTGCGTGGCGCGCGGCCGCCGGCCCGGCCCGCCCGGCACCAGCACAAAGTCGACCGGCTCGCCCAGGCGCAGCGCCTGCAGCCGGTCGACCTGGTCGCGCTCCTCGAAGGCCACCGCCTGCTGCGCCGGCGCGCGCGCGGGCGCCTGGCTCGGCGCCGGCGACGCGGTGCGCGCGTGCGGGGGCTCCGTGGCGCCGGCGCGGGCCGGCGCGCCGGGGGCCCCCGGGGGCGCCTTCGCCTCGCCCGGCGTGACGGGGCCGGCGGGCGCCCCGTCGCTGGCGGCGCCGCCGGTGCTGCCAGCGCCGGTGTCCGGCGCGCCGCCGGCGGAGGCGCTGGGCGGCGCCGCCGCGGCAGGCTGCGCGGGCTGCGCGGCGGGCGCGGCCTCATAGCCGATGCGCCCGCCATACTTCTCCGCCTGCACGCCAGACAACAGCGGGGCCTGGGCTCGGGCGACAATACACAGGAGCCTGCTCGCGGGGAGCGGGTGGGACAAGGCGCATGCTTGCCACAGCGTCCCGGCATGTGTTGCCTGCGCCAGGTAAACGTGCGCGAGTGGGCGGAGCAGGCGCTGCAGGCACGCTCGCCGCGAGCCCAGTTTTCCTGGCAAGCGGCGTGCCTGCGGCGCCGCGCGTCGCCGTTATTGGGGTGGGGCGGGCGCGCGCCTTCACGCCCCACTGCGCGCTCTGCGAGCTGCCGCCGCGCAGCTCGCGCTGCACGACGCCGCGCATGCGCACGCCCTCCTGCGGCCCGGCCGCTGCCTCCAGCGTGCCCTTGGGCAGCCTTTTCACCTGCGCTGCCCCAGCCACGCGCGTCGCAGAGCGATGCTGTCACGCGGCCGGGCGCGGGGGCGCTGGAGGGCTGGGCGCCGCGGCGCGCGCGCCCGCCGCCCGCGCTGACAAAGCCCGTGCACCTCCTCGCTGGGCGGGTGCAATGCATGGTGCACAGTGCTGCTGCAGAGCGCGGCCTGCTGTCGCAGCGCACTCGCTTTGCAGCCGCGCAGCGCAGTGCGCAGTGGAGCCCGAGCACAGTCTTGCGTGCGCAGGTGGGGCGACCACCCGTGGCGTGCCTGCCGCGCCGCCCACTTGGCGCCCGGCGCGGGCGGCGGGTACGCGGTGAACGCCACCTCGTCGCCCTGCTGCAGCGCCTGCAGCGCCTCCGCGCCGCCGGGCTGCGGCGTCGCGGCGGCGGCCGGCGCTGCGGCATCCGCGTCCGCCGGCTGCACCTCGCTGGCATGGAAGAACACCTGGGCGTCAAAGTCGGCGGACCTGCGCGGCTGCCGCGCGGTCAGGCGCCTCCCTGTGATGCCACAACAGCCAGTGGCCCATCCGCACCGCGCCGCCAGCCCCTGATCCACTGTGCCTCGACACGCCCGAGAGAGACGGTCCTGCCCACTTGCATGCTGTGCCGCGGCGCTGCCTGGCAAGCACGCTGAGTACGTGTGCAGGCACCAGGCACAAAACATGCGTGAAGAGCTACAAATACGATAGCTCTGCACCTTGGTTCCACGAAACTGCTTGCGTGACACTGGGCTTACAGGATGCGCGAGGGAGTGCATCAAGACGCACCAAGGTAACCTCTTAAGAGTGCTGCGCAGGTGTGCAGAAGGCGGGACAGACAGCGGCCGGGGCGCACTGTATGAAGCCAAACGTGTCCTTGATGGACGCCACATAGCCAGTGCCATGAACGCCAGCCGGACTTGGCCCGGCTTGCGGGCTCGCCCGGGGCGGCCCCGCCTGCCGCATCGGGGGCCCGCTGCCCTGTGCCGTAGCCGGGCCACGCTGCTGCTGCGCCTCGCCCCAGCGCCCGCCCCTGCCGCGTTGGCCGCGGCCGCGGCCGGCGTCCATGCGCCCCGGTGGCGCCCGGCGCGGCTCGCCGCCAGCGCCGCGCGCCATGGGCTGGCCATCACCCTCCATCACGTCCAGCTTGCGTGGTACCGCGTCGCCTGCGCTGTCGGATGCAGCCGCCCACATCGTCGCAGGCCAGGCGTTGGGGAGCCAGACCCTGATCAGGGTCCATGGACACCTTGCTTGTTGAGGGTGTGCAATGAAACATGTTGCCCGTTACAGCATAAATGTGAGTACAACTGACTGTTGCAAATCAAGTCTATGCACATTGAGGCGAACCCATCTTGGCACACAGTGCAAGGGAGGCAACAGGCCGTTCAAGACATATGCACGGCAGCTCTGCATGCTGATAGCGCAAGCACTCAGTATGAGTACATTATCACCTGCCCCACTTTCATTATGCCCAGCGCAGGCCTCCACAACATCTAAAACACATAGCGGCAGCCGCCGGCACGTATGCCTCGACACAAGTTTTCCTAATGCTGCACAGATTCTGTATCATGCTGGCGTGCTAGGCGGCACTCGCCGAGCCAGACACAGTGATCTCCTGACTGTGTAGCCATTGAGCAGGGGAGCATGCTTACGGACACGCTTGTGCTTTGAGGGGCGCCGCCTCATGCCAGCAATTTTGTGGTGCCTCCAGACAGCTGTGGTGCTACTGCCCCAGCACAGGCTGTCCAGCGCAGTCGTTCAGCGGGGCGCCGTCGGCGTGGCGGACGACTGTGACGGGGTGCGGCCGCGGGCCCAGGCGCACTGCTGCCGCCAGGCGCGGCTCGCGCTCTTGGACAAGCGCACACCGGCGTCCGGCTTACTTGAACATCGGGAGCTGATGCCTTTGGGGTTAGGGGGTTAGGAGGTTAGAACATGTATGCAGCAGAGGGGCCCCAGCGCAGGTTCGCCAGCCGGTTGTCGCCTCCGTCTCCATTGATGTGCTCGCCGCTGTCGAGCCACGGACGCCACTCGCTCTGCTCGAAGGCGAGCAGCACCAGGGTGCTGACGGGGACTTGGCATCGACGACCCGGGGAGCTGTCATCCAGGGCGCAGGTGACTGTGTGGCCGCCAGGCTTTGCAGTGGGCTTCAGTGTTCTGCCGCTCGGGCCCATGATGCGGCCGTCCTCGCAGGCGTGGTACCTGGTGTACGGCTCAGGGCACGCGCACCAGCGGGGCTCCTTGACCACCTGCGTGCGCGCAAGCAATTGTCGGCAGGGCGCATGCCAGTACGAACCGCAGTACAAGCGCCATCGGAGCGCATGCAGCTGCCCTGCACATGGGCAAAACAGCTGCGAGCTGGCACACTTGGCGCGCGGTTGCACCACTTGAGGTTGTTCCGCACCACCCGCCGCGGCAGGCACCTGCAGCGCAGTACCTGTAGCCAGCACATACACACCAAAGCAGCAAGCGCTGACAGAACGTCGGCCCCAGGCGCGACAAAATGCGCACCGCGGTGCGCTCGCGCGCCGTGGCCAAGGCCCTCGAGACGGTTGCGAACATGGCGCGCAACGTGGCCGCCTGCGCGCACAGTGAGCACGCCGGCGCTCGCACAGCGCAGGCACCTTTGCAGTGCCAGTGGCTCTGATGCAGCATACAAGGTTATACGTGGCCAAAGCAGCAGCGGCGAGCCCGGCTAGCTGGGACAGCATTCCTCAGAAGCATGTGTGCGTGTCAATGCTGTACTGAAAAAGGCCGGCGGCGGCGCTAGAGCAGACGCACCAAGGTGCACGTGCTCAGCAGGTCCCACACCATCATAGCGATGAGCTCCGGGGCAGACGTTTCAGGGTGAGAGCATATCATTTCCACGCAAACTCTGCCATACATTGCTGTGCCGTCGCGCCAGCGAGTCCGGATGTCCTGTAGAAGCAGCAGCCTTGCGCTGGACGTCCAATGCAGTGCTCCAACAAAACGTGCTGCAACAGCAACGGGAGATCCTCGCACTCTCCACAGTGCGCCGCAGCCCACCTGAGAGTTGCGCGGTTGCTGGTATGGCATCGTGGTTCACGGTGCGCCAGCAACAAAGCGGCCAGACACGCGCACGCCGAAGCACAGAGCTGGCCTCTGGCGCCCGTGCAGCACGGATTGCAAGGCGAGATGCAAGTACGGAATTTTCTAGGCAAGTCCGATAACAGTGCGAGCCAAGGCGAGCAGGTTCAGGGCTCCGGAACCTAGTCCAACTGTGCACGCAGCATACGAAGTCCTTAGGCTCAATAAGCAGTCACCCGCAAGCGCCCAGGCGCCATGGCTGATGCAGCAGCAAGGTGCTTTCACTGATGGCGTGCGCCTTGCTTCGCAGTCGATCAGCCTTCAGCTGTGCGCGGCGCGCCTTCTCTGCCAGCGCAGCTGCGCCGGCCACCGCGGCTGGTGCCTCGAAGCAGACAAACCTGTGCACGGCCGTGAACGACGCGCTGCACATTGCTCTGGAAGAGAACAAAAGGTGTTCACCACTGACTGAGGCCAGCGGCTGCTCGTTGTGCGCTCAAACGCGCCCACCTGAGGCAAGAACACTGGCCGGGCGCAGAGCGCTAGTGTTTGGGGAGGATGTGAGTTTTGGCGGCGTGTTCCGTTGCACGGTCGGCCTCAAGGAGCGCTTTGGGGCTGCGCGCTGCTTCAACACGCCGCTGTCAGAGCAGGTAGGCGTGCGCTGGCTCGTCAAACTTGGCGTGCAGCGCGTACATCCATGCACTAGCGTCTGCCCCGCTTCCAGGCTGAGCAAACATATCCTCCGGCGGTATCAGCCGGGCTGGGCACGCTGCCTGTTGAGCAGTCTGTTCTCCTACGCGCTGCCCCAGTCGGGCAAGAGCAAGTGATGCGCTATTAGCGCCTCACGCGAGCTTGCCACTTCCGCCCTCCGTCCGCTCAGGGCATTGTCGGCTTCGGCATCGGCGCTGCAGCGCTCGGCTGCACCGCAATCGCAGAGATCCAGTTTGCCGACTACATCTACCCAGCCTACGACCAGATCGTGAACGAGGCCGCCAAGTACCGTTACCGCAGCGGCGGCGCGTTCGACTGCGGCGGGCTGACCGTGCGCGCCCCGTACGGTGCGACCGCCGCAGCCTTCCTTTAGCCTGGGACTCCTGCGAGCTGCTGCCCCAAGCAGCTCGACACGTGCATGGGCGCTGTCGGCACAGCAGCAGCGGCAGCTGTCCTGAACAGGTAGAATCGCCGTGTGAGCGCGCCTGCAAATGCATGCTGACGCGCCGGGGCTGTGACTCGGAAGCGGGGCATTACTACAGCATCATCACCTCCTCGCGTCCGCTCCTGGCCCCTGCGCAGCTGCCGCCCGCTGCACAGGTGAAAGAAAAGCCCACCTGTGCAGGCGCGGTCGGCCATGGCGGGCACTACCACTCGCAGTCGCCCGAGGCGGTCTTCACGCACGTGCCGGGCATCAAGGTGGTGGTGCCCAGCGGCCCGCGCGAGGCCAAGGGGCTGCTGCTTGCGGCCATCCGCGACCCCGACCCCGTCGTCTTCTTCGAGGCGAAGATGCAGTGCGGCGCCCCGCCGCCTGCGCCGGAAGCGCATGCGCTGGGGTGCGGGACGGGGGGGGCGCGCCTTTTCCCGGGCTGTCGTGGGGGCGCTGGTTGCCGCGGCCACGAGCAGCTTGCTGGCGTGTGTCGTGCCGGAGCAGGCTGGCATGCAGGCCAGGGGAAGGCGTGTGCGACGGGAGGGCGTGGCTGAGAAGGCAGGGAGTGGCTGAAAGCTTGTGAGCAGGACGGTGCCGGGTCTTGTGTGTGGAGCAGGACAGGCGCATGCCCTGAACACATGGATCATCCTCGGCAGGCATGAGCGCGGCGCAGCAGCGCGGGTGGGTGCAGGCGAGCGGCGCACGGCCCGCCGCTGAGCGGCCGGGCGCGCAGGTACCGGACAGTCGTAGAGGACGTGCCGGAGGGCGACTTCCAGCTGCCGCTGGGCGAGGCGCGCGTCGCGCGCCCGGGCAGCGACATCACCCTCGTCGCCTGGGGTCAGCAGGTCGCCGTGCTCGAGCGCGCGGTGCGGCCACCCGTGCTCACACTAGCTCCTGGCATGTACCCATGTTTGACAGCACGAGGCGTCTGGTGGCGTCGGGACCGGCGAGCTGCAGCTGGTGCGGGCGCGCAGGCCGCGGAGGTGGCAGAGGCCGACGGCATCAGCTGCGAAGTCATCGACCTGCGCACGCTGCTGCCCTGGGACCGCGCGACCGTGGGTGCGCGCCTGGCGCTCTCAGACCGCCGCTGGGTGTTGCGGGCACGCACGCCGCAGGCACGCGCCTGTGCGCGCCTCCGCATCAGTGCTGACACGTAGGCGCACACAAGCTGGCGTGCCGCCGGACAGACCCGCTTTCTCACGGACTGGCTGCAGGACAGACAGGCTGCACCATGCTTGCTTGAAAGTAGGCAAACGGTGCCGACGGGTGTGCAGCATTGAAGCAGTCTGCTCAGGAAGCTTGCTCTCGCGCCCGCTACCCTTTCACTATGCGCAGCGAAGGCCTCTGCCAGCAGGTTGAGGGCGGGCGGCGGCTGACCTGGGGAGGCCTGGCGAGCGTGCCACTGGCGCCAATAATAAAGTGAGTTGAGAGGGCGTCAACGAGCATGGACATTAGAGAGGCGGCCCGCTGGCCACCAGGCAAGCGCCCCGGCATGAGCCCGCCCGCGCCGCGCGCAGAGGCGTCCGTGAGCAAGACCGGGCGCCTGCTGGTGAGCCACGAGGCGCCGGTCACGTCGGGCTTCGGCGCGGAGGTGGTCGCGGCCGTGGCCGCGCGCTGCTTCCTGCGCCTGGAGGCCCCGCCGGCGCGCGTTTGCGGCTACGACACGCCCTTCCCGCTCGTGTTTGAGCCGCTGTACCTGCCGACGCAGCAGCGCGTCGCGGACGCGATCCGGGCCACGTGCGGCTTCTGACGGCGGGCGCCCGGGCGGGACGTGCTGCCTGAATTGCTGGGCGCCGCGTGTGGCAAATTTTGAGGCAATGTATGTAGCTGTGTGTGGGAGCTTGTATAAGTACAGTACAACATGCTTACAGCTGAAATGTCATTCAGCACTGTGTGGCTGATCAGCCAAAAGGGGCATTTGTGTGCTAATAGTCAGTGCTAATAGTCAGTGCTTGTAGGCATCAGAACTTGCTGCAAGTGGGTAGAGGGGAGGCGTGCACAGCGGCGCCGTAGCCGCAGGTTGTTGTATCAGTGCGGTTTTGTATAGCACAAGCGTTCACCAAACACACTTGCACTACACGGGCTTGACCGATCGTCTGCAGTATTGCAATCACAGCTGCTGTGACACACAGAAGCACGGCAGCGCACGCGCACAAGGACCTCGCCTCTCGAGCTCCTGTGCCCCCGGCAAGGATGTAGCATCGGAGTCCGGGCACGCCCCCGGGCGGGTGCTCGCGCCGGAGGATGGCGCTAGACTTCTACCCGTCCGAGGTGGTCACGCCGCCGCTCGCGCTGGTCGCGCTTCTCGGCTGCCCCAGCCTGCATGGCCGCGTCGGCGAGTACCTGCGCGCGGCCCAGAAACCGCCCATCAACTCGCTGGGCGTGGCCGACCCGTCCGCCGCGCCGCGCCTCTTCGGTGCGCCCGCTGCACCTGTCTGCCCCGAACATGCGCATTGGCGCGCGCCATGCGCCGCAAGCACCTGCCCAGCGATACCCGCGCCCACACTGATGCTCGCCAAAGCGCTGCAGGGGAGCGCAAGTCCTCCAGCGGAGCCAGCATGGCGGGCATTCTGAAGGTGCGGGCGCCGGCGGCGGCATCAGCTTTGAGCTCTCTTTCGGGCCTGCCTGCCTGCCCCTGCTGACAGGTAGCGGTCGTGCAGTGCTGCACAGCTGGGGCAGGTGGTGCAACAGAGCTGCTTTCGTGGGTGGCAGGCGGACTGGTTTGCCAAGCACCGGCAGCAGCGCCCGGCGGTGGCTGTGCTCTTCCTGGAACGGTGCGGGGCCTCAGGCCCGGCTCGCGTCAGCGTGCGCATCAGCCTGCCTGCAGCTCGACGGGTGCTGGCAGGAAATGGGGTCCAGCCTGCGCACTGCACAGGCGGTGGAGTCCTGTGCAGTGTCGGCGTGCGCGCGGGGAGGGGTGGGGGGCGCCCGCGGAAATAAGGGCGGTAAGGGTCGAGAGCTAAGTAGAAACACCGTAGGAGTGAAGCTGGTCTGTGCAGGGGCGCTGCAATGCAGAGCAAAGCGGACTGTGACGCGCGATGCGGCCAGCTCGGGACCTGGCACTGCCAAGCGTCTGTCCTGGGGCTTCAGTGCCTTTGCGCCCCAGTCGGCAGGCATGACCGAGGTGGGTCTGCCATGCATGCTCCTTGGGCGGCGCACGCTTGACCTGCCGGCAGAGATGCAAGCAGGAGGCGGCGGCGGGCGACCCCGCGACGCGAGAGCGCGCATTCGGCGCCCCTGGCGGCGGCAGCCCACATCAGAGAGCCCAGCCAGTGCCCGGCGTCAGCGCGCCAGGCCTGGCCGCCCCTGCAGGCGCCGCCGCGCGCGCGCGACGGTCGCTGGCGCGCCGCGCGGCAGGGAGGCGGTGGTGGGCGACCCGGCGGCCTGGACGCGCGTGCTGGCGGCGCTGGAGGCGGTGCGCGTGGCGGCGCGCCCGCGCGGCGCGCGCACCGTGGTCGTCGTCGTGCAGCCGCCCGGCGAGCCGCCGGCCGAGTTGCCGGAGGAGCGGCTGGGGCCCATCTGCCGGCAGGGCGCGCTCGAGCGCCGGCGCGCCCTCCACAACCTCCTCACCCTAAGCCTTTCCCCGGGACGCCCGCCGCCGAGCGTGCCGCGAGGCTGTGCGACTGGGCGCCGGCGCGCCCGGCCGGAAGCCGCCTTTTCCAGAATGTAATGTCTGGCCCGCAGGGTCTGCTTGCGCACCAGGTCATGGCGTGCCCTGGAGCTGGCGCGTGCGCCCTGTGCGCCGACAGCGGGCCCAGAGCGCCCGCGCCGCCGCAGGTGGGTGGCGGGCCTGAGCGGGGCGGAGGGCGAGGCGGGCCTGCGGCGCCTGGCGCGCCTGCTGCACGAGGCGGCCGGCGCCTTCTACCTGGACGATGCGCGCCGCCGCCTGGCCGCACACGCCGAGCGCCGCGCGCCGCCGCCGGAGCTGTCTGCACGCGTCGCGTTCAAGGCGCGCGCCCCGCCGCGCACGCGCGCGCGCGCTGCCCGCTGGGGCGCCAGCGTGGCGGGCCTGCCGCGGGGGTTCCGGCGCTGGCGGTCATGGGTGCCTGCTTGCAGAGCGCCGCCCGCGGCCCCCAGTGCAACCTGCATGCGGAGCGCCCTGTGAGGTGCATGCAAGCACTGAACGAAGACCTCAAGAGTCGTCACGACCGCGAGCGGGTGCGCATCTCCGAACGGGTGCGCATCTGTCCACGCCAGTCGCGCTTGGAGCACTGGCGGCAGGGCACCCACATGGCCCGGCCTGCCGAACCGCGCAGGCGGCCGCGCTGGCAGAGTTCCGAGCGGACTGGGCGACGGCGGTGAAGACGTACCAGACGGCGTACGCGGAGCTGTGCCGCGCGCCGCGCCTGGGCGCCGCGCCGCTGCAGCACTGGGCCGAGCTGTGCGCGGTCGCCGAGCTGGTGCACCTGAAGGCGCGGCCCTGCGGCTCAGGTGTAGGGTAGGGTGAGGGTCGCCTGGGCGTCGCCAGCACGCGCGGATGTGTTGCGCTGTCCGCCCAGGCTCTGCGGCACCGGCGCGCGACCCCGACGTGTGCCGAGCTTTGCAGCTGCGCAGACAAGCAGTTGTCCGCTTGCTGAGGCAAGAAAGCACTCCATGTGGCGCTGCCGCGCGCACTGCTGCACCGCGGGACGTGCAGGCTGGTGGCACGCACCGGCAGCGAACGTGGCCGGCCCCTGCATGCGGGCGGCGCCGAGCGGCGCGCGCGCGCGCGCGCACCAGGCGGAGGCGCTCCCACCCTGTACCCTAACCTGCGCACGCGCGCCAAGTGGTGACGCTCTACCCTGTACCCTACCGTACACCCTACCCTGCTCGCGCGCGCGCCAGGTGGTGACGCTCCTGCTGCACCAGCAGCGCGTCGGCGAGGCGCTGGGCCAGTTCCGCGGCCATATGGCTGCCTTTCGGCGCCCGCCGCTGCCGCTGCCGGCCGGCGCGGCCGCGGCGCACGCGGGCTGGCTGGCGCGCCAGTACGCCGTCGTCGGCGAGCTGCTTGCCACGCGCGTGGACCCACTGCTGCTGCCGCGGCAGGCGCGCCGCGGTTGACGCTATTCAGCATGCTGGCATGCTTGAGTAGCTGTCGTCGGCGAGCTGGGGATGCGCACTGTCATCATGCGCCTGTTTCGTGTAGACTGGGCTCTGGCCACATGCATGGGCCCATCGCTGCTGTCGCGCCGGGGGCGCCCACCCATTGGAAAAAAAAGCATGCACTGATAAGCACGGCATGTGAGCTGCTGTAACAAGTGAAGTGATTCCTTTCTCACGTGACCTTTGGCGGTGAGGGCTGTGCACGCCGCAGCGCGACGCGCGGCCGGCGTACTTCTTCGTGGCCGCCGCGCACGCGGCGATCGAGCGGCGGCGCGGCGCCGCGCGCGCGCGCGACGCGGCGGCGCCGGCCGGCAAGGCCAGCGCCGCAGCCGCGCTGGTGCCGGGCGCGTACGTCGGGCAGCTGCTGGCGCCGTCCGGGCAGCGCGTCCCCGACGCGGCCTTCGAGCAGCACGTGGCGGCGCGGGGCCCTGCCGTGCGCACAGGCTCCGCAGCCCGTGGCAGCCATAGCCGCCTTGTGTGAGACGTGTGAGAGGCGCCCACGTGCGCGCGCCTGCAGCGTTGGGGTCCACGGGGTCGCCAGCGCACACGCCGAGAGGGCGCCCGCCCGTGCGTGCCCGGTGCAGAGCCGGCTGCACAGATATGGGGTATTAGAGCATGTGTGAACCTGCCGTCACAGAAGCAACATATCCCTTGCCGCATGCCTGTGCACTGCACCACGCCAGCACGCCATTCTGCAGGTGCGGGGACCCCGCGCGAACAGCGGCCCAGGAGGCGATCAGCATGAAACAGCCGTCACATACTCGCACCAGGAACATGGAAGCTGCACGCACCGTCCAGCGCGCGGCGGGGGCTCCGTGCCCGAACGTGGCGCGCTGCGCAGGCCGGCGAGGCGGGGCGCGCCGCGGAGCACAGCGCGGCCGCGCTGGCGCGCCTGGCGCAGGCGCACGACCTGGTCGCGCGCGACGGCGGCGGCCGGCAGGGCCGCCTGGCGTACCACCTGGCCGCGCTCATGGCGCGCGAGCACCTCATTGCCGACGATGCCGCGGCCGCGCGCCGGCTGCTCGACTCGGTGGCGGGTGCGCCTGCGGCACGTGTGGGGGGTGGGAGCAGTGTGTCGCATGCTGCCGTCGAGGAGCAGAATCCTTCGGTCAGCTATCACAGCATATCATCAGCAATGTTGTTGTCGGCGCACGGCGGCCGCTTGCCTCGGCTTGCCGGCTGCGGCCGCCGCTGTCTAGGTGCGGTGGGCTTGGTAGCTCATTGCAGCTCCAGCACTTCCCGGGCTGGCATAAGCAAGCAGTGCAATGCATGGATGTTGGCAAGGCTTTGCCACCTCAGGTTCGCACTGACAGAAACGAGTGTTACCAGCCCTACCTCGCCGGTGACACGGCGGTCCTGCTGCAGCGCGCCTTGATGGTCCGGCGGCCGGCCGCAGGCCTGTACCGCCGCGAGCGCTGGGAGGTGCCGCTGGCGGCCGCGCTGCTGGAGCTGCGCGAGTGCGCCGTGCGGCTCAAGCTCGCAAAGGTCGGGCCGGGCTGCCCTGCCTCAAGACATCAATTTTTTTTACATTGTGGTTGGCAAGGCTGCGCGAGTGACAGCGCACCTGTTTTGGCGTGCGCCCTGGCGTCGCTGCCCTGCAGCCTGCACACGCCCTGCACGGCTGCCTGCGTGCGCCCCAGGGCGCCAGGCACCCGGCGCAGGACCCTTCGCGCCCGTTGGCAGGCGCCGCCGACGCCGCGCGAGCGCCGTGCGCGCGCCGTGCGCGCAGGAGCATGTGGCGTACTCGCTGGAGCTGTCCGCCCTGCCGCGCTGCCTGGACGCGGCGCAGCGGGCCGCAATCGCGCAGGCTGCCGTCGCCGCGCTGACCGCCGCGTCGCCGGGTGCGCGCCAGGCGCCAAGCGCCAGGCGCTCGAGCTGGGGCTGGCACCCTGGCAGGTCGCTGGGGCGCTGGGTTTGCATCTGCGGGCAGTGCGGCAGGACAGCGGCCTTCGGCCGCATGTACGACGCAGATTCCACGCTCACGCTGTTGATGGCTTTGCGCACACCTCGAAAAGCTGTCCTTCCAAGGCGCGCGTGAGCTCGCTGTCGCTGCGCCAGTGGCGCATGCCTGACTGGTGCAGGAGCAGAGCGCTGCCTACGCGGGGACACCATGATGCACACCAACCCCCGCCTCTGCCAAAGCGACCCGTGGCGCCAGGCAGGTGCTGTGTAGCGAGTACGTCGCCCTGAGTCGAGCGCGCTCGCCGGGTCGCAGGGCCGCCGGGGGCCGCGGCCGCCGCGCCGCTTGGCTTCCAGGTCCGGCCTGTCAACGACGGGCTGCTGGGCGTGTTTGCGCTGTGGGCGGGCTTCGAGGCGGGCGGCAGCGCCGATGGGCCGGCGGCATCGACCGCGGAGGAGCTGCGGTTTGGCGTGGCGCTCTGGAGCAACGTGCCGGCGGAGATGCCTGCCGCTGCGCTGGAGGCGCGCCCCTGTGCCCCTCGCGTCCTCCAGGCGCAGCGCCCGCTGCCAGGGGTGCCTGCTGCCAGGCAGCACCACCATGCTCACTGCTCAGGCCCGTTTCATGGGATTTGATAGCTATTGCGCGTGCAAGCTCAGCCAGCACAGCGCAGCACGAGAAACTCGCGGGGCCGCCCTTGGACGCGGCGACCGTTCGAGACGCTTGCGGCGCGTCAGCGGGGCGCGCGGCGCACGCCCGCGCGCCGCGGGACCTGACGGATGCTCTGCGCTGTTGACGTTTGCCGTGGCTCAGCCCGTTCGGGCGTGTCTGCAAGCTGATGCCGCTGTGAACCGGGCGCAGGTGGTGGTTGTCGACGCGGACGGCAGCTTCAGGGTCCCCGCGCGGCCGCTGCCAGGGCCTGGTGCCGGGTCCGGGGCGGGCGCGGACGGTCCGCGGCACGACCGGGACGGGCAGCGCGCCGACGGCGGCGCAGCCGCCGCCGCCGCTCTGGACCTGCTGTCTGGAGCGGCCGCGCCTGCAGCGGAGGGCGCTGCACCAGGGCCGGGTGCAGGGCCTGCGGGCGCCGGCGGCGCGGCGGCGGGCCCGGCCGACGAGGGCTACAGGGATAGCGGGGCCGGCGCCGGCGCGCACGGCGAGGAGCTCGCGCCCAAGCCTGAGCGGGGCCCTGGCGCCGGCCGGGCGAGCGCCCTGGGCCCGGGGCGCTGGGCGTGCGCGGTGGCCGCCTGGCGGCCGCGGCGCGCCGGGCCGACGCGCGTGGCCGAGGTCGTGCTGCGGCCCGGGCCGGTCGCCGAGGTGGTCTGGAGCCTGGCCGGCTTCCCGCCCGGTGCGCGCTTGGGCGCCTGCGAGGAACCTGCCACCCCCGCTCTCGCCCTCACAGACAGCCGCAGGCATGATGGTTGGCCTGCCGGGGGCAGGCATCCGACCATTGTGTCGTACCTGGTGCGGACACCCATCGCTGGCAGCATGTGTGAGAGGCGCCTTGGATGCCCGGCGCAGGCCTGGCGCCGATCGGCTGGACGGGCCAGAGCGGCGACGCGCGGCCGCCGTTCGGGGTGGGCGGCGTCGGCGCGCCGGTCGCGGGGGGAGTCTACGTGCTGGACGTGCCCTCGCGCCACCGCCGGCCCGAGCTGCGCATCGCGGGCGCCGCTCAGGCGAGCTTGCGCTGTGCACCCACCACGGCGCGCTACAGCGGTGCTTGCAAGGGCAAGCGGGTCCTGTGGCAGTCCAGGCGCCCGATCTGGGGAACCGCGCGGGAGTCCTTGAGCCCATGCAGTGGGCTTGGCAGACATGAGGCCAGTGGGCCAGTGGTGACTCATGGTGTCCAAGGTTGTGCTGTCACCCAAGAGATGCATGCATGCACAGTCCACCAGGCGGGCACACCCATGGCATGGGTTGCGCGCCCCGCCACCATGCAGTCACCGCTGGCGCACGCAGCGCGCAGGAGACGCCCTGCCCGCCGGGGGGCGGAGGGGTGGTGTGGTGGCTAGGGTTAGGTTAAGAGCATCCTTGGCTCAGCCGCCGCGGCGCGCCGCGCCTGGCCGCTGAGGCTGCCGCAATGGCGCCAGGTGGCCGTCGGCGAGGAGGCGCGGCTGGAGGTCGCTGTCGCCGCCGCCGACGCGCTGCACGGCGCGGTCCTGACCCTGGGCGCCGCGCCGCGCGACGGCGGCGCCCCGCCCGCCCTGCAGGTCCTGGGCCACGCCGCCGAACCCGACCCGAGCCCTGGGCAGGCGCTGGCGCCGGCGAGCGGCGTGGGCGCCCGCACGGCCGCCGGCGCCCCTAGCGCGGCGGCTGGGCAGGCCGGCGGGGAGTGCAGCCCTGGCGGCGCGCCCGGCGGGGGGCCTGGCCAGGGCGAGGCGGCCGGGGCGGGGCCGTGGGCGCCGGCCGCCGCCGTGGACCTGGGCGCGCTTGCGGCCGGCGGCACGTGGCGCCTCGGCCTGCGGCTGCGCGCGGCGCGGCCCGGCGGCCTGGCGCTGACCGCGCAGCTGGCGTACCAGTCCGCGCCGGTGCGCCGCGCCGTTAGCCGCCCGCGCACAGCTCTCCGTGCGCCTGGCAGCCAGGCAGGCCTGCCCTTTGCCATTCTTTCAAGGTGTCCTAGCACCTGCTGGCTGGCCGCGCCGGAGGTGCCGGAACCCAGGCACCTCCCGTTGGTGTCCTTGCCTTGGTGCATGCATCTCTGCATGCATCTCTGTAGCCAGGAGCCTGAGAGCAGCCCCGCCGCTCTCTTTGCCGGTGCACACCTCGCGCCGCGCCGCGCCCCTCATTATGCTTCGGCGAGCCGCGCCGCAGGAGCGCGGGGACCCGGGGGCCGTGGCCGCGTGCTGGGAGGCCGCCGCTGCGGACCCGTTCCAGTTGACCCCGCGCATGAGCGGCCCGCCGCGCCGCGCGCTGCTCCTGCCGCCGCCCGCTGCGCCTGCCGACGCGGACGCGCAGGACGGCGCGCCGGCCGGCGCTGCCGCGGCGCAGGGCGCCCCGGCGCTGCAGGCGCGCCCTGCCGCGTGGCCCGCCCGAGGGCGTGGGACGCATCCGGCTCGGTGTCATGGCGCCGCTGCGCAACCAAAAGTGTCAGAGACGGGCGGCTGCTGCAAGCCCAGCGCCACGCAAGTGCATGTCTCTGTCGGCTGATACCAGTCAGTTTCTATGCACCTTGCTCATGCGGGGTCCCCGGTTGTGCAAGGCGCGGAGAGGACCCGTGCAGGGTGCAGGTGGCAGGCGTCGCTTATATAGCGTGTGCCATGTCTGTCACCTGATGTTGGGGCCCGGTGCTGAGTCCCGATGTGTCTGCTGGCAGGCGGACGGCCCGGACGAGCCGGTGCCGGTACTGCCGACTGGGGAGGCGTGCATGCTGGCCGCGACGCTGCGTGCGTCGGCGGCGTACCCGGTGCGGCCCAGCCTGTGCAAGGGCTGCTGTCCGCAGCCCGGCATGCCCGAGCCAGACATCCTTGCGCAGGGGTCCACCAAGCTGGTCGCGGCGCGCTCACAGCAGGGTGATCTGCCCAGGCCATGCCGTGCTTTCATCTACCACCCCGCTGAGGCACAGACCACGTCATGGATCTGGGGCGACCAGTACGGAGGCAGGCAGGCTTGGGGAGCCTGAATCGTGACAAGCCGCCCCTCATGCGCCCGCTGGCCTGCCGGCAGCGCGCTGCTGATACGGCCTCCACATGCGCATCGCCGGGTGATGAACGAGTGACGAACAACACCCCGCTGTGCTATCGCCTGCACAGGTGGCGCTGGCGAGCGTGTCGGCGGAGCCGCGGCCAGGCGGGGCCGAGGTCGAGTGCGCCGAGCAGGGCCTGGCCGAAGGCGCGGCGGTGCTGCACCCGGGCGACTGCTATGCCGCGCTGCTGCGCCCGCGCCGCGCCGCGCCCGCGGCCGCCGAGCCGCTCGGCGACCTGGTTGTGACGTGGCGGCGCGCAGGGTGCGGCTGTGTCCGCGCAACCAGCGCTGACGTTCGTATGCATGCCAGCAGCGGAGCGGTGGTCAGTATGAAAAGCAGCAGCTGGGTCCGGAAGTAGACATCTCACCGGGCAGCCCTCTTAGCTAGACCAGGGGTCTTGCAACACCATGCAGTCTTACTGAGCTGCGTGGCTTGTGACTGCTGCAGCGCGCATGTCACTTCGCTTGCAGTAGGACTGGGACGCAGGCGCTCCGACAGTGAAAATGTCTCGCATGCGCCTGCATGCCGCCAGGGTCACGGGTCCCTGCCTGCATACGCACAGAGCTTATGGCCACGCCCAGACAAGTGGTGCACTGGCACCGCAGGGCATCAGAACTAGTTTCCCTGGCAGACGCTCTGACACCGCGCATGCACCGCGCAGGCCGCCCGAGCTGCACGTCGCCAGCAGCGCGGCGCCAGCGGCCGGGGCCGCACGAGCGGCGTCCCGGCCATTCGGCGTGCCCGCTGCCGAAGCGCCGGCGCCCGCCCCCATCGAGCCCGCCAAGGCTGGCGCAGGTGCAGGCGGGGGTGCCGCCGCGGCGGCTGTGCGGGGCGCGGAGCAGGGCGGGGCGGCGCTAGGCGCAGGTCTATCGGTGGGGTCAGGGCTTGTGACCACGCGGCTGCCGCTGCCTGCGGCCGCCTGGGCGGACGCGGCGCTGGAGGCGGAGCCGGACTGGCCGCCGCGCGTGCGCGCCGGGGAGCCGTTCGCGCTGCGCCTGCGCCTGCGCAACCGCACGCCGCTGCTGCTGGACGTCGCGCTGCGCGCCGGCGACGCGACCGGCTTTGTGTTTGCCGGTGCGCGCCCGCCGCTGTGCCTGCTTCCTTCCACCTGACTGCAGGCTTGCCGGTGCGTGGCGCGCCAAGCTCGGCCGGTGCTGCGGACATGCCCTTGTCCGCCGGCATGCGCGTAGCCGCTGTCGGCTGTCGCGCGCGGGCCAGAGAGGCGCCGGGAGAGTGCGAGCGGAACGCGCGCGCAGGGCCGCGCTCGGGCAGCACGGCCGTGCTGCCGCACCAGGCGGTCGTGCTGGCACTGGAGCTGGTCGCGGTTGTGCCGGGGCCGCTGCCGCTGCCGGACATCCAGCTCGCGGTCGGTCGCTACGGCGCGTCGCTGCGGCCGCTGGCGGGCCGGCGCGTGCTTGCGCTGCCGCCGGCCGTGCCGCGGCCCGGCCTCGCGGAGGCCGCCCTGGACGCCGCGGTCGTGCAGCTGCAGCTGTGAACGGCCTGCCTCTCTTGTCCCGGACGTCTCTGTGCTTCCATGGTCGCCTGGCGGCAGGCCGTTGCGGCGGCTGCCTGCAGCTGCCGGCAGGCTGCCATGCGAACATGCCGCGGCAATTAGGCAGGGCTTTTTGTGGAGGCTGCGCAGGGCGCAGACTATCTGTTGCGGGTGTGAGGGCCTGCGGAGGTGCTGTTGTGGATGCGAGCTTATATTTGCCATAGCACCTTAGTCTCACTCTCTCCAAGATTGAGGTGCCTACGCTTTGTTTTCGCTGTGTCTCCCTGTGTCGTTGTGTTGTCGTTCCCGACACAACGTACCGGGCAGTCACACCTTCATGCGCCACTCCATGCCAGCAAAAACCCGCCAGCCAACCAAGCCTGAAACCCCCCAACTTTGCTTCCACGGCTGTGACAAGCAGACAGGCCCGGAGCGGACGTGGAAGCAGCCCCATGTGAGCAGGGGTGCAGCGCTCAGGCCCATCCCGTCATTCTCCTGGTAAAAAGACCACACCTGAGCAGACACAGCAGACACGCCATGCTGGCCAGCACGCAAAAGCGTCCTGCTGCCCGGCCCGGCCTGTCATGCGCCAGGCCCCGAACGCTTGGCGCATGCAGAAGCACACCCAGTGCTGACTGAAGCCGCCGCATGGCAGCCAGTCTGTTGTAGGCGGAGGAGCGCTCACGCAGCGCCGCATGGGGCATCGGAGCAGCAGCCGTGTGACCCAGATGGCGCGCGAGCCGGAGGCACGCGTATGCAGCGCAGCAGGCGGATGCAGAACAGCCGCGGCGCGCTCGCACCGGCGCCGCCGCCGGGCGCGCGCGCTCAGCGCTGCGTGGGGCTGCAGAACAGCCCTGACGCGCTGGCGCCGATGCGGCTGAGCTCGCCCACGGGGCTGACCTTGCCCTCGCACTCCGGCTGGAAGCGCGCCTTTGTGAACGGGTCCTCCACGAAGCGGTTGCCCCTGGCGGGCCAGGCGGCAGCGTGAGGGGCGGGACAAGCCATGCCTTCTGGTGCAGGGCACAGCCAGAACCCAAGTGCATGTGCGGCCGCGTCTTTGCGACTTTCCTGACCGGTCCAGAGGTCCTAATAGGGAAGGTTTGCCACCTGGTCCAGAACGCTTTCCTGGATGATCAAGGTGTGCACATCTCCCTCTGCCGGCGCTCTGCAATCCAAGTGTTTAGGCCTGCTGGCAGCCCGGCTCTCGCGTGCCGGCGCACCGCGCCTCGAGAGGAGCGGGCACCCGAGGGCCAGAGGCTGCAACCGCCTAGACTCGTCGCAGGCAGTTCCGAGCGGTGGGCAGGCTGAGCAAGCGCGGGCGCGGGCGCGCCGGTAGATGGGCGTGAAGGTCAGCGAGCAGATGTCGAACGGGTTGCGCGGGTCGTAGCTGAGCTCGACCGCGTCCGTCGGCGAGCGCTCGCAGGCCGCCAGCACCTGCCGCACCGTCTGCTGCGTCTGCGCGCCGCCGCAGCCGCGCGCGCGTCAGCACCAGGTCAAGCCCCCGCTCGCGCGCGCGGGCGCACGGGCGACCGAGAGGGCCGCGCTCTGGGGCCCGGCCGCTCTGCGCTACCGCGTCCTCCCAGCCAGGGCGCCCCGCGCCATGGCCGCCGGGCGTGCAAGGGTGCCCGGCGCCGCACGAGCCCGCAGCCAGCAGTGCGCCGCCCAGCCCTGTCTTCCCGCCGGAGTAGCCGCCCGCACGCCGACCCGGACGAGATGACGCCCGCTTGCCACCACGGCGGAGCTCGGGGTCTGTGTGAGGGCGGGGCGTGCGGGCGGGGGCGCGCGCCTTGGCCGGCAGCGACAGCTCGAGCATGCGGCGGCAGAACGTGGCGGACGTCGCGTAGCACTTGAGCTTGAAGCTCGCGTTCATGGCGCTGCGCAGCGACAGCACCAGGTGCGCCGGCTGCAGCTTGGTGTGCGTGAAGTACGCCGCCAGCTCGCAGCCGCGCTTGGCGTTGTCCGCGTCCGTCTTGCGCTCCAGCTCGCAGCGCAGCCCGATGTTGTACTCCCTGCGCGCACATGCCGTAGGAGACTTGCAGACGACAGAAGCTCGTGCCCACGGACCAGCCGCGCGGCATCGCCGAGGGGACCCAGCATGACATGCAGGCGTGTGCCCGTGCGACGCGTTGCTGGCACTCCAGCACACAAGCTGGGATATGGAAGCACTGGGAGCGCACCATCCCAACGGCTATGCCGATAGGGCATCGTTCCGCAGCGTCACAGAAGGTCGTCTACCCTATATTCTGCCTCTGTTGCGCTGCGCAGAGCGCTGTGGGTGGTGCCCTCTCTGGGTCCCGCAAGCATTCGGGCAGCCCGGGTGCAGCGCACTTCACAATGGACAGCAGCTCCTTCACGTCGTCCACCTCGCGCCGGCTGTCCACCACGGTCAGCGGGATCGCCCACAGGATCCCGTTGACCTGCCGCAGCGCCTCGCTGAACTTGCCCTCGGTCACCGTGCGGTACATCGCCTGCGCGCGCGCGCGCGCCTCCAGTCACCGGCGGGGTCTGCCTGCCGCCTTGCGTGCCGCCTGACCAACTCCCGGGCCGGAGTGGCAGTGCTTCCTGTGTGCACAGCAAGTCCCCCCCTTACCTGCTGCGTGCGGCACGGACTGCTGGGTCTCCTGTCATACTTTCCGCTGCCTAACATGGGTACGCAGCAAAGAGGCGGCCGCGGTGCTTAAAGGAAAGGCGTGAAGCCTTGGAGCCGGCAGTGACGGACCGGCGCACAGGCCACCCCAGGCTGCACTTAAGCATGCAGGGCGGCGGGCGGCGCGCCTGCAGCCGCGCCTCCAGCAGCGCCAGGCTGAACGGCTGCACGGGCGCGGGCGCTCGCGCGGGCGCGCCCTCGTCCACGCCCCCGCCGCGCTCCAGCGGCACCGCCAGCGGCGCCGTGCCGGGCAGGCCGGGCGCGACTGCGAGCGCGGCCGCGTGCACCTCCAGGAACAGCGGCTTGAGCGGCTCAAAGTTAACGATGCCCAGTTGCCTGCGCGCGCGCGCGCGTGCGCCGCTGCCTTGGCAGGCGCGCAGGCATGCTGCTGCGATGCCCGGCGAGAACTTCGCCTGCCTGCCGGTCTGCCCATGGCCGGGCGAGAAGATGAGGGTGCAGGCCCTGCCAAGCAGCGGGCGGCCTCCCGCATGGAGCAGGGTGCAGCCGCACGTGCGGGTGGTCTGTGCACAATTCAGCCCCACCTGGCCGTCGTGGTGGCCGCCACTGCTGCTGGCAGAGCAGGCTGGGGCCTCCTTGAGGCCATGCAAGACATTGGGAGACGCCGCGCAGCATGACCACACCGGCGTGTACTTGCTGCTGGGCCGAGGCAAGCGCGGCCAGCGCGCGCCTGTTCAGCAGGCGCATGGCGGAGTCGAAGGCGCCTGCGGCCACATGGTCGGCCGCCAGCACGCCCTGCTGCAGCCAGCGCTGCGACGCGGGCACGCCCGCCGTCGGCGCCGCGAACACCGCGGCCTCGCCCGCCGCCGCCGGGGCGGGCGCCATGTCCGGCGGCAGCTCCAGGTCCTGGGCGCGCGCCAGCAGGACAGCCTTCAGACTTGCATTAGCACTGCCTCACACACAACGCACATGGGTGCGCAGTCACCGTGCCTGTGACAGCCGACAGTCCTCTCTACCAGAGCCTATGACCTTGTGCAAGCATGGCCCTGCGCGCCAGACGCTGCGCAGTGGCCAGCAGCATCTCGCCGCGTCGCGGGCGGGTGAGGCGACTGGCGCGCAAGGCCGCCCTTCCGCGGCCAGCAGCGCAGCACGAGGCATGCAGGGAGAGCGCGAAAAGTCCAGCCGCGTGCGCGCCTCCATCTCCCAGCCGCCCTCGCCGTCCTCGCCGTCCTCGCCCGGCTCTGCGTCGGCGAACGGCTCGGCCGCGCCGCCGGGCTCGCCGTCCTCGCCCAGGTCCAGCTCCGCCTCGCCCCACGCGCCCGCCTCCAGCTCCTCCTCGCCCAGCGCCGCGTCCTCGGCCGCCGGCCCTGCCGGCAGGCGCCCGCGTCAATGATGTCCACTGGCACATGCCAGCGAGCCCGGCACGGAGGGCCTGCTGCTCGGGGCGTTATTATCGGCAGCGTCTGCTAGCTGCGCAGGCAGCTATTCATCCCACTGATGCACTCTGTCATGCAGGCGCCACCCCTGACGCATCACCAGACACATGTACAGAGGCACACCAGCTTCACTATGTCTCTGGAAGCTGGCCGCACAGCCATGCGTTCCAGGCAAGCAGGCTGCCGCGCATGGCGTCCCGCCCGCCGGCGCTGCGGGAGGCCGGCGCGCACCGCCGGCGGCCAGGTTCTCGAAGAAGCCCTTGCTGACGGTGAGCAGCGGCCAGTTGTCCTCGCGCAGCACCGGCTGCGGCGGCAGCAGCAGCTGCGCGCCCTCCTCCAGCGGCGGCACCTCCTCCAGGCCCGCCGCCAGGCGCTCGGCGTCCTCGGCCAGCCCGTGCGTGGCCGCTGTCACGTACGCGAGCGCCGTCTGGCCTGCGCGCGCCCGCGCCGCCGCGCAGCCGTCAGCGCGCATGATCAGTGCGCCTGCGCGCGCGCCGCTGCCGGCTGCGGGCGGCCTGCTGGCGCCGCGGCGTTGCTGGCGAGCCCGGCGTGACCGCGCGCTCCTCTGCCGCCTGTCCAAGCGCCGCCCATGTGTGCACATCGAGCCTTTAAGTGGCCTGTTTGCGACGTGGCTCATCCAGCGCATCAAATACTTGTCCATGGCCAGCGCCTGCTGTATGCGTCACCGCCATCGTCACGGGTGCCACCATAGAACGGCCTGCGGCACCCAGCGGCACCCAGCACGAGTACCAGGAGGCAAAGCATTCGCATGCTTTGGCCTATGGTGCTACCCCACTTATCTGACCACGGAGGTCGCTTAAAGCAGCCGTGCATCCTGCTGCTGCCGCAGCAGCTGCAGGCAGAGCAGCTGCAGCAGCCAGCGCCAGCTCGCAGGTGGCGGGACATGGCCGGCATTATGAGGGCGCGGGGCGATGGCGGGGCGGGGGGCGGGCGCGCGCCGGCCTCCTCCAGGATGCGCACGCGCTCACGCACGTCGCCCAGGTACAGCGCGTTGTGGAAGCGGCCCATGACGTCGGAGCGCATCTCCGCGATCTTGAGCATCTTGGCCAGCTTCTCCAGGTTGCCGGTGATCAGGTACAGGAAGGACAGGCGCTCAAAGTTCTTCGTCTTGTGGTAGCTGAACTCCACGATCTGGTGGTTGCCCTGCCGCAGCGCCTCCACGCCCAGCCGGTGCCACGTGTCCTTGTCGTCCAGCTCCTGCGCGCGCGCGCCGCCGCGCTCGCCCCCCGAGCGCCGAAGCGCGCCTGCGCGGGCGAGCGCGCGTCCGCCGCCGCCACGCTTGCCATGTGCGCGGGCGTGAGTGCAGCATGGTCGTGCTGGAGGCAGGAATCAGGCTGGGCTGCTGTGGTGCCGGCAAGTCGGGCTGCCTCCCATGCGTCTGATGCATGCCAAATCGACGAGCTAACCGCGCTTGCCTCGCAACAGGACCTTCAGTACGCTTACGCCGTACCAATACTGTGATGGGCAATTCAACACTCGTGGGCATGACCTGTGCAGCCTACACTACAACCCCCTGACGGTGCCCGGCCACTCTTAAGGCAGCGAGGCAGCGCAAGAGGCCGGCACGTGCACGTCCCGAAGCTCGCAGCGCAACGCCCCTGTTACGCTGATCCCAGGATCCGCGGGACGCTGCACTTGGCAGGCTGACTCGTCGCTGACCCGCCGGGCGCGCCAGGCGTGCGGGCCGCGCGCCTGGGCCGACTGCAGCGCGACCTCGATGTTGCCGCACTCGATGGCGAGCGCGAAGCGCGTGCGCTCGTCCTGCACAAAGTGCAGCGCGACCTCCGGGAAGCCCTTGGCCTGCAGGTACGCGATGATGGACTGCCCGCACAGCGCGCTGCCGCGGATCATGGCCAGCACCTGGTCGAACTTGCGCTCCAGCAGCGCCAGCTTGAACACGTACTCGGTCGTGTCCACCTGCGGCGGGGCCGGCGAGGGATGCTCGGTATTTAAAATAATAATGCAATGATAACTTTCGACCAGCTTGAATACGTACTCGGTCGTGCCCACCTGCGCCCGCCCCCGCCGTGCGGCGCGTGGGCGTGCGCCGGCCGGCTGCAGCCCGGCGCGGTTTGTGTGCCTGTCTGGCGGCGGCGCACTGCCCGCTGTGGCGGCAGCGCACCACGAGTGCGAGACAAGTGTCGAAGTCAAATGCAGCCTCCAAGGCTGAGCCAGGAGCATGCTTTCCAGGCCTCAGCCAGGCTCACGGGCCGGCATGCGGGCGCCAAGCTTGGCGCCCGGGCGGCGCGCCTGGATCTGGCGGTTCTTGCCGTCGCGGTCGAGGCAGTAGATGATGTTGCCGAACACACGCGTGATGTACACAGGCGAGTCCAGCGTGCGGATGATGCCCGAGTCGCCGTTGGGCAGGCAGTACCTGCGGCCAGGCATGTGCGCGGTGAGCCGGCCAGCGCACACCGTCGCGCGTCGCGCGGGCGCGCAGCGTCATGCGCGCGCGCAGCGTCATGCGCCGGAGCAGCCTGCTGCAGCAGGTAGCACACCCTCCACAGCGCTCCTCGGGCACAGAGGGGGCTGACGTAGCCTGACCGCACGGTCCGCTCTTGCCGACAGCCTTGCTGCCCTCAGCAGGCAACCAAGCCCAGAAGCAGGCCAGCCTGTTCTTGCTGCCAGGACACCGCTCTCCCCTTATGCAGGAGCTCGGGCGGGGGCGGGCCGCACTTGATGTGGTTGAGCGTGGTGTAGACGAGCACGCCGCTGTCGTCCCAGGCCGCGCTCTTCACCCGGATCGTCTCGTGCACTGCGCGCAGCGGGGCGCCTGCTCAGCAACGCCAGGCGCTGCAGGCAGGCTGCCTGGCTCCACCAGGTAACCAGTTATCGGACTCCTCGGAGCCTTGGTTCGTCCTGCTAGGGTTAGCCCAGGGTCAAGGCAATGACCAGAGCCCTCAGACAAGCGTCCCCACATGATGTCTGCGCCTGTGTTAAGCGCACACTCGCGCTCTCGGCGCCGCCGGCAGGTATGGCCCCCTGTCTCGATGGCCAGCATGAATAACGGCTCGCCAGGCCGCGCGCATGGCAGGCGGCCAGCGCGCGCGAGGCGCAGGGCGCGCCGGTGCAGGCGCTGCCCAGCTTCCGGTTGGCGATGATGATGGCGTGCTTGGAGAGCAGCGCCACGTGCGCCATGTCGGCCGACCACACCACGTACTTCACGAACGGCGTGCTGATCTCCGCCAGGTTGGTGCGCTGCTGCACGTCGAAGAGCACCATCTGCGCGCGCGCGGGCGGCCCGCCTGTGAGCGTCCGCGGCCAGGTACCCCCAGGGCACGCAAGGAAAACTCGTGGAGCAGGCTACGGTGCACGCCACGCCACGCGGGGCGGCAGCGCCGAGCCTGCCGGTGCTGCAGCTGGCCGCCGACAGTGCAGCCTTCTCGCCTCTGGGTTGCGCAGCAGGCAGGTCCCACCTCTGCGTGGCGACAAAGCAGGCCTGCTCACAACCTTACGGAGTTGGCCTCGTTTCCTTTGCACTCTTCATCTTGACTGTTGACTTATCACATGGCACTGCAGGCATTGCATGCGCAAGCAGCCTGAGCGGCGGGTCAAGGCAGCGGCGCGCCTTGTCCTCCGAGCGGCAGAGCAGCATGCCGGTGCCCGCGTAGAACACGGCGTCGGTCGTCGGGCAGGGCGGCGCGCACTTCTTGGTGACCTCGTTGCGCAGGTTCTTGATCAGTAGCTGCCCCGCGCCCTTGTCCAGCACTGCGAACCGGTTGCGCGCGATGAACACCGCCGACGCGCCCGCGCCCCGCTTTGCCTCCTGCGCCGCGGCGGCGCCGTCTGAGCGGGCGCTGGGTGGCCGAGGGCTTAAAGCATATGGAGCATGCTCGGGCATTGATGCATCGAAGGGCAGCCCGGTCATTTGCGCTGCGCGCCTCTGGATCAGACGGGGCGCCGGGCGCAAGGACGGCAGCGGGCATGCTGGTCGCAAGGACGGCAGCGCATGCGCCTGCTGCAGCAGCGACGAGGCCCACACTGCATCGTGCTGGAGCTCTCGCCCCCAAGCCTCTGCAACCAAAGGCCGCATGACCAGGAAAATGCGGTGGTTTTCTTTATTTTGGGCGGCACACACCGGCGAGGGCTCCCGCCCGCTGGCCGCGTCCTTGGGCACGATGTACAGCTCGTACGTGCCGCCGTCCGCGTCCGAGGTGATCAGCACTGCGCTCTCCGCCGGGTTGTAGCTCAGCGTGCGCGGGCCCTGGTTGCTGCCTGCCACGCTCGCCGGCCCCGCCACGGCTGAGCAGCGCGCCGCCGGCAGCATGCAGCCTGACCGGGGCCATGCAAGGTGCGGTCCATGAGGCCACCCCGCGTTTGAACATCCAATCGGGAGCAGGTGCGCACACGACAAAGTGGCACGCCAGGACTGCGGCGGCAATGCAAACTCTCTGCGCCTGTGCTCAACAGCTGCGGGGCACAAGCACCATGGCACGCACTCGTGTGCATCCGATGCCATGCCAAGCAGCAAACATGTGAGACGCGGCAAGGCCGCGCATCACCTGCCGTGCTGGTGCGCCGGATGGAGATGAGCGGGTTGTCGCGCTGGCTCTGGTAGTCGTACGCGCGCAGGTAGCGCTCCTTGACGTAGTAGAGCGTGCCGCCGTGCGCGGCGTACGCCGGCCGCTCGCGGTCCAGCTTGAACACGATCATGCCGCTGCGCGCGCACGGCCGCGCTCGCTTGCTAGTTCGCAACCTCCTGGATCGGCTCCCGCTCATTGTGACCACTGACACATTGCTCTCAGCCCACAATGCCATCTGCCGCCACCTGTGCACTGTTAAACAGAGCACTTGGCTGGGGACAGGGCTAGGTGCGACAAGTCCTGGCAAGACACACTTTGTTTGCATGTCTTGGTGACGCATGAAGCGAGTGCTGCCTGCAAGGGCGGCAGGCCCCCCAGTGTGTTGCGCAGAGGCCAGGCGCCCAGAACAGCCATGCGTTGGAAGCCGCAGGTAATGCAGCGCTGCTTGCGGCCGCCGCATGGAGTGGGCCCGCGGGCGCCGCGCCTGTCGTGCCCGGCCGCGAGCAGGTTGACCTCCGGGTGCGCGGCCAGGATCCAGAAGCGGTCGTGCTCGCGGCGGAACGTCTGCGTGCCGGTGCGCTTGGACATGTCCCACACGCGGATGCTCTTGTCCTCCGAGTTGGACACGATGATGTCCTGCGCGCGCGCGCGCTCGCGCTGGGGCGCGCTGGCAGGTGCTTCAGCCAGCGCTTGCGCCTCGCGCCTGGCGCCTCCCGTGCGCCTCGGCCTTGCTCGTGCCAGGCACATGCGCGCCCGGAGCGCCGCGCGCCTGCCCGTTGCTGTTCCATGCGCCCCAGCACGCCCCTCTCTCACACGCGTCAAGCTCACACGCTGCTCACGTTTAAGCTGAGTGCCTGCTCGCGCACACGCAGGGGCGGGCCTGCGGTGTGCCGGCCGCACCTGCCGCGCATGGAAGAGCACGCACGACACGTTGTTCACGTGGCCGCGCAGCGTGTCCACCTCCCAGGCCTTGGTGTCTGCGGCGCCGACGGGGGCACTTGCAGGGCTGAGGCGGCGCGCAAGGTGGACATTGCATACATTTCACTGCCATCCCACACTCATCCGCCATAGCGCGCACACATCATGTGCCCTGGGGCCCTGGCCCGCGAGGCGCACTCCCCACATGTGCCAAGAGCCATGCACGCGTACCTCAAGACACTGCGATCGATTGTGGTGCGAGCAGGGCAGGGGCGCCGCGCCGTTCATGCGCCACAGCTTGACCTGGCGGTCGTCGGCGCCGGACACGATGAGCGGCAGCGTCGGGTGGAAGGACGCCCAGTTGACGCCGCGGTCGTGCCCCTCCAGCACGTACTTGACGACCGCGTCCCCGCCGCCGAACAGGTCCGAGTTCATCTGCGCCGCGCCCGCTCGCCAAGGGCTCAGCCGCCCCCATCGCGGCTCAGCACACCTGCCTGATCACAAGCGCACGCTGGCCACGCTGCAATGCCCGCCTTGAGTGTGCTTGGTGGGCGCTGTTGGCATGCGGGCCGCCGCACTTAGCGGTCCACATGACATGCAGCCGATCCGGCCATGGCGCGCTCTGGCCAGCACCTACTGGCAGTTGTGCGCGGCGCGGCCTGCCGTCTGGCGGCAATTTAGGGATGCCGCTGGCACTTGCACACCCGCGCCGCCCTGCTGTATGGCACCACGCCGTCAGCCTGGCCAGAGCGCCGGCAGGCGCAGCCAGGGACGCTTGTGGCGCCGCGGGCGTGCGCGCAGGCCCCCCACCCGCACCGGCGCCCTGAGCATCTGAGCGGCGCTCAGCAGGCTCCCAAGAGCGCCGCAGGCGTGCGGCGCGCCCGCACCTGGGGCAGGCGCAGCACGTCCTCGCCGCCCGGCGCCACCGTCTTCTTGCGCAGGCCGCTGATGTCCCACACGCGCACGGTCTGGTCCAGGCTGGCCGACACCACCAGGTCGTCCTTGGGGTGGAAGCACGCGCACATGACATAGTGGTTGTGGCCTGCCGCCGCGACCCGGTCGCTGCGCTCGCATCCTGACGAGCCGTGCGTCACCCCTGGGCGAGAGAAGGGCAGCGCCCCAGCCCTGCTCGTATCTTGGGAGGTCTGTGGTGGGGAGCTGGATGGTCGGTGGCGCGCACCCGTTAGCACGCTGATGCAGGTGCGGCTCTGCCAGTTCCAGATGCGGATGGTCTGGTCGTCCGAGGCGGACACAATCCAGGGGTACTCGCTGTGGAACTGCACCGTGCGGATGTAGTCCAGGTGCCCGAGCAGCGTGAACAGGCACCTCCTCAGCTTGTAGTTCCAGACCTGCCGCCCCGGGGGTTGCGGCCTGTCAAGAGCAGGCTAGCAGACACGCCAGAGCCGGCTGCCCGGTGCAGCACTGCCACCCCATGCGCGCTCACGCATGCGCGAGCCGCGCGCCTTAATCTTGTAGTCGTCGCCGCCCGACACAAACAGCGGCTGCGACTTGTGGAAGTGCACGCCCCGCACAGGGCCATCGTGCTCGTCAAAGCGGTCGATCAGCGTCCCCATGCGGTAATCCCATAGCTGCGGCGCGCGCGGCCAGGAGAGGTGAAAGCGTGAACGTTTGCAAGGAACGCAGCTGGAGCCTGCCGCAGTTCCCCTCTGTGGCAGGTGCACGACGGCACGTCCGGCTGTGACCGCGCAGTGCCGCACCTGGACCACCCCGCTGTGCAAGGACGCAAGGATCCATGGCCTGAGAGCAGCGCAGAGAGCGTCAACCAATGCGTGGCACACACGCACGCACGCAGGTGCTTTGATCGCATGATTGGCAGGAGTGGCGGGTGCAACGCGAAGCTGCACACGGCGGTGCAAGGCCACCACAGGGCAAGGATGCATGACAGACACGCAGACTGACGAGCACAGCGTGCAGGGCCGCACCGCTTTGGGTGGAACGACAGCCCCTTGACGCGGTTGGATTTTGTCTCAAACTTTGTGAGCTGCGCCAATCAGCTGCGTGAGCAGGTCTGACGACGGCAGTAACGTGAGAGCGCATACAAGGAGAAAGCACCGCACCATTGCGCCTCCGCCAGCGCCACCAAGCGCCTCCTCCCCACGCGCACTGCGCTGCACGCCTAGGCTAACGGCAGCGTGTGGCGCTGTAGCATGGGGCCAGCGAGTGCTGAGCTTGATCGACTCACAGCCGCTGCTTGCTCGGCTCGGAGTGCCAGGAAGTGCGCATTCACTACTTGCGCATGCCCAGCACCCCGCCAACCCAGACTTACACCCCTTATTTCAGGGACCAAGGTTGGTCCTGTACAAAGCGCATGCATTGTGCCTTACGCATTCCCTCCCTGCGTCGGATAGATGTGGTTGCACACTTTGTTACACTCTCTGTGCATGCTGCATGGGTTCCACAGGCGCTCCCATGACAGCAAGGCGCGTCTGACGCGCTGTGTGACAAAGTCGCCTGCAGCACCTTGCAGCCGTTGGCTGCAGCCTGAGCGCACTCCCTGTAGCTCTCTATCGACATCAAAACATGTACCAATTGCAAGCACCTACTAGAGCACATGCATGGTTCAAACGTACGGGCATATACACCTAGCCAAAAACACTGCAGTAAGTGCTGCACACTGAGACAAGTGGTCAGATGGACATAACAGCTGTTTTGCCCCCTCCTCTCGCGCTGGACTCCACAGCCATGCCAGACAGACAACATTGAGTTTCATGCAGAACTCGGTAAGAGGCTGGCCATTCGAGCCGTGCAGCTCGTTATGCGCAGGCTCCCATACCCCGGCCACCAAGAGCAGCTAGCACCGCGGCAGGGCGAGGCCGCAACGCCACCGCAAACGCTGACGGAAGGACAGTGACACAGTTGCTGCATGTGGAGCTGGTCCTGGCTTGGCGCACATGCTCAGACCAGATGCATGGCAAGCGCAACAGCACAAGCTCACAGCCGCGCTCCTGGCGCTCGGCAGACCCGCTGGGCAGGGCAGAGGCGATATGCTGGCCTTCGCGCTCACCCTGGAGGTGACTGCCGCGCCCAGACTCGCCTGCAGCGCGTGGGTAGGCGGGCAGCACGGCACCCCGGCCCTGCACCCCCGCCGCCCGCAAAACATAGCCTCCCGGAGATCATGCTGCGCACTCACGGCACTGCCGGTGGTCGGCCCCTGGGCTCGGCAGCCGCTGCGCCAGTGAGCGCCATGCCCTCTGCGCTGAACGCTGACACGATGGGCATGGGCCGCCGCAGCGGCCGCGCCACCCGCACGGCCGCGCTGAACGGCGACGCCATGGGCTCGGGCGGTGAGCCCGGGGGGACGTGCGGGGTCACAGGCGCGGACGCCGCGCCGCTCCCCCCAATGCCTGCTACGGCTTCCCCCTTTGCGCCGAGGCCGCCGCCGCAGCCCGTCGCAGCCCTGCCCAGGTCGCTCTCACCGGCAGGGTGCGCTGCGCCCGCCGCAGCAGCAGGCGCCTCCCGCTCCTGCGCCGCCGCGGCCCTCGCGGCGCCGCCGCCCGGCGGGTCCGCGCGCCTGGTCGGCGCCGCGTCCGGCGGCGCCGCGGCGACCGCGGACAGGCGCTCGAAGATCTCGCGCGCCGACGGGCGCGCTTTGGGGTTCTGGTCCAGGCACTCCGCCATCAACGCGGCCACCTCCGCAGGCGCCTCCTCGGGCACCCTGGCGCGCAAAGCACACCGCTCGCCGTCCCCTGACACCGACAGCGACCGACACCTCCAGAGCGGTGGAAAGGCGAGGTGGCCGCCATGCGGCTCTGCACGCCGGGTGGAGGTGGCACCAAGGATGTATCACCCGATGCTGGCCGTCCTTGTGATGCTATTGTTTGGGCGTCCATTGGCAAGGCATTAGTGGATTTCCAGGACTTGCGCCCGCACACGCCAAACCTGGCAGCCGGCGGGAGGCGCGCACCGCAGGTCGCGCAGCTGCCCGCGCAGCGGCCGCTCCTGCGTCGCGATCTCCCACAGCACCACGCCGTAGCTGAAGCAGTCGGCCTTCTCGTTCACGCGCCGCACGCCCAGCAGCAGCTCGGGCGCGGCGTGCGAGAACGTGCCCGTCACGTCGTCCAGGCGCGACACGTAGCCCTGCGGCCGCGCATGCCGCATTTCAATGGGCTTATTCAAAGAAGCCTTCTGGTTCCCTTCGGACTGCCGATTCGCGTGTTGCCACCCTGCATCCACCCTGCATCCAGTGCCTCAACCTGTCAAGACGGGCTTGCCGGACTGCATAGCGGGTGCGTCAGGCCTGGCAGTGCGCGTACCGGAAGTGCGCCGCGCAGCTGTGGTGGGGCTCGCGCAGAGGGTCACCAGCGGTATGAGGCGGGTCGGGGAAGCAGCAGGGGGGGGGGCGCCGGCGCGCGCGCGCGCGCCTGGTTCAGCAGGCGCGCGAGGCCGACGTCGGCGACCTTGGCCGTGCCGTCGGCCGCCAGCAGGATGTTGTGCGACTTCAGGTCGAAGTGCACGATGCCCAGGCTGTGCAGGAAGCACAGGCCGCGCGCAATGTCGAGTGCGATCCGGCGGCCCCAGCGGTGCCAGGCGAAGATGCCGGGCCCGCCGTCCGCGGGCAGGCGCTGCAGCGCGTGCCACAGGTCGCCGCGCGCCAGGTACTCCGTGACCAGCATCAGGCGGCCGTCCAGGACGGCCGCGCCCTGCGCGCGCCGCACCGGCGAGCGTCAGCGTTGCGCAAGCCGCGGGTACATGCCGCGCGCCACCCTGCGGCGGCCTACACCGTTGGCGCGCTTGGCCTGCGAAGACCCAGCGCGGGGTGCTCGCGTCCGTGCCGGCACACGCCCACCGCGTGTGCCGGCATGGAGGCGCGCCGCGCCCTGGCGTGCAGCCACGGACGGTCTCTCAGCGGGTCCCGGAAAAAGGGGCCGCGCCTGGAACTGCACGATGTTCGGGTGGCGGCAGCTCTTCAGCACGGCGATCTCGTGCCCGAAGCTGCTGCTCTGCTCCTCACTCAGGTCGTGCAGCACCTTGACGGCGACAAACTGCACGCCGCCGCGCACCGCCTTGAACACCTGCGCGCCCGGGATCAAGCCACTAGCACAGCGATGACAGGGGCGGGCGGCCCCTAGCCGCCGGCGGGCGCGCAAACGGCCGCACTCCGCGCACGTTGGACATGCCTTGACAAGATTGCCTGGAGAGCAGCATGCATTGTGAGATGAGGCCGAGGACCATGGGACGCGCATGAAAGCAAGGGCAGGACATGCATGCCAGCCGCACTACCGTATAGCCTCCAGCCAGGCCGCCCCTCCCCGCAAATGCGCATGCGGGCCAGGAGCGGCGCGCCTTGCCGAACGCGCCGCTGCCCAGCTCCCACTCGGCGCCGTTCGGACGGCGGCAGATGCGGATCTCGTCGGCAGGGATCTCCCAGTCACTCCAGGGCAGCACCGGCAGCTCGATCGCGCCGCTGCCCGTGCGGCCGCTGGTGGACGCGCCGCTGCCGCCGCGCTCCACCTGCGCCAACCTAGGCCCCGCCCTGGGCGCGCCGTCCGCCCCCGCGTCCGCCCACTCGCCGGGCGAAGCGCCGTCTGCCCCCGCGGCCCCCGCCTCGGCCTCGGCAGCGCGCCGGTCCCCCTCGGCGCTGCCCGCCGACGGCGCGGCCGGGCGCAAACCGCCCGCGCGGCGCTCAGCGGCCTGCTGCGCCAGGCTCGCATGCAGCGCCTTTCGCGGCGTACAGTGGACGCTGAACGCGGAGGCTGCATGGGCCGCGTGCGCGCTGCTGCCTGCGCGCACGGGCACGCGCCCCCGGGCGTGAGCCGGCGCCGGCACGCGCAGCGACCCTGCCACCTGCCGGCTGGGTGCACATGGATGGCGACCCGGCCGAGCGCGCGCCGGCGCTGCGCCCGCAGGCGGGCGCCCCGGCGTCTGGGGTGGGTTGCCCGCGCGAAATGCAGGGCCCTGAGCAGCGCCATTGCGCGGTGCAGGGCACGCACGCCACAGTGGCTGCGCGGGCTTGTGTGTGGGGGCCCCGGCGGGGGGCGCACTCAGGCTGCGCTCGCTGGCGGCGTCCAGGTCGCCGCTTGCAAAGCGGCCGCCCGCGCCGCCCTTGCCCAGCAGCAGTTCTGTGCTGCTGATCGTGGACAGCATGCGCGCCGGCGCCGGCGCGCGCGCGCCCGCTGGCGCGCCGCCCGCTGCGCCGCCGCCGCCCTTGACGGCGGCGGTAAGGGCGCCCGCGGGCGCGCCGGAGGCGCTCGGCTGCGGGGGGTCGCGCCGGAGCCGCTGCCTGCGCGCCGAACCGCGGGAGGGGACTGCCGCTCAGCGTCGGGTCGCGGCCATGCTCCAGCACCCCGCCAACGCACCACCCCGGAGGACATATGCACTCACGCAGCGGCAGCTTCCCGCAGTGGCAGGCAAGCCCGCCCGCCTGCACGAGGAGCGCGTTGCGGCACATCAGGGCCGGACAGGGCGCCAGCCGCGGGCGCCGTGCAACGCCCAGAACCCCGCGGCCCCGAGCGCGCGCCTGCGCTGCACGAGCAGCGCGACGCCGACGGCCAGCAGCAGGCCGAGCAGGACGCAGGTGACGACCACCGCCGCCAGCACGCCCGCCGACAGCGTCACCGGCGCGCCCGGCCCGCCGGCGCCGGCGCCTGCGCCGCCGGCCAGCACGCGGTAGCGGCTGCCGGGCGGCAGCGCGGCCGGGTCCAGCGGCTCCGAGGAGATGAGCAGCACCTGGCGCGCCGGCACGCCGGCCGCCTGCAGCTGCGCCAGCAGGGAGGAGCCGTCGCTGGCCGCCTGCCACAGCTGGTGCTCCACCGTGGACACGGCGGTCGCCGGGTGCGCCTGCGCGCCGCGGCCGCGGCGCAGTCAGCGGCAGCGGCCCGCCTGCGGCCGCCCTGGGCGCGTGCAGCAAGCTCAGGCTGCGAGACGGGCTGAGGCGGGGCGCGCGCGGGGCGGCACCGGGGTGCCGAGCGCAGCGCCGGCCGCGTCGCTCTTGGGGCGCAGGTGCACGTGCAGCTGCAGCACCACGTCCACGCCCAGCACCTCTGTGTCGCCCCCCAAGCCCGCCGCCGCGGCCGCCGCCGCCGCCGCCGCCGCTGCCGCCGCGGGCGCCGTGGCGCCAGCGGGCCCCGCCGCAGGGTTCCCCGCCTGCGCCGCAAAGGGCGCGGCGACGGCGGCACCCGCGCCGCCACCGTCCGCCGGGGCGCCGCCAGCGCCGTTCGCGTCGCTGGGGTCCGGGTCGGGGTGTGTGGCCGCGTCCAGCGGCGTGAACGCGGGCAGCGCGTCCTGCGCCGCCTGCGGGAGCCCGCTCCGAGCGAACACGACCATGTCAGCGGGCAGGCCGGTCATCGGCGCGGGCGGCGCGGCGCCACCAGCGATGGGCCCCGCGGCCTCGTCGCCGAGCCGCCGGCGGCCGCCGCCTGTCACGTCCGGCAGCGTCTGCGCGCGGCGCGGTTGTCGACGTCCCATCATCACCGCTGCGCATATGTGTTGCTGAGGCGGAGGGCAAAGTCCCCCGCTCATGCTTTCGGTGACGTGCGTTCAGATGTTTCACACCCCTGGCGCGAGCGGCCGCGGGGGCAGCGCTATGAGCAGCGCCGCACCTGCGCATGCACCGTCGGCCCGCTGGACAGCGCGGCCTGCTGCGGCGCCCGCCGCTGCTGCGGCGGCGCCAGCGGCAGCGGCCGTCGCGTGTGCGGGCGGTGCACGGGGCCGTCCAGGCCCGGCCCCGAGGCGCCCGGCATGGGCCCGGCCGCCGCAGTGGCAGGCGGCTGCGCGCCCGCCGCCACAGCCCCCGCCGCCGCGCCGGGCGCGAGCGCGAGCGCCGGCGCCGGCGCGCCCGGCAGCACGACCGCGACCACGGGGCTGACCTGCGCGGCGTCGGTGCGTGAGACGATTGCGCCGCATCTGCAGGGCTCTCGCGCGTGCCGCACAGCAGTGCTCGCCTCGGGCGGCAACGCCAAGGGTAAGCGCTGGCACGCAGGCCGGCCGCTCGGGCGCCCGGCTCCGCGGCAAGCAGGGCGCAGAGGCGGCGGCGCGCCGTCAGGATGGCCACGTCGCCGGCCGCCACGTCGGCCAGGTCGGAATGCAGGGCCGCGGCGAGTGCGGCGCGCCGGTCGTTGCCAAAGGGCGCCACGCCCTGACCCAGGATGCGCAGCACCGCCTGCCGCCGCGGCCTGTCCTGAGCATGGCACGCGGCGGCTGCTATAGGGGCGCGCGTCAGCCCTTATTGCCGACATGCCAAGGCTCGACAAATGAAACCCCACAAGACGCCGTGCCGCCTAGCGCAGCGCCACGCAAGCCCTTGGACGGTGCGCCGCGCGCCTGCAGCATGGTGACGGTCGCCGTGGGCGGCGGCATCTGCAGCGCCATGGGCACGCCCAGGTCGCAGACCTGTCCCAGGCTGCTCTGCGGCACGCACGCGTCGTGCAGCTCCTTGCACAGCGCGAAGCGCGCGCGCACGGGCGGCCCGCCGCACAGCTGGTAGTTCCCGGGCCGCAGCCACGCGGACTTGAGCGCGCGCAGCTGCGCCCAGCTGGCCGGCACGGTGCCCTGCGCCGCTCGCGCCGCGGCAACGCCCTCAGCGCTGCCGCTCGCACCCGGTTGCCAGGCTCCCCCCGGCTGAATCGCCAGCTCCGCCAGCGTACACGCGCACCGCCTGCACAGGCTCGGGCCCCCGGCGCGCGCGGGCGTGCTGCGGCCCGGGCATCGTGAGCCCGGCGGCGCAGCCGGCCTGACCCGCACCAGGCGCCGCGCCGGGGCCAAGCGTGCGGGAGGGCTGCCCGAGGGCCGGGCCTGTCAGGCCCGGGTGTGAGGGCCGGCGCGCCCGCGCCGCTTGCGCCACAGCCAACCTGCTTCGGCCTACCACCGACCCCTGCGTCCACCCTTCCCATGCCGGACTGGAGCGGGTTGGGGCGGCGGGGGTCGGGCGCGCGCCTCGAGCTGGTTCCACTGCAGGCCCAGGCTCAGCAGGCTGGCCAGCGCGCCGGGCGCCGCGTCCGGCAGCGCGCCCGCCAGCAGGTTGCCCTCCAGCGCGAGCGACTGCAGCGCCGGCAGGCCGCCGCGCGTGGCCAGCCACGCGGCCGGCAGGCTGCCCGTGAACGCGTTGTAGTCCAGGTGCAGCTCGGCCAGCGCGGGGAAGCCGGCCGCGAACGCGGCCGGCAGCGTGCCGTTGAGCCAGTTGGAGCTGAGCACGAGCGAGGTCAGGCGGTCCAGGCCGGCCAGCGCGCCCGGCAGCGTCCCCGCCGCGCGCACCGTGCACAGCGTGCAGCCGAGCCGCCTGCCGGCGCGCGCGGCTGCTCAGGAGGGCAGGGCGACGAGGGGCGGCGGGCGCGCGCGGAGCGCCGGGCGTGCGGGCGGCGCACAGTGCGGTGACGCGCCCGTCGGCGTCGCACTGCACGCCCGACCACTGGCAGAGCGGCACGCTGACGTCCAGCCAGCCCTTGAGATTGTTTGCGACGCTGAAGTCCGCCCAATTTGTGACGCTCGCCGGGAGTTGGAGCAGCGCATCGCCTGGCATGCACCACGGCCGCGTCAACCCTGCTGCCCGCATTTGCATAGGCAGGGAAGCAGCAGAGCTCGGCACGCATGCTTTGCGCTGTCCCAGGGTGGGTACGGGAGTGTGCGCCAGGCCTCGCGGGCTGTTAGACGGCACGCAGCGCAGTGGGGCAGAGCCAGCGCAGGCCACGCACGGTCGCTCTGATCGTCGCCCCCCTCCGCGCAGGCAGCCCCCACCAGGAGGCCGGCCAGCAATGCCAGCAGAGATAGCCGCATGGCTACCTCTGGTAAACCACCCACATATAACAAGATGCCCTGCACGCGCGCTGCCCCCACCCCTCTAGGACGTGACCAGCCGGTTTCGCGTTATGCGTGCGCCATGCGCTCCATGCGTGCTTGTCACCAAGGCCGACCTGTGGTGCTAAAGACCTGGTCAGTCACCGAGCGGTGCTCGCAAACTCTTCCTCTAGTGGGTCGCACTGCCACTGGCTCCCTTGGCGGGCCTCTATTGGGCGCAGATACTGGTGCCAGCACAGGCCTAAGGGGTAGGGTTTATAACAATATCACAAGCAAACGACTCTGGGCATGTGCCGCGGATCTCGATTGCCTGTGCATGTTGCCGCAAGCGGCTCAGCGTGAAGTCAGGCTAATAAATATGATCCTCCGTCCTCAAGCGTGCACAGTCCGGAGTGATGCACGCATCATGGGTATCCACAAGACGCTGAGCCTGGCTGGAGTGCGCACACGCATGACCAGCGGCCCTGCAGCTGCCCTGCATGACTTGATGTATGCATCCAATTGTTCCCGCAAGTCTGTACAACCACTGCATCAATCCCATCAGCCTACAACATTCCGGTAAACTTCCATGGCAAAAGCAACTAAACAAGGTGTCTGGGAGTCATTATTCAGCCCAATCTGGTCAGGAATTCTGGTCAGGTTTCGAGGTAACACAGGACGACGTTGCTCTCACCCTGCGGCTACCTCATCAGGGCTAACCCTGGCGGCAAGGCCTGGAGGCTGCACTCCCGCAGCCTCTGCTGAGAACAGCGGAAGGTCCTCGGCAGGGCGCGACAGCAGCTCGCGCGCGTCAGCCACGTCCGCGCGCGGCACCGCAGTCGCGGCCTCCTCCTCCCCAGCTTCTTCGGCTGAGCCGTCGTCCACCCACACCGCCTGGGGCGCAGTCACTCGTTGCCCTGCACAGCAGTCGCGAGGCAGCAACACCGCGGGCTGGTGCTCAGGGAACAGTGCGTGACCGGCTGGTGGACTGCATCCGCGTCGCAGCAAGCTCGGGCTGCCAGGCGCGCGGCTGTGACTGATGGAAGCAGCTCAGCATTGGCCGTGGCATGCCAGATCGGCTGCTCTGACAGACGCCGCCTGCGTCAGGCAGCCGGTGCGCGCACCTCCGCCTCCGCCATGTCGACGTCCGCCTCCCACTGCCGCATCCGCTGCGTCTGCATCTTCTGCGCCTGTCAAAATCCGGACCGGGCGTCAGGCAAGCTGCCCGCACGCCTGCCACGCGCGCGACATTGCGTTAGCACAGAAACCGCTCGTACAGGACACAGGACGCGCGCCTTGCGTGCGGGCGCCGCCTTCCACAGGAAGCGCGACATCTTCGTGCCCTTGGGCGGCTTGACGTCTGCAACGGTGGCCATGCGGAAGAGCAGCGGCACCGGCGTGCCGCCCTTCACGAAATCCTCGCCCTTGTGCCAGAGGCGCGGCATGTTGCGCGGGTCTGTGGGGTCCAGGCCTGCCGGCGAGCCAGCGCAGCGGTGGGAGGTTGGTGGCGCATCGTGGCAGCAGCACCCAGACTGCCTGCGCCGCGCCTGCCTTGCCGAGGGCCGAGGGGCCCCTACAGACGGCGCTGCAAGCGGCACACGCATCGCCGGCCCTGTCCTCTGACCGCGGACAAGAAGGCTGTTGGCGCCTGGCCACGGCCGACCCCGGCGCCCCCGCCAAAACAGCAGCACGCACTCCGGTCGCCCGGGCGCTAGCAGACCGCCCCTGCTCGGCCCGCGGCGCCCGCGCGCCAGCCGCGCACCGGCGTGGTCCGGCGCGGCGCCGTCCGCGTCCGGCGGCAGCGGGCGGCCGCGGCCGGCAATCGCGCGCGCGGCGCTGCCCGCATCGCCGAACAGCACGTTGCACGACGAGTCGTCCAGCCACTCCACGCACGTGGGGCCGTAGCCCTCGAAGTAGCCCAGGCACTCGGCCGTGGAGAGCAGGTCCACGCCGTACAGGTGCACCGCGTCCGGCCGCCGGGCGACCTCCGCCGCGGCCTCCATGCGCGCCTCCAGCAGGTCTGCCGCGCGCGCGGGCCGCGCGTGGGGCAGGCCTCCCTGGTGCAGGTCTCCTTGTGGCCGGCCGGTGCAGCGCGCGGCTCCCCACGCGCGCTTAATGGGGCGGGCAGCGCTGCAGCCGCCGCACAGTTGAGGGCGCCGTGTCCGCAGTGGGCGGCTGCAGGGAGCTTCGTCTGGCCAGAGGAGAACAAAGGGGGATGACGGAGCGAGGAACGGCCTGCCGCTGCGACGCACCCACGTCCATCATGCCCGTCTCGTCCGGGGCGACGTACTCTGTGCCGAAGCGCGCCGCGCGCTTGCGCTTCTTCTCTACGTCCTCCGCATCCTCCCGCTCCATAGGCCGGTAGTCCAGCCCCTGGCCGGCCGTGTCGAAGCGCTGCGCCCGTGCGCTTCGCCGTGCAATCTCCTCCTGCCGCCGCCGCGCATGCGCCGCTCAGCACCGCCCCGCACGACTAGCTCCTTGTGCACGTCGGGCGCGCATGCAGCACTGCGTTCACAATGCGGCGCTGCATGCCCGCAGGCGCTGCCAGCCCCAGAGCCGGCGCATGCTGCACAGCTCCACGAGCCCTGGCGCGCCTCGCTGAAGACGTCAAGCCCGGTTGCAAAGCCCGGCCTGCGCTCAGGCCTGGGCTTGTGCGTCGCTCTCCTCTGTCGCAGCGGCTCAGCCTGTCGGTCCTTCCGCTGCTGCTCGGGCTCCAGGTAGTCTGTTCCAAAGCGGGCGGCCCTGCAAGACACACCGACGTCAGGGGCGGCTCACAACCAGGCTGCAGCAACATTGTCACGGAGGCCACTGCACACCTCTGCCTGTGCTTCTCACGCTCCTCCTCCAGTGACCTTGCGCTGTCGGACTGCGCTTCCCGGGCGTGATCGCCTGCAAATGCTGCCACGCTGTGCGCCTCAGCAGCGGGCACACCAACCGTGGCCATGCTGCTGGCCCTGGCCGCGCTCTGCCTCAAAGCCCGTTCCGTACAAGGCTAGATTCTCCCTCCAGCGGTGTGCAGCACGTAGCTGCCACAAACTCAGCGGCGTCCTGTCCGAGGTTTTGAACTCTGCTCTGGCACAAGACCCTACCTCCTTAATGAGCCAGGCAGCTGCAGTCTGGTGCCGCGGTGGTGCCTGTGTGGAAGGCCTGCTCGACTAGGAGCGCACGCGAGCTCGCCGGCGATGGGGTCCAAGGTGAGCACGGCGCACTTGGCAAAAAGTACAGGCTCGTGCAAGCTTGCACGGGGAGCCGTACCTGTGTGCCTGTCTGTGCCTGCCTGGAACACTGCACAAGCTAGGCTGGAGGCTTACTCCGGGGCAGCTTGCTGCGGCAACAAGCGCTCGCATCCACACGCTCAGCTGGCTCGCGGTTGCTGCCCAGGCGCGGATAGAGGACCCGCTGCGGTCATTGGCAGACGCGCTGCGTGCCAAGGGCGGCGTGGAGTGGCGCTCGGCGGTGATGGCGGACCAGCGCGTGGAGTTCATACGCGGGAAGGACTTGGCTGCACATATGCGCGCACACCCCGAGCAGATACAGCCGCACGTATCGAAATGTGCGTCCCTGGGCCTGGACTCCATGATGGTTGCTTGGCTCCGCTCGTGCGCAAGTGTACAGTTGCACGCAGCCGCTCGAGCCACGCTGCGCGGCAAGGCCGTGACCTGGCTGCTGTTTCGGCTTGGAGTGAAGGCAGCTGTGTGATGAACAAGTGGGTGGCGCGTGCCGCAGCGCTGCGGCTGGACCAGCAGATCAAGGAGCTGGGCGAGCTGATGATCAGGCGGCGCCTGTTCATCAAGGCAGACCGCATGTTCAAAAAGCCCAAGCCGGGCAAGAAGCGCCTAGTCAAGTGGCCGAAGAAGCTGGTGCCGCTGTACGACGACAAGGTGCGCGCGCGGCTCCTGCCTGCCTGCCTGCCTGCCTGCCTGCCTGGCTGTATTGGCAAAGGGCAGGCAGCGCGGCAAGCTGTGGTGTCCACTGTGCGAGCAGCCGTCAGCGGAAGGGCGTGTAGATGTGCAGATATGTCGCGCCGGTCAGCGGTGCGGCCAGGGCGGCCTTGCACAGGACAAACACGCTCTGAGCGCGCAGGCATTTGCGGAGGAGCACTTTTACGCATGGCAGTACGAGCGGCCGGCGTCGCCGTGGCTGTTTGCGCTGAGCGCGCTGCTGGTGGTCGTCGTGATGGCCTTCTGCCTGTTCCCGCTCGCGCCGCACTGGTGCGCCGCGCTGTGCAGCCGCTGCGCACGCGCCCCGCCCCTGCGGCGGCGACACCCTGGGGAAGCTGCAGGGCCGCTGCCTGTGTCTCAGACATGAGTACAGTAGTGCCTACGGTGCGCATATATGTGCAGGACCGTGCCTGCCGGGTGAGGCGACGTAGAGCAGGATCGTGTCCGGGGTTGCCCGACCTGCACCGCAGGAGACAAGGCACGCGTGAACCTGTGGTGGGCAGCATGAGAATGCGTGCGTGCCAGCCAGCGGCAGCACAAGAAGTCGCTGCCGGGCAGCCGCACACACGGCGCCGCCTGCGAGCGGGGCTGCGTCCCGGCGCGCAGGGTCAAGCTGGCGGCGGTGTACCTGTCCATGACGCTGCTGTGCCTGATCTTCGCGGTGCTGATCGTGCGCGGGGTGCTGGCGCTGGTCACCTGGGTCGCGCTCGGCCGCTGCCTCTGGCTCTTCCCCTTCCTGCTGTCGGAGGCGCGCCGCGGCGCCCCTTCCTTATGCTGCAGGCCTAAAGATCAACTGGGGCTGAGCGAAGTGCCGCGGCGCCAGCGACGGATACATAACAATCAAGTCGCCTCTGCCAGATCTCACCTGCCCGGCCCAAACGTCGTGCGGTTGAGAGAGAGGCAGCGCTCGCGCCACCAAGCCACGATCGTCAAAGCTGTGAGGCGGCCAGCAGCTCACGCGGCAGCGGCGGCCGCGCGCAGGACAAGGGCATCAACGAGGCGTTCTGGCCCGTCTTCGAGCTGGAGGAGGTGGAGGAGGGCAAGCGGCGCAGCCACTGGCTGTCGCGCGTGGCGCTCGCGGCCGCGCTGGCGGCGTCCGTGTGGGCGCTGCACGTGTACGCGCCCGACCGCACGCGCCTCAAGGGTGCGCCGCCGCGCCCGCCCGCAGCCCCGCGCGCCCTGGCCCCGGCGGGGGACGCCTCCCTGGTACACACGACCTGAGGACGCTGGTGGGTCCTTGCATGGTGCACCTTGTGCGCTGCAGAGACTGCTGCCGCGAGGCCTGCCGCACGCGACTGGCGCCGGGCGAGGCCGCATGCGTGTCGGGCCGTTGCATGGCGCCGCCGCTGCGGCCTGCTGTGCCATCCCCACATTTGTCGGCGCATACGCGGCGTCGCATGCGCACCCGGCGCCAGGCGCGCGGCGCGCGCGGTACCCAGCCGCAGTGCGCGCTGGGGCGCACCAACCACATGCGCATGCTCGTCCGCTATCGCGCGCGTGCGCGCGGGCCGCCAGGCGCGGTGCGCGGCGGGCACGACGCCATCCTCGAAATGCTCAACCTGCACGATCGCTCCATGGAGCGCCTGGGCACTGGCGCGGAGGCGGGCAACGCGAGCGACGCGGCGGCGGCGGGCGCCCGGGCATCCGCAGCGGGGCCGCCGCCAGGTAGGCCGCGGCCGGCGGCAGGGGAGCCGGACGAGCTCTAGGGCTGGCAGGCCTCCGGGTGCTCGGGCTGGCTGGCATGAGCTAGGGTGCCGCGCGGCGGCGCGGGGGCGCTGACGCCTGCTGCCGTGATGGCAGGGTCAGCTGCATGGTTCAGTGCCTGCGTGCAGCTGAGCCTGGGAGCCTGCAAGCAGAGCCGTGGACCACTGGCGTTCTGCGCCCTCATTCTCACAACACGTTGTCTGCTGCTAGGCGCTGGCACACAGGCGCAGCAGCCCCGCCAAAGAGCAATGTCCAACACCAGGCACACAGTGCAGCGTCTGCTGCTTGGTCCTTGTCAAAAACTCTGAGCTCGCGCGCTCTCTTGAGACAGGCTACACCGCGCCTGCGCCCGCCACAAGCTATGCAAAGCGGGCACGAGCGCCGGAGTGGTTCAGCCGCCACCGCTGTGACACACAGCAACGCCTGCGAGCAGCCAGTCAGGTGCAGGACTACGCAGCACCAGCCATTGGAGCACTCCGCGCCTCCTCTCCGGCCCGCTGCGCGGCCTGCCGGGCACCAGCGCCGCCCGTCCCGCCGGTGAGCACCGCCATGCCAAAGCCCTCCAGGGTACACCGGCTACTCCGCCAGCGGCCGGAAGCGCGCGCGTAGCGCGCTCAGCGGGTCTGCCGGCGCGCCCGCGCCGGCGCCGCCGTTGCGGCCGGGCGTGGTGCCCGCGCCGGCGCCGCCCGCGCGCCGCCGCCGCGTCAGCGACCACAGCAGGAACACGGCCAGCACGCCCAGCACGGCCAGCAGCTGCGGCATGAACTGCAGCGTGCCCGACAGCCCGAGCCCGATGCCCAGCTGCCGCAGGCCCGGCACCACGCCCGCGGCCGCCCCGCCGCTGCCCGGCTGCAACACGCGCCCCGCCAGGCCCTCCAGCCCGCTGGGCAGGCCCTGCTCCGGCACGCCGCCGAGCGCCGCCGCCAGGGCCGCGCCCTCCACCTCCTCGACCACACTGACCACCGACGCCCCGCCCGCTGCCGCGGCCTTGGCCTGGGCGGCCGGGTCCGGGTTGGGCTCCGCCAGCACAGTGTTGTCGTCGCGCAGCTGCTGCACGGCCGCCGCCTGCACCCCCACCGCACATCTGCGTGATCACTGCAGAAAGCCCCAGCGCTGACCGCGCCGTCCGACTTGTCGTTGCTTGCGCCGGGAAGGAGGGCGGGACGACGCAAACTTACGCCTTGGAGCCATGGCGCGCACGCCGGGTGCGCGTGCCTGGTGCTGTTGAGCTGGCGCCCTGGCCTAGCTTGCAAGCACGGGCCCAGGCCGGCAGCGCTGCTGGGGGGCGCGCCTGGCGCTCGCCGGCGGCGGCGCCACGCCGCGGCGCGGACAGCGTGTGAAACTCGAGCGGCGCGTTGGGGTGGCACACGGCCGGCCCGCGCAGCACGGTAGAGAAGCTGGCGCCGTCGACGTCCACACGGCGCGTCGGCAGCAGCTGCGCCTCGCCGCCCAGCGGCTCCGCGAGCGCGGCGCTGGGCGGGAAGAGCGCCGGGTCGCGCACGCCCTGCGCCCAGGCACGCACAACAGTCATGGGACAGGAGGTCAGAGCAGCCGACGGCTGTGTGGCCTGCACTCCATTCACCAAAGCCTCCAGCACTGTCCGCGTGCGCAAACACATGACCCACCTGTCACAAGCAGCACCCGTACTGCTCCAGCTGCACTTCCGCAAACGGCCCGTATCCACTGCTCGACACGCGCTCAATCGGTAGGTACAGGCAGTCACGTGCAATGGTGCCTCCTTGGTGCGCTGCCAAAAAAACCTCCAAGCTGAGCCCAGCCGCGCAGCGCGGCGGCGCACCTCGGTCGCCCAACGCGCCAGCTTGAGCAGCAGCGCGTAACAGGGCGTGCGCTGGTGGCTGCTGTCCAGGCAGTTGCTGTCGCCGTAGACAGCCAGGCGCCCTGACTGGTGCTCCACCAGACCCAGCACCGCGTGCACGCCCGCCGCCTCCGGCGAGCGACCCGGCCGGCCCGGCGCGCGCGCGATGCCTGCCGCGGGCCGGCGTGCGCGCTCGAGCGACGCTGGTGGTTGCTTGACGGGCGCAAGCCTGAGCGCTCTGGTGATGTGTGCTGGGCACACTGTCGGGACCCATGTCTCATTGCTCTCAGCTGACCTGCGGTGCGGGGAGCGCGACAGAGGGTAGGGTGCACAGTGAGTCCGCCCTGAGGAGCCGGACGCGGGACCAGCACATGCGCGCGGCGCCGGCACCGAGGAGCGGGGTCCTGGGCATGCCCCCAGCCTGCGCGGACGCTCGCCAGAGATGCCAGCGCTGGCCCTTTGCTGCCCGCCTTGCCGGGTACAGCGCCCCGCCACGCGTGGTGCGCGGCCAGAACGAGGCGGGGCCGCGGCAGGCGGGGCCCGGGCTGCCGCACCGGCGGTTGCCTTGTCGGCCAGCTCCGCGGAGTGCAGGTAGCCGCCGGCCGGGAAGCGCACGAGGTTGGCGCCGCTCGCGTATACCAGCTTCTCGCCGTCCACAGCCAGCTGCCCCTCCAGGATCGCGTCCCCGAACGCCACCCCGAACGGCGCCAGCAGATCGTTCAGCGCCGGCACGTTCGCGCCGCCTGCGCGCGCGGCCGCGCGTCGGCGCCCCGCGGGCAGGGCGGCCGCCGCGCGGCGCGGCGCCGACCAGACAGTGATATGACAGCAGTGCAGTCTCTGCCCTGTGGCAGCAGAAGGGCGCACGGGACATGCAGATGCCGTCTCAGCGCTCCTGAAAGGCAGGGCAGGGCGCCCCGTGCACGCCCAGCTCAGATCCGCCGCCCCGCTTGCCAGGCAGGGCAAACACCGCGATGCATCGCGGTCCATTCGGACAGACGGGCACATGAGGAGCAGCGGGGGCGCGGGTTGGGGGCGCGCGGGGGCGCGCCAGTGGCGGGCGTCCACCAGGAGCGCGTGTTGTCGTCGAAGAAGCGCATACGCACCATGGTGTCCACGTTGTACCACTCGCCGAACACGAGCAGGCCCAGGCCGGCCTCCACGTCGCGCGCCAGCTTGGCCACCTCCTCCGCGTAGTACTCTTCCTCCGCGTCCACCAGCAGCAGCGCGCCGTACTGCGCCGCGCGCGCGCATTGAGAGGCCTCACTGTGAGCCGCACAGCCCCTTGGCGGCGCAGGAGCTGCGCACTCGCAAGGACGCGCGCGGCCTACAGCAAGCGGGCGAGCTGGCGGCGCGCTGTGCACCTGCAGGCCTCTGACAGTGTTTCGCTCATGGCCTGGCCCCAGGCTCGCGCGAGGGACCGCAGAGGCACGGGGCGGCTGCAGCGGCGCGCGGGGTGCGCGGCGCGCGCCTGCGCCGCGTCGAAGCACGTGAGCGGCGAGCCGAGGACCTCCAGGAAGAAGCCGGCGTCGCGCAGCGCGTCGAACAGCGCGTGGAAGTTGGTGTGCGGGTGGTCGCCGTGCCAGTCCAGGATGTCGTTGCGCACCTCCAGCGAGTCGCGCGGGATGTACGCCGGCGGGTAGCGCACGCTGTGGAACTGGTCCCACAGCAGCCGGCGCTGCCTGCGCGCGCGCGGCCGGCGCCGCGCGCGTCAGGCCGCGCGCCGAGGAAGCGGCGGGTGGCGGGCCGCGCCGCCGGAATCCAAGCCCCTGCCCCGGCGAGAGGGCTGGCGCCTGCAGCGAGCGCCGCCGTGGGAGCGCGGCTTCGTACGGCCGCGTGGCGGGCTGGCTTGTGCGAGACGAGCTGCGCACACGGTCAGCAAGCTGGCGCACAGCGCAAGCGGGAGCGCGTTCGGGCCGCGGCCGGCCGGGGTGCGGGGCGCGCCGCGGGGGCGTGGGGATGATGTCCAGCGCCAGCGGCATGCGCACGAGCGAGCGGCGCGGCTGCTGCTCGCCGCGCAGGGGCGGCGATGCCACCGTGAACGACACCTCGCCGGCCGCCTGCCCAGTAAACGTCGCGCCGGCGTCGCGCACGCGCACATATAGCGCGAGGAAGCCCGACCATGGCCACAGCTGGCTGCTGTGCTCGAAGCGGATGTCCAGCAGCTGGCCGCCCTCGTTGGCCGGCGTGAAGACGGGCTCACCCTCCAGCCAGCCTGCGCGCGCGGCCGTCCCTGGGTTCCCGAGCGCCGCGGGCGCCTGTCACAGCGGGCCAGCTGTGACTCAGAGCAGCACACGTCAGCGGCTTGGTTTTCTTTTACATCACAGCAAGCGGCGGGCTCGTAGCCAGTGTGCGGCTGTACCTGACGCATGCCAGGTGTGAGCTGGCGCAGGCATAAGCACTCCAAAGAGCTGCGGTGAAGCCCAAAGGCAGCACAGATGGTATGTTCACAGGAGTGCCGCAAGGAGTGCTCCCGCCGCGCGTGCAGAATCAGGCAAGCGCGCAGTGCGACGGCAGCCATGCTGCGCCGCGCTTATTCGGGCCTTGGCGCACCCGCCAGGCCCAGGGCGTTGAGGATGGTGGCGTTGAACATGAGCGGCATCGCGTGCGCATACAGCGGCTGCCGGCAGAACGGCCACGTGAACGGGCAGTCGGTGAAGTTGAGCGCGGCCGGGACGACCGAGGCGCGGGGCGTGTAGCCTTGCAGGATTTTCTGCGCGCCGCCGCGCGCCCGTCAGAGCCCGCAACGCTGGCGCACCGCGCCTGCACACCGGCGGAGCAGCCTTACGCACGATGGCTGCCATGCTGCCGAGCCTCCACACCGAGTCGCGGCAAGCAAGCTATGCGCTCGCCGCCGTGCGAGCGACATGCAGCGGCTGCAGCCCGCCGCATCAGCCCCGGCCAGGCCCTGCCAGAGTGATTGCATGGGCGCGTGCACACCCCAGCCACCATGAGCCTGCTCTCCTACCGGCGCCCTTGCTCGTACTCGCTTATTAGGCCCCGCTGCAGCACATGGGAGATGCAGGCCCTGCCCGCCACCATAGGGTATTTTGCGGCGCGCTGGTCGGCCACGATCGGTAAGCCTGCTGGCGGAGCTCCCGGGCTCTTTTGCCGGCGGCCCCTGGCCGGGCGGGGGCAGCGGCGCGGGCGTACCATGGACGCCTGCAGGTCCAGCTTGCCCTGCCCCTGCTCGAACATGTTGATGCCCGGGATGCGCGCCGCGCCCTCCACCAGCGCCTGCTTCATCGCCGCCGGGTTCAGCACGCCGCCCGCGCCGTGCCACCTGCGCGCACATGGGCCGCGCCGAGCGCCGTTGCTGACAAATCTTCCGTGAAATGAAGCCCGCCTGCTCAGCATGCGGCGATGCGATCTCAGCCACCACGCTGCGCATGCTTGGGCATGCCGCGCAGCCTGGGGCGACCCGCTCCCCTGGAGGCGGACAGGTCGCAGGCATGAGCACGTTCGCAATGGCGTCGGAGGAAGCTGAGGCCCGGCGTGCGGAGCACGGCAAGCGCACAGGGAGCAAGAGCGCGGGCGCACCGCGGCTCGGGCACCACGCTGGCGAGCAGGCAGACCGCGCCGGCGACCACCGGCGACGCGACCGACGTGCCGGACAGGCTGCGGCAGCCGCCCTGGATGCGGCTGCCGAGCACGTCGCGCCCATACGCCACCACGTCCGGCTGCCGCCCCGCGGCACCCAGCATTTATCCCCTACCTGATCTGAGCACCACCAGACTTGCGGCCCGACAGAGCCATTCACAGAGCTGCACGTGCGCCTGCGCGCAAATCGCCGCAGCCGCAACTTCAAAGAGGAAGGGAGGGCCGGCCGGCCGGCAGCGCGCAGCTCATCGCCCGACGCCGCGCACCGCTGCCTCGCGCCGCCCTGCAGCAGCTGCACTGGCTGGGCAAAGGCCTGTACGCGCCAGGGGCGCGGCCCAGGCGGCCGCACGGCAGCGCGAGGCCGCAGGCACGGCGGGGGGCGCCCCTTGGCGCGCTCGTAGCTGTGGCGCAGCTCCCAGGTCGACACGCCGCGCGATGACAAGCACAACGACGTGCTTAGGCGCCGACGCCATCGACAGCAGCGCGGGGGCGCGCCTTGGCGCGGCCGTAGCCGCGCGGCAGCTCCCAGGTGGACATGCCGCGCGAGGAGAAGCTGGCGATGGCGTCGCTATAGTCGATGCCGCCGACGCCCAGCACGTCGTTCTGGTCGGCCGGGTTGTTGAGCGTGCCGTACAGCGGGCCGTCGTTGCCGATTGCGCTGACCATCAGGATGCCCGCGCTCGTGATCTCCCACACCTGCGCGCCGGTGCGTCCATGCCCCAACTGAACCCTGCGCGCGGCGCCGGCGCGGCGCCGCCATTGTGGGCGCCACCCCCCCGCCTCTGCCTGCGCGGTGCGCCGCGTGGGGCGGCGTAAGCCGCGTCGCGCCGCGCCCGCTCGGACGCCCGGGCGCATGTCCAGCGCCGTCAGCCGGACGCCCAGCGTGGCGCGGAGGCCGCCGCCGCACGCCGCGCATGCCGCGGCGGCGACCATGATGAGGTAAATGCAGCTGCAAGCAGGCCCCCGCTGCGCTGCGGGGCCAGGGCGCGGGCGGGCGCGCCTTCTCTACAAAGGGCAGGTCGAGGTAGTCGGGCCCGCCGATGGACAGGTTGACGACGTGCATCTCGGTTGCGATCGCATAGTTGAACGCGTCCAGGAACCACGACGTGTAGGACACCTGCCCCCCAGAGCGCGCGTCACTGCGGCCGCGGCTATAGCCGGCGCGGCTCCGTGGCCCAGCGCCGCGGCGACCGCCCGCCCGCCGATGCGCCTCGGCGCGCCCTGGCCACGCCTCGCGGGGGAGCCGGGACAGGCGGCGCTGTGCTGGGTGCGGCGGAGACATGTTACTAGCACCCGTCGCGGAACATGCGGCTCGCCGGCACGCCGCACGCGCAGCGCAGTTGCGGTGCTCGGATGCGGGGTGACCGTACACGCTGGCGTGCTCCACGGTGTGACCAGGGGTTAGGACCTGGTCGCTGATTAGTGTAGGGCTGGGGCCGCACCTGGTCGTTGGTGAAGACGCGGAAGGTGTACAGCTCCACCTCAGGCGCAAAGCCGGGGCACGCGTCGTCCTGCCCGGCGACCACGCCGGCCACGAAGGTGCCGTGGCCCAGCCCGTCCTCCAGCGTTGGCTCGTGCGTCCAGTTCGTGCGCTCCCTGCGCGCGCATGGGGCCGTCGCCTGCTGCATTCTCCAGGCTGCCCGGAGACGCTGCTGGCGCGCGGGCCGCCCGGCGGCCCGATGTGGGGGCCGCAGGCCGATAGGGTATGGTCCTACCCTATCTATCGAGCCGGCCGCGCGCCTGATGTTCTTCACGTGCGGGTGGTCGGCGCGGATGCCGGTGTCGAACACGCCCATGCGCACGCCGGCGCCGCGGAACCCGGCCGCCCACAGCCGCTCCGCGCCGAACAGCGCGGTGACGCTGTTGCGCGCGGCCAGCCGCCGGCGCGCCGCTCCCGCCACGCCGCCGGCGTCGCTGGCGTTGCCGCGCAGCTCGTCATCATCCAGGCCGAGCGTGGGCCGCGTGCACAGCCTGCGCGTCGGGGCCCGCGCTGACGCGCCGGCCGGGCGTGCGCAATGCGCACACCATGAGCGTAAGCAGGTTGGAGCACAGCCGCCAGCAGCTGCAGGCCGTTGCTGTCGCTCAATAATACGCCGCGCGGCCTCGTGCAGGCCAAGGAGGGACCGCGCGTGCGCCACACACAGCCTACACACGATAAACTCCACCACTGGAGCCTGTGTCTGCCATCGCACCGCGCGCCAGCCATGGCGCAGCTTCAAGCCACCGGGTGGCGTCCCACGCTGCTGTGCCAGCAAACACAGCCGCTCCCCGTGCCATCTGCTCACGCTGAAAGGTCATGCGTAAGGGTCGTGCACGCCCAGCCCAACCCTTCTGGCGGCATGCGCGTACCTCCGCGAATCTGGCCAAGCTCCACATAAGCGGAGATGGCGGCGCACTGCCAGGGGCGGGCGCGGCGGGCGGGCCGCGCCTGCCCGGGCGCTTGACAACCTCCCGATCGGCCGGGCCCCCCCGCTCCGCCAGGCTGCCGCCGCCGCCGCCGCAGCCGCCCTCCGCGTCGCCCGCATCCCAGGCCAGAGCGCGGGTCATGCGCTGCTGCGGGTGCACGTCCCGCACGCCGGGCAGCGCCGCCAGGCGCGCCTGCGCGCCCCAGCAGGGCGGTGGGCAGGCGGCGGCATGCACAGATGCGTGCGCGTGCCAGGAGCGCTCGTCGCGAGCGGGAGGCTGGGTGCTGTGCCGGGCCGGGCATCCTTGCATACGCCGAGCAGCTCGGCCAGGCGCGCTGCATGCGCCGGGGTAGGGTCGCCAGGCCAGGGCCCAGGGTGCGCAACACAGAGGGCACGACGCCTGAACACCCAGGGCCTTCTGCGGGCCGGAAATCTCTGCATACGCAGAGGCATGCCCGCGCGCGCGCGTAGCATCACGCAGTGCGGCCACCATGCGCGCTCTCTTGAGCGCCAGGCCTGGCCTGGGATGTCGCGTGAAACAACAGCCCGCTAGCGGACCGCAGGCACAGGCCAACCGCGCGGTGAAGCAGCCATGCAGTCTTGCGTCATGGGCGCCGCACCGACCTTCAGAGCCCCCGCGGGGAGCAGCCTGGCAGCAGCAGGGCCAGACCGGACGCCCGCCTTGTCCCGGGCGGACGCGCCGGCGCCTATGGTGGGCGCACCTTCAGAGCCTGCGCGTCGGCAAGGTCCACGCGCAGCAGGCCAAAGTCGGTGGGGTGCGCCGCCGCGCTGTTGTGCCGCTCCACCCATTGCCAGCGCAGCGCGCCCGGCGGCCCACCCGCGCCGAGGCCCGCCTCCAATGCCGCGCGATGCTCCGCGGCCATCCGGTACTCCCGGAAGCGCACGATGAACTCGCCCTCCACCTCCTCCCGGGCCACGTCCCAGGCCGCATCACGCGCCGCGCCTGGCGCAGGCCCGCGCCGCGCGCCGCAGACGAAGCCGTCATCAGTGCATTGGCCCTGCGAGGGCGATCCCGCACAGCTGGCACCGCAGCCTGGCGGATCCGCACTGCGACAGCAAATCACACGCCCCGGTCGCTGGCACACAGGCTGTGCGCCAGGTTGTTGTGTGTCACCAGGACTGGCCCTGGTATTCCAAGAGGAAGATGCACATTTGGCCATGATGTGTGCGCAAAGGAGCCGAATCCGCGCCTGCTCGACGCGAGTGCTGTTGGGCACTTCTCTGCAGGGCGCGCTCGGGCACCGGTCGACCTGGCCGCCGCAACAGAGCCAAACACAGAGGAGGAGCGCGGCGGCGACCCCGGCCGTCTGCCGCCGCAGCTTCATCGCTGCATCTGCAGCCTAGACACCAGGCGCCTGGCAGGCTCACACGCATCCTGGGTGGCTGAGCATGCTCTCGCGCTTGGCAGTGGCTGTTATTGGCGCGAGTGGTTCAGCGCCTCCTCCCGCGCAACCTGCTGTGTCTCTCACCTCCTTCGTTATTGAGTGGGCGCTCTGGTTGTTCAAACTTACAAGGTCGGGAAAGTCTGCCTTGGCACACCGAGAGAGGTGGCGGAGAGCTAGGGTCCTGGCGCTGTTACGCATGCATGCCGGTGGTTCAGTTCAACATGTCCTGCGGTACGGCTTCACGCCACCGCAGTCCCACTGCAGGCCCGCGCAAGCACGCTCCGGCCACTGCCAAACTCTTGGCCGGGCGGTCGGCCCGTGCAGCGTCCCGCGGGTCGGGCCCTCGGCCGCCGCTCCAGCAGGGGACACCGCCGCGCTGCCAGGTCCCTGTGACCTCGGGTGAGGGACAGAACCCATCTCCCGCCGCCCCAAACGCCACGGCAGCCCTGCCCTGCATGCCATCTGCCTGGACGGCCCGCCCCTTGGCGGCCCCAGGGTGCGCGCGTTCCCCGCACAGCCCACCCTCGCCCAAAGGAGCCCGGGCTCGCTCCGGCTGCCGCGCGCGGGGAGCGCCAAGCGCGGGGCACGCTCCAGCCGCCTGCGCGGCGGGCACCGGGTCCGCGCGCGCGCCGCCGGAGGGCACGCGGCCCTCCGGCCGGCGGCGCGCGAAGGGCGCAGCAGCGCCTGCCGCCGCCCTGCACGCCCTCACACGCGCCGCGTAAGGCGCTCGCGCCGGGCTCTGCTGCGCCTTGCATGTGCCGACAGCAACGAACTTAGCAGCATCAGCGCACGCGCGACCCGCGTCCCGAGCCTGCAGCACTGCCCCCGCAGTGCCCATGCAGTCGCGCGGCTGCCGTGCAGCCGGCGGCATGCGGGCCCGCGCGCGCCGGCCAGCGCGGCAGGCAGCAGGAGTGAGGCAGGCGCTACCGCGGCGGGGGCGCAGGCCCCGCGCCTGGCAGCAGAGCCCGCGCCGGCGGCTGGTCGGGCGGAGCCGGGGCGGGCGCGGGGCAGGGCGGCTGCGCGGGTGTGCAGGCGGCCGGCGCCCGCTCCAGCCGTCTGCGGCCTGCCATGACAGCAGCACCGCTCAGCGCCAGCACTGCTTCATAGGCCGTCTCCCTCGCAGACTACATGCGCAGTGCATCATTGCAGCTCCATTGCGCAGGGAAAAGAGCCACACCAGGCAAGCACTGACACCCGTCGACAAGGTCATGCCTGCTCGCAGCCGCCCGTGCCGCTGCGACAGCACCGCCGCCCGCGCGCTGCAGCGCCCGCGCCCGCCCCGGCCCTGCCGCCACGCCGTCGTTGCTGGCCGCGCCGCGGCCGCCGCCAGCGCCCGCACGACGTGGTGTACTGCTGCCGCCCGTGCGGCGCGTGTGTGCCGCTGCCGGGCATCCCAGCACGGCTGCATGCGGCTCGGGTGCCTGCCGGCCCTGCGTGGAGAGACCCGCCCCAACGGCCCTGCCAGTGTTGTGGGCCCCGGCGGTGCCCGGGCGCGGTGCCTCCCGCGGCGCATGCCTGGGCCTGCCCGGCAGCCGCGGCAGCGCACTGGCCGGCCTGGCCGAGTGCCGGCCTGCCCCAGCGTCGCACCACCTTGCGCTGCCATCGGCGATGCGCAGCGGCGCATGCTCGCAGGCGTCCTGGGCTCTGGCGGGCATGTGCAGCCGAGGGAGCGCGCTGCCCGGCCCGGTCGCCGGGCAGCTCTCGAGGGGCCCAGCCGTCGCGTCTGCGCCGTCGCGCCCGCCGGCGGCGCGCCGCAGCCTTGCGGCGGCGGAACCAGGGCGCGCCAGGCGCGAGGGCGCCGCACACAGGGCTGTCACTGAGCAGTCGCTGCCGGCGGGGCCAGGGCCGGCGGGCGGCGCGGTGGCGACGGCACGCATGAGCAGAGCCGGGCCCTCCACGGCGTCGAAAGCCTCTGCGCCTTTCTGCGTTGCAGCAGGGTCCGCCCTGCACGCTGACAGGCGGTGCTGATCACACAATCCTACTACCACACACACCATGGGCCCCTTTGCTGTGGCATGGCTGAGGGAGCATGCCCGAGAGGCAGGTGCACTAAGAAGCACGACATGCATTAAAACAGTTCAAATATGGTCTATGAGCCTGACGAGCATGCGCCCGCAGAGCCAATCACTGGACAGGCCGGTAATGGGGTTCGCGCGGCTGTGCGACGCCGGGCGCGAGAGCTGAACTGGCAGCCACCTGGCTCGCGGCAGGCTCGCCGACAGCGCCTGCAGCTGCCGCAAGTGCACCAGCGAGCGCAGCGCCCGCAGCGCGCCGCCCCGCGCCGCGGCGCCGGCCGGCGCGCAGGCGCCGCCGCGCATGCAGCTGGCAGCCTCTGGCACATCTGTGTGCGCCGGGCGACCGTCCTCGCTTGGCGGGCCAGCCCCCAACGAGGCATCCGTCAGGTGCTCCCAGCCTCCCTCTACATGCTGTGTGAGCATGGGCTCCACCGCCATGCGGGAGCTGTCGGCAGCGGCCGCGGCAGCCCGCTCTGCTGCGGCTCGGGGCTGCGCGGCTGCGGAGCCGGGAGCCGCTACAGGGCCTGTGGCCTCGGCGGCGCCCGCCACCGAAACCGCCTCATGGACTGCGGGCCCCTCTTCGCAGCCGTCCGCGCCGAGGCCGCCCGCGCTCGCGGCGGACAGCGCAGCATCCCCCATGCTGCACGCAACCACGCTCTCCCCAGCCGCAGCATGCGCGTCAGTGCCATATTGCGCTGCAGCGCTGCGCACAGGCGCCAGCGCCGTGTCAAGCTGTTGGTGTGGCGACAGCATGAGCGTGCCCCCATGACCCTGCCCTTCGCCGAGCTCGCCCCGAACGGCTGCCAGAGGCGTGTGCGCCGTGCGGCATAGCTGGGCGGCCGTCACGCTGCTGCTGCCACTCCCCACCAAGACCCGGCGCGCCGTCGGCGACAGCCAGGCAGGCAACGCGCGCGCGCCGAGCGCGTGCCCCGGCGATGCGCTGGGCGAAGCCTCTGCGGATGTCGCCGAGGCCCCGTCCAGGGCAAAGCTGCTCAGGGTGGGGCTCCCGGGGTAGCGCGGCACCGCAGGCCCCGACTTGGAGGGCGGCGTGAGGCTGAGTGCGCGCTGGCTGGCGGACCTCGTCGCCGCAGCCATGCTGCCGGGCGCCGCCGGCTGCCTGCAGCTGCCTGCGCGCGCCCGCGAGCAGCCTGTCTGGATCGCTGCCCTCTAGCCCATGTGATGCATGGACATGCACCACCTGTGAGTCTCATCAGAGTGCTCCCTACGATGCCGCCGCAGCCGACGGGGTCGCCTGCCAGTCCGCCTTGCACCTGACAGCATGTGTCGAGCAGCTCTCGGGTGGCCCGCTGCGCGCAGCCCGCCGCATGGCATGGGGACGAGGCTAGGGGCTGGAGAGGGCGGAGCAAGGACGGGGGCGCGCCCCCGGTGGATGCCAGATTATGTCCATGTAGCAAGCGCAAGGGGCTCCAGCCTTCTGACCGGCGCAGCGCCGGCTCCTGCGGAGCAGGCTCGGGGACCCCGCCGAGGCCGCAGCCCTCCTGCGCAATCGCGCCTGCGGACGGGGCACCCGTGTTTGCCATGCATGGATCGAGCGGGCGGCCGCAATGCAATATGCCAAACACTCTGCGATGTGCCTTGCGCAGGATGGCACCGTCACAGGACTGACCTAGCAAGCTTAGAGATAACCGAGCCTCGGCCATGCGCGCTGCCAAGATCAGGGAAGAGTGGGGCAGGGGGCGGCTCTGTTCATGTGGGCACCCGATTTGCGGCACACCTCGTACAGGGCTCGCCAGGAGCACGGAGTCATCCTCCAGTGACACGGCATAGCTGCCCACGCTGCCCACGCCGGGAGAGCCCGGACAGGCGGCCACTGCAGGAAGAGCGCACGCCTGCTCGCCATGGCCCCCGCGATGCTGCCCAGTGCTGGGCGCGGGCGGGGACCCCGCGCCGCCTGGCCAGCACGCCGGCCTGACCTCCGCTGCGCCGCCCACGCCGGGCGCGCTGCCCTCGCGCGCGCGCAGCAGCGACGGGGCAGGGCGCGGCGCGGCGCTGCTCGCCAGGCTCTGCGCACTGAAGCTGCTGTACAGGCTGGAAGAGGCGGCGGCGGCGGCGCCGTCGGCGCGCTGCCGGCCCGCGGCGGGCCAGGGCGGGCTGCCCCAGGCGCGCGCCTGCGGCGCCAGCGGGCTCCCGGCCGGCAAGCACAGCGGCGCGGCGGCGGCCGGGCTGGCTGCTGCGCCGCCGCCGCGCGGCGGCAGCGCGGGAGCGCCAGGCGGGCTCCCAAACACGCCGCTGCCAACCCGCACCGGCGAGCGGCCTGGCGAGGTCGCGTCGAGCGAGCGGTGCGTGCGCTGCAGGCGCGGCGCGCCGGGGCTGTGCAGCAGCGAGCCGGCGGCGGACGAGCTCAGCCCGGCCGAGGCCGGGCGGGCTGCGGGGACGCGGGGCGACAGGCGGCCGCCCGCGCCCTGCAGCCATTCGCCGGCGGTGCCGGGGCGCTCTGCGCCCGCGCTCGCGCGCAGGGCCGAGCCGCGCCGGCTGCGCGCGCCGGACGTGGGGGCGCGCTGCGACAGTGCCGCCCCCGCCTCGGCGACCTCGCCCTCCATGCGACGCAGGAAGGTGCGGAGGTCCGCCTGGCGCCTCGCTTGAGGTCAGGTCTGCGGCGAGCCCCGACGCGCCTCTGCGGGACGAGGCGTGCAGGCTCACCTTGCCGGCGCCCGGCTCGATCTCCATACGCGCGTGTAGCTGTACCTCGTCACTGCACAAAGCTGTGAACTCTGTGTGTGCAGAAGTAGTGCACGTGTGCGCTGCTGCAGAGATCAAGGATCATCTTGATGTATAGTGCTGAGGTATGAGAAGTAGCCACCCAAGGCACGCCACCTGTTTCCCAACAGGTGCGTTGCCATGTGTGTCATGCTCACACAAGCAGGTCGATAGGCCCTGACTTGGGCAATGTCACAAAATTTTGTGACCTGCTGAGGAGCAGTCACCAGCCTCGCGTCCCTCGGAGCTCGTGCTGGGGAGCAAGCCAGTGTTGCTTCTGGCGCTTATGAGTTATGACACATATGAAAACCCCAGCAAACCCTTATTATCAAACGCGCTGCCGACAGCCATAGCAGTGTGCCGGTCTACCTTGCTTGGCAAAACCTGCTGTGGCACTCTACGTCGCAGAGCTCGCATCTAAAACTATTATAAGGCGCGCGCAGCTTTGGACTACATACCCTCACACTCGAACCACTGCCCTGCTCCACACAACTCCTCCCCACTGCTGAGGTGAGTTATTCACTTCCTTCAGGATGCGCCTGGCATGTGCGCCCTGCTCGCGACAAGCTACCATCCACCAGTCACATCGCAGGTTGTTGGGCGCTCAGGCGGAGGAGAGGAGGCAGCAGACGCGCGAGGCGTGTGGTCAGCTGTGCGACTGTGTCGCCCAACTCGCATGCGATGACTGCGGGCAGAGCTGCCTAGCACCCACGCCCGCAGCCGGGGTTGCCTGCCGGAGGTGCATCCAGTAGAGAACCCGGGGCACAGGCCAGCCCGTCGGGAGCGTCCGGCGGCGGCGCTCAGTGCGTGACGCGCCTGGGCGCACAGTTGGTGAGCTGGGATGTGAGGCCGTGGACGCGTGCGCCCTGCGGGGCAGCGCGGCGCGCGCGGGCGGCCCTCCGCCTCGGCGCTGGCGGCGCCCACCGGCCCCGAGCGCCGCGTCAAGGGACGCGCCCCACCGCTCCGTGACAGGGCGGCGGCGGCGAAGGCCGCACGGCGCGGCGCCCCGCGCGCGGGCGGCGCGCCGCGATGGCGCTGAGCGCCTCGCTGGCGACGGCCGAGGCGCTCGTGCAGCTGCAGCAGCAGCTGGCGGAGGCGTACTCGGACCTAGAGCGCTGCCGGGCGCGCCCTGCCGCCCTGAGGCCGCTTGGTCCGCTCAACCGCTTTGCAGGGTCGAGCCACAAGCGGCGCGCGGGCGGTGCAAGCGCTTCGCTTCATATCAGCACCGCGGGAAGCGGCCTTGTGTCAGAGGGCTCACGACGGCGTGAACTGCGTGCTCGCTGCGTGAGGCTGCTGCGCGGCGCTGCGTGCGTGGTGGACGAGGTGCAGCACGCTAAGGCGGTCGCAGCGCGGGCGCGTGCAGCCGGCGACCCGGCGCGCTCGCGCCCGCAGGCCGGGCGGGGCGCTGCGCGCGGGGTCGCCCATTGACGCTGGCCCATGCGCCGCGGCGCGCAGGACGAGTGCGCGGCGCTGCGGCGCGACGCGCGCGTGCTGGCCGAGGCGCAGCACTCGGAGGTCGTGGCCGCAGAGGCGCGCGCGGCCGCCGACCGCGGCGCGCTGGCCGCCGCGCGCGCGCTGCTGGCGGAGATGCGCGAGGCGCTGGCGGCGCTTGAGGTCGAGCGCGTGCGCGCGGCCAACGGCGCGGCGGCCGACCGCGCGCGCGCGGGCGCCGCCGCGGAGGCCGCCGCGGCCGAGCGTGCGCGTGCAGATGCGCAGGCGGCGCCGCTTGCCGAGCTGCGCGGCGCGCTGCAGGCCTGCCGGTGCGCGGCGCCCGTGCTCCAGCCCGCCGCTCAGCGGCGCGTGTGTGTCCTTCTCCATCTTCTAGCTCCCGGCCGAGGGAAGGCGGCCCTCGGCGTTGCTACTCGTAAAGCTCGGGTGAGGCGCGGGCGACAGGGAGTCGCTGGACAAGGCCGTTGCGCGCGAGCGCGCGGCCGACGCGCGCGCGGCCGCGGCCGCGCTCAAGGCCCAGGCCGCCGAGGAGGCCGCGGCGGCCGCGCGCCGCGCCGCGGCGGCCGCCGAGCGGCGCGCGGGCGCGGCGGAGCGCGCGCGCGATGAGGCCGCGGCGGCCGCCGCGCGCGCCGAGGGATGCGCGGACGCGCTACGCGCCGCGGCCGCCGGCCAGGCCGCCGCTGCGCAGCGGGGCCAGCAGGTGCGTGCGCCTGCTGCTGCGCCGCTCGGACGCAGCTCTGCGTTCATATTTGCCGTAGGATGCAGGAGTTCTGCCGGCGCGCAGGAGCGAGAAGAGCGGGAGGGGGCGCAGCGGCGGGAGCTGCTCGCGCTGGACGGGCGCTGCCGCGCCGCAGAGGCCGCCGCCGAGGCCGCGCGCTGCGGCGCGGGCGAGCGGCTCCAGCTGCAGAGTGCGCGCGGGTGGCATGCAGCTGCAGACTTGCATAATTGGCAGGTTGCATCCAGCTCCAGCTGCAGAGCCGCACCTTGCTCTGCGCTCGCACGGCATCGCGGGAGGGGGGCACACCGCCCGCCTTCATCCGTGAAGCAGCGACGAAAGCAGCAACATCAGCGCGCGCCTGCCGCTTTTCAGGCTCAGCCGACGCTCCGTTGCACTGCGCCGTCTATGGAGACGCAGCCCTGCGTGCATGCCGTGCGCGGCCGCTCACAGGGCGCAGTGCGCACCCGAGCAGCACACGGGCGGGGCTGCAGGCTCGCGCAGGTTGCGAGTCACCGGGCTGCCGGGCGGCGGCGCATGACGCCCGCCTGCGGCTGCGCAGGCGACCTGGCGGAGTGCGCGTCGGCGCGGCGCGGCGCGGAGGCCGCGCAGCGGGCGGCCGAGGCGGAGGCGGCCGACGCGCGCGCGCGTCTGGCGGGCGCCTGCGGCGAGGCCGCCGCGCTGCGGACTGCCGCGGCCGAGCACGCGCGGTGCGCGCCCTGCGCGCGTCGCACGCATGCATACTTGCAGGGGCGCCAGGGGTGCGCCCGTCGTGGTGAATGCAGGAGAGAGCCGGGCGGCGTCACGCGCAGGGAGCTGGGCGAGGTGCGCGCGGCGGCCGGCGCCGCGCAGTGCTTCCTGGAGCACGAGCGCGGCATGCGCGACGCGCTGAAGCACGCGCTCGGGTGCGTACCCCTGTGTGTACCCGTCACTCCGGGCTGTTGACCTTACGTGCTCCGGCGCGGCGTGCACTGGCGTGATCCATGGATCCTGTGCGGGCGCTCGCACTCATTGCCCCTCGACGATGCGATTTCAAATGATGAGCACACCGCCAGCACTTCGATTTCCCAGAGCCGCTTGAGGCTGATGCGCAGCTTGAGCAGCCTGCACGATCCTGTATGGATTTGTGCGCCCAGCTGCTTGGCATGGTGCTTGCTGGGGCGCGCACTTGCGTTCACAAGCTCTGGGCTGGATGCTGGTGCTGAGCGGGCCGCCAGATTGGTGCCTGCGGCCGGGCACTGGTGATACTTGGGGATTGCATGGGGCCCATGCGTTTGGCGCACAGCTGAGGTGGGGAAGCGCTGGTGGCCTGGATGCAGTGGGGCCCCTGTCCGCGCGCGCAGGCGCACCGAGGCCACGCTCGCGCGCGTGCTGGCCCTTCACGAGGCGCTGGTGGCCAAGCTGGGCGGCGCCGCGCCTCAACACCCCGAGACCCTTGCCTTGGAGGCGGGCCGCGCCGCGCCACCAGACCCTTTGCCCTGCCATGCTCGCGCGGCGCCGCCGCCGCCGCGCCCGTGCGCGTGCGGGGCGTGCAATGCGGCCGCCCCGTGCGGGGCTGGCGGCGGCGCGGCGTGCGGCGGGGGCGGAGGGCCGCGCGACGCCGCGCGCGAGGCAGTGCACGCCGCGGTGGCCGTCGCGCGGCTGAGCGCGCAGGCCGCCGCGCCCGCGGGGCGCGCGCGGGAGTCCGGTGCGGTGCCGCGTGCCCGCCGGCGCGCCGCCGGCCCGCATGGCGTGCATGCAGGCGATGCCTTCGAACGCCTGGGACGCGCACTGACCTGAAAGCGTGCAAATGCTGCGCGCCACTCACTATCCGGAGCTGTTGCGCCGGCCGCGCTCGGCCGTGCTCAAGCTCTGCGCAGAGTGGTGGAAATGGCGAGGTGCTGCTCGTGGGGGGCGCAGAGAGTGCGCCGCGCGCCCGCAGTAGGCATGCTGTGGGAGCATAGACGTGTGAGCGAGCCACAGGCCCGAGGCATGGACGTTACCTGATATTAATCAGCGTGTGGAGCGACGCAGGGTTGCCAGCGGAGCACGGACCCCTGCCGCCCTACGCTGGGCCGTCAGCGCGCGGCTGCGCGGCTGCAGCCTCGCCCGGGCGCGCACGCCGCCCGCCCGCTGCCGACAGCCGCCCAGCCGGCCGGTGCAGCACTGCAGGCGCCCCGCCTGCCGGCCGGCTCAAGGCGGCGTGGGGCGCCAGCGGCGGCGCCTGCGCTGTTAGGGTTGCTGCGGATAACGGCGCGGCGCGGCGCGTGCCGCTGGCGTCGCGCGGCGCGAGCGCGCGCGCGCGCGACCCGCCCGCACAGGAGCCCACCGACGCCGCGCAGCAGCGGCACACGCGGTGCGCGCGGGCGCGGCCGGTGGGGCGCATCAAGTGTGCCTTGATGGATTGGGGCGGCGTGACGTAGTTGGCTGACAGTGTGCGCGCCGTGCGCGAGTGGGCACAACGGCGCCACCCACGACCCCCGTCGCAGCCACCCGCTTCGACGGCCGGCCGAGCCAGAGCAGGCGTCCGCGCCCGCCGCGCATGCAGAGCGGGCTGGCGCGCCAGGCCGCGCGCTGCAGGATCAGCAAGGTTTAGGGTTTCATGGCAGCATGGTAGGGTTTCAAGCCGCGCGCTGACGGGCGCGCACGGGCGGGCCAGGGCGCGCGTGGAAGACGCGCTGCTGGGCCTGGAGGACGAGCTGGCCGCGCTCGACCTGCGCCACGCGGCCCTGCTGCGCGCCGCGGACGAGCAGGCGGCCTGCGGCGACGGCGAGCCGGCCTGCACGGTGCGCCCCGCGCGCGCGCGCGCGCGCGAGAGCGCGGACCGGGCCGCCCTCGGCCGCCGCCCCGACGGGGGTGGCCCGCGGGCCGGGCGGCACGTCATTGTGCAGCGGCTGGTGCCTGCCGGCGCTCGCGCGCGCGCGCGACAACGGGATGAGGGAGCCACGCAAGCGTATCATGCATGGCCGTCACAATGCGCAGGCCGCGTTGTGGCAGCAGCGCGAGGCGCACGAGCAGAGTCAGCGTGAGGACAGAGGCGCTCAGGGGACCGGGCGGCGGCAGGCGGCGCGGGAGGGCCTCGCGCAGGCGACCGCGCGCGTGGTGGAGGCCATGGCGCGCAAGGGCAAGCTGGTGCGGCACCTGCGCGGCCTGCTGCGGCACGACGCGCCGCTGTGAGCGCCTGCCGCCGCCGCACGGCGTGCGAGGGCATGCGCATGGGAGCGCGTGCCGTGCTGCCGCGCCTGCCGGCCTGGCTGGTCGCGCCCCTGGTTCTGGCCGGTCTGTGCTTGTTGGGGCTTGCATGCGCAAGAATCAGCGCTGAGACCCATGTCACTGCATATGTTGCCGTGCGTGCTGACTGCATCAAGGTATGCGCGAGGGTTGGTAAGTTCAGCCATGCAACATTGTGGGGGTCATATCTGCATACATGAGCGGCCCTCTGTGACTCTAAGACAGCCTGATGACCAGCCCCCGGCCGCCAAGATCACATGGAGGTTGCGAACTCCCTGCAAGCACGTTGCCGCTCTGCTGTCAGTGTCAGTATACTGGAAAGTCTGCAACGACGTTTCACAGTGCTATGCGCTGACCCCAACAATCCTCATGATTGGGTTACCTGCCCCGAGCTGCTGCGCTCTACACTCCGTTCAAACATCGCGTATCGCCCCACACCGTCAATGCACACTCCTTGAGGAGGGACAGTCAGTCATGGACAGACAAGCAGGGAGGATAACGTCTTGTGGCACAGGATACCTTCAGCTGAAATCAATCAAAGAGCGGCGCCCCCACCAGACCCCACCGACTAGCGGGCCAGTCGCGCGAGGGCCAGGCAGGAGACAAGCCCTACATCACACCGCGCGTGTGTTGCACCTCGTGAAGCTGCCGCACACGCGCACAGCATCCCAAACGCTAGCAGACACCGGTTGGCACTCAGGGTCAGACCCTGTGCACCAACAATAAAACCGAGCAAATGCTTCTGCAAGAAACCGACATGCAGCCTCTTGGCTCACAAGGCGCAGAAGCAGAGGCGGGTCCAATGACCCGGTGAACAAAACCGTTCGAAGTATGTTGCAGCCGCAGCAGTGCCCCCTGAGCGAACACCAGAGCGTGTCCCCGCGGCAATTGCCGTGTGGGAAGATGCGTAAAGAAGCATGTATAAAGACAGCTGTGCAGCGAGCGGGGCACAGACTCATTGCACCCACACCCAAGCCCTTCTGTTAGCGGTGTCACGGGAGGAGCGCACGTGCGCGCTGTCACGAGGAACAACAAGCGCAGCAAGCGCGCACAGGAGCTCCGACTCCGCTTCAGATCGCTCCAACAGGCGACGCAAGATGCTGTCACCCTGCATGCATATGTCACTGACGAGTGCAGAATAAGCACCGCCACGACCCAAACAGACTGTTAGACCTTCGGTACCGCCACAGCAACATGAGCAGCCCGCTACCCGACACACTGCACCCCACTTGCACCGACGCCCAGGCACTGCATGCTGTGCAATGCTGTGCTCGCCAATGCCCATTGTGTCCAAGGCAAAGCATTGCCCAGGCGGACGCGGTATCATCTGCGCAACCACCGAGAAAGCTGTGCCTGTCACTTGGCCAAGAGCTCTATCCATAATCCATAGACCACTGGAAGGCTCATGGGCGCCTCCCAGGTCGCATACATCACCAGCCAGCCCAGGCTAGGCTGAACCAAAGCAGAGAACATAGCTTATGCGCCACCCCACCCGCATGCCCCTGCGAGGGCCTGGCTGCACTCTGCTGCCAGCCAAGCCCCTGGGCGCAGTCCATCCAGGCCACGGGACAGCTGCACCCACCAGTCCCGGGCCCGCCGCGGCGCCGCGGGCAGGCCCCCCAGACGCTGCAGCGGCCAGCGCAGCCGCCCGCCTGCGCCGCGCTGCAGCATGGCGCCCTGGCGGCGCGCCGCCCGCGCGCCTGCCTGCCTAGACCCTGTACCATATACCCTAACCCAGGCCGGGCGGCTCAGCCGGCCGCCCAGCCGAGCGCCTGCGCGGCCTTCCACACGGCGGACAGCAGCACCAGCCAGCCCAGGACCAGCTGCAGCGCGAGGTCCAGCTGCTGCTGCTGCTGCGGCGGCGGCGCGATCGGCCGGCCGCGCTGCGCGGCGAAGTGCGCGCGCGCGCGGAACTCCAGGAAGTAGGCCGCCATCAGCGCGCCCGCGCCCGCTGCGACCTGCGCGCTGCCCCCGGCTCGGCGGGCTGACATGCGGGCACGACCTCGCGAGCGGAGGGCCGGCGGCTCCCGCCCTGCTCGCCAGAGCTGAGACACAAAGCTTCTGCTGCCCCGAATGATGCAGCTTTGGTGCGACACGGCAAGCGCGCCGTGCGTCCGCTGCACCAGGCCCCTTGTGCGGCGCGCTACCACGATGCGACGCCACATGCAGCCCGTGCACACAGTGGGTGCACGGGATCGCCGCGGTCCGGGCGCCTGCACGGGCGCGGCCTGCAATGGAGGCGGCCGCCGCAGCGCGGGAGCGCCCCCGCGCGCCGCGCGCGCCTGCAGCAGCGCGTGGACGGCCATGCAGGCGGGGAAGCCGCTCAGGCGCCAGCCGGCGGCCGGCAGCGGCAGCGGGAAGCTGTCGGCCGCGCGTGAGAGCGCGTCCGCCAGCTCCGCGAAGATCCGGCGCGCCGTGGGCGCGGCGATGGTGCGGTCCTTGCACCTGCGCGCGCGCGCCCCGCTCGCCTCCGCGCCGCAGCACAGCGCTCTCGGGCCCTCCCGACCTGGGCGGCAGGGGGCCGCGGCGAGCCTTGGCGCAGGGCCCAGCGCCGCCCCTGCCGCACGGCACGCAGGAGGCGCGCTGCCTGACAGCGCTGGCGCGCGGGGCCCGCTGAGCACGTCTGCATTGCGGCGCTGCGCATCGGGACGCTCGCGCAGCGCGTCGGCTGCCTCATGCGCAGGCCGCCCGGGGGACCGGGCGGGCGCAGGGCGGCACGGGGGCGTGCGTGGTGCGCGCCTCGCTGAGACAAAACTCGCTGAAAGATCTACTGTGGGGGCTAAAGCGGGTGGCTACAAAATTTGTGGAGGCGCACATGATGTGCACCTCGCCCAGCAGGACCGGCAGCACGACAGCCGTCACGAGCGCCTCCGACAGGAACCCGCCCTGCGCCAGACACGCGCAGTCAGAAACCAGAAGCGCTCGCCCAAGGCCGAGGGTGTGATCCCAGACAGGCACACGCAGGCGCGCCCTGGACACGATCTCTGGCGGATGCGGCGCGTGCTCGGCTCGCAGACAGCCCTGCCCATGACAGACAGCCCTGCACACACCGTCCTTGTGAGCATCTGCGCGCCGCGGCGCAGGGACGACCAGGGGCGGGCGGCGTGCGTCGCCGCGCGGGCGGCCGGGCGCGCCTGCAGGAACAGCGTGGACATGCCCAGGAAGAGGCCGCGCCCGTACAGCAGCGCGAACATGATGCATTGCCAGTAGCGCGTCGCGGGCCGGGACAGGCGGCTGTGCTGCGTCGCGGCCACGGCGGCCGTCGTCAGCATCAGCGCCAGCTTGCAGGCCGCCAGGTACGCCCTGCGCCGCCGCCGGAACGCGCGCGGCCGCCGCTGGCTGCACCACGCGGCTGCGCAGCGGCGCACCCGGCCTGGGCCTCAGCTCCTAGAGCTGAGCAGGCCAGGAGCACGCGGAGCCCGCTCCGACAGAGGAGCACCACGGCGGGACAGGCTCGTGAGCGCCTCGCGTGCGCCCGCCTTGAGAAAAAGTGCACACGGGTCCCATGCGTTGGTGACGGCAGCAGGGCGCACCGGTGAGGCTGGCCGTTGCGGAGCCCACGAGGAACAGCTGCAGCACCGGCCCCGTATACCTCCACTGCCGCCGCAGGCTGAGCAGCTGCACGCGCAGGCACGCGCAGCGTCAGCAGCCCTGGGCTGCGCGCTGGGCTGCAGCATCAAGCACACCCGGGCCTTGCAAGCCTGAAAGCGGGCTGGCAAACCGTGGCGGGGCTGGCAGCGTGCGCTGGCAAGCGGGCGGCGCGCCTGCAGGGTGCCGCACAGCGCCAGCGCGCTGCAGTCCAGGCCCTGCAGGCTCGCGGCGCGGTGCGCCTGCCACAGCGCCTCCAGGCGCACGTCCTTGTAGCGCAGGTCCAGCATGCTGATGCTGACCTGCGAGGGCGACCCGGCCCGCCGGCTGCCTGTGGGGCTGCCAGAGTTGGCGCTGCTGGAGCTGCTGCCTGGCTCTCCAGCGACCGCGGGCAGGACGAGCGCGCTCGCCGCAGCCGGCAGAAAGCTGGTCAGGTGCAGCGCGTGCAGCTCGCGAGCACCTTTCCGCATTACCTGCCGCACAGACACTCTGCCACGCGCGCCCGGCCGCTTCTGCCCGTGCAACCCAAGCACGCGCTTGGGCAGCAGCGGGCAGTGCAGTTGTAACGACAGCGGGTGTGCTATACGCCTGACACAGGTGCGGGGGCCCGCTCGCGCTGCGCTAGCAGAACGCCCGATGAGGCAAACGTATTCGGAGTGCAACCCTACCTGTCCCTACCTGCTTCCCGCCTTGGCTCGGACAGTTCTGCGACGCGACCGCGGCGAGCTGCAGCGCCGCTGGCGCACGACAGCGGCAACCGGCCAAAGGAGCAGAAGCGCATGCCGGGGCTCTGCAGGCTTGGGCGAGCGCGTACACCGGTCAGGGCATATGGCTAGGGCCCCAGCCTCAGGGGACAACAGAGGCAGCGTCCACTTCTCGCCAGGCGGCGTGGCCATACCCATCCCACGCGATAGCACGCGCGCACGGCCGCGTATCCCGCAGGAGCCCCGAGCGGAACGAGGCCGTCCGCCAGGTCAGCGGCCGGGCGGTCCAGCAACAGCTGGCCTGTGTGGGGACACGCGTAGCGGTATCCACAGAACCTGTGACGGCTCCGTGGCGCCACAGGGCACAGGTTGAGGGCGGTGGCTGGCCGCAGGGCCAGCTGCCTCACGTGGGAGCTGCGCGCCGGCACGGCGCTGCGCCTGTGGCCCGCTGTGCTGATGACGGGGGCGGCGTGCAGGAGCGGGCCGGGTTCCGGAGGACCAGGGCTCGGACGAGCAAGCAGAAGAGGCTGCAGAGCCCTGGTGGGAGGCGCTGACCCTGTCACACCTGCTGGGGGAGCATGCACGCATCTCGTGCCAGCAGCCGTGGCTGGTGAGGCCCGAGGCGCGCTTGTGCACTGCCGCACGCTTCCCAAAGGGCTCCGTGTCATCACCCGTGCAGGATGGAGCTGCATGCTGGGGTCTGCAGCATGTCCATGGCGGCCCCGGTATATGCGCACCTCTTCGTTGTTGACGTCAGTGACAGGGTGCTCTCAGCTGTTCCGCATCGCGCACGGAGCGAGCGGAGCGAGCGAACGCCTCATCTCACAGTGCTGCAGTGTGTTGACGAGGCGCACGTGCACGGCAGTGGTGGAACACAGGGCTGGCAGTCCCACGCGCCTGGCGTCTCAGGTGCTGCTGGCGGGCGCTGTCGTGCTGCTGGCGGCGCTGGCTATCGTGTTCGGCACGCACTCATTCCACCTGACGGACACGCCAACCGGCAGCGAATGGCGGCTGCCTTACAGCCCGCTGGTTTGAGCCTGCCTCTTGCATGGGTGCACTGGCCCTGGCTCACAGCAGATCAGCAGCCAGAGCCTCTGCCTGAAACGGTGCAGCGTGCGTGCACTCACAAGGCGTCCTTTGATCATTCCGTGGGAAGCATGCTGCGCTTGTGCGGGCTTGCTGCTCTTGCCGCAGCTGTCACAGCATTCCCGATTGAGATCAGCTTTGGTGCTCAGGTTGACCCCTGGCAGACATCACCGTGCCTGCTGACAATCAAGCGCGCTCTCCTAAGCCCTGGTCCAGCCAGCGCTCTGCGCCCCACCGTCCTCACATGAGGATGGTACTGTGCCGCGCGCAGACGAGTCGCGAGGACGCGGCGGCGGCGGCGCAGGCTCAGCTGCAGGAGCAGTGGGCGCCGCCGGCGCAGCCGCAGGGGGCGGATGCGAGCAGCCTGGGCCTGGACACCTACTTTGTGTACCACTCGCGCTCGGGCAACATGCTCACCGCTGCCAACCTGGCGGGCATGCGCACAGTGCGCGCCTCGGTGTAAAACACGCACACAGGCCGATCCAGGGCCGCTTCACGCTCCCACAGATGCTCCTGGTATCATGGGATCAGTCCCTGACTCACACCCATGTGCTGCGGCCCGCCCAGCTAGGGGCAGGCATGCAGAGTGCGCTCCGCGTGACCCATGGGATCCTGCTGCACTTCCATGCGTTCGGGCGCCTGCCGTTGGGCCGCCTGCGCGGCCCCTAAGCGCCACCCGCGCGCGCGTGCGAACGCGCGCAGGTCGAGCAGGCGCTGCTCGCCGCGGCGCCGTACCCGCAGTTCTGCCTCACGGCGTACAACGCTTCGGCGGCGCTCGGCTGCGCCGCGCCGACCTCGCTGCTAGCGTTCCTGTATGCGCCGGCGGCCGCCACCGCAAGCGGCGTTGTCGGCTACGGAGCGGACCCGGCGCCGGGCCTGGCCCAGGCCGCGGCCTTCATGGCGGCCGACCCGGTTGCGTTTGGGTTCTTCTTCGACGCAGGGTTTGCGCCGGGCAACCTCACCGCCGCGTACGTGCGCAGCCTGGTCCCGCTCGGCGCGCCGCTCGCCGGCTATGCCTCGCCCGCCGACAGGCGCGCCGGTAACCCATACCCTGACCCTATTGTGTGCTGCTTTGCGCGCCCATGCATGCTGCGATGCACCCTGCAGGAGGGCTGATGGGCGCTGGGTGCGGCCGCCTTGCAGCAGAGCTGCGGCGCGCCCTGTCTGACCCAAACGGTGCCATCGGGCAGGCCGACGCAACAGGCGGCTGCAGCCTTCACCTCGCTGCTGGGCCCCGTTGGGGTGGCCCTGCAGCGCCTGACCGGCATGCGCAAGAGCAAGGTCACGTCGCACAGCGCGTACCTGAGCCGCGCCACCGTGCCGGGCACCAGCGGGGATGTGGAGATTCTGTGGTACTCAGGCAAGGCGCGCAGCCCCTGCGTTTGCATGCGTTGCAACGAGGAAAGCGCTGCGTACTTTCAGTCTGTGTCAGACATTTAGCAGCAGCAACGGGGAGACTGTGCGTGTCATCTGAACAGTGGAAGGAAAATTGTCGAGGGGCGCCGCATGCGTGTACTCCAAGGTCCGAGGACGGCTGGCAGAATGTGGGAGGCTGCCGGCGCGCCTGACCAGCAGCAGCGCCTGCTTGACACGCTGCGGCTGCGCAAGCTCGTGCAGGGTCCCAACCCAGGGCCCCATGCGGCAGGCCGCCGCCGTGGAGGTGGGCGCCATCTTTGGCGCGGACGTGTTTCAGGCCATTTTTGCGGCGATGGGCGTGTGGATCCACACGGCCATCGGCACGCGCTCCATGCTGCTGGCGGCCGCGGCCGTCGCGCAGGCCGTCATCGCCATCCCACTCGCGCATCTGTTCTACTGCTCTGTGTTCCAGGCACGGCCCGGGGAGCGTGCAGGCGGCAACGGGGGCGTGCCCTGACGGGCCGAGCGGGCCCGCTTGGTCCCGCATGGGGGCCGCCCGGCAGGGACGGGTCATGCACCGCCGAGACCAGTGCTGCGACTTCACAGAGAGGTGCTCTATGCGAAGACGGACCTTGGTGTTTTTGTAGGCAAGTGCGGCTGGCGGAGGTGGTGTCGCCCTGCCTGAGTATCAGAGCAAGAGAGCCCATGCCGGTCACCTGCCTGGATCGCATGCGGGGACCTGTGTCTCTTGAGCCGCATGCCGACGCCGCCAGAGTAGTACTGCCACAGCCGCTTGCCAAAGGCAGCAGAGCAGAGCGCTGCGAGCATGCCGCGCGCCCGACGCGCGCGGCGCGCGGCGGGCCGGCGGGGCGAGCGCGGCTGGGGGTGCGCAGGTGGCCTACTTTGGCGCGCTGCAGCTGAGCACTTTCTACCTGCTGCTCGGCATCAGCTGCCAGTATGCCTTCCTGTACTTTGACGCGTACGTGCAGTCGCTGGTGGAGCCGCTGGTCGCGGCCGCGCTGGCCACGCGCGTCACCTACATTTGCCAGCGCGCCACGCCGGCGCGCACGCCCGGCCGCTTCCCCGGGCAGGAACACTGCCCTACAGGAGCAGGAACACAGCATGAGACCAAGACTGCCGCATGTGCTGTCAGCCAAGTGGCGGCACATGCGTGTCCCGCCTGTCCACGCATGCGGGCCCAACGTGCGCCGAACCGCATATCGCTGCGACGAAGGCGGTGGCGGCGCGCAGGCCATTATGGCCGCGGGCGCGGCGACCGCAGCGGCGCTCTTCGCGCTGGCGGCGTCGCCGCTGATGCCCGTCAAGGCGTACGCGCTGTTCGCCGGGATGGCCGTGCTGGCGCAGGCGCTGGTCGCCAGCACGCTGTTCCCCCCGGCGCGCCCTGGCCGCGCGCCTCGCAGCATGGCAGACCCTTTCCTGGGAGTCAGGGGCGCTCGGTCGCTCACCGTGGGCGGCGGCCTGCATGCCAGCGCCCGGTGTGTCCGCACACCATGTGAAGCCTGTCCTGCTGTTGGGAGCTTCAGCTGGCAGCGCCGGGAGCGCGTGGAGCGTAGGCTGGAGCTCCTGGGGCCGCAGGTGCTCGTGATCTGGAGCGAGCACTGGGAGGAGCTGCCATGCTGCGTGTGCGCGCCCTGGATGCTGCGGCGCTCGTACGCCGACAGGCTGGAGGAGCGCAAGTGCGCTCCCCCGGTGCCAGGCATGCCTCGTGGGGCGCTTGGTGAGCAGCCACGCTTCGTGAGCAGCTGCGGTGCGGCCACTTCTATAGACACCCAGGTGTGAAAAGGCTGATGGAGGCCCAGAAGGCCGCAAGGCACTGGACAGGCTTCTGGCGTGCGCGTCCCCCTCCCGATGCATGGAGCGTGAGCGATGGGCAATGCGCGGCGGCCCTGACGCGCGCTGAGGGCGCCAGGGACCGGCGGCGGCTCTCGGTGATCGCGACGGTGGCGGGCGCGCCGCTGGAGGAGGTCCAGGCGGCGATGCGGCGGCCGCTGCCGCAGCGCATGGACGGCGGCGATGCGCCTTCCGCCCAGGCCGGGGCAGCGCCCGCGCCCGATGCTGCGGTGCCCAGCGGCGCTGCGCCAAAGGCGCGCCCTCTGGCGGCCTGGAGACCCTGAAACGTGGCAGCTCGTCTGCCTGTGATTTTGGGGCCCAGCGGCCATAGTGCGCCCATATCGAGAGCCCGCAGGCGAGACCGCTGCTGTTCCGTCACACGCTCATGCCAACGCGCGCCCACGAGGAACCCGTGGGCAGGTCTGCCGCAGCTCTGCAAAGGCGCTGAACGATGGCGGGCGAGCCGCAGGGCGCGCGCATCTCGACCGCCCAGCAGCGCGCGGCGCAGCTGGCCATCGTGACGGAGGACCCGCAGGCGCGCCGGCCGCGCTTCCACGCGCCGCGCGCCAGCATCGCCCACGCCGAGGCGCGCGCGCCGGGCCCGCCCACCCCAGCTTGCGCCCGGCGCCGCCACGCCTGCGCGTAAGAAGCTGCTGCTCCGCGATGTGCGCCATCGCCGTGCTGGGCGCGCTGCTCGATGGCCGAGGCGCTGCAAGCGCCGCACGGCGGCGTGCGTCATGGCGGGGCCCCCGCGCGCCTGCACGCCCAGGCCGCGCGCGCGCGCGCGCGCAGGCCTACAACGACGTCATCATCAACCAGGCGCGCCGCGCGTCGGTGCACCTGGCGGGCGCGCGCGCCGCGCGCGTGAGCGTGATCAACCTGGGCGTGCTCGCGCCGCCCGCGGAGCCCGCCAAGACAGCCCGCGCGGCCAGAAGTGCGGGGCGCGCCGGGTCGTGTGTGCCTGCAGGGCGGACCCGAGCAAGCCCAGGGCAGGCGGGCGCAGGGTGGAGGCCTTGCCAGCAAGGGCAGTGCGGAAGAGGGCCTGCACAGTGGCGTCTGCACGGGGGGACCTGGGTGAAGGGCTGTGCGAGGTCGAAGAGCGCGAAAGCGGCTGGCGCCTGAGCGCGTCAGCAGCCCACACGGTCGCGTGCAAGGCGGGCAGGCCTGTGCGTGCCAAGCACAGCTCTAAGCGCGCTTGCACGCAGGCGCGTCCGTGCTGGCGGCCGCGGCAGCCATGCTCGGCATCGCTGCTCCAACGGTGGGTGGCGCGCGCGCCGGCGGCGCGGGCGCCGCCATCGCAGTCACGGCGAGCGCGGCAGCGGGCGCAGAGCTTGGGGCGCGGCCGGCGCCGGAGGCGCCCACGCCGGGTGGCGCGCCTGATGCGGAGGCCGGGAGCGCGGGCGTCCGGCCACGAGCCAAGTGCGATGCGCGCTGCCGTCACACTGACAGCGCCCTGATGTGCAATGTGCTGTCTTCCACTGTGTGGCTGATCTGCGGTCCAGCCGTCAGAGACAGGTCCGGTCCTTGCAGGGACAAGCACATATGCATGCGCCTCGACCGCTGACCGCGCTTCTGAGGGTGCTGTCATGCGCGGGTGCGACAGGGTGGCGTTCGACGTGCGGCCGTCGGTGTGGACGCCGGGCGGGCGCACGCAGGCGGCGCGCCAGCTGCGCTCCTCGGTGGCGCAGGCCTCGCGCGACGTGCGCGCCTCGGTCGCGCACGCCACGCGCGCGGCGCGCGCATCCGTGTACGTGGTGCGCTCCCGCCACCGGCGCAGATGCGCTGTGCGTACGCTGCATACGTGTGTGCGCTCGTAGCCTGCCGCCACGGAAGTGACGAGTGTGCGGCGGGCGGGTGTTGGCGGGTGTGGAGCACCTGCCGCATGCTGGCCTGGCATGGCGGCTGGGGGGGGGGGGGGGGGGGGGGCCCCAGGCCCCGGGCATGCAGGGCGCAGCGCAGGGGCACCGGAGTGCCTGGCAATGAGGCTGAATATGCCTGATCAGCATAGTGTGCGTTGAGTAACCCTGGTAACCCTAATGGGCCCCTTCAATGAGCACGCAGGCACGGACACGTCTGGTGTGCCATATGTGTGCATATGGGTGCCTAAACAGCCCTAGTTGGCTGACAGGCTATCACCACACAGCTGAGGGGGCCATCGGGTTAGGGCCCCCGGTGATGCTCTTCATTCATTCATTCATTCAGGCACAAACGCCGCCATGCGGCATGCGCCATGGTGCAAGGCATGTGCCATGGTGTGCGCAGGCACCAGCACCGCAGTTACGTGCACCTGTCCCGCTCCAAGCGCGCGGCCTATTGCACCACCACCGCACGGCAGCGCCGGCCGACACGGCCGTGCGCGCGCAGGCCGGGGTCACCGCGGTCAACATCGCGGCCGGCGGCGAGCTGCGGCGGCAGGGCATCATCGACCTGCGGCCCATGGAGAAGATGTTTGCGGGCGCGTGGTTCGGCATGCTCGCGCGCCGGCCGCGCCTGATCGCGGCCTCCTTCTGCTGCATCTGGGTCATCGGCGTGGCCATGCTCACCCAGGTGCCCGGCCGCCCCCGACGGCGCTCGCGCCTCAAGCGACAGCGCAGGCGCAGCGCTGTACGGAGGTGCTTAGCAAGGTGCTTCAGCTCGTCATGAACGCTGTTTGCAGCGCCAGCAGAGCCAGCGCTCCCAGAAAGCCTTCACCAAAGTTGCCACATGTCTGAGCTAGCGCCGCGCAACAATCAATGAGTTTGCATGCAATCGCAGAGGATGCCTGCGGCGCTGGTTAGGGCTCGCTTGCCCCCCTGCTGCGTGCCCTGCCGCCTGTCAGCCTCGCCAAAACGCATGTTGCCAGTGCCCCTGCTGGTCTGTCCGCCAGTGCCAGCACATTCGCACATGTCGCTCACAGTGTTTTACACTCTTGACTGGTGCGCGGCGGCAGCTGCGCACCCCCGAGCTGCCCGTGCCCAGCCTGCCGCGCAACCACATGTTCCAGCGCGCTCTCGACCTGGCCGCATCGCCCGGCGGGCCCCTCCGGCCCATCGGCGGCGCCGACGCGCCCCAGGCGAGGCACTGAGCCATGTGCCCTGATGTGCCACCTTTCCTCTGAGGCTTACAGTGGCACCTTCCTCTGAGGTCAACAGTGGCACACGAGGGAGACACGAGACCCTCATACTGGGTGGGCAGGGACTTGCACGACCTCATCCTGCCCCAACCAAACATGCATGGAGCGACTACCAGCCATGCGTGAAGTTAACACACTGTGATGTGAGTGTTTAGGCGATTGCCTGACAGTTCTGCGAGTGCCTGCTGTGCAGGTCCGGCTGATATGGGGCCTGCAAGGTATGGACACGAGCAGCAAGGTGCTGTGGGATGCGGCAGACCTTGGGCAGCTCGCCTTCGACAGCAGCTTCGACCCCTCCAGCGCCCAAGCGCAGCTCTTCCTGTTGCAGGCATGTCTGCACTCCCGTCTGCAGCCCCCCCGCGTTCTTCGTTTCCTTGGCCGCGTGTTGCGCTGTCGAGCTACGGCTGTAAGGCACTCAGTCAGTCTCAAGCTCTGTCTCCACATGCCCAGAGGTGCACTGCGTGCTGTCTGGTAAGCGGGTGCTGTCTCAAGCGCGCGTCATGCGGCCAAGCTCCTCAGACTGCCGGCTCAGCGCGCAGGTCTGCGCAGCGGCGCGCGCCGCGACGTGCGCCGCACCCGCGTGCGCGAGCGGGCAGCTCGTGCGGCCGAACGAGGGCCTGTGCTTCATGGAGGGCCTGGCGGCCTGGCTGGCCGCCAACAATGGCAGCCTGCCGCTGCCGCGCGCGCAGTTCCTGGCCAGCCTGCTCGCGTTCGCGTCGCTGCCGGCCACGCAGGCCACGTACCCGCTGCACCTTGGTGCATTGCCAGCCCTCACCTCCTCTTCGGCCATGTGCCTGGGCTGTCCAGTCCATGCAATTTCTGGCGCTGCATGGTGACAGTAGATCGAGCTGTGTTCTGCAAGCGCGCTGGTGCAAGTGTGGCAGGCTGTGCCTGTCATGGGCTACTCGTAAAACTGTGTGTTCTGGGCGCACATCAAGCGGGCCTTGCGTCCATGCTGCCATGTACACGCTCTGCGCTGCTGGCCACAGACGCCGTGCATGCTGGCCCCGCCACTACTTCACCCTGAGGCGCTCTTGTTGTGCGCGCAGGCATCATGCGTGACGCCGCTGGTGGCGTGAGCCTGCGCTTTATCCAGATGACCTTCAACGCGACGTTCCCGCTGGCGCTGCCAAATTCGCAGGTGCTGCTCCAATGTGTAGCTCGCCCAACAGAGTGCTGTGATCTGCCTACAAGAATAATGCCAACAGCTTGAAGCGTGCGCGGCTGTTTGCTGCTTGTGCAGCCAAGGCCTGTGCGGCGCACAGGCCTGTGATCTGGTTGTAGGTCGCGCGCAGCAGTGCTCAAGCAGCACTGGCCATGACCCACGGCATGGAGTGTGGCTGCTCCCGTCATGGAACCATTAGCGTGGGGCCGCCAGGCGGCGCCAGTGCTGCACGCCTGGGAGACGTTCGCGCGCGCGCTCAACCGCCTCGCGCCCCCAGGCGTCGACAACGCGTTCCAGACCCTGCCCGGCGCATGGACCGCCTACGAGGGCTCCAGGGCAGTGCTGCGCGGCCTTGCCGTGCGCCCTCCCTGCTTCTTCCACACTCCTCCCGCTACCCCAGTGCACGCTCATCCAGCTAGCCGTGCAATTGTGCGCATCAGTCGGCTGCATGCATCCACAGCAAGCACCCGCACCATCCCTGCACGTCCCATGGGGGCGCTGCCACAGTGACGGCCCATACACATCGAATTGCATGCACACGTGTCACCGCTCACCGCCGGCGCCCGAGCGCATGCACGACGTTTGGAACCGCCGTGTCTGGCCTGACACATACGTTGCATGCGTGCTTCAGGCGGGCCTGGGCCTGGCGCTGGCAGTGGTGTTCGTGGCAGCCAACATCGTGACGGGCAACTGGCGCGCCGCGGCGCTCGTCGCCTTCTGCGTGGTCGGCGCGTTCAGCTCGGCGGCTGGCATCGGTGCCGCCATGCTGCGCTGGCGCATCGGCGTGGCGGAAGCGGCGGCCGCGGCGCTCATGCTCGCGTGCGCCCGGGCGCCAGCCACATGGAAAGGGGCTGTGACGCTGTGCAGCGTTGCCCTTGCGCGCATGCGCGCGGGTCATGGCTGCCCTCACGTGGCCGCATAGTCTCAGTGCTGCGCACTTTGAGCGGTTCCTGACCTGCTGTCTAACTATTATGAGTATGAGTATGTGCTCAAGCAAGTCCCGGGCCAAGAAGCGCCTGGCCAAAGGGCGAATTAGAGAGCCCCACGCACTGCCTTCGTTTGTCCTGGGGCTGCATGGCAGTATGCACAGACTCATAACACCTGATCGGATCCGTAAGGCTGCCAAGGATGCTTTCAGGCAGCTGGCAGTGCGTCTGCCTGCGGCACATGGGCAGATTGACAAAAAGGTGCATGTGCAGCCAGGTTGTCATTGCCCTGCGGGTTTGGAGCGTACCCCAAACACTGCATGTATGCAGGGCATCCTGGGTAGAATGCGCCTGGAAGTGGGAGAGCTCGCATCGCGCAGGTACTCAGTAGACCAGTGCCTCTATGTGGCGATGGCCTACTGCGGCAGCTACAGCGCGACGCGCGGCGACAAGACGCGCGACGCGCTCACCGCCATGGGCATCTCCATCAACGCGGGCAGCTTCGGCATGCTCAACGTTGGCATCGCGCTCTTCTCCTGCGTCATGCCCGTCTTCAGGTCCGCGCACCCTCCCGCGCGCTCCAGACTGCCCAGGGAGCTGTGCGCTGACCTGCCGGCATGCAAGAGATCCTCTCTGAGGCCTTGGTGCACAAGCAGTCCGTTCAGAGGGCGTGTCAGAGGCATGTGACAGCTTAAACGGGCTGGCCTAGGCAGCTGACGGTCAGTGGAGGGCGCGCGCGTGAGTACAGCACACCTTGCCGCACAGCCGCACGTGCGGCCTCGCAAGGCGAGGGGCTCCGCGCACCAGGCACATGGCGTTCGCATGCTGCTGGACGGGCCTTGTCAGCTACTTCTGGGCGTGCACCGCCCTGCCCGCGCTGCTCCTCCTGGCCGGGCCGGAGGGCGAGGCCGGCTCATGGGCCGCCACCGCCGCGCGCTGCCGGCGGCGCGCCGCGCGTGCGTGCCCCGCGCTGGCCGCCGCCGCCGGCCGCGCGCTTGCCTGGAGCCGCGGCGCGGCCGCGGCGGCCGACGTGGCGTGGGAGCGTGCGGCGGCGGCCGCCGCGCGCCCGGCGGTGCGCGGGCGCGCCGCGACGGGGGCGCCCGGCGGCGGCGGCGCGGCAGCGGCGCAGGCGGCGCGGCGCGGCGCCGCCGGCGTACGCGCAGACGAGGAGCAGGGCGGCGCGGAGGGCGGGGAGGTGCAGCGCGGTGACGCGGACTTCCACTTTGCGGGCCTGCCGGCCGTGGTGGAGGTGCCCGCGCTCAGCATGCCGGCGCCGGCAGAGCGCGAGCCCGGCGCGGCCGACACGGCGCGAGCGCGCCTGTCAGGCGCGCGCCCTGGCTGCCGCCCTGCGCCCGGCGGGCGCCTCCCCGGGCCTGGCAGCCGCGGCGAGCATGGGTCGCTGCTGCCAGGAGCCTGCAGCATTCACTGCGCCTGTGCATTCACCCGACAAGATCCAGGGCGCATGAGCTGACGCTGGCTGAACGCACGCATGCTGCCTGCTCTCCTCTGTCACCTGCAGCAGTGCTTGGCTCTCAGGCGGGCACCACATCCTGCGACCTGCCCGATGCCCTGCACACGTGGACCGGCTCGGCTGCCAGGCGCCCAGGTCGCTCGCCACGCAGCTCTGATGCTGCGGCAAGCAGGGTCGCTCTAGGCAGGCAGGGCGTGCACCCCGAGGCTGAAGCCACTCAAGGTACGCATGCACACTAGGCTGACGCGTGCGCCAGGCCCGGCAGGCAAGCCCCTGGTGCGCGCGAGCTCGTCGAGGGGTGCGCCGCGGGTGATGGAGCCGCTGGGCGCCACGGCGCTCGCGGCGGCGGCGCCTCCGCGCCGCGGCGTCGACGTGCGGCGCACCCAGACCGAGAGCGAGGGCCCCGAGCAGGGCAGCTGGCATGCGGAGGCCAGCATCGCGGCGCACGCCAGCGCCAGCGCCCGCGCCGGCCAGGGCGCGGCGGGCGCGCGCGCCGCCCCGGCTGCGGGCAGGCCGGGCGCGCCTGAAGCGCAGGTGCATGCGCCCCAGGCGGCGGACGCGCCCGTTGCGGCGCAACATGGGTTGCCATCCGGCTTCCAGCGGGGCGAGGCGGGGGCAGGCAGCTCGAGCGTGGAGGAGTCTGCCAGGACCATTGGCGTGGGCCCGCTGACCCAGAGCAGCCCCAGGGCTGGCGGCGCTGGCCCGAGCGCTGAGGTGCGGCCCGTCCTTGAGGATGGGCTGCCTCTGAGCGCAGCGCAGACAAAGGCGGGCACGGGGGGGCCGACCCCGGAGGGCAGCCCCAAGGCGGTGAGGTGGGGCTCGCCGGGCAAGGCCCTGGCGGGCTTGGTGGCGGGGCGGGCTAGGGCAGAGCCGGCGCCGTCGATGTTTGAAGACATCGACAGCCTGGCATGAGCATGTCTGGCAGGAGACGGGAGAGCCGGGTGCCAGCGCCATGCACGCCTGTGTGTGATGCCATAGCACTGCCCTGTCCGCACACATGCTGTAGGCTGCAGGCGCACAGACGAAGTCTTGGTTTGCCTGTCCGCGACTGGGTGTGCAGACAGGTGCTGGCAGCCTATGCATGCGATGCACCAGCCGATGCTCAGGTAGAAAATGCATAGATCTTGCTTCCGTTGTGTGCTGCTAGCAGAGCTGCAGTTTGCGCAGCTGGTATCCAATCCTGATAGAATTCAAGGCACAGTGCGCTGCATTCCCACACATGCACGCCACTCCATGTATCGACAAAAAAAAACCCATGCTCTCACAAATCTCACATCTGCACTGCTGCACATGGGCAGAGGCTACAATCGGGGCGCTGGTTGCGGAGGCTGCGGCGCGCGCTCGCCCGCGCTGACGTCGGTGGCAATTGCAAAGTGGTCGCGCAGCTGGAACCCTGCCGGGTCATTTGGCCGCGAGCCTGGCACCTGCGCAGTGCAAGCAGACGCTTGGCGGCGGCAGGAGGCATGCAATCATCATCCGGGTCGCTGCACCCATCCTGTTCCTTCTTTACTGATACTGGACAGGTCCGAGGCCTGACGTGAGTGCTCAGCATGCTGCAACCCAGGGTGCAGCAAGAGCGGCGGCGCGCCGACCTTGGCAATCACGCCGTGGTGGATGTGGAAGCGGCCCGCGCGCAGGTCGGCCAGGTAGTGCCGCAGGGCCACCGCGATGCTCGTGAACGCGATCTGCGGGTCCGACGACATCTCGTGACCACGGGCGCTGTGCTTGAGCTACAGCTAGAGCCTTTTCATTTGTACGCGGACATGTGCACCACGGCCATGGGCAGGTTACGGGGCCTCACTGAACAGCACGCATGCAAACGCGGGGACCGTGGGTCAATGTGAAGCGCAGCATGGTGTATAGCAAGCGGGCGCGCGCTCGCCGCCCGACCCCGGCATGCCAGGCCACCTGGTGGCTCGCGCCGCAAGCAGAGCGTACACATGCGCAGCAGCGGGTGCGGCGGGCTTGCCTGGTCGAAGGGGACCTCCTCCGGCGCGAACAGCCGCGTCTCGAGCGACTCCGCGCCCGGCTCGAACGTGAACGGCGGCATGAGGCGCGCGCGGAAGAGCTGGTAGGCCTGGCCGATCACGGGGATGTCAAAGTGCGAGTACGGCGCTAGCACCTGCCGCGCAGGGTGCGGCCTCGGGGCCGCACCCGCCGAGCAGACCGGCCTGGCGCCTGACCGCCGGCGGCTCCAGGCGCCCAACAAGCGCAGCTGCTTGCGGAAGTGACAGCCCGGCGAGGTTGCGCAGGTCGCTTGTCCATGCAGGCCGAGCAGACAGGACGAGCCCTGACACAGCATGCGGACGAGCGCCCTGGCGAGGACGTGCGCGGGGTGGGGCATGCTCGCCGCGCGCGGCGCCAGCCGCTGAGCAGGAGTCGGTGGACGCGCACCTCCACCCGCGCGCACGCCTCCTCCCATGTCTCGCGCGCGGCGCCGGCGGCAGACCCCTCGCCGATCTCCAGGTAGCCGGCTGGGAGCGTCCAGAGGCCGCGGCACGGCTCGATCGCCCGCTTGCACAGCAGCACCCGGCCCTGGTGCTCCACGATGCACCCCACGACCTGTAGCACCCAACTCCGGACTGCTGGCTTTGTTGGCGACTTCAAGCAGTTGCTCTGCAGGCGGCGGCCTCGAGTCCCAGCCATACCGCGCTGCACATACAGGTGAAGGGAGTGTCGCGTGGCGTCTCAAAGAGGACGACCTGCAACGTGTTACGGACCAACCAAGGGGCGCACAAGCTTGGGGTTGCTGTAGTCCACCGTGCTGCAGGCCGTGCAGACCGGCCGCCACTCCCGCTCGCCCGCAGGCACCCGCATTTCCAGCGGCGCCCCGCACTGCCTGCAAAACTTGACGCGCCGGTCGCCCTGCCAAAGCACACCCTGTGAGCGGAAAGCCTTGCAAGCAGAGCACAAAGCCCTGGACGCCTCACAGCCAGCCAGGAACCTCCGTGAGGCGCACTGCCCGCCGAAACTATACTTCAGGATGCGGGGCAGCAGCAGGTGGGCGAACCACCTGCGGCGGCGCTGCAACATGCTCTGTGCTGTACTCGGGGCTCTCCAAGCCGTGGCTGTGGCCGTTGTAGGGCGTCGCACGCGAGCATGCCCCTCTTGCAGCCCGAAAATTTCTTTCACGCGAGGGCATGCGGTGCACTATCGAAGTCAAGAGCGCCTGCGAACACCGCACACCCGGAGTCGACAATTGGTTTGTTATCTAAGCAGAAACGAGAGCCATGCCGCAAGTGGTGTGCCTTGCAGCGTGATGCAGAAACGGCCAGGAACAGTGTTCTCATCCTCCTGCGCAGCTCATAGGCTAATTGCGCTCTGCGACGCCCTTCATATCAAGTTGTTTGTGGCCATCTAGGTGAGCTGCATGTGAAGAAGAAATTCGTGCTGTCAAGGAAATGTCCCGTAGGGGGCAATGCACTGACTGGCAAGGGCCGTGATGATGAATGTCCGGAAAACAATATATCCATTGGTGGGCTGCCTGGCACTCGGAAATAAAGTCTTCCCAAACGGCAAGAAGTGCGTTGTTATCCACTGCGTCTCATACGAGCTCGGCGAGTTCATTATCCGCGCAGTATAGGGCGTGTATAACACCGACAGAACTACTTGGGTATACCGAGTATGTCAGTGGCAAGGGCAAGCATCAAGTGCGTTGGCATTGGCCGCAACAGGGGTTAAAACGTGTCCAGGCTTCCCGAATCCCTGGACAACTGCGCAAGCGGCCGTTGCCAATGCACTTGATGCTTGCCCTTGCCACTGATATACTCGGTATACCCAAGTTCTGTCGGTGTTGTGCCCGCCCTATACTGCCGGATGATGAACTCGCCGAGCTCGTATATGAGACGCAGTGGATACTTACGCACATCTTGCCGTTAGGGAGGACCGTTTTTCCGAGTGCCAAGCAGATGCCCCTCAGGAATGATCATGCCTGGCCTGGTAAAGATCGAAAAGTGGCTCCTCCGCTCACCAGGAAACCAGATAAGGTCGCACGCAGGTGGCCGACAGGCAGTGGCAGCGCCCGGACAATAGTTTGTGCTGTCGGCCACAGTGGCTGACAGGCAGTGGCAGCGCCCGGACAGTAGTTTTCGTTGTCGGCCACAGTGGCCGACAGGCAGTGGCAGCGCCCGGACAGTGGTTTTTGCTGTCAGTTTTCACTGTCGGCCACAGTGGCCGACAGGCAGTGGCAGCGCCCGGACTGTGGCCGACATCGAGGGCCTGGCTAAGTAGCAGGTGCTGCGGCAAACGCCACATGTGTCATGTTTGCTCCAACGAGCACTTGCACGCCCGCCCTGGCTCACTTGAGAGACACATGCACACAAACAAAGCTGGCTGTGTCTGTGCTGTGTTTGTGCAGTGTTTGTTAATGTTAATGTAAAATCGACTCACCTCGCACTCTACGACTTGCGAACGGAAGTTTCCGGGCGCTCGCGCCGCAAATGCTCCGTAATGCCCACTTCGTGAACCCCCGATTTCCCTGACTTCCGTTCACGGGTCCTGCCAACAATCTGTTCTTTCGGTTTATCTGTTACATTTACAAACAAGGACCGTCCGCCATAGCGGAGGACCTGGAGGCTGCTGGCACCTGCTGCCAGACCCGCACCAGTTCAGCCCCAGAGAGAGACCTATGCACATAGCATCAAACAAGGATGTCAAGCGCAGCGGTCTGTACCCGCACGTGACTCGGCACACGTCAAGTCATTGCAAGCATACCGCAGCGCACCACCGGTGCATCACTGTCTCCCCACTCACGACGCTCGGTCATGTTGGACTTCACACTGCGCACAATGATGCCAGACGCTCGCAGGCACGTTGCGATACAAGACGATGAGAATGGCTGTCCTGCAAACATAAGGCAAGCAGCAAATGTGGGCACACATGACACACACACAAACCTGAGGGCCCACAAAGACAGCACCTAGTATACTTCATGCCCGGCTCTGTGCTGAGACGCACGAGCCATGAACAGGCTGCTCTGCAGGCGCACAGGCAAGGCAGGGCCGCCGCAAACAGCCGCTTCAGCACGGGGACTGCCGGACATGTGCCAGCACTCTCAGCTCGCCGTTACAAGAGGACTCTCACTCTGGCTGCAGGAGCGCGGTGTACTCGACCAGCAAGCGCAGCCTGCGCGGCCGCCATGCAGAAGTTACAGTGCTAAAAGTGCCACTGGAAGCGCAGGAGTGGGCGCTGACCGTGCATGCCACGTCTGTAGCTCTTGAAGACGCATGGCAACACCGGAGCACACTCAAGCACAGCAAGACACCCGCAGCACCAGCCACTGCATGCGTGTGCAATGCAGACGGGCCGGGCATCCTACGCAACACCTGCGACAGCAGCCAATGCGCATGCTAGCGGCGCGGGCGCACCAGTAGCACTCCACATCCTCGATGCGCAGATTCAGGCGCGCCACCACAGCGGCCTGCTCTGCAATGGCGTGCGCCTCTGCGTCGTGCGTCAGCGCCCAGTCCAGCCGCTCGCTCAGGTCCGCATAGTCCAGCTGCACCTGCGCAGCCGGATTCGAGCGCTTCTGTGCGCGACCTCCCTGACATGGCGGCCATGATCCTGGCACACAAGATGCTGACACAGGTCCGGCTCTGAGCAGAGCGAGGCTCAGGAAGCAGTAAAACCAACGCCACCAAACGGGCATGCTTGGCTACTGAGACGTCAGAGGAGCGGTGAGCGCGGAGCGGGCAGAGCCATCACGTCTCGCAGGGCTGTGAACATCACTACGAGCACCCTCCCAGGTGTCAGTCCTCCGTTGCACAGGCAAGCGCGGGGCGCGTACCGGCAGGTAGTGCACAAAGGGCTGGATGCGGTCCTCGTACCACTCCGTGAACAGGTGGCTGCGGAAGGCCAGCGACCCAGACGACAGCGTCCACAGCAGCCTGGTCCGCATGCAGAGAGTATTGACTCACACTCAGAAAAGCTGAACAGCAATTTACATGCGGCTGTCAGGTAGGCAGCCCGCATCAGCCCGCCCTCTGCCAACAGGTATGCGCAGAGGCCTGATTGGAGGTGCCTGCCACGGCGCTGCAGCCGCGAACGGATGCAGGGGCGAGCACCAGAACAGGAAGGGCGCCACGCAGCAGACATGCTGCGCGGACGGGCGTAGGAAGAGATATGTCGCGCGCGCCTGGTGCTGAAGGAGTTGCCGTCGACCACCATCAGGAAGCGGTGCCGGAAGGTGACGCGCTCCTCCACGTAGTCCTTGCGCCCGTACCGCGCCTCCATCTGCCGGCAGATCTCCGGCTCGCACTGCGTGACCGGCGCCCGCGCACGGGTCAGACCGCGCCCGCACACTTGGGACTGCTCTCTGGCTTTACCCCGCTCGCCGCTGCTCAAATGCGCAGGCGCTTGCTCCTGTTGCAAAGCCACGCAGTGGCATGGGGCCGGGCGGCAGGGGCACGCACTCAGACAGGGCACGTGCCACACCTCTCACGACTATGCACATGATCGCGCGGTATCAGTGCGCGGGCGCGCGTGCGCGGTGCGCAAGCACCAACGCCAACAGGGCAGCGCTGGAGGCAAGTCTGGGGCAGGAACCTCTGGCATGCAGCAGCGCGCGCGACGCAGCCGGCGCGCCTGCAGGTAGGCGCTGAAGCCGACGTCCATGCGCGGGTCGCCCGCCGCGGCCTCGACCAGGCGGTGGCGGTGGAAGCGCGCATACGGCGTCCCCGCGCGCACCAGGCCGCCGGTGGTCGTGCCGCGGAAGAACAGGCGCGGCACGCGCGCGAGCCAGGGCGCGGCCTCGGGGTCCTCGCGGGGCCGCGGCGCGCCGTGGCCCCACAGGCCCTGCTGCCCGCGCAGCGCGGCCAGGTGCCGGATGTGGTACCAGGGCGGCGCGACCAGGTCGCCGTGGCAGCCGTCGATCTTGGTCATGCTGATGACCGGCAGGCGCGCGCGCTCGATGTCGGCGCCGTCGCGCAGCGAGTTGATGATGTAGCCGTGCAGCTCGCCGCGCTGCGTCAGCTCGGCCGACGCATTGACGCACGTCGTCACCAGGCGCTCTGCAAATGTGCCCTCGCCCGGCAGCACCTGCCGCGGCGCGCGCCCGCGTCAAGGCTGCGCCCCCGCTCGGGCCCGGCGATGCCCCGGGGAGATGCCGTCATGGTGCTGAGCCGCGGCATCACGGTGGAGTTCAGCGCTCAAATCAGAGTGCTGCTGCATCTGAAGCCACTGCACAGGAGCGACTGACTATGCACCTCACCAGCCCAGGGCTGCATAGGGCTCGTGCGAATTCGCTTGCAGGAGGTCGGGCGCGGCGCGCCCGCGGCGTGTCCAGCGTGTTGACGACAAAGTCGGTGTCGGGCAGGAACGGGCCGATGCGGTCCAGCACAACCAGGTACTCGCGCGCGACGGGCGCCAGCACCGGCGCGGCGTCGAAGCTCACGTTGCCGGCGCGCACGTGGAACAGCACGGTGTGCGGCAGCGCGGCCGCGGCCGCGAGCGCGGCGCGCGTGATCGTGCGCCGCGCCGGGCTGCCCGGGTCGCGGAACGGCGCCAGGTCGGCCTCCAGGCGGTCGTAGCGGCCCAGCACGCACTGCCGCGGCCGCGCGTACGCCACCCAGCGCTCAAAGCCGGGCGGCGCCGGGCGCGCGTAGGCGAAGAAGTCGGCCGGCGCGCGGTAGGCGCCCCGCGGCTCCACCGCCGGCGTCCAGGCCACGGCGGCCGGCTGCTCGGCGGCCGCGGGGCTTGCAGCTGCGCCCGCGCATGGCGCGCTAGCGAGCGCGGCAGATATCGACGCGGGCGCCGGCGCCGCCTCCGACCAGCGCGCCAGCGGCTGCACGCTTGCCTGGGCGCCACGTGCTCTCACGTAGGGGGAGGGCAGCGGGAAGGTAGTGCGACCCCAGAAAGTGTCATGGACAGACCAACGCAGCAGCAGCCGGGCGGTGGCGTAAGCAGGGGTGCAACCAACAGTGAGAAGTGTCAACAGGCTCAGAGGCAGGGGTTGACGGTCTGCCTGTGCGCGTGGGCTGGCTGCATGACACGGAGAACCCAACGGCTCCCGGCTGCATTAGACAAGGCAAGATAGAGGGTGAAGCTGTAGCGGGCACGCACGCCAAGCAGGAAGAGAGCGGCCGCGCCCAGGGCTAGCGCCCACAGCTGCACACTGACGGCGGTGCGCGCGTGGTGCATTGGCGGGCTGCCGCGGCTACCCGTCCGAGCGCTCATACGCTTGGCGGTGCCCTCTGTCCGGCAGCGGCCGCCAGGGCAGGCAGCATTGCGCGGCACGGGAAAAATGTTGTCATATTAGACCTGCCAGGAGCCAGAGAGTGTGGCAACAGCTGCCGCATCCACACCGCTGCAGTCAAGGCGTCTCACATGGAGACTGCACATCTTTGCACATCGGAAATGTAAAAACAGGCCTTGCTGGCGGACGCAGCGCAGCAGGCCGGCAGCTAGGAACGCTGCTTGCAGTGGCGCTCGCTAATTGTTCACTACAGACAGGTGCACCAGTGTGTCTATTCACTGGTGGGGTTTACGGCCTCTCTTCGAGGCTCGCGAGCCTAATCGGGAGGCCCTCGACAGGGCGCGCCACGGCTGTCGACCAAGGCCAAGACTTGGTGCGTCTTGCTGTATTCTGAATTAAAGATCAGTGGCGTTGCTGTGAGGTTAAATACTATGATGTTGAGCACAAGCCTGCAAGCAAGAACGCGCACCTGCACTTGTTGGCAAGCGCGGACGGCTGCCCGGCAGCAGCGCCTGGCCACATGCAGAGTAGTGGCCACAGCGGCGGCACCTGCAGTGCCGTCCGCGAAGACAACAGACTTGGTTGAGCTGGGAAGGACAGGTGCATGGTGGCCTATACTTTTTGTCTTGGCGGGGATTGCTGCACGAGTGCTCTGTGCTGGCGCCCTCCCTGTGCTCTTGGTACGGAGATGGTGGTGTCTCTCAAGGTGGTGTGAACCCGCAGGTCTCAAGGTGTCCGCGCTGGGAATTGGGGCGTGGACCTGGGGCGACCGCACGGGATACTGGGGCTTTGAGCAGCAGGGCCGGCCTGACGGCTATGGGGAGGAGGAGAACAGGTGCTGCATATCGCCTGCCCCCTCCACGGCTCTTGCGCTTTGGTCTTGAATACGTAGTAAACGTATTTGGAAGTAACCGTTTCCCTGCATCCTGCGCCAGGGCGGCTTACCAGGCGCTCGTCGACGCTGGCGTGACCTTCTTGGATACCGCAGAAGGTCAGTGAAACAACTTGGTTGCGCTTGGGGGCCGGTGTCACAGCCCTATTCGCGCGGGGTGCCCTGCACAAGGGCGAGCGGGTGGACCATATTGTGACTGCACGCGCTGCATTCTGAGCATGGATATGCGCAGTGTACGGCTTCGGCAAGAGCGAGGAGCTGGTGTGCGACTTTGTGCGCCGCACGCCTGAGAACCCCGCCCCGTTCGTCGCCACCAAGTTTGCGCCGCTGCCATGGCGCTTCTCGTCGGGCACGGTGGAGAAGGCGCTGCAGGTGGCGCCCTGAGCCTGTTGTGCAGCTCTACCAGTACAAGGCTTGTGACATGTCTAGGCTTGCGATATATTTACCCCCCTGTGTGAAGTTCTGACATATTCTTTCCTCTGGATGCACGTTGCCCACTCGAAAGTCGATGCAAACACGTCTGGTGTGCACACGCAGGGCAGCCTGAGGCGTCTCGGGCAGTCCTCCGTCGGCCTGTACCAGATCCACTGGCCGGGCTTCCCGCTGATCAACAACTGGGCGACGGAGGCCTTCGTGGAGGGCCTCGCCACTGTGCAGAAGGCGGGCCTGGCCAAGGTGCGCCTGCTCATATGTCTGCTCTGCATGTCGCACATGCACTGCGTGCGAGGCGCAAAGTGCGACAAGCATGGATGGCTAGTACAACAACTGATTTCCTGTGAGAAGAGGGCACATGTGAGAGGAGAACATGTTCAGCACCTGTCTTGTTGTCTCTGCACTCGAGCGCGCACACAGAAAAACATGGTTGCCTGAGAAGGCCATGGGTTCTGTCCTTCGCGCAGGCTGTGGGCGTCTCCAACTTCCGAGCAGACCGCGTGCGCAAGGCGCACAGCCTCCTGCAGGCGCGCAGCCACGGCCGGCGGGCCGCCCCTGTCAGTGTGGCGTATTGTGTGGTGAGTCGTGGGCGAGGGCAGTGCATGCTGTGCTGTCCTCTGCATGCGCCTGCCCGCGTGGCGTTCTTGTGGCGGTCATAATACATGAGCAGCGGTCGATTTTTGCAGCGCCTCAGAGTCATGCCCTGCAACAAGTGGCATGCAGGCTCATCATATGAAATTGCTGACCGTGTCTGGTGTGCAGGCGCGCGGCGTGCCGCTGGCATCCAATCAGGTGCAGTTCTCCATCCTGTACCGCGCCCCGGAGCGCAACGGCGTGCTGGCCGCCTGCAAGGAGCTGGGTGTCACGCTCATCGCGTACAGCCCCATGGCGCAGGGACTGCTCACTGGTGCTCCTCCGCCGCGGCTGCGCGCTTGATTGATTGCGCGAGTGCATCGTGCTTGTGCCTGCAGCTGTGCACTGCATGCATGTTCAGCCCCATGCGCAGCTCCGCTCGGGCATGTGCACCGAGGCGCTGCAGGGGCACAGCCTTGCCTTGAAGCGTGTTGCGGCTTGAAGCGTGTTGCGGGCGCCTGGGCCATGCGCAATGGTAATGCCTAACGAGTTCTAGCTGGCTGAAACAGGCTATCAACCTAACACGCACGGGTGCGCCGCAGGGCGCGCGCACTCGAGAGTCTTTCCTTTTCTTTTCGTCAAATGCCCGCCTGCCGGCGCGCGGCAGGCAAGTACACGCCGGGCGGCGTGAAGGCGGGCGGCCCGCGCAGCGCCATGTTCACCGACGACCGGCTGCGCGCGGTGCAGCCGTTGCTGGGCCTCATGCGCGACGTCGGCGGCGCACACGGCGGCAAGACGCCCGCGCAGGTCGCGATCAACTGGACCATCTGCAAGGGCGCGCTGCCGATCCCGGGCGCGCCCCGGCCCCGCCGCATGCGGCATGCCCTGCGGCGAGCGCGTGTTGCTGCATCCCGATGTGCCGCGGGCCTGTCACGCAGGTCCCAGTCCTTTTGGGCAAAGGTGAGTGGCCGCTTGAGCGCGTTGAGTCTGTTAGCCCAATCGGGGTGCAGCAGTCCGAGGTGACGCCTACCCTAGAACTCCATTAGGCAGTCTGGCCCCGTCGCATGTCTTGCGGGGCCCTGCTCGCATGCCAAGGTTAGGGCAATGGGCTGCCCGAGTAGCGAGGCCTATCTGGGCCATGACACGGGCAAAGGCTGGCTCCTGCATGAGCTACATTGCAGTCAGGTAGGAGGGCGTACAAAAATTGCGGCTACTCCCCACGCATGTTCATTGCGAACGACAGTGTCACATCCCCTGCCGATCCTGCGCGCTAGTGCATGCACGGCCGCGCAGGCGCGAAGAACGCGAAGCAGGCTGCGGAGGCCGCGGGCGCAATGGGCTGGAGGCTCAGCGCGGACGAGGTGGCCGCGCTGGACGCCGCCGCCGACCGCCTGGGCGCCGAGTCTATGGGCGCTCCCTTCGAGACCTGGTAGCTCAAGACGCTGCCGAGCCCCAGCAGCTGCCCTTGGATGGAAAGTCCTCTGGTTCTACACCAGCGGCTGGGTCTACACCACCTTCTGCAGCTAACGTGGCGCGAGCCTGGGGTGCAGCGTTTAAGGTGATGATGGCAAACCAAGTATAACAAGTCATACAGAGACAACGCACGCTGTTCTGCTGCAGTTGACTCCGGTCGGGCAGTTTGCATGGCCAGCAATTAGGTCTATGTATAGCAGCAGACGCGTCTGCCTGCTGCTGGTAGAGCGAATGGATGTAGAGTGTCCTGTACTGGTTGTGCACTTGCGAGACAAGCGCTCCGTTCTGGCAGCGACTCTGAGGGTCACCTCTGTGCAGGTGTGTGGTTTGTGGCACGCCTGCCTTACTCCATTGTTCCACGTGTAATACATAGAAGCGAGCGCAACCATGGGCGCATGTGGAGTCACACCATGCACTGCATGCGAGCTGTAGTCCTTCTATCTGACTCTTTCTGGCCTCACCCAAGGTGTCGCAGTCTTGCAACTATCCTTGCATGCAATTACTGGCCCTTGACATGCTAACTTATTTTACTTTGGCACTGGCCACGCCAGGCCCAGTCAAGCAGTGCATGGCTACATGACCAGTGCATGCCTGGCCATGCCTGACTACGCCCCCTGGGGTGGCCAGCAGGCTCACTCGCCCAGCAGCCGCGCCAGCTCGTCCTCGCGCACCTGCACAGTGGTGCTGCCGCGCGCGTCCCGGAACACGCGAAGCGCAGGGTCCAGGTAGGCCACGCTGACCCTGCCTGACCCGCGGATGGGCAGGGCGAGCTGCCGCCCGCCGACGTGCAGGCAGCCCGACTCTACGCTCGCCTCGATCCACGCCGGCGTGGCTGCGCTGGCGTCCTGCCCGGCCACCAAGCAAGCATGTCAGGCCACGGCGGCGCTGCGTTTGCGTGTCGGAGGCTGCTAACAGGGCGGCCGCAGGTAATCATGTCCCGGAAGAGCCGCTCTGCATGCCAGCATGAGAGCACACCGCCAGCGATCAGCTTGCTGTTTGTGTCTGCGTGGTAGCAGCTTGGAGGGCTGGCAGAATGCACTACAGCATGCGGCAACGGCATCATGGCTGCGCCGTGCGTCACCAGTGGCTGGTATGTGCCGGTCGCTGTGACAAAGCATGCCGGGCCGAACACCTCGCCCCTGTTCACGACCGTGCGTTCGCGCGGATCAAAATCCTGGGACGCCTGCATGGGGCAAGCGGTCGCAATATATTAATCTGCAGCGGGCTTCAGCCCGGCACTGCGGGCGAGCCCACAGCTGGAGCTTCACGCAGGGGCACAGCGCGCCTTGTTTGTGCCACGTCCCAGACGACGCGCCGAGAAAACGTTCCCGAGGGCGGTGAACGCTTGCCAGAGCAGCGGCCCGCTCGAGTACACGACCTGCGTTGCGCACTGGTCGCATAACTGCGCTGCGGTGCTCAACATGCCTGTACCAAGCCTGTGCTTCAATGGGCCTGCCTGCCAGGGGCCGCCGCCGAGGAGCGACTCGTCGAAGGCCGCGCGCTCGTCGACGAGCTGCTCGACCAGCTCGCGCGCCCTGGCCTGGTCGCTGCTGCCGTCCACGACCATGCGCAGCAGCTCCTCGCGGGCTGCTGGCAGTTTCTTGCTGTCCTGCAGCACAGCCAGCCACGCATAAGCGCTGCCGCACAGCGCACGAACCAACACCTGTGCTGCGTGACGTCAGAGCAGCCGCAGCGTCAACCAGCAGACTTCGAGGCATACCTTTCTCCATAAGCTCAAGCTCTGCAAGGTCTGCAGCAGCGCAGCTGGAGCCGTGCTGCCCCGGTGGGCGCGCCGCACACGTCCCCTGCGCTCTACAGAGCTATGAAGCGGCCCTGGCAACTTGCTTGCACAGCGCCAGACAGTTTGCCTGCCATACAGCCTCGTGCAGCCCGCAGAGGACTGCGCATGCCCAGCCAATGGTGCCATGGGTATCAGCTAACGCGGAATGGTGATGAAGTGCACAATGGAATTTGTCGCTGGAGTATCCCCAAGTTCAGTGTGCCTGTTGTTGTCAACACAGCACTGCTTGCCACCCAAAAAAAAAACCTCAGAGCTGTGTGAAACACTTTGAAAAGATCAAGAACGCAGCGTTGTATAGATCCAGCTGTTTGATCTTGTGTTCGTTTGCCTGACCTGACCTGCACGATGGCAGCAGCAGGGCGGCATGTCTGCGTGAGTCACTGGCGGGATGCGCACTCGCTCGTGCCACAAAGGTGACGTCAAGTCCAAGGAGCCTGCTTGTCAGCAGAAATTGCCCCTTTGTGTTTCTGTGACCTATGTACTAACAGCTTCCGTGTGTGCGCAGGCTGTGCCCGGAAAGCACAGCTTGGCGGGCGCCGCCCTGCTGCACGCACACAGGCAGCCAACGCTGGCGGGCTGGTGCTCGCGGCTTCGTGCCGGCATTGCCGCGGCAGCAAGTTATGGGGAGCAGGCGAGCAGAGCACATGAGGCTGCATGCCGCGCAGCTCACAGCCGCGCAGGCGCTGTCAGCCAACCCGGCGGCGCTGCTGCTCGGCATCGCGGCGCTGCTGGCGGGCACCGCGCTCGCGGCGTTCCTCGTGGCAGCAGTGCCGACCCTGCTCGTGCGCGCCCTGATCGAGGCCATTGAGCAGGCGCAGGCTTGCATAAACGATGCCTGGCCCCCGCCTGCGCGGGAAGCAGGAACCAGGGCTTCCAGAGGCCCCACTCGTCCTTGCCGCAAGTCGCGTCACGGCGGCGGGCGGGCGCGCGCAGGCAGCGCGAGGCGCGCTGCTGCAGGCGCGGGCGCTGATGGCCACGCTGGAGCAGGAGCTGCCGGAGACGGCGGCCGCGCTGCGGCTGTCCGGCCTGGAGCTGTCCGACTGCTTCGAGGAGGTGTCGCTGCTCAGGCGCGCGCGCCGCGCCGGCGCGGCCGCCCCCTTTTGCGGATGCTCGGGCGCTGCTGCGCTCGCCGTGTCTCTGCAGACCTGGACTCCTACACAACGGCCTCGTGCTGTGTGCCTCCCATCTGACGCCCACGCCGCGCGCGCAGCAACGACCTGACCGCGGGCGTGCGCGCGTCCGCGCGGCTGCTGGCGGACACGCACACGGGCGTCAAGGGCGGCGCGGAGCTGGTCGGCGCGACTGTCGCGCACACGCTGCTGCCGGCCGTGCGCAGCCGCGTGCTCGCCGAGCAGGGTGCGCCGCCCTGGGGGCAAGGCAGCGCGCTCGCGCTGCGGGCTGAAGTGCCCATGCGCTGCTGCTGTCAGCCGGGGTCCCCGCGCTCCTTCCACGCCTGTCCTGGGGGCACGCGTGAACGAGCGAGCGCACATGCATGTATGTCTCGGTGGCAGTGGGGCATGCGCGGGGCGTGTCATGCAGGCCAGCATTCAGCACAGTCTTGCACGCGAGCTGTCGCTGGAGCGCATCGCAGCAGCTGCCTGGCAGGCCGCTGGCGCCACAGCGCCCCGCCCCCCATGGCCCGCGAGAACGGGCATGTGCTGCGAGTCTGGTATTGGCGCTGACGTGTCCCCACCACGCGTGGTAGGCGCGGTGGAGGCGTCGCTGCAGCAGCGCGCCGCGCTGCGCACGCGCGCGCCCTCGCTGGTGCAGATGGCGGCCGGGGCGCGCGTGGCCGCGCAGCGCGCGCGCGCGCTGCTGGCCGCGGCAGGCTTTGCCGCGCGCGCGCGTGCCGGCCTGCAGGTGCTGCGGCTGGCGCGCGCGCCGCCCCCGGCGTAGGTGTGCGGGGGCTGAGGCGCGCAGACGCGGCTGCCTTCTACAGGTTCGGCCTGCAAACGACAGGTGCCGCGGGCCTGCAACATGGCTGCCCTTGAACCGGACGTCAGCATTTACACTCCGTCGACCTTGCCCGCCAGGAGGGCTCAAGCGACTGCCACCAGCGCCCGCCTGTTTAGCAGCCACGCGAGCGCAGCAGCGCAGCGTGCCGGACTCTGTGATGTGCAGGAGGGCTTATGTAGAGGCAGGGCTGTTTGGACTCTACGCGGGGAGGCCAGACTTACACATGGCACAAATCGCTGTCTGTGCCGTGTGGAACGCATGCAGGCAGCTCTCCGGTGATGCGCAGCTGTCTTGCTGCAACGTACAACATGTAGCCACAACTGGTACTCAAGGGGGTGACGCATAGGCCCGCCCAAAATAGACCGGACTAAACACACACAGAAGCCAAGGCACACAGAACAGCAGGCAGACGCACACAAGACGGGCAGCAAGGCAGAACGCCGCTGCAACACTCCCTCATCGCATTCTGAACGACACTCGCGCAAATGCGCACCACAGCAGCAGCGCAGCGCGGCGCTACTGCTTGTTCAGCAGCGCCTTGGCCGACTGCTGCTCCTGCGCGAGCGCCGCGCTGGTGTACTTGGTCAGCAGGTCGGCCTTTTTCCGCTCCAGCACGCGCGCCTCGATCTGCGCCTGGTCCGGCAGCTCCACATACGCCACATACTGTGGCGCGGGCGCCGCCCGCTCCAGGTCGCCGCCCGCGACGCCGCCGGCCACGTCCGCCAGCGCGGCCTCCCGCTCCGCCTCCTTTGCCCGCCAGTCCTCCAGCCACTGCGCCGCCGCGCCGCGCGCCGTGTGATCCCGAAAGCCGACAACGGTTTTCATGCGCGCAACAAACGATAGTGCTCCCTGCTTCGCTGCTTGCCGCGCCTGCTAGCGCGGCGCTGCGCACTTCGCATCCTCTGCACAACGGTCCACGGTTGTGGTGCACGATCGCTGCGTCCTTATGACTTGTTGCTCGGAGCACATGAAACTCGCTATTTCTTACCTAAACAAAAAGTAACAAAAAGATTGGGCTGCGGACGGCGCACAGGCAGCGTGTACCAAGCCTGGCGCACAGCCAACTCTTTCCCGCTCTGCAAGCCTGCGCTCAGCCTCCGCGCCCGCGGCGGGCTCTGCATGGCGACGGGACCCTCGCAAGGCCGGGCGCGCTGCGCCTGCTGCAGCAGCTGCAGCTGCCGCACTTGTTGCTCCGCGGCGGCCGTCACGCCCGCGGCGGGGTTTCCATGGGGTGCCAGGACCCCGGCGAGGGCGGGCGCGCCGCGCCTGCTGCCGCAGCTGCCCCTCTGCGGCGGCCTCCACGCGCTCCAGCAGGCCGTCCTCCTCATCCCGGAAGCCATAGTAGTCCGCGTTGATGTGCGCATACAGCTGGTGCCGCGTGCGCCGCAGCGTGCGCGGCGCCTCCTTCTCGAACAGCTCGCGCACGCCCGGCAGCTGCTTGGCCGCGCCAAAGTACCTGTGCGCGCGCGGCCGTCACCCGTCGCGGCCCCGGGCGAGCAGCGCCTCTGCACGGAGCAGGCAGCGCCTGCAGCAGGTGCAGCGCGGCGGCCCTGCTTGAGCAGAGGCAGGAGTGCGCGGCAGCCAGCACAAAGGGTGGGTGCAAGAAGCGCGCCCCACAACGGGTGCGCCGCAGGCCAAAGCTAAGCCACGCAGGTGACAGCGCCACACCTCGCTGGGGAGCACCCGGTGAGGTGTGAGCACACAGGGCTGCAAGCAGCGGAGCAGCGGGTGGCAGGCGGAACCCGCGCCTGTAGCCGGCGCCCTTGCCGGTCGCGCCGCGGATTTCGTTCCCCTCGCTGTCCTGCGCTTTCGGCGCGCTGCGCGCGTAGTCCGGCCCGCCGAGGTCCAGGATCCGCACCTCCCAGTGCCCCTTCTCCCGTATCAGCTTGTTGATTTCGTCGTTCAGGTCGCGTATCCTGCGCGTCCCCGCGCGCTCTGGCCGCCGCCGGCCGCAGTTCGTTTGGAGCCCGGAGTGGACACGCGAGCGTGGCCGCACCTGTGCTCGCCCAGGCCAGCGTTCTGGATCTCCATCACCTTGCGGCCAATCTCCCGCAGGATCTGCTGCCGCCACTTGTCCGCCTCGTTCACGTCGTGGCACTCGGTGGCCAGGTATGGCCGCTTCTCGCGCGGACCCTTTGCCTCCTGCTGCTTGGACGTCAGCAGCCTGTTGAGCATGGCCTGCGCCTTCTCCTGGTTGCGCGCCATGGTGGCCCGCCTGCGCTGCCCGCCCCCTGCTTTCTACAACACGGCAGCGCCTCCCCGCCGGGTGGCCTCTGCTGCTTTCCACCAGATGCTGTGTTAACAAGTTCTTTCAGGGGTTCGTTCTTGTGGCGTGTTACGGACTGCAACTCTCATAAAGCCTCTGTCTGAAACGGGAGGGCACTCCGCAGCCGAGGACAAATCCCTAGCCTCGGCTCCGGCTCCCCGGAGCCAGCCAAGTCCAAGGCCAATGCCGCACATGCAAAGAAAGGAAGCTCATGCGTGTTTGTCTTGCCACTAGCACCTGCACACCATTGTAAAGCTCTAGCACGAGCCTGATATACGGGACAGCAAGTGTGTTAGCTGTGTGAGCGTGCACTGACATAATAAGCGCATGGCCACATGGTTGGGCAAGCCCACACCTGTTGCGCGCATTGCTTGCGCTCGCCGGCGGCGCTAGCGCCCAGCGCTGGCCATGCCAGTCTCCGCATTAGCATCACCATGTATGCAACTGGTCACCGCAAAGGGCCAATGCGGCAGCGCGCGGCGCAGCTGCGCGCTCAGGCGCGGCCTGCAAGCACCGCGCTTTCGCATGCAGCTGTCCGTAGGTGAGCGGTGTCGCCCTGCGGCGGGGTGCCGCACGCGGCGCGGATTGTGCGTTCGAGCGAGCGCAAGCGTTCAGGGCGGCAGCCGGCTGACGAGCACAGCCGGTGAAGAGGTACGCCGCGTCCCGCCCCACAGCTGCAGCCACACCCAGCGGCGCCGCGCGCTGCTGCCTGCCGGCCAGCCAGGGCGCCTGCCGGGGAATCCGCGCCGAGCGACCGACGGGGGCCGACGTCGCCTGTGCCCCCGCAGGGGTGGCCCTGGGTGAGGTGGGTGCGCCAGCGGCTGCGCTCGGCGGAGCTGCGCGGCGCGCTGCAGCTGCTGCAGTTTGGCTCCAGCGTGGTGTTCGTGTGCCTGTATGTCGCCAGCACATACTCTGCGCCGGCGCCCTTCTCACTGCGCTACAACATCGACATCCTGCTCTGCCTGCTCTTCGCTGCCGACTACGTCGCCCGCGTCGTGGTGCCGCCCCCAGCCCGCTGCCCGGCGCCGCACCGTCACGCGCGGTCCTCCTGACGAGCCAACCTGCAGCAAAACCTGCACAGTGCATTGTGCAGTGCACATCACGTGTTTGCGGAGCCCGCTGCTTCGCGCGAAAGCCGGCCAGGCCACGCCTCGGCGCGCCCGGCGGCAGCGCGCGCGGCGGGCCCACGCTTGCGCGCGCGTATGGCAGGAGGCGGAGAGCAAGCTGCGCATGGTGACCTCGCTCTGGAACGTGCTGGACTTCCTGGCCATCTTCCCGCCGCTGGTGGAGCTGGCGCTGCTGCACGGCGCCAACGTGCCCTTCACGCTCGGCCGCCTGGACCTGCGCTGGTTCAAGATCCTCAGGCGCAGCCCTCCGCGGCCCCGCCTTTGCTGCGCTGCCGCCTACGCGGGTCCAGGCATGCCTCCATGCAGTGCTGGCAAGCCGTGCTGCGAGCGTGCCGCCGCCTTGGTATTCGCGACACGCACTCCCTGCCATCCGCATGCGCTCCCGCCCTTGTGCGGACGCGGCGCTCCGGCCGCTCACCCAGCCATGTTGGCTCGCGCCGCTGCCCTGGGCGGCGCCCCGCCGCTGCCGGCCCGCCCGCGCTAGCACCGCCTTCCAATGTGCTGCCAGTATCCGTCGGCGTGCTTCATACGTCCATTGGTGCCCGGCAGCGACCCCCGCGCGCGCGCCGGCCAGGGCGCTGCGCGTGATGCGGCTGTCGCTGCTGGCGGGCGAGCTCAACGGCATGCACCTGAGCAGCAGCGGCGCGCTGCTGAGCGGCGCCGCCAGCATCCGGCTGCTGCAGCTGGTCGCCTCGGTGCTGACGCTGCTGTTCACCACCAGCTCCATCGTGCACCTGGTCGAGCGCATCCCCTTCCACAACGCGCTCTACTTCGTGACCACCACGCTCACCACGGCGCGCACCGCGCGCTTCGCCGTGCCCGCGCGGCCCGGGCCCAAAGCTGGGGCGCCTCAAGCGTGCTTGTGATGCTTCAAGGCTTGCAACTGCCTGCCTGCTGCGGGCGCCTGTGGGGCGCGCCTGCGGGGCGCGCCGGTCAGGTCACACGCCTCTCAGCGCAGCGGCGTGCGCTGACCCCCGCCCCAGCCAGTAGGCACTTTGCGTCCTCAGCTGTGTGCCAGCAGCGAGCCTCAAGTGAGGCATGATTGCAAGGCGCCGTGCGCCCCCGAGGGCCTGCGGCCAGCGAGGGAGCAGCGCTGCGGCTGAAGCCCGTCCCGGGGGAATGCGGCGCCTAGGGCGAAGGGCCCGCGGCGGCGCGCAGGTCGGCTACGGCGACGTGGTCGCGCAGAGCGACCTGGGCAAGCTGGCGGTGCTGGCCATGATCTGCGTCGGCATCGTGCTCATCCCGGTGCAGACCAGCGCGCTGTACGCGCAGCTCACCGCGCGCCGCGTCACCCTGGGTGCGGCGCCCGGCCGCACGCGCTGCACGCGCGCGCCGCGGCGGCAGCCGGCGCGCCGCATGTGCGGGTTGCTGTGCGGCCCTGGAAGCGCTGCCCCGTCGCCTCTCGCGCTGGCAGGGCAGTGCGAGGACTCCGCCAACAGGGCAGGGTGATACGGGCATGGTGCATGGCTGCGGAGAGCCTGCAAGCTGGCGCCTGCGCATTGGCGCGCCGCCGCGCCGCAACCGCAGGTGTGGATGCGGCCGCGCAGGCGCGCTGCCGGCGGCCAAGGAGGCCGTGGTGCTGGTGAGCACGCGGCTGTCGGAGGTGAGGGGCTTCTCCGACTTCTTCACGGGCGCGCGCCCCCGGGCCCGGGCCTCGTCAGGGCCAGCCGCATGGGATCACCTTGCTGGGCATGTCCTGCTGCGCTTGGGCATGTACCCAGCAGCCTAGCCAGGCGGCAGGGCATCTGCCCAGGCCCTACCGGGTCTTGCCACAAATTTCTGACCAACCAAGAAACGTTGGACAGGCTGATTTGACCAAGGACGGACACTGCTGAGCCAGCAGCGAATGCTGCACAAAGGGATGAATGAAACTGGCCCCTCGCTGATGCCGCCGGGCGCGCGCAGAGTTCCAGACCGCGCTGCAGAAGACGCGCATGCCGCGCCGCGTGCGCATGGTCGTCCTCTGCAGCCGCCCGAACTACGAGCTGCGCGCCTTCCAGGCGCGCGCCCCCGGCCCGCCTGCTGCCAGGCAGTGGGCAGCCCTGGCGCAGGTCGCCGGGTGCGTCCGCGCACGGCGCGTTGGGTAGGCTGCAGGGCGAACTAGATGCCCGCGGGGCGGGCGTGCCTGCCTCGCAGCCGACATGCCCCTGCTCCATGTGGCAGGTGCCGGGGCCCCTGTGTGCACATGCCTCCACGCATACACCGCACTCGCTGTGCCCAAGGCGACACGAAGACGAACAGCCCGTGCGCGCACCCTGCAGAGGCGCGCCCGGCCGCCCGGCCCGCCGCGCGCGACGCCCGCGCCCGGCCCGCGCAGGAGCTGAACGACCGGCGGCTGACGCTGTGCGAGGGCTCCGCGCTGTCCGAGCGCGACCTGGTGCGCGCGCGCGCGGAGGCCGCCAGCGCGGTGCTGCTGCTCGCCGACCGCTTCTCGCCCTCCGTGCACCGCGAGGACCTGAGCATCCAGTTCCAGGCGCGCGCGGCCGGCCGCGCCTAACCCTAGCCTGGCCCCTGAGCATCCAGTTCCAGGCGCGCGCGGCCGGCCGCGCCTAACCCTAGCCTG